>Ga0307278_10000122_pt1 | contig 38079 bp, 32 predicted proteins | sample ER_DNA_117_FD_194482 | JGI IMG/M metagenome (GOLD analysis project Ga0307278, IMG submission 194482) | Bulk soil microbial communities from the East River watershed near Crested Butte, Colorado, United States - ER_DNA_117 | ecosystem: Environmental > Terrestrial > Soil > Floodplain | place... | reverse complement strand
TCGCCGGCCTTCCAAGGCGCTTACGTTCACCTCGCCGAAGCGTGCGCACGGCTCGTCAGCTCCGGCAGGGTCCGGCAACAGGAACCCGAGGTTCTAGCCGCTCAGCTGTGGAGTTTCGTGCACGGCTTCATCACCCTCGAGTTGGCCGAGCACTTCGTCGAGGTCGACGACCCGGTTGCGCAGGTGCTGCAGCCAATGGGTGTGAACCTTGCCGTCGGGCTCGGCGACAAGCGGGAACGTGCCCAGGCCTCACACGAGGCGGGCGCGCGCCTTTACGACTTGATCACGCACCAATAGCGAAGGTCAGGCAGCCCGACGGATCGCGGATATGGAGCATTCATCGAGCCGAGCGGACGCCACCGGTGGCTACCGGCTCCTCAACCGCGTGGCGGCAAGCGCTGTGCGTTTTGAGAACAGACAACGCACCGCGGGTACGAGACGGGTACATCAGACTGAGCACGCGCGGGCACGCGCGTACACTCGCGACGCAGAGCGAAGGGCTGATTTGCAGGAAAAACGTGACCGCGGGCACCCGGTCGTGCCCGCCAGTACCACCTCCAAACCTCCATGGTAAGGAGGGGGTCGACGGTTCGAGTCCGTCAGAGGGCTTTAACGGATAGGAAATCCCCGGAAATCGGGGATTTTTGTTGCCTGACATAGCACCACAGAGCACCTCCGAGTTACCGTCGCGACCGCTCGCGAGATCGCCGCGATATTCGCAAATGCCTGCAAATCGGCGTCTTGTCCGGTACGAGGGAGCACCTCCCTGAGAAGGAGGGAGTCGACGAATTCCCAGGTCTGCCGAGGGCTTTCCCAACCCCGGAACAGAGCCGTTCTTTGCGCCGTCGCCTGCGCTGGCGCGGCAACTCGCAACGGTGGGGCCAGGTTTTGGGGACAGGTCGCCTGGCCTCCCGCATCCCGATCGGCCCAGGGCTCGAGTGTGGGTTGTCGGCTGAGGCGACGGCCGACGGGCCGTTTAGGCGAGAGATCGAGCGCCTTCACCTTGCGGATCGCCGGTTTTGTCACGCCCGCCGTTCTCTCAGCGCCTTCTTTTATTGTGTCGCGCGCGCGGGTACGAGGTTCTTAGAGGGGACGTGGGGCGCCGACGAGCCCCATCAGGGGCAGAAGCCGAGGCATCAGCGAAGACAAGGCGGGAACCCCTTGAACAACGGCGTCGAGGCTGCGCGCGAAGAGCGGAGTTGCCGGATCGGTGGGGACAGGTTCTGGGGCGAAGTCACGTCGCGTGCTGCCTCTCCAGGCAACGCCAGGGAGCCGTTGCTGCCCGAACAGCGTCCTACGGCACGTACTCGAGGATCCGGCCGAGATCGCGGAAGCCCACGGCGGCGTACATGCGCTCGGCCAACTTCGTCGACTGCAGGCTCGCGGTCTGACAGCCGCGCGCGAGCACGTCGTGCACGTGGAGGGCGGTCAGCGCGGTTCCCAGTCCCCGCCGCCGGGCACGCTCCAACGTCGTGACGTTGTAGATCCCGCAATCGCCGTCGCGATCGAACGCCATCGCCGTGGCGACGGTCTCGCCGCCGAGTCGTGCGAGGACGTGGAAGGCGGTGCGATCGACACCTCTGAGGAAACCCGGCGGCACCCCGACGATGCGCAGATACTCAGACCAGTCCGGTGGCCCGAGCTCGATCTGCGGCCGGGGCAGGCGGATGTCGTAGAGCGCCATGCCCATCGCTCGCGTCGACTCGTCGAGCGTGTAGCCACGCCGTTCGAGATCGCCGCGCATCGCCTCGTCGCCCTCGTGCACCCAGGCAGCGAAGCGCGTGACGCCTGCGGCTGCGTACACAGCCTCGATCGCATCCATCGCGTCGGCGCGCTCGGCAGCCGCGAGATCGCGCTCAGCAGCGCGTTGTTGTAGAAAGCGCGCTCCGGCTCGTTCGGGAGGACGGCAATCGCAACGCCGGGGGCGCGCTGCACCGCAGAACCCCTCGCCCCACGCGCATATTCCTCCCAAGAGGCGAGCAGAGTCTCGGCCCCACGGAGGTAGAGGTCGGAGTCGGTCAGCACGGTGGAGGGCTCACGGGTGCGCGCGCGCCTCGCGATTCGGACGTAGGGGGCGACCGTCGATCAGCAGATGCGTATTGCTGCGCCGGCAGTCGAGTCTGCAGTCGATACCGCGGTGGCCCGACGGGACGTTCCAGCCGATCTGAGCGCGCGGTGGCCACGCGTGGTTCACCGTGGAGCAGTTGGGTGGGAGCAGTCATTCCCGAGCTCGGGAAACAAGTGAACGCGGTTAGTTCGGATTGTGGCGACGCGAAACGCGATCGGGGCCCCGGCGGGGCCCCGATCGCTCCCGGGGAGAGGGTGTAGCTACTCGCCGCCGCCAAGGTCGACGAGCGTCTGGATGAGCTCCGCCACGCCGGGGCCGATGACGACATCGTCGTCACCGCCGAGCGTGTTGATCGCGAGCAAGTCGTCCGCGACCTCCGAGTGGGTGATTCCGACGGCGGTGAAGAGCCCCGTCACGTCGACGACGCCGCCGTTCGCGGCCACTGCGACGTTGTCAGGGTCGTCGGTGCCGTTGACGGTGATCGTGTCGGGCACACCGTCTCCTGTGCCGCCGCCGAGCACGGCGGCCAGGTCGATGTCGACCTTCGTGACGTCCGTCCCGGTCAGGTCGTTGACGACGGTCGCGTCCTGGCCGCCCAGCGGCCGGAGGTCCAGCCGCTCCGTGTCGTCGACGTCCATGACGATGTTGCCGACATTGCGGGTAAAGCGGAGCCGACCACCGACGGCCGAGGCCTCGAAGGCGTCGCCGCCGGAGCCGCCGTTGAACTCCATCGTGTCGTTGCCCGCCTGGCCCTCGACGAGGTCGTTCGCGTCGCCGGGGTTCCAGACGAGGGTGTCGTTACCGGCGCCGCCGAACATGGAGTCGTTCTGCTGCTGGCCGGCGATCCGGTCGTTGCCGTCGCCGCCGGTGAGCACGTCGACCTCGGTGCCGCCGTTGATGACGAGCTGGATCAGTGCCGCGAGGCCAGGCCCGGCGGTGATCGTGTCGGCGCCGCCGAGGCCGTTGACCGTCAGCTTGTCGTTCGCGGCCTCGGAATGGTCGATCTGAACGGTCGGCGGAGTCCCATTGACGTCCACGGCACTCCCGTTCGCCGTGATCTGGATGTCATCGGGGTCGTTCGTACCATTGACTGTGACCGAGTCGGCCGCGTCGTCGCCCGCCCCGCCGCCGATCGCGGCCTCGAGGTCGAACGCGACGCGCTTGAGGTCGGTCCCGCTGGTGTCGTTCACGACCGCGTTGTCGTTACCGCCGAGCGCTTGCACGTCGATGAACTCGATGTCGTTCAAGTCCATCGTGATGTTGGCGAGATCGCGGAAGAACCGAACCCGCCCACCGTTGGCCGAGACGTCGAAGGTCTCGGCCACGCCGGCGCCGTTGAAGAGGAGCGTGTCGGCGCCGTCGTCGGCGCCGTCCTGGCCCTCGACGACGTCGCTGCCGTCTCCCGGATCCCAGATGAACGTGTCGTTGCCGGCTCCGAGGAGGCCGGTGTCGTCGCCGCGGTTGCCGTCGATCACGTCGTCACCGTCGCCGCCGAGCAGGGTCTCGGCGCCGTCGCCGCCGTTGATCGTGTCGTCCCCGGCGCCGCCGTCGATCCCGAGCTTGATCAGGGCCGCGATGCCGCTGGAGCCGGAGATCGTGTCGTTGCCGTCGAGCGCGTTGACGTTCAGGACGTCGTTCGTGGACTCCGAGTGCTCGATCTTCACCGCCGCGGCCAGCCCGGTCACGTCGACCGCACCGGCGTTGGGCGCGATCGCGATCGTGTCGTTGCCGCCAGTGCCGTTGATCGCGGTCGTGTCGACCGCTGCGTCGGTGGCGAGGTCGAGCACGATGTTCTTGACGTCGGTCGCGGAGAGGTCGTTCACGACCGTGTTGTCGATCCCGCCGAGTGCGCGGAGATCGACCCGCTCGGTGTCGTCGACGTCCATCGTGATGTTCGCAACGTTGCGGAAGAGCTTCAGGCGGTTGCCGTTGGCGGAGAGGTCGAAGTCCTCCGCAACAGCCGCGCCGTTGAAGACCAGCGTGTCGCTGCCGGCCTCGCCTTCCACCTTGTCGCTCCCGTCGCCGGGATCCCAGGTGAACGAGTCGTCGCCGGCGCCGAGGAGGCCGGTGTCGTCTCCGCGGTTGCCGTCGATCGCGTCGTTCCCGCTCCCGCCGCGCAGCGTGTCGTTGCCGTCGCCGCCGTTGATGGTGTCGTTGCCGGCCCCGCCGTCCAGCGTCAGCTGGGTCCGCGCGGCGAGCCCGAGCCCTGCGTTGAGCGCGTCGTTTCCGGCGAGAGACTCGACCGCCAGCGCTTCCGAGTTGACGACGTCGACCGGAATGCCTGCCGGGCCGCCCGAGACGGCGATGTGGGAGGCAACCGTCGACGCTGCCACGCCGATCGTGTCGTTTCCGGCCGTGCCCTCGACGACGACGCGGTCGCTGCCCGCGCCGGGATCGAGGTTCAGCTTGTCGTTCGCGGCCTGGGCACGAAGGACGTTGACCGCCGCCCCGATGCCGCCGATCGAGATTGCGCCGCCGACCCGGAGCTCGTTTGCAGCCGACGAGCCCTTGATGTCGACGACGTCTGCGGCCCCGTCGTTCGCCAGGTCGGCGTTGAGCTGGCGAAGCCCGGCGCCCGAGAGGTCGTTGACGACGACGCTGTCCGCGCCGCCGAGCGCCCGCAGGTCGAATCGCTCGACGCCCGCGATGTTCATCGTGCTCGCGCCGACGAACCTCAGCCGCTTTCCGTTGGCCGAGAACTCGAACTTCTCCGCAGCCTTCGAGCCGCTGAAGACGACCAGGTCACTGCCCGCGCCGCCCTCGATCAGGTCGTTGCCCCGCTTGCCGTCGATCGTGTCGTTGCCAATGCCGCCGAACAGCCGCTCGGCTGCGGAGCCGCTGCGCAGCAGGTCGTTGCCTGTGTCACCGAAGAGGCTCGTCGCCTCCGTGTTGGTGAACACGCCGAAGCGCTCGTTGATCGAGAGGGCGTCGGCGCCGGATGCGCCGCGAACGACGATCCGGTTGAAGGCCGAGCGTTTGAAGGTGAACTCGGCGGAACCGTTGCCGCCGACATCCACCTGGAGTCGGGACTTGTTGCCCGGCTTCAGCCGGAGCGTGATCCTGTTGTTTCGAGCCGTGCCGAGGACGTTGAGCTGGCCGCGGCGGATGCTCGCCTTGACCTTCGGCGTCTTCTTCGGCTTCTTGGCCGCCTGCTTGGTCGGCTTGGCCGCCGTCGCCCCGTAGGACGAGTCGGCCGAGAACGCGAGGTCGGCCACGAAAACCAGGAGTGCCGCCATTAGGAGTGCCGCCACGAGGACGATCACTCCGCGTCGGCCAGCGCCGTCGCGCCTCCTGCTCATGATGAATTCGAATGCGGATCGCACTTGCTCCTCCTTGATCGCAATGCCTGATTGGCTTGTCTCGGCGATCGTGGAGACGGCGGACCCGCGTTCGCAACGTGGCGACCCCCCTGTCTTTTCGGCCTCACCCGGAGGCAAGCAGCGTCCGCGTCCGCCTCCGCCTCCATCCGGATCATCAGGCCTCGGCGGCGGTCGCAATGCGAGCCGGCCTCCGACCGCACCGACGAGTAGGCAAGCGGCGGACGCGTGTGGCGAGCGCCCGACAGTAGTGGCCGACCTCGGAGTCCGTCAGGACGCTAGGCCGGGACTGGGGCGCCGCTGGCTAGTGCGGCAGGAAGCTCGTCTCGCGAGTCAACCCGCAGCTTGCGAAAGACGCTCGTGAGGTGACCCTCGACCGTGCGTGCGGTGATGAACAGTGTCTGTGCGATCTCGCGGTTGGTGAGACCCTGGCTGGCGAGCTCGGCGATGCGGCGCTCGCTGGCTGTCAGCGAGTCGAGCCCCGTAAGAACGACCCGGCGCGGGCGCGCGCCGGTGGCGCGGAGCTCGGTCTCGGCCTCTTCGGCGAGCGCTCTGGCGCCCGAGCGGTGGGCCGCGTCTAGCGCCTCGCGAAGCAACTCTCGCGCTTCCGTGCGCCGGTTGCGTCGCCGAAGCATGGCGCCGAGGTCAGCGAGTGCACGCGCTCTTTCCAAGCTGGCGTCGCCGCGCTCGAAGGCGTCGATGGCCTCATGAAGCAGGGCCGCTCCACGGTCACCGCCGGCCACGACGCCGGCGGCACGCTTCGCCACGCCGAGCGCGCGCGGGGCGCCGAATGCACGGGCGAGCTCGAGCTCCTCGTCTGCGAGGCGTCGTGCCGGCTCCCGCTCACCGAGCGCGAGGTGGGCGAGCGCGGCCTCCGATCGCCAGGGAAGGGAACCCGGGCAGGTGACCAGCGATCGCGTCAGGAGTGCTCCGACGGCCAGAAAGTCCTCGAGACCGTCGGCGATTCGCCCCTGTGCGACCCGCAGTCGAGCGCGGGCGAAGCGAAGCATTGCGCCGATTAAGGACCCCCTCTCTGCTTCGCGCTCGAGCGGCGCGAGCATCCGCTCCGCCGCGTCGAGCTCGCCCTGATCGACGAGCGCGTCCACGAGCAGGGCGGCGTTCATGACGCGGTACATGAGTGGCGCGGGGAGCTCGGTCGCGGCAAGCGCCGTCCGTGTGTCTCCCTCGGCCGCGCCCAGATCGCCGGAGCGCAGCGCGAGCCAGCCGCGGCAAGCCAGACCCATGGCAAGACGGCTGCTGTCGCCGGTCGCCCGAGCCTGCGTGATCGAGGCATCGAGTAGCGGCCGCACCTGCGCATACCGCTCGGCCCAAAGAAGCGTGAACGTCGACTGCGAAAACCACCCTGTGAACGAGAACCACGGCCCGCCGGCCGAGCCTGAGCGTGCGCGCCCTGCCGCGGCAAGCGCCCGGCTCGCGAGCTCGGCGCCGACCTCGGCCGGCTCATTCCTTAGGACGGAAACGAACGCGGCAGCTGCCAGCAGCTCAGGTGGTGCCGGCGGATGGCCGGCGGCCTGGTCGCGCGGGCTCTCACGACGAACGGCGCCCGAAGGCGCTCTCGCGGGGTCGCTCATCTCGGCGACCACGGCCGCCGCCTCGAGCGCAAGCGCGAGCTCGGAGTGGCCAGCATCGAGCGCAGCCGCTGCGCGATCGAGAACCTCTACCGCCTCCCCGAAGCGCTGAGCGCCGCTGAGAGCGTGCGCCAGCACCAACGCTGCCTCGGCAGCTGCCTCCTCGTTCGGCGCGGTGTCCACCGCCCCCTGCAAGTGCTCGTGCCAGTCGGCGTGCCCGAGGCTAGCCTCGGCCATTCCAAGGTCGAGCAGCAACCCCGATCGGATCTCCGCGGGCGGTGGTTCGGCAAGCACTCGGCGCAGGAAGATCGCCTCCGACTCGGGAGCTCCCTGCTTCCCCGCCGCACACGCGGCTTCGACCAGCCGCTCGACGACCCAGTCGTCGCCGGCCGGGTAGGTGGCCAGTAGGTGGTTGGCGACGCGTTCGTCCGCGCCCGGTTGCTCGGCGAGCAGTTGCGCGGCACGGCGGTGGCCCTGCGTGCGCTCGGCGCTGGAGAGCTCCGAATAGATACCGCTGCGGACGATTGGGTGGATGAACTTCAGCGGCCGGGCGGGCTCGAGGATCCCTGCGGTCGCGAGGAGGTCGGCTGCCTCGGCAGCCTCGAGCTCATCGAGGCCCGCGAGTCGCGCCGCCTGGACAAGGTCGCCCTGCTCGAGGATCGCCAGCGCCCGAGCGAGCCGCCCGGCATGGTCCGGCAGCCGACGGAGCCGGAGGCGAATCGAGCGACCGACCGTTCGTGCACCGATTCTTTCGACGTGGCGCGCCGCCTCCGCGGTCGGAGCGATCCCTCCTTCGCTCAGCGCGTCCACGAGAACGCGGACGAGGAACGGCGTCCCTCGCGTTGCGCGCAGGCACGCATCGACGAGGACCGGATCCGGAGCCCCACCGAGCCTCGACTCCAGGAGCTGGGCAACGGCGGCTTTCGTCAATGGAGGAAGACGGATCACTTCAGCGGAGGGATCGGTCGTCACCGCCGCAAGCAGCTCGGCATCGGTGCCCGCCTCGCGAGGGCGGGTCGCTACGACGAGCGTGGCGTCCAGCTCTTCCAGCCGCGTGAGCAGGAAGGCCAGGTACCGGAGGGACGCGGCGTCTGCCCAGTGCGCATCGTCGACCACCAGGCAGAGCGGACCGACGGCGGCCAGGTTCGCGCACAGCCAGTAGAGGCCGTGGAGGATCGCGAACGAGGGATCGATGCCCGCCGGGGGCGGGCCCTCCGCGGGGGGCGCGCCCGGAAGCCCGAGCAGGCCGGCCGCGACGCCCGCTGCGCCTTGCAGCAGATCGGCACGCTCGAGCTCCGATGCCTCGGCCAGCGGCGGCTCGAAAAGCTGACGCACCACTCCGAAGGCGAAATCGCGCTCCAGCTCGGTCCCGCGCGAACGAAGCACGCGCACTCCGTCCTCCGCCGCCGCCGTCCGGGCCGCCGCGAGCAACGCCGTCTTGCCGATCCCGGCCGGCCCTTCGATCACCACGAACGTGCCGCGCCCCGCGCGAGCCTCGGCCAGCGCCGACTCGATCCGCGCCAGCTCTTCGTTCCGCTCGAGCAGCGGTTCGGTGGCCGCGGCCACTTTCATTTGGCTCAAGCCTACTCCCCATTCGCGGAAAGTCACGGCTGTCGCCCCGATGCGATCGCGAGCGCGTGACGCCCACGATCGTCGCTCATGGAGTGAGCGCTGAGCAGGTACGGCAGACGAGTAGGAGCCGTACCGCGGCGGCGGAGTACGAGCGGAAAAGACAGGGGGGTCGCCACGGTGCGAACGCGGGTCCGCCGTCTCCACCATCGCTAGGCCAAGACACTCCCGAGCCGCCATCGGCTCACTCGAAAGGAGAAGTGGACAGATGAAGAAGCTCGTTCGACTCAAACGACAAGTGAAAGGGAATGGCGATCTGAAGCGCTGGATTCCTCTCGGGGCAGTCCTGCTGCTGCTGCCGGTCTTCGTGCTTGCCGCCTGCGGCGGTAACGGCGATGGTCAGGGGGCCGCTGCCGGCACGGCGGCGAGCGCAAGCTCGAGCAACGAGGTCATCGTCGAGCTTGCCGAACAGAACAGCTCGGGGGAGTCAGGGACAGCCACCCTGACCGCGACCGGCGCCAGCACGCGCGTTGTCGTCGAGCTGAAGAACCCGACGACCGACTCTCAGCCCGCGCATATCCACCGCGGGACCTGCGAGAACCTCGACCCCGATCCGCTCTACGGCCTCCTGAACGTCATGCAGGGGCGATCCGAGACGGTAGTCAACGTGCCGCTGTCGGAGCTCACAACCGGCGGCCTCGCGCTCAACGTGCACCAGTCGAACGCGAAGCTCAAGGAGTATGTCGCCTGCGGAAACCTCCCAGGTGGCGACGCGGACATCACACCAGTCGACGACGGGGGCTACTAGACCGCGTGACGCTCCGCACTCCCTCGGATAGAAGCAAGCCAGCGGCCGGCGGGCTCGGCCGAGAACGTTCGGCCGAGAAACCGGGTCAGGCGACCCGCCGGCCGCCCCGCTCGCTGACCGACTTCAACCTGACCGGCTTCACAACGACCCATCTGCCCACCCACAGGCGCGTTCGGCGCCGGTGGCGGGCGGTGGAGGCGATCCCGTGAGGGTCAAAGTGTGGGGCGCACGCGGCTCGGTTCCCACCCCGGGCCCCTCAACGCATCGCTACGGCGGCAACACCTCGTGCCTCCAGCTCACGCTCTCGGACGGGAGGCTCTTGGTGCTCGACGCCGGCTCGGGCATCCGTAACCTCGGGCTCAGGCTCGCCGCTAGGGCGCGCCGCATCGACATCCTGCTCACCCACCTGCACCTCGACCACATCCAGGGACTGATGTTCTTCGCGCCCCTCTTCATGCCCGACGCCGAGATCGTCATCTGGGGCCCGCCCGACGCTGAGACACTGCCCGAGCGCCTCGCCCGCTACCTCTCCCCGCCGCTCACCCCACTCCACCTCCACGAGCTCCCGGCCAGGATCTCCTTCCGCGCCTGCCCGAAGGGCGAGTGGGAGATCGGGCCCGCACGCATTCAAGCAGCCCCCGTCATCCACCCCGGTCCCACCCTCGGCTACCGGATCGCCGAGGGTGACACGTCGCTCTGCTACATCCCCGACCAGGAGCTCGCCTTCGGCCCCCCGCTCCGGGCACGAGAGCGGCAGTCGCTCCCCGGCTTCGACCTCGCTCACGGCGCCTCGCTTCTGATCCACGACTGCCAGTACACGGACGAGGAGTACCCAAGCCACGTCGGCTGGGGGCACTCCCGGCTCAGCGACGCACTGGCCTTCGCACAGCTCACCGAGGCGCAGCGCCTGCTGCTCTTCCACCACGACCCGCTCCACGACGACGAGCAGCTCGACCGGCTCCACACCGAGGCCCTGGAGCGCTGGGTCGCCGCCGGCCGCAGCCCGCACCAGGTCCTCATGGCCGCCGAGCTGCAAGAGCTCGAGCTCGGCCGTGCCGACGCGGGAGTCGTCGCCCCTACGGGCGCCTAGCGCGCTGGGTGCGAAGTAGGCAAGGACCGTGCGCGCATTGACGACGACCTCGGCGGTCCCGTACGTGACGTTGACCGAGGTCGCAGACCCCGCACCGCTGCCGGATCAGGCGCTCGTACGGGTGCGGGCGTTCTCGCTCAATCGCGGCGAGGTCACTCGCCTGCCCGACCTGCCTGAGGGGTCGGTCACAGGCTGGGATGCGGCAGGTGTCGTCGAACGTGCCGCCGCCGACGGCAGCGGACCTCGGGAGGGCACGCGCGTGGTCGGCCTGGTCGACACCGGCGCCTGGGCGCAGTTGGCCGCCATTCCAACTACACGATTGGGGGCAATCCCCGACGGCGTATCCGACGTGCAGGCCGCCACGCTGCCCACCGCCGGTCTGACGGCGCTGCGGGCGCTCGAGGTCGCCGGCCTCGTACTCGGCAAGCGCGTACTGGTCACCGGCGCAAACGGGGGCGTCGGGCGGATGGCGATCCAGCTGGCCCGCGAGAGCGGCGCCCACGTCACCGCATTGGTGCGCGACGCGGCGGCATCGCAAGAGTTCCTCCGCCGTCTCGGGGCCGCCGCCGTCGTCGAGAACATCACCGGCGACTTCGACCTGATCCTCGAGGGGGTCGGAGGCCCCACGTTCGGCCTAGCCATAGAGCACGTCGCACCGCGTGGCATCGTCGTCAATATCGCGACCCAGAGTGACGACGAAACCGTCACCTTCCATGCGGCGCGGTTCGACCGGGCGAAGGGGGCGAGGATCTACACGCTGAACCTTCCTGACGAGCTCGCCTCCCACGCCAGCGGAGCCAGCGACCTCACCCGCCTCTGCACGCTGATGGCAGACGGGCGACTGGACGGCCAGATCGAGCTCGAAGCCTCATGGCGCGAGCCTTCCCGTGTGTTCGAAGCCCTCCTGAAGCGGCGCATCGGCGGCAAGGCCGTGCTCCACGTCGACTGACCGGGCACTCCCGGAGAGCGGGCTAGATCGGAAATTCCGGGGGGTTCCACCGTGCGAATCAGCGTCCCGGCCTTCGAGGATCGGGCCGATCCTGAGCTCGATCACGAGCTCACCACCCGAAGGAGGCACGTGACATGAGGAGCATTACGCTAACGCGCTCGTTGCTACTCGGCGCAGTCGCTGTCGTAGCGCTCGCTGCGACGGGCAGCGGCTCGGCCGCCACGGCGAGGACGGTCAACGGCAAAGTCGGCCCCGGTTTCACGATCGGGCTGACCATGCAGGGCAAGAAGGTCACGAAACTGAAGGCTGGGAGGGCGTACCGCTTTGTCATCAGCGACCGCTCGAGCATCCACGACTTCCATCTGAGCGGGCCCGGCCTCAATCGGGTTCTCACCAGCGTGGAATACACCGGGACGAAGAGCTTCGTGCTGAGGCTGAAGAAGGGGAGCTACCGCTTCGTCTGCGACCCTCACTCCGGGATCATGCACGGCCGCTTCCTGGTCTCTTGAGCCGCGTCTACCGAGGGGCGGGCGCGCCGGTCTCGCCCCTCCAAACACAGGGGGGTCGCCACGGTGCGAATGCCCGTCCTGGGGCCGCACCATTGCCAAGACATCAAATCCCCGAGCCGCCCGCGGCTCACTCGAAAAGGAGAGGCACAATGAAAAAACTCATTCAACGCAAGACGTCTCGCGGCATGCGGCCGGTCTGGCTCGCTGCTTGGGCAGTGGCCGTGGCCGTCGCCGTCGCCGGCGCAACCGGGATCATGGCCGGACAGGGAAATGCCGCGCCCAGGATCAATGGCGGCGGAGCCTCGCTCGAGGGCGGCCTGCTGACGGTCGAGGGCACCAATGCGAGCGACAGGATCGCGCTTCGGCTGCAGGCAGGCCAGCCCGGCATCCTCGAGGTCGACATCGGCGACGACGGCTCGGCCGACTTCAGCTTCGACCGTGCGGACATCGCAAAGATCGTCATCAATGCCGGGAACGGAGGCGACTCCGTGCGCATCGACGAAATCAACGGCATCTTCAGCGACAGCATCCCGACGACGATCGACGGTGGAAACGGAAACGACCGCCTGGTCGGAGGCGCGGGAGCCGGGACAGTTCTCGGCGGCAATGGGAACGACAGCCTGATCGGCGGCGGAGCGGGGACGCTGAGCGGCGGCAACGGGGACGACACCCTCGCCGGGGGTTCCGGAGCCGAGACGCTGCTCGGTGGCAACGGCGATGACTCGATCGACGGGAACAGAGGCAACGACGTGGCGTTCATGGGCAACGGCGGCGACACGTTCATCTGGGATCCCGGCGACGGCAGCGACACCGTCGAAGGCCAGAACGGCAGAGACACGATGGTCTTCAACGGCGCCGCCGTATCCGAGCAGGTCGACCTGACGGCGAACGGAAACCGCCTGAAGTTCTTCCGTGACGTCGCCAACATCACAATGGACACTCACGGGGTCGAGCGGGTTGACTTCAACGCCCTCGACGGCGCGGACGTCGTCACCGTCAACGACCTGACCGGGACCGACGTCGACGAGTTCAACGTCGACCTCGCCGCCGAGCTGGGCGGCGCCGCAGCCGACAACCAGGCCGACCGAGTCGTCGTCAACGGCACCAACGGCGACGACACGATCGACGTCAACGGAGACGCCAGTGGCGTGAACGTGAGCGGTCTTGTCCCGACGGTCCGAGTCTTCCACTCGGATGCCGCGAACGACCGGCTCGAGATCAACACCCTCGCGGGGACGGACACCGTGGACTCCACCGGGTTGGCCGCCGGTGTGATCCAGCTCATCGTGGACGGCGTGCCCGTCCCGTGAGCAATCTCGCCCGGCAGCGAAAACGCGGGGCCTCCGTCTTGGGGGCCCCGCCGGAAGCTGCAGCCGGTGAGCTCGCCTCGCCCCGCCTTCGATACGAGATTCAACCGCGAACCATCGACCCACTGTCAGAGAAAAGGACTCTCATGAAGCGCAAGATCACACTGTTCATCGCCGCCGCCGCGACCTTGCCGATCGCGCTGATCGCCGCCGTGGCGCGTGCCGGTGTAAAGCAGTCGCTGCTCGGGATGACCCGGCGGGCAAACGGCAGCGAGCAGGTCACTTACGGGGGCCATCCGCTCTACCGGTTCATCGAGGACAGGGAGCCGGGCCAAACCAACGGCGAGGGCTCACAGGCATTCGGCGCCGGCTGGGAAGTGCTCTCGCCGGCAGGCAAGAAGATCGAGTCCGGTGGCTGACCGGGCAGCCAGCCTGGCGAGGGGCGAACGCCTGAGCGCGCCGCCTCGGGAACTGGCCCAGCGGCTGAGCGGGACGGCCGAAGTTCTGCTCCTCTGGCACCCCGAAAGCGACCGAGTGGAGCTTTCCGTTCACGACCTCGCAACCGGCGGCGGCTGTCAGATTGAAGTCGCGCCAGGCGATGCGATCGACGCCTTCTACCACCCCTTCGCCTACGCGGCCAGATGCGAGCGCTCTCACCGCGTAGGCCGAGACGAGACGACGATCGTCGATGGCTAGCGTCGAGTGCCTACAGGAAGCAGTCCTCATGCTGGTCGCGGCGCGACAGGCGTTGCACACGCACAACGCGAGCCCCGACGAGCTCGAGTCGAACAGGCTCGAGCTCGTCAGCCGACAACAGCAGCTCTCCCACGCATTGATCGACCGTTACCTTCGCCGCGCCGATGGGTAAGCGATATTGACACGCGTCGAGTCCCAGGGGCATTACTCCGCGCAAGAAAGTCAAGAAGGAAGCCATCCCAGAGATGACTGACTTGCCGCTGACGGGTGGCTGCAATTGCGGGGCGGTCCGGTTCGAGGTGACCGAGCCGCTCATCGCGGCGAGCTATTGCCACTGCAAGCGTTGCCAGCATCGCAGCGGCGCGGCGGCATCACCGAGCGCCCACCCCGCACCCGGCGCGTTCCGGATCGTGGCCGGCGAGGACAAGCTGCGCATGTGGAAGCCGCAGGACGGCGGCGAGAAGTGGTTCTGCGGCGAATGCGGCTCGTCCCTCTTTGGCCGCAATCCAAGCCACGCCGACCCGATAGGCATACGGATGGGGACGTTCGACCACGATCCTGGGATCCGCCCGAGCGTCCGCCAGTTCGTTGCCTATGCAGCCTCGTGGGAGCCGATCCCCGACGACGGATTACCCCGCCACACCGAAAGTCGCCACAAGGCGAACTAACCCCGCTCACTTCAACCGCTTCGGCCTCACCGCCACAGTTGTCCCCCGCTTCGCCGATGCCATCCGCGCGCAAAACTGGCCTGGCTGGCTGATGCGGTGCCAGCCAGAACACACGACGGACGCCCGAACCGGGCGCCAAGGGACATTTGCCCGGCCCGCGAGCACGGGCTCCGCTGGGGACATGTTCTGGGGACAGGTTCGAGGATTTCCGGGGAGGTTCAGGGTCGTTCAAGGGAGGGGTGCAACGAGGAGATAAACCGGGGAAATTGCAGGGAAAGCGCGCTACCAAGCGCGTTTCCTGCGTCGCGTAGCCGCAGCTCGTATCCTCCATGGTAAGGAGGGGGTCGACGGTTCGAGTCCGTCAGAGGGCTTATTCTCTGAGAAGTACCTGCAAATTGCTAGTTTCGTTGTCTGAGCCGGCATCGTGAGCCACGTCCCTGTAGTAGCTGGGCAACCGTCCAAGATCGCGTGGCTGCCGCAAAGTGCCTGCAAATAGGCATATTGCCCACCACGACGGAGCACCTCCTTGGTACGGAGGAGATCCACGGTCAGGTCGCAATCGATCGAAAATGGCCTGGAAACTGGCAGTTCGTGGCGTGCGTGTCGGCAGCCGACCGAAGCTGGGGACAGGTCTTGGGGACAGAAGAGTGATCAAAGCGCTTGGAACTGGCGAGCGCGGTGCAGAAAACCCGCAGCGCGTGTTGCCCCTCAAGACAAAAGCTAGTGTCAAGTCAGACAACTACATGGCGTGGGTCGCGATCGTTCGCACGCCGCGCCTCCGTGCTTCGACGCGTCCGCGGAGGACCGCGGTTCTTGTAGTGGAAGCCGTCCTCGTCGTCACGGTCGAAGAGTCAAGCCGGTCATCTGCGCCCGCAAGCGCTTGAAGCGCCTGCAACGCTCCTACGTATGCCCGGCGACGCTCGTTCGGCGCGGCTCGATGTTTTGGTTGTGGCGGAAGAAGTTGCTGGGGTCCCACTTCTCCTTCAGCGCCGTCAACCGCTCGTACTTCTCGTTCCCATACGCAGTCCGGACGCGCTCCGCGCCCTCGTCGCCGAGGAAATTCACGTAGACCCGGTTACGAGCGAACGGCTCGACGGCGCTATGGCACCGGCGAGCCCACTCGACGTGGCGCTCCGGCTCCTGGTCGTCCGCCATCCAGACGGCATTGATGTTGACGTTGTGGGTCGCGTCGCGCTGGCTGAAGGCCGTCTCTTCCTGCTCGACGCGGCTCAGCGCCCCGCCGAGGTGGAAGGTGATGCAGTAGGAGAGCGGTGAGGTCTGCGCGGCGGCGTGCTCGGCGAGCGTTTCGATCGCGCCGTCGCTAAGCGGCGGAAGTTCCGCGGATTTCCAGTAGTAGTGCCAGCCGTGCGGGACGGTGGCGTCGAACATCGCTTGGAGCGACACGTACGGCCTGGCCTGGATCGCGTCGAAGAGCGGTGAACCGAACGCCCGCAGCGGTCGGAGGACAGCCTCGCCCTCCGTAATCGTCCCGGCGTAGCAGACCACGATCATTGCGGCCGGCCGGCCGTGGAGTTCGGGAGGAAGGAGCGGCAACGAGGGCGTCCGCCGGAGATTGAAGATCGTCGTCAGCTCGTCCGGGGCGTCGGCGATGAAGTCGCGGTAAAAGCGCAGGAGTTCCGGCGCGTCCTCCAGCGCGTGGAAGATTGGCCCGGCGAGCACGTGCGGGCCGACGGCATGGAGCCGGTACTCGAACGAGGTGACGATCCCGAAGTTGCCACCCCCGCCGCGGATCGCCCAGAAGAGGTCGGGGTGTTCCGTGGCGCTTGCCGTAACGACGTCGCCTTCGCTCGTCACGACCTGGGCGGAGAGCAGGTTGTCAACAGTGGCGCCGTGCTTGCGCATTAGCCAGCCGATGCCGCCGCCGAGTGTGAGGCCGGCGATGCCGGTATGTGTGACGACGCCCCCCGTGGTCGCAAGTCCGAACGCCTGCGTCTCGCGGTCGAACTCGCCCCAGAGCACGCCTGCCTCCGCTTGGGCGGCGCGCCGGCGTGGCTCGACCTCAATCGACTTCATCGGCGAGAGGTCAATCACGAGGCCGCCGTCGCAGATGGCGTGACCACCGACACCGTGGCCGCCGCCTCGTACCGAGACGAGCAGATCGCACTCGCGCGCGAAGCGGACGGCCGCGACCACGTCCGACACGCCGGCGCAGCGCACGATCGCTGCGGGGCTTCGGTCGATCGCGCCGTTCCAGAGCCTCCGGGCCTGGTCGTAGGCCGGATCCCCTTGGCGGATGACCTCGCCTCCGATCACCTGGCGCAAGCGGGTGACATGGTCCGCCATCACGGCGAGCCTGCCAGCGGTCTGGCCCAGTCACAAGTCCAGATTTCGAACTTGCCGCTGGGCTCGATCTGCTTGAATCTCTGCTCGTGGGGGGATACGGCCAGTTCTGTCCCGTCGCGAGAGGCGCCGAGGTCTTCGCTGAGCGTCGGACGCCGCTGATCGTCCGCGAGCTCCTTCGCGGACCCGCTCACTTCAACGAGCTGCGGTGCGGTTTGCCACGGATCTCTCGCAGCCTCCTCTCGGAGCGGCTGGTCACGCTCGAGCGTGTGGGCATCGTCGAGCGAAGGTCGCCGTCGAAGGGTCGCGGCCACGAGTACCGGCTGACCAAGGCCGGCCGAGAGCTGGACGCGACTGTCCGTGCCCTTGGCACGTGGGCCTACAAATGGGTCTCCCGCGACCTGACCCCGGACAATCTCGACCCGGCGCTGCTCATGTGGGTGATCGAGCGCCGCATCCGAGTGGAGAACCTGCCGCCGCAGCGCGTCGTCGTCCACTTCAGGTTCAGGCGCCTGCCGGCCCACGCCTACTGGCTGGTGCTCGAGCGGACGGAGGTCGACCTCTGCTTCGCCGACCCTGGCTTCGGCGTAGACCTCTTCGTCGACGCGGAGGTGAAGGCGCTGACCCAGATCTACCTCGCGCACCTGACGGTCGCCGCGGCTCTGCGGAGAGGCGAGATCACGCTGACCGGACCGCCGGAATACCGACGCGCGTTCGCGAGCTGGATCGGCGTCACCCCGTACGCGCGCGACAGCCTGCGCTCCGTCGCTCGGACGGCCGAGCAGGCGCCGCTGGTCGGGTCCAGATCCCGGACCTGACAGCGACCCCTTTGGGCCCTACCGTCGAAGTCGCCACCGCGAAGCGAACGGCTCGCGACGAGAAAGGGGGATCGGCATGCATCATTTTGCTCAGCTTCTCCGGGTCGTGGGGGTCGCGGTAACGGCTTTAGCCGTCGCAGCGTCAGCAGCAACGACCCGCAACGCGACGGCCGCGCTGCCACCGGGGAACGCGGTCGTACAGTGGAACAAGATCGCCGAGGACACGGTCGTGGGGTCGGGCCCTTTCCAGGGGGAGGGCTTCATCTACATGGCCTATGCCTCGGCTGCCGTCTACGACGCCGTCGTCGCGATCGAGGGCGGCTACCAGCCCTACGGTCCTGCGATCACCGCGCCCGAAGGCGCTTCGACCGAGGCGGCGGTCGTGGAGGCCGCCTACCGCACGCTGTGGGCTTACTTCCCACCCGAAGCGTGCAACCCGGCCTCGCCGCCTGCGGTGTACGCCTTCTGCCTGGGAGTCCGTCCAAGCCTGGACGCGTCCTACGCGGAGGCGCTTGCTTTGATTCCGGACGGGCCCGCGAAGGAAGCCGGTAAGGCGGTCGGGCTCGCGGCCGCGACGAACATCATCGCCCTGCGCAGCGGCGACGGACGGATGACGCCGCTAGGCGTCACGTCACCGTTCCCGACGCTGCCGCCGGGCCCCGGCGTCTGGCGGCTGACGCCGCCGTTTGCGGCGCCGCAGACGCCGTGGGTGGGGAACGTGCGCCGGTTCGTGCTGGCGAGCGTAGACCAGTTCCTGCCCGACCCGCCGGCGTCGCTGCAGGGCGAGGAGTGGGTCGAGGCGTTCGACGAGATCAAGGCCTACGGCGCACTGAACAGCAGCGTGCGCAGCGACGAGGAGACCAGGGTCGCGTGGTTCTGGTCGGCGAACGTCGTCCGCCAGTACAACCGGGTCGGGCGCGACATCGCCGCCACCCGCAGCTTGCGCGAGACGGCGCGGCTGCTGGCGATGGTGAACCTCGTCGGTGCCGATGCGCTGATGTCCGGCCTGTATGGCAAGTACCACTACTTGTTCTGGCGGCCGGTCACCGCGATCGACCCCTCGGCCGTCACCGCAGACGGCTTCGGCCCCGTACCCGGCTACGACGACGGAAACGCGGCGACGGTCGAGCAGACGGCCTGGCGGCCGCTCCTGACCACGCCCAATCACCCGGAATACCCAGCCGCCCACGGCGTGATCACCGCGGCGATGGCCGAGGTGTTCACCACGTTCCTGGGCACGAACCAGATCGACCTCGATATCCACGGCTTCGATCCTGCCGGGCCGGCCGGCAATCTGAACGCCGTGCGGCACTTCGACATGCCCAACCAACTCCGCCAAGAGATCATCGACGCCCGATTGTGGGCAGGGCTGCACTACCGCTTCTCAGGCCACGCCGGCGTCGTCCTCGGCCGCAACGTCGCGCACTTCGACCTCAGACACGCCTTCCAACCTGAGCACTAATAGTCAAGCGGCTCGGCTCGGGGGACGCGCCCACCGGCGCGCTCCCCGAGCCGCTGCCTCGCTTGAAGCCGAGGTCGACGCGGGCCCAGATCGAGCGGCTCACCAGTGATGACGACGACCCCTCGGACCGGCACGTGCTCGCCCCGGCCGTCGCCGCCGACTGCGAACTGATCGTCACCTTCGATCTCGCTGACTTCCGGCCCCGACCTGCGAGCCGCTCGGCATGAAGGCAATCACCCCGACGAGTTCCTGCTCGGCCTCAAGCACCTCAACCCGACGCCGTCCGCCCCGCGCTCGAACAGCAACGCGCCGACCCCAACCACCCGGGTCAGTCGATGAACTCCCGCGCGCACTTACCGCAGCAGTGTGCCGCGCTTCGTCGATGCCATCCGCCTGCAGCGCTAACCTGGCCGCCCCGATGCGCTACCAGCCTGAACGGACGAGGGACGCCAGAGCGGACTCCCTGCGGACGCTCTCCAGTTGCCATAGTCGACTACTAGTGACACCTCCGTTGGGGCTAGGTTCTGGGGACAGGTTCGAGGCTTTTCGGGGAGGCTCAGGGCCCTTCAAGGAGAGGGTGCTGCAAGCGGGGATGGTAAGGAGGGGGTCGACGGTTCGAGTCCGTCAGAGGGCTTCTGCTTTGCGCCTGCTCAGCCGCCGTTTCTGTTGCCGGTACTGACGGCGGCTCGCTGTTTCGACGTCCACGCAGCGTCCACCAGCGTCCACGGCTCGAATTCGGGTGCGTTGAGCGCGTCGAGGAGTTGGATCGCGTGTTCGCGTCCGTCGCGGGCGAGGTGCCCATAGTGGCGGTCGATCATGGTCAGGCTGGCGCCCATGTACCGGGAGAGGTCGAAGGTGGAGATGCCGGCACGAAGCGCGAAGGTAGCGAACGTGTGCCTAAGATCATAGATCCGCCGGAGCGGGTCGATGCCGGCGGTGAGCTGGGCCGGCCTCCACTGGTACGGGCGGAAGTGGTGCACGTCGAGGTAGCCGCCGCGCTCGCCCGGAAACACGAGCGGAGATTCCTCGTTCGCGGGTAACCGTCCGAGGGCGTCGAGCGCCCTTGCCTGCAGTGGCACCGCCCGTAGGCTCGCCTCGGTCTTCGGCAGCTTGAGTTCGCGCCTCGTGAACGAGCGGCGAACGTAGACGACGCGTTCTTCGAAGTTGATGTCACGCTTCTCGAGCGCGATCCACTCCGCGGGACGAAGCCCGGTGGCCGCGGCGAAGATGATCATTGGCCCGTAACGCGAACCGAGCGCCGCGGCAATTGCTTCGAGCTCCGCCCAGGATTCGAACGGACGCTGCTCCTTCCGACGCGGGGTTGGGTTGTCGACACCGACCTTGGCCGGATTGACGTCGATCATGCCCCAGACGACCGCGCGGTGGAGGACCTGCCGCAGCGCCTGGGTTGCTTCGAAGCGGAGGCCGGGCGAGATCGTCATCCGCCATTCCGCGATTTCCTGCGAGGTGAGCTCGCCCACGCGGCGGTCACCGAAGACCGCGATCGCCTTGCTCAGCAGCCAGCGGAGCTTCTCGATCGTCACCGGCTGCACGTCGTGTTGGGCGAGATAGGTCTCGACGAGCTCAGAGAGCGTTAGCGAGCGCGGGATTCGGCGCTCACGCCGAAGACGCTCGAGCTCGAGCTCAAGTGCTGCCGCCGCATCCTGCTCGAATGCGAATCCGCCCCGCTGTACGCGTCGCGAGCCGCGGCCTGCGAGTCGGTAGCGATAGGCCCAGAGCGGCTGGCCTTCGCGGTTCTTTCTCTTGAGCTCGAACACCTGACCTTCCTGGGCCATGGCCTCCCTCCAATCGTGATGCCGGTGTGCGTTCGCTCCAGGAGTCCGCGGTGACGAGCCGGAAGACGAACTTTCATTCCAGGACGATCCGGTGGTGGGAGCGCACGTCGCGACGAAGGCGTAGGCGGTCCGAGCCGGTGTCAGGGCTCAAGATCGCGCTTGCCGGCGCGGGCCTCGTTCGCCGCGGAGGTCAGTAGTGCCTGTGCGGCCCAGCGCAGCGTGTCCTCCGCCTCGGCCGGGCTGGATCCGCAGAGGTCGCGCAGGACGACGAACGCTTCCGCGCCAACGCAGAGCGCGAGCGCGCTTGCGAGTCGACGACGCGATTCTTGGTCGAGTTCTCCCGCGACCGGCTCGAGCGCTTGTTCGATCCAGTGGAGCCGGCGCTCGCCGCGAACGCTCGCGACCGTGGGCTGGTCGGACGGCGGCTGTGCGATCGAAAGCCGCAGCAGGCTGCGAAAGGCGGCCTCGTTCGCGGCGATCTCCTCGTGGATCGCCGAGACGAGACCCGCCAGGCGGGTGGCGGCGTCGCCCGAGCCCGCGGATGCGTCGACCGCGCGGTCGATGTCGTCAATCGACCGCTCGAGCACGACCTCCAGCAGCAAATGCTCCTGCGAGGGGAAGTAGCGGTAGGCGGTCGCGCGCGAGACCAGCGCCTCGTCGGCGACATCGGCGACCGTCGGCGTGCGGCCCTGATCGAGCAGGCGCTGCGCCGCCTCCACGAGCGCCGCCCGCGTCCGCCGCTTCTGGTTCACGCGCTCACGTTGATTCGCCACCGCTCTTATGATACATATGTCTCACAAAGAGAGGAGAGTCTCATGGACGTAAAGGAACGTATCGCCCGCGACTTCTACGCCGCCCGCGATCGGCGCGACTGGGCCGCCGTACGAGGGCTGCTCGCGCCGGACGTCATCTGGCGCGAGAAGGACGGCGGCCAGGACTACTCCGGCGACCACAAAGGCCGTGACACCGTCGCCGCGCTGCTTGCGAAGCTCGTCGAGATTACCGGGGGCACCTTCACGCTCGAGCCAAGGGAGCTCATCTGCACCGCCGAGCACGTCGCCGCCAACGTTCGCTGGCGGGCCGAGCGGAGCGGCACGCACGTCGAGGGCTACGACCTCGCCGTCTTTCGCATCGCGGACGAGCAGATCGCCGAGGCCTGGTTCTTCCAAGACGGCTTCGACCCTCAGGCGCTCAGCGAGGTGTTCTCATTCGCAGCGAGCGCATGAGCACGATCGAGCAGCGGCTCGAAAAGCTCGGCCTCCGGCTTCCCCAGCCAATGGCGCCGCCGCCCGGACACGAGTTCCCGTTCGCCCTCGTCCGACTGTCGGGGGCTTACGCCTACGCCTCCGGCCACGGGCCGGCCGACGGCACCGACTACCTGATCCAGGGCAAGGTTGGAGACACGCTCACCGTCGAGCAGGGGTACGAGGCCGCCCGGCTCGCCACGCTGTCGATGCTCGCCGCGTTCAAGGAAGCGCTCGGCGACTTGGACCGGATCACCGGCTGGGTGCGCGCCGTCGGCTACGTCAACTGCACGCCCGGGTTCGCGCACACCTTCCACGTGGTCAACGGCTTCAGCGACCTGATCCTCGAGCTGTGGGGGGACGCCGGCAGGCATGCGCGCGCCGCCCCCGGCGTAGCCGCGCTCCCGTTCAACATCCCCATCGTCGTCGAAGCGACCGTCGAGATCACCACGTGAATGACCGTCGCGCCGGAGAGCCCGACGGTGCGTCGACGGTGGCGGCGCCGGAAGCGCGCACTCATCCCAGCGACGCTTCTCGTTCTGGTCGTCCTCATTTTCCTGCTCGGCACATTCGGCTTCCTCGTTCTCAGCCTTGGAGAAGGAAGCAGCGGAGCGCCGACGCTCCCAGCCTGCAAAGGCGGATTGATCGCCGAGGGCTTCACCTACCGCTTCCGTGACCCCCGCCGAGGCGAGATCGTCAACCTCCACATCCGCGGACGGATCGGGGAGCCCGTTGCCCCCGACCCAAACGGCAACGACTTCATCGCCAAGCGAGTAATCGGGGTCCCCGGCGACAGGGTCACGTGGCCAACGGACACAAGGCGGACGACATCCCGACGCCGGAATTCGCGCCGGTCCGGCTCGGCACCGAGGAGTACTTCGTTATGGGCGACAACCGCAGCTACTCCCAAGACACCCGCGACTTCGGCCCCGTCCCGCGCAAAGCGATCTTCTCGCGCGTCATCCTCGTCTGGTGGCCCCTCAGCCGCTTCGGCCTGGTCGGGTACGACAAGAAGCTCACGCCGCCCGGGCCTGTGTCTTGCAACTGAGCTGTTGCCTCAGTCGGCCTCTCGACCCCCTCTCTCAACGCGAGGGAGTCGTCTGTTGGTCACCGCACGCACGGGGCTTCAGCGGAATCAGGAGGCGAGATCGCGACGCCAGAGCGGTCTGGTCTTCACTCCGCGGAAGTAAGCGTTGCGGCGTCCGCAGACGCCGGCGGCGCGGTCGGTTCGGACTACGAGGTAGCCGCGCCCGCTCGTTCGGCGCTGGGGCGGATGTTCTGGTTGAGCCGGAACAGATTGTGCGGGTCGTACTCGTCCTTCAGCCGGACGAGCCGGTCGTAGATCTCCGGTGCGTACGCGGCGCGGACTCGATCTTCGCCCTCGGCGCCGAGATTGTTCACGTAGACGCTTTGGGCGGCGTGCGGCTGCATCGCCTCCCAGAAGCGTCGTGTCCACGCGATGTGCTCGTCGGTCTGCGCAGGCTCGGCCCAGCTCGTGAGGATTGAGAAGTCGAAGCGCGCATCCCGGTGGCCGAATGCCGACTCAGTGGCGCGGCGGGCGATCGCCCCACCCACCTGTTCCAAGTAGAAGTTCGCCGTCGGCGGCGGCATCTGCCGCGCGTGCTCGGCGACGACGGCGATTGCGGCGTCGGAGAGCCCTTGCAGGTAGTTCGACTTCCAGTAGTTGTGCAGCCCTGACGGGTATGCGCCGTCGAACATCGACTGGAGCGCGGGATACGGCATCGCGCCGACTACATCCGCGAGCGGCTGCCCGAACTCGCGCAGCGGCCGCAACACTGACTCGCCGGTCTCGAGGTCGCCGGCGTAGCATGCCGCCAAGGCGACCGCGAGCTTGCCGTGTCCGTGCTCGGGCAGGAACGGGAACGGCGGCGCGGTCATGACGACCGCGATCACCGTCAGCTCGTCGGGTGCGTCGGCGACGAAGTCGCGGAAGAAGCGCAGCACCGCCTCGAGCTGGTCGCCGGGATGGAAGACCGCGCCGGCGAGCACCTGGTCGATGTCGTGCAGCCGGTACTCGAACGACGTCACGACGCCGAAGTTGCCGCCGCCGCCGCGCAGGCCCCAGAAGAGCTCCTCGTTTTCGCGCTCGCTGGCGGTGAGGACGTCGCCGCTCGCGGTGAGGACGTCGGCGGACAAGAGATTGTCCGCAGTGACGCCGTGCTTCCGCGCCAGCCAGCCGACACCGCCGCCGAGCGTCAGGCCCGCCATGCCGGTCGTCGAGACGAGCCCGCCCGTCGTCGCGAGGCCGAAGACGTTCGTCTCGCGGTCGAAGAGGCCCCAGGTCACGCCCGGCTGCGCACGCGCGGTGCGCGCGGACGGATCGACGCGGACGCCCTTCATCGGCGAGAGGTCGATCATCATGCCGTCGTCGCAGACGCCGTTGCCCGCGACGCTGTGGCCGCCGCCGCGGACCGCGATCAACAAGTCGTTCACACGCGCGAAGTTGACAGCACTGACGACGTCGGCGACGCCGGTACAGCGCGCGATCAGCGCCGGCCGCCTGTCGATCATCCCGTTCCAGACCCGGCGCGTGGCGTCGTAGCCTTCGTCGCCCGGGCGGAGGAGCTCGCCGCAGAACGCCGCGGCAAGCTCCTCGATCGCTGATTGCTCGATCGTCAAGCCCGACATGGGGCTACCCGCACGCTGCGTGGTCGATCTGCTCGACGATGTCGCCGACGCCCGGCTTCCCGTCGTTCGCCTGCGCGAAGCTGCTCACGAGGTCGCCGAGGTTGCGCGCGCCGGGGAAGCCGAAGGCGGCCGGGTCCTTGCCGATGTCGTAGTTGATCTGGCCGAACTCCTCGCACCCGCCCTTGTGCCCGCCTTCGTGGGCGAGCGCGGGCGCCGCGGCGAGCAGCGCGCCGGAAGCGGTGACGGCCGCGATCGCTGTCAACCTCATGATTCTCTCCCTTCTCTTTGGGTGGCGCCAGAGACGGCGACCGCCGCGACGATCCGGTCGAACGGCATGCCCGCGCGCCGGTTCGCCTCGGCGACCGCCTCCTCGGACGGCGCCTCGAATTGGCAGAAACAGGCCTCGTCCTCGAGCACAATCGTCGAGCCCAGGTACTGGACCGGCGTACCGCGCGTCAGCTGCGCGAGCCGCTCGAGCTGCTGCTCGAGCTGGACGTGCGAGACGCCCGGCAGGTATCGCTCGACGACATAGACCACCCGCTCGACGCTACGACCGTGCAATGCGGGACGAAATCCTGGAAACCCTTAGGTTTTCGCGCCCGCGGCCTCGGCGAGTCGCGCCGCGAGCTCACTGCGCGACCGGATGGCGAGCTTGCGGTAAACGTGTACCAGGTGCGCCTCGACCGTGTGGACGGTGACGAAGAGCGCGGCCGCGATCTCCTTGTTCGACAATCCCTGAGCTGCCAGCCGCGCGACGCGCTCCTCGGTCTCGGTCAGCTCGCTCGTCGACGGCCGCCTGCCGCTCACGCGCGCGAGCTCCTCGCGCGCTCGCTCGGCCCACAGTCGCGCGCCGAGCTGCTCAAAGCTCGCGGTCGCCTCCTCGAGCGCCTCGCGCGCGGCGCGCTTCTGCTTCGCGCGCCGGCGAACGGAGCCGAACGCGAGGAGCGTTCGCGCGCGTTCGAACGGGCTTTCCGCGCGCTCGTGCTCGGCGAGCGAACGCGTGAACGACTCGAACGCGCTCGCGATGTCTCCCTCCGCGGCGGCGAGGAGCCCGCGACATCGTGCGACCGCCGCCAGCGGCCACGGCCCGCCGAGCCGTTGCGCCCGCTCTTCGAACAGCTCGACCAGTGACCTGGCCTCGTCGAGCTCGCCGAGGCCGATGAGCGACTCGATCGTGTCCGGCCATAGCTGGTCGGTGGGGTCGTCCCAGCCGAGCGAGACGAGGTGCGCCGGCAGCGGACGCAGGTGCGCGCCGGCCGCGCGCAGGTTGCCGAGCGAGAGCTCGAGGTGGCCGAGCGCGGCGAGGTCCCAGACCGGGAACACCCCATCGGATACGGCCTGCGAGATCGCGATCGCCTCCTCTGCCTCGGAGCGCGCGTGCTCGTTCCCCAGGCTGGCGTCGACGGTCGCGCGAGCGTTCAGGAGCATGCCGCGGAGCTGCTCGTCGCCGAGCTGCTCGGCCAGCTCGAGTCCGGCCGCCGCGTGCGCGAGCGCATCGTTCCACCGCCCCGCGAACCACTCGAGAAGCGCCCGGTGGAAGAGCACGTGCGCGCGCGTGCCTTCGTCGCCGCGCGCGGCGGCCTTCGTTTCCTCGGCCTCGAGCAGAGAGCGCGCCGGTTTCAGATCGCTGAGGCAGATCAGCCGTCGCGCGAGCGCGATCGCCGGACTTTCGTGAAACTCGAGCGGGCGGTCGAGCGTCTTCTCGATCTGGACGCCGCGCTCGACGAGGCCCGGCGTGATCTCGCACGCCCACGTCTCCGCCATGGCCACGCGTGCGATCGCGCGGGCGAGCAGGACGTCGTCGCCCGCATTCTCCGCCTTCGCGAGACCGGCGCGCGCGTCGGCCAGCGCGCCGCGGACGTCGCCGGCGAGCTTCATCCAACTGAGGAAAGCGCTGATCTCCGCCCCGCGCGCATCGTCGGCTACCGCCTCGCGCAGCGCCTCCTCGCAGAGCTTCGTGATCTCGCGCAGGTCGCCGCGACGCAGCGACGCCAGGGCGAAGAGAACATCGGCGCGCTCCGGTCCGGCGGGAAGCTCATCGAGGAGCTCCTCGAGGATCGCGGCCGCGCGCGTGCGATTACCCGCGAGCCGGTGGAAGTAGGCCGCGCGCAGGCGATATCGGGGGTCGCGAGGCGCGAGCTCGGCCAGCTCCGCCGCAGCAGCGGTCGCGCCGCGAGCGGCGGCGTGATCGGCGGCCGCCTCGAGCGCGGCGGCGATGGTTGGATCCGGATCCTCGGCGGCAAGCGCGAGATGCCGTGCCCGCTCCTCGGGGTCGGTGACCACGTCCGCGAGCCGCCTGTGAGCGCCGCGCCGCCTCCAAACAGGCGCCTCCTCGTAACACACCGACGCGAGCAGCGGATGCGCGAAGCGCACGCTCGCGCCCTCGAGCTCGATGACGCGCGCACGAGCCGCCTCCTCGAGCGCATCGCGTGCGGCTTCGCCGTGCACGTCCTCGAGCGCGCACACCGTCTGCCGAGCCAGCGCTGAAGCGCTGAGCAGCACGTCGCGCGTCTCGTCCGAAAGCCGCGCGAGGCGCCCGCCGACCAGCTGCTTCACGCTCGCCGGCACCGGAAGCGGCTGTCCCGGAGCGAGCCTCACTCGCGCGCGCCGAAGCTCGCGCCCGACCTCGAGCGCGAAGAACGGGTTCCCCGCGGTCATCTCGCGCAGGCGAACGAGCTCGGGACGCGGGAGGTCGAGCCCGAGGCGCGCCTTGAGGAGATGGTGGAGCGCGCCAAGGCTGAGAGGCCCGAGCGAGAGCCGCGCCGCATCCGGTAGCACGACGGCGACGTCGGCTCGAACCGTGGCAAGCACCGCGACCCGCGCGTCCTCGAGACGGCGCGATGCGAACTGAAGAACCCGCGCCGATGCCGGGTCGACCCACTGGAGATCGTCGACCGCGAGGAGGATCGGTCCCGACGCCGCGAGCGTCCGAAGGACGTCGAGGAAGGCAAGCGCGATCGCGCGCGGATCGGGAACCTCCGCGCCCGGCTCTTCGAGCAGAAGCGCGACTCGGAGCGCACGCCGACGCGGCGGGCTGAGCGACGGGAGCGCCTCGTCGATCGTCCCCCCGATCAAATCCGAGAGCCCGGTGAACGCTAGCTTCGCCTCGGCCTCGACGGCGCGGTGCCCGAGGACGCGATGGAGCCGCCCGTGCGCCGCCTCGACACCGGCCTCCCAGAGGATCGTCTTGCCGATACCTGGTTCGCCCGCGATCAGCAGCGCACCCGGGCGCAGTTCGTCGAGGAACGCCTCTATCGCGGCGAACTCCTCCTCGCGCCCGATGACCGCCGCAGACATCACTGCACGTGATTGTGAGCGAGAACCCGCGCGATTTCGACTCAGACGCCGCTCGGATGAAGTTCGTTGTCTGACAAGCCAAGATTCCATGGCGCACTCGTGGCCCAAACGTTGCTCAGACGATTGGCCGAACCATGCGGAGCGGAGCCAGGGGAACGGTCAAAAAAGCCTGCAACTGAGCCCGATTGGAACCATCCAGCGTCGGGCGTCGTCGAACCCGATTCGGCCTGTCACGCCGGAGGTCGCGGGTTCGAGTCCCGTCGCTCCCGCCTTCAAGTGCCTGCAAATGGACACGCCTTGTTGCCTGCCTCGGCGCCGTCAGCGATCGCGACACACACATTCCACACAGACGTGACGGGCTGTAGCCGGCGGAGGCGGCATGCAGCCGTCGCAGCGGGTGGGAGCCGGTGAGCTCCCACCGGCGGAAAGCCGGCGTTCACAGCCATGCTCGCTGTCGCGTCGTGGCTTCCATCCCGCGCTGATCTCGCGCTCGCGCCCAAGCCCGGCAGGGGTGGTCGGAATGGGGCGCGCACAACGTCAGCGAGAGCGTCGGAGCAGCCATCGCGAATACTGTTCGCTTGTGACTGAGGTCGCGTTCTCGGACGAGCGTGTCCGCGAGGGCAACGCTGCCCTGGCCCGCGGGGCGTGGGCCGAGGCGAGGGCGATCTTCGAGCGGGAGCTCGAGGCGCACGAGACGGTCGACGCGCTCGAGGGATTGAGCTGGTCTGCCTGGTGGGTCGAGGACGTGGCCACCTGCCTCGAGGCCCGCGAGCGCGCCTACCGGCTCAGCCGCCGCGAGGGCGACATGCGGCGTGCGGCGATGCTCGCGCTTTGGGTCGCCGACGACTACCTGATCCTCCGCGGCGAGCATGCGATCGCGAACGGCTGGTTCCAGCGTGCGGCCCGCATCCTCGAAGGGCTCGATACCTGTCCCGAGCACGGCTGGCTCGATTCGCTTCTGGGATACGTCGCGACCGTTGACGGCGATCCGAGGAAGGCGAAGGTACTCGCGACCCGGGCGCGCGAGCTCGGCCGGGAACTGGGAGTCGTGTCGCTGGAGATGTTCGCCCTCGCGGTCGAGGGCCTGGCGCTGGTGAACGAAGGCGAGGTCGCAGACGGCATGGGCTGCCTCGATGAGGCCACCGCGGCTGCGCTCGCGGGCGAGTTCGAGGAGATCGTGGCGGCCGGCTGGACCTTCTGCTTCCTGCTCAACGCCTGCGAGCGGGTCCGCGACTACGAGCGCGCAGCCGAGTGGTGCCGCAAGGTCGAGGAGTTCAGTCGCGCGATGAAGACGAACTTCGTCACCCTTGCGTGCCGCGCCCACTACGGCGCCGTGCTCACCTGGCACGGGCGCTGGCGCGAGGCCGAGCGGTCGCTCACCGAGGCCGAGCGCCTTGCGACCGAGCGGCCGTCCTGGGGTGGCTTGGCGATCGTTCGGCTCGCCGACTTGCGTCGCCGGCAGGGGCGCTTCGTCGAGGCGGAGGAGCTCCTCGAGCGAAGGCCGGGCAACCCGCTCGCGCCGGTGGTCATGGCTGAGCTCGCGCTCGACCGCGGCGATGCTGCCGCGGCGGTAGAGCTGCTCGAGCCTGTCCTCCGGCGCGTCCCGGAGGTAAACAGGACCCTGCGCGCAGCGCCTCTCGAGGTGATGGTGAGAGCGAAGGTCGCGACCGGAGCTACAGCGGCAGCGGCTTCTCACGTCACGGAGCTACGGTCAATCGCGGAGTCGCTCGGAACGCGTCCGCTTCATGCCTCCCTCAGTCTCGCTGAAGGGCTCGTCGCAGAGGCCGCAGGCGACCTTGACCCCGCGCGAGAGAGTCTCGAGGACGCGGTCGAGCTCTTTGCCGCGAGCGGCGCGTCCTTCGAGCTCGCGCGCGCGCAGCTCGAGCTCGCGCGGATCCTCGCGTCGCTCGGCCGTGCGGACGCCGCCGTACGCGAAACGAGGCGTGCGCTCACCCGTCTCGAGGAGATCGGAGCTGCCACCGAGGCGGCGCGGGCTCGCGATTTGCTCCGGAGCCTCGGCGCGCCAGCGAAGGCGATACGCGCCACCCGCCGCGATCAGCTTCTCACCCCGCGCGAGATCGAGATCCTGCGCCTCGTCTCGGAGGGACTGACGGACGCCGAGATCGCGGCGCGGCTCGTGCTCAGCAAGCACACCGTCCACCGCCACCTTCAGAACGCCTATGCGAGGCTGGGTTGCTCCTCGCGAGCCGCGGCGGTGGCAAAGGCGAACCGACTGCACCTGCTGTAGTGCGCAGCCGCATGGCCTCGACAGGCCATGCGCGCACATGGCCTGTCGAGGCGAAGACGGCGACTCGGAACGCGCCGATACTCGTGAGCGATCGTCGAGCAAGGAGGGGAAGAGATGTCGAGCGCGCAACGCGAATACCTATTGGCCGGACAAGCCTCGGAGCTCGAGCGGCTCCAGCTTCAGTCGCGCGTCTGGGAGCCGAGCGGCCGGCGGCTCCTAGAGGAGATCGGCGGCGGCCGCGGCGCGCGCGCCCTGGACGTCGGCTGCGGAGTACTCGGGTGGCTGCGGATCCTGAGCGAGTGGGTCGGACCAGACGGGGAGGTGACGGGGACCGACGTCGACGACGCGATGCTCAGCGCGGCCGATCGGTTCGTCACGGAGGAGAGCCTCCGGAACGTCGGCCTCGTCAAAGACGATCTCTTCGCGAGCGAGCTCGAGCCCGACTCGTTCGATCTCGTTCACGCCCGGTACGAGATCTGCCCACTCGGACGCGGCCGCGAGCAGATGGAGACCTACGTGCGGCTCGCTCGCCCCGGCGGCACGATCGTGCTCGAGGACCCCGACACGGGCTCGTGGCACTTCAACCCGCCGGCGCCCGCCCTGCAGAAGCTGATCGAGCTGATCAAGGAGGCGTTTCGGCTGAGCGGGGGAGACTGGGAGGCGGGGCGCGGGCACCTCGATTTGCTGCGCGAGTTCGGCATCGAAGGGAACGTTAGGGCCGAGGTCGTGGCGCTCGCGCCGGGGCATCCGTACCTGCGGCTGCCCCTGCAATTCGTCACCTCGCTCGAGGAGCGCTTGCTGTCGCTAGTGACCGCCGACGAGCTGGAGGCGCTCCGCGTGCGAGGCGAGGCCGAGCTCCAGGAGCCTGGCCGCTGGGGCACCACGTTCACCCTCCTGCAGTGCTGGGGCCGGTGTCCCGCGCAGGCCTGAGGTGCAAAGGGGGGAATCGGCTGTGAACGCGGTGGCCACTGACATCAGGGTCGACAGAGGCGCCCAGCGCGAGCTGAACGCGTCGTTCAAGGGCGAACTCGTCAGGCCAGGCGACCCGACTTACGACGAGCACCGGATGGTCTGGAACGGCTCGATCGATCGGTTCCCTGCGCTGATCGCGCGCTGCAGTGGCGTGCCGGACGTGATCGCGGCGGTGAGGTTCGCGAGGAGCACCGGCCTCCCGCTCGCGGTACGAGGCGGAGGACATAGCTATCCGGGCCACTCGGTCTGCGACGGCGGGTTGGTCATCGACCTAGGGCCGATGAAGGGGATCCGCGTCGACTCGGAGGTGCGCACGACGAGGGTCCAGGCCGGCGTCCTCTGGGGGGAGCTCGACCGCGAGACCCAGGCGTTCGGCCTGGCGACTACGGGCGGGATCGTCAGCCACACGGGCGTCGCCGGCCTAACGCTCGGCGGTGGCGTCGGCTGGCTTCATCGAAGGCACGGGCTGACGATCGATCAGCTCCTCTCCGTCGAACTGATCACGGCCGAAGGAGAGCTCGTCAAGGCGAGCGAGACGGAGAATCCTGACCTCTTCTGGGGCGTCCGCGGGGGCGGCGGCAATTTCGGAATCGTCACCGAGTTCGAGTTTGGCCTGCACCCCGTAGGCCCGACCGTGCTCGCGGGGCCGATCTTCTGGCCGATGGAGCAGGCGCCTGATCTCCTGCGCTTCTACCGTCAATGGAGCGCCGCGGCGCCGGACGAGCTGATGACCTACGTCGTCCAGCGCAGGGCGCCGGCGGTCGACTTCGTGCCGTCGGCCGTCCACGGCCAGCTGGTCGTCGCCATCGTCTGCTGCTATACGGGGGCGGTCGAGGATGGGGAGAAGATCGTGCGCTCTCTGCGGGCGTTCGGGTCGCCGGTGCTGGACCTCTGCGAGCCGAAGCCGTACGTCGCTCATCAGACGATGTTCGATGCCGCCTTCCCGCACGGCTGGCGGTACTACTTCCGTGCCTGCGACGTCGCCGAGCTGAGCGACGAGCTGATCGACGTCATGGTCGAGTATGGAAGACGGATCGTTTCCCCAATCACGAGCGTCGGCGTCTGGCAGATGGGAGGGGCAGTCGCCCGCGTTGCCGATTCCGAGACGGCGTTCAACGGCCGCGATGCCGCGTTCACCTTCAACATCAACGGCAACAGCAGAACTGCGGAAGGATTCGAGCGCGAGCGTGAGTGGGCGCGCGCCTACTGGTCCGCGCTCGAGCCCTACCACACGAGCGTCTACGTGAACTTCCTGATGGAAGAAGGCCAGGAGCGGATCAGGCAGGCCTACGGTGCCGAAAAATACGAGCGGCTGAAGGCGCTCAAGCGCGCCTACGACCCTACGAACCTCTTCCGGCTGAACCAGAACATCCCGCCAGACTGAGCTGCGCCTGCTCTCGTGAGCGACCACGCTGTGCGATGCACCGAGGCGTGAGCCTCGACCCTGTCAGCTGATGTCGAGTTCGGCGCCGCTACACCTGACGTTCAGCCCAACTCTCCGAAGCCTCGCCCCCGCTGTTGTCGGGGAAGACACCACGCCGACCACACATCTCCACACGAGCTGTGCCGGGTGGCAGCCGGTCGTAGTCGGTCACAGCCGGTTCGCGACTTGACGAATTGCCTGCTCCAGCCGGTAATTCCGGGTCGTAGCAAGCTGCAGCCGGTTGCGCCGTACCGGACTTTCACGCCGGAGGTCTCATTGGTGCCCCAGGAACAGGCTCTCGACCGACGCGTTCATCATCATGGCGGCTATGGACCTCGCGCGCTTCCCTCAAGCGAATCGAAATCACGTCTTGCTCGAGGCGCGGTCTTGGCTGCTGTCCGGGCGTCATCTGGGGATAGGTCTTGGAGACAGGTTCGGGGCTTCTCAGGGAGAGTCAGGGTCCTTCCAGGGAGGGATGGTAAGGAGGGGGTCGACGGTTCGAGTCCGTCAGAGGGCTTCGCGTTTTCTCCTGCCGTCGCGAACTATCCGTTGGTGACGTATGTGACCGATGGGATCGCCAGCGCGATGGTGCAGGCGAAGGCCGCCGCCGGGGACCGGTACGTGCTGGTGCATGGCGCCTACACGGCGCAGCGGGCGCTCGAGGCCGGTGTGCTGGACGAGTTGGTAATTCACCAGATCCCGGTGCTGTTCGGCCGTGGCCGTCGGCAGTTCGAGGTCTTGCCATCGCGCGTCGAGCTGGAGATCGTTCGGGTGATCGACACGCCGGAGGCCACCCACATCCGCTACCGCGTCCGTCGCTGAGCCGGTCGACCAGCGGCCTCTTGGTTGTGGTTGGTCGAGGTGAGTTGACGGATCGGTAGCGGGCGCGGATTGAGCCGCTGTTGCCGGTGTCGGGTCGGGGGCGCCGGTGGCGCGATCACCGGCAACTGCCCAACGCGATGCTGTGGAAGTTGCGGACCGGGGCGCCATGGCGTGACCTGCCGGAACGCTACGGGCCCGACCCGGGCGACGCGGATCCCGTCGAGCAGCGGCAGCACCTGCGGGTTGTCCCCGGCCTGTCCCGGGGTAAGCAGGACGCGTAGCTGATGTCGCTGAGGCTAAGTGCTAGGCGCGAGGGAGCGTGCGTGGCAATCCGAAGTGCGCTAAGACGCTCGTGTCGCTGAAGAAGGTGATCGCCGAGATCTGTTCGCCGTCGAGCGTGAGCACGAGGAAGCCGAACGGCCGTGCGATCGGGGCATGGCGGTCGTCGAGGTAGCAGCCGAAGGCGGGTTGGCCGTTGGCGCGGGTCGGTACGACGCGCAGCGGTGCGCCGCGCAGGCGCGCCCGGTCGTCGAGGAAGATGGTGATGGCCTCTTTGCCCTGGTACTCGAACGGGTACGGCGGCATGGTCACCCAGGCGTCGTCGGCGAGCAGGGCAACGACGGCTTCCGTGTCTCCGCGCTCGACCGCTTCCGCGAAGCGGGCGACGATCGCGCGTTCCTGCGGCGAGTCCGGGACTGGCGCACGCGAGGAGTCGATGGGTCGCTGGGCGAGCGCTGCGCGTGCGCGTTGGAGCGCCCCTTTGACCGACGCCTCGGTTGTTTCCAGGATCGAGGCGCTTTCGCCGGCCGAGAAGCCGAGCACATCGCGCAGCACAAGAGCGGTGCGCTGCAGAGGCGGCAGCCGTTGCAGCCCGGCGACGAACGCGAGCGCGGTCGCCTCCTTCGTCTCGTAACGCGCGGCCCCGGGCCGGGGGCGGAGTCGGGCAGGCCTTCGAGGAGGACGTCTGGGTAGGGCTGGAGCCAAATCGGCTCGGAGCGACGCGTGGGCGGCGGCGGGTCGGGCATCGGCGGCACCTCCTCGGCGGGTCGTCGCGCTTTGCTGCGGAGCAGATTGAGGCAGCGGTTGGTGGCGATTCGGTAGAGCCAGGTCCGTAGCGAGGCGCGCCCCTCGAATTCGTCGAGGCCACGCCAGGCCGCGAACAGGGTCTCGGCCGCGGTGTCTGAACCAGTAGAGCACGAAGACAGAGGAGGCAACCCATAGCGAATCAAAGTCAAGCGCGATCGACCGCGGCGGAGCGACCCGGACGTCGACGGATGTCGAAAGAGGCAGCCACGCGCAGATGAGTTTCAGCCGTCGGCCTTAACTCAAGAGGTGGGCGGGTGTGACCACCCGGGCACAGGAAGGAACCAGAGATGATGCTGAAGGACAAGGTTGCGGTGATCTACGGAGCCGGAGGCGCGATCGGCAGCGCTGTCGCACGCGCCTTTGCGTCTGAGGGGGCCAATCTTTTTCTCACCGGGCGCCACCTGGCACCCGTCGAAGTTGTCGCCAAGGAAATCGTTTCCGCCGGCGGATCTGCCGAGGCGGCGGAGGTCGACGCTCTCGATGAGCAGGCCGTGGACAAGCATCTACAGTCGGTGATCGATAAGGCGGGCCGCGTCGATATCTCGTTCAACGCGATCGGCATCCCGAATCCGAAGATTCGTGTACCCCTGGTCGAGCTGGATGTCGAGCAGTTCTCCCTGCCGATCGCGACCTACACGAGGTCGTACTTCCTGACCGCACGCCTGGCCGCCCGGCGCATGGTCGCGAACCGATCGGGCGTGATCATGACCGTCACCGCGACGATCTCGCGGACGGGCACCCCATTGGTGGGAGGCGGCGGTCCGGCGATGGCCGCCGTGGAGGCACTCACTCGGGATCTTTCCGCCGAGCTCGCACCTCAGGGCATTCGCGTGGTCGGTCTGCGACCACAGGGCATCCCGGAGACAGGCAGGATCAAGGAAAGCTTCGAGCTTTACGCCAAGGCATCGGGAATGACCTGGGAACAGTTCCACGAGTTGCTCGCAAGCAGGACCCACACGCGACGGCTTTCGACGCTCGCGGAGATGGCTAACCTGGCGGTGTTCATGGCTTCCGATCAAGCGAGCGGGATGACCGGAACAGTCGTCAACTTGAGCATGGGGAGTCTGGACGACTAGCGGCTAAGCGACCGAGGCGTTGCCACGAGGACGATTATGAGTCCCTTGACGGGCAGAACAACTGTCGTCGTTGGCGCTAGCCGTGGCTTGGGGCGTGGATAGCGGGCGAGTTCGCCGAGGCTGGTACTCCGGTGGCCGCGGTCGCACGGAGCTGCCCGGCGCTTGCCGGGCTAGCCGCCTCCAGCGCGAACATCCCGACCGAGGTCGCGGCGCCGTGGGCGCTTCGGGTGCGGCCGCAGCGGCCTGCACCGGTGTGGCAAAAGGTCGCGTACCGCCAGGCGCCATCGATGATCGCGATAGCCGCGTGACGTTTGCGCTTGCCGTCCGGACGCGGACCGAGCTGAAGCCGGTTTAGTTCGGAATCCGCGGCGGCGGAGCGCCAACGCGGCCAGGATCGATTTCTGGGAGCTCCATAAACGGCTGCATACCCATCGCATTCTGGAGCTCGTGCAAGTTGCTCCGACAGAAAAATCGTGATTGCGCGGCCTTTGCAGAGCCCTCTGACGGACTCGAACCGTCGACCCCCTCCTTACCATGCGATCCGATCGGCAACCGGTGGCAACCGATGGCAACGGATTTGGCTCGTTTCGCGGGTTCCGAGGCGGGAGCTTTTGCGACCGGTTGCGACCAGTTGCGACCACTAGGCTCCATAAACGCTCCATCTCTCGGCGGCGCGATCCCTGAGACGAAGCCGGACTTGACGGCCCTCACGGTCCCGAATCGAGTGCTGACCCTGTTTCTCTAAGGAGGGGGTCCATGTCCCGGGCCGTTGGCTCAGGTGCGAGCTCGCCGACCCGCGACGACGACGCCCGCCACTCCGCTCGATCACGTGCGGAAATAGACTCGCGCCTCGTGTTCACCGTTGAGCAGCGGGGTGCTCTCCGCGAGCGCCTGCTACGGGTCGCGGAGGAGGATGAGCGCGTGGTTGCCGGAGCGGCCGTGGGCTCGCTCGCCGTGGACGACGGCGACCGCTTCTCCGACTTGGACCTCACCTTCGGCATCGCTGACCACGTGCCGGTCGGTGATGTGCTCAATGACTGGACGCGCACGCTCATCGACGAGCTCCACGGGGTGCACCTTGCCGACCTCGCGCGCGGTCCGACCACCTACCGCGTGTTCCTGCTCCCGGACGCGCTTCAGTTCGACCTTTCGATGACGCCGGCAGCACAGTTTCGTCCCGCCGGACCACGATTCCGGCTTCTGTTCGGCGAGATAGCGGCCCGCGACGCGGAGGCGCCCAAGCCACCGGTCGCGGGGGAGCTCTTCATTCCCACGCCGGCGGTCGCGGGCGACCTCTTCGGGTGGGGCGTCATCTATGCGCTCCACGCGCGCGCGTGCATCGAGCGCGGGCGTGTCTGGCAGGCCGAGCATTACGTCGGCGCCGTGCGCGACCACGCGCTGTCGCTTGCCTGCCTCCGCCAGGGGCTACTCGCGGTGCAGGCGCGGGGCTACGACGACCTTTCCGCGGACACCTTTGCTCGATTCGAGGGTGCCCACGTTGGCGCGGTCGAGCCTGGTGCGCTCCGGAGAGCCCTCGCCGCCTCCGTTCTCGCGCTCATGGGCGAGGGCGCGGAGGCGCGTCTACCGCACGCGGATACGGTCGCGCAGCGCCTCGCTGAGCTTCGCTGAGGAGCCGCAGCTTCCCCGACGGGTGACCGCGCGACGTCTGTACCTGCTGATGCCTTGGCTTGAAAATTTGGGTCAGGAATTGCGCTGGTGGAGCGGCTCGCGATCTACTGCGCCGACGTCGGCTCGATCAAGCAGGGCAACTTCGGCTGGGCACGCGTGGAGGTGCGGCGCCGTCGCCGTACGGGCCCGGCCACATGTCCCAGCCCGCCTTCGTCGAGACGACGATCTCGTCGCGGTGGCCGGCGAGGTCCTTGCGGAGGATCTGCCCGAACGTCTCCTCGGCCGAGCCGTACGGCGGGCCGTAGTTGTTCGCGAGGTCGAAGTGTGTGATCCCGAGCTCGAACGCGCGGCGGACGATCTCGCGCGACCGCTCGAGCGGCGCGGTGCCGCCGAGTTGTGCCAGAGGCCGAGGGAGATCTCCGGCAGCTTCAGCTCCCACTTGCCGACGCGACGGTATTGCATCGCAGCGCCGAACCTATTATAGTGAACCGAATGGTTCAGTATTCAACGACCGTCGACCGCGCTTTCGCAGCCCTCGCCGACCCGACCCGCCGCGCCGTCCTCGAACGGCTCGGTTCCGGCCGCGCGACGATCAGCGAGCTCGCCGAGCCCTTCGGCATGTCGCTGACCGGGATGAAGAAGCACATCCGGCTGCTCGAGGAGGCGCAGCTCGTGACGACGGAGAA
>Ga0307278_10000121_pt1 | contig 38155 bp, 40 predicted proteins | sample ER_DNA_117_FD_194482 | JGI IMG/M metagenome (GOLD analysis project Ga0307278, IMG submission 194482) | Bulk soil microbial communities from the East River watershed near Crested Butte, Colorado, United States - ER_DNA_117 | ecosystem: Environmental > Terrestrial > Soil > Floodplain | place... | reverse complement strand
CGGCTGCCCGAACCGGACACCGCCAGAGACCAGGCGGCACACGACCGTTCGGTGCCGCCGGAGGGTGCGGGCTCCCACCCGCTACCTCCTTGAGGAACGGTTGACCAGCGGTCCGTCACCGGGGTTCACCACGCGGGCACGGGTCACAGGAGGATGGCAGACTCTGCGGCATGGACGTGCTGCCCATGCGGCGCGAGCTCGCGCGGCCCGGCTATCGCGAGCTCGCCCCCCCGCCGGCGCTCGCCGGCGTGCTGGACTGCCTCTGGGTGCGGGTGGCCCCGCCGCAGGGCGCGGCGCCGGTCCTGGTGCTGCCCGACGCCTGCGCGGACCTGATCTGGCAGTCCGGGCGCGGCGCCTTCGTGGCCGGGCCGGACACCGCGGCGGTGCTCGCCCACACCGAGCCTGGCATGGTCATGATCGGCGCGCGCTTCCTGCCCGGCGCCGGAGGGCCGGCGCTCGGCCTGCCGCTCAGCGAGGTGCGGGACCTGCGCGTCGAGGCCGCCGAGCTGTTGCCGCGCCTGGACGGGACGCTGCCGCCGACGCTGCCGCCAGGGGCGGCCTTGCAGCGGGTCGCGGCCGCCGCCACGCGGCTCGCCGCGGCGGGGCCGCCAGACGGGGCGGTGCGCCAGGCGGCGCGACTGCTGGCCGACCCGCTCGCCAGGGTGGAGGCGCTCGCCGACGAGCTCGGGCTGAGCGAGCGCCAGCTGCGCCGGCGCTGCCACGCCGCCGTCGGGTACGGGCCCAAGACCCTGCAGCGGGTGCTCCGCTTCCGCGACTTCCTGGCGCGGGCCGACGCCGCCGGCGTCCGGCCCGACCTGGCCCGCATCGCCGTGGAGGCCGGCTACGCCGACCAGGCCCACCTCACCCGCGAGTGCACCCGCCTCGCCGGCGTGCCGCCGGGCCGGCTGGTCAGGACCCGCGCCATCGCCTGAGCACGCAGACCACACCATCGACGCGCGGGCGATCCCGCCGATCCCGCCCGACCAGGCCGCCGCGGCCCCGGTCGCCGCCCGCGTAGGTCTTCCTGACCCGAGCCGTCGGGTGGCCCCGGTGGGCCCGCTCGCCTGCGGCGGTCAGGCGAGGCCGCGGCGGGTGGCGGCGGGGCGGCGCCAGCCGAGGATCGCCTCGGTCATGCGGACCGCCCGGACGGTCGCCTCCACCTGGTGGACGCGGATGATGCGGGCGCCCTTCGTCACGGCGACGACGGCGGCGGCGAGGCTGCCCTCCACCCGCTCGTCCACCGGGAGGTCGAGCGTCTCGCCGACGAAGTCCTTGTTGGACAGGGCGACCAGGATCGGGTAGCCGAGCGCGGGGAGCTCGTCGAGCCGGCGCAGCAGCTCGAGCGAGTGGAAGGTGTTCTTGTGGAAGTCGTACCCGGGGTCGATCACCAGGCGCTCCGGGCTGACGCCGTGGGCGCGGGCGACCGCGGCCCGGTCGCCGAGGAAGCCGGCCACCTCGGCGACCACGTCGGCATAGGCGGGCCGGTAGGGGCGGGTGCGTGGCGGCCCGCCGGTGTGCATCACCACCAGGGTCGCGCCGGCGTCGGCCACCGCCTCCGCCAGCCCCGGGTCGCGCAGGCCCGAGGGGTCGTTGACGGCGTCGGCACCGGCGGCGAGGGCGCGCCTGGCGACCCCGGGACGGAAGGTGTCGACCGAGACGACCGCGTCGGTGCGGTCCCGTAGCGCCTCCAGCAGCGGCAGCACCCGCCGCAGCTCCTCGGCCTCGGTGACCTCCGCGCCCGGTCCGGCCTTGACCCCGCCGACGTCGAGCCAGTCGGCCCCGGCCTCGAGCGCCCGGTCGGCGTGGTCGAGCGCCTTGTCGAGCGCCCAGGTGGCGCCCTTGTCCGAGAACGAGTCGGGGGTACGGTTCAGGACCGCCATGACCGCGACCTGGCGGTCGAAGTCGAAGACGCGGCGGCCGATGCTCCGGAGCATCCGCCGATCCTCGCCGGGACGGCTAGCGGTCGCGCCGGCGGCGCAGCAGCACGCCGGCCATGGCCGCCGTCGCGGCCAGGAAGGGAAGGATGGTGGCGCAGCCGCTGTAGCCGCCTGGAGTGCGGTTCCGCCTGCCCGGAGCCTCGTCCGCGTAGCGGGCGTCCTCCATCCAGTCCGGGTAGCCGCTGTCGTCCCTGTCGTCCATCTCCTACCTCCGGCGTGCTCGTGTTCGGGCGGTCCGCGAGCACGGTGAGGATAGCGGAGCCGGCGGACTCCGATCGCGACGGTCGGGTGCGACAATCGCAGTCATGTCGGTCCACGTCGCGGCACGGGTGGCGATCGCCGCGCCACCCGAGCTGGTGTTCGAGGCGGTGAGCGACTGGGAGGCCCAGTCGGAGTGGGTGGCGCTGACCACCGTCACGGTCGAGCCCGGCGGGCACCGGGTGGGGGAGCGGCTGACCGCGGTCACCCGGCTGGCGGGCCTGGGGTTCCGCGACCCGATGGAGGTGACCCGCTGGGAGCCGCCCCGGCGGGCGGACGTCCGCCACCTCGGCCGGGTGGTCCGCGGCACCGGGACGTTCACGGTCTCCCCGGCGCCGGGTGGGGCGTGGTTCTCCTGGGCCGAGGACCTCGACCTGCCGCTCGGGGCGCTCGGGCGGCTCGGCTTCGCCCTGGTCCGGCCGGCCTTCGAGCTGATGCTCCGGCGCAGCCTGGCGCGCCTGGCACGGCGCGTCGAGGGCCGCCGCGGCGGGCCTGGTCCGCGGGGCGGCGGGTAGGATCGTCGCACCGCGACCAGGGAGGCGAGCATGACGAACCCGCTGCGGGGAGGCAGGGGCCGCCCGCTGCATCCGGTGCTCGTCCACTTCCCGGTGGCGCTGTACCCGGCCAGCCTGCTGTTCGACTGGCTCTCGTATCTGACCGACGACGGCACCCCGTACGTCAAGGGGGCGTATGCCCTGATCGTGGCCGCGCTGGTGGTGTCCGTGGCGGTCGCGATCACCGGCTTCGCCGACTTCCTGACGATCGAGAACGGCAGCCGGGCGTGGCGGCTGGCCTTCACGCACCTGACCGTGATGCTGGTCACCACCGGGCTGTTCGTCGCCTCCGCGCTGCTGCGCCGGCGCGACCTCGACGTCACCTCGACGCCGTTCGGCCTGCTGGTGCTCGACGCGTTCGCGGTGGCGCTGCTGGCGTTCGGCGCCCTGCTCGGCCACGACCTGGTCTTCCGCCACGGCCAGCGGGTGGAGGCGGAGCCGCCAGCGCCGGGCGGCCAGGAGCAGCAGGCGCCCGGGCTCGGCAGCGACCTCTCGCGCCCCTGACGGCCGCCCGCGGCGACGTCAGGCGGTCAGCTCCCGTTCGAGTGGCGTGCGGAACCGTGGCGTCACCCGGACCGCTCCGAACCACCCGCCGAGCCGCTCGGCCTCCGCCTCGACCGCCGCGGACGCGTCTGCGCCGACGTCTTCGAGCAGGCGCAGCACGATCTCGCCGTCGTCGCGCTGCGCCCAGCCGCCGACGATGCGGCCCTGCCACCACACCGTCGGGCCGACGTTCCCGGAGCGGTCGAACAGGGCCGGGCCGTGCTCGCCGAGGTACCACGCCCGCTCCGACCAGCCCATCGCCGTCGGGTCGAGCGCCGGGAGCAGCGCGGCCCACGGTTCGGGCGCCGGCACCGGCTCCTCGTCGCCGGGGAGGACCAGCCCCGTGCCGCCGTCGAGCCCGACCTCGACCGGGCCGATCTCGGCGAGGGCGCGCTTGACCGCACCGGCCGTGAGGCCCGTCCACCACTTCAGGTCGGCGGCGGTGCCGGGCCCGAACGACGCCAGCCAGCGCCTGACCAGCTCGGCCTGGGCGGCCTCGGTCGGCATCTGCGGCACGCCGCCGGGCAGCCACTTCTCCAGCGGCGCCCAGCGGAACTGGCTCGAGATCCACGAGCCGCGCGGCCGGCCGCGGATGATGAGCCCGTCCGCCGCCATCAGGAACAGGACGCGGGTCGTGATGTTCACCTTGGCCTCGTAGGGCTTGCCGGCGGCCAGGTGGAGCTGCTCGCGCAGGCGCGGCACGTCCTGGGACAGCTCGGCGGCGAGCGCCTCGCCGCGGGCCGCGAGCGCCCGCACGGTCTCCTCCTCGACGTCGCGGAGCCAGCGCTCCGGGTCGTCGGCGATGCCGGCCTGCGCGATCATCCGCGCCAGCTGGGTGCGCTGCTGCGCCGCGATCGCGCGGGTGCAGGCCGCGTGCACCACCGGCAGCAGGTCGAGGGAGACGACGAACATCGTCCGGCGCATGCCGAGGATGCGCAGCAGCGCGCGCTCCTCGTACATCGCCTGCTGGATCGCCTCGAGCTCCGGCGCCAGCAGCCGCGCCCACGCTGCCAGGAACACCGAGGCCGGGTCGGTGCCGTGCAGGCCGACGAGGTCCCGAGCCACCTCGACCGGCCCGGCCGCGCGTGCCTCGGGCGCGAGGTGGTGGCGCAGCGCCAGCCGCGCGCGCCGCTCCTCGACCCCGATCCGCCTGTTCGCCATCACGGCTCCTCTACAAGAAGGCGTCGAGGTCCTCGGCCTCGAACGGGATGCCGAGCTGTCCGGCCCAGGCGACCAGGGCGTCACCGGCTCGACCCAGCGAGATCACCGCGCCGGCAGGGTCGGTGCCGGGGGAGAGCACGCGCCGGTAGGGCTCGGCGAAGCCGGGCGGCGCGTCGGAGGCGAAGGCCGCCGCGGTCAGGGCGTGGGCCGCGTTGCGGTAGGCGGTCCTGGTCGCGAGGCCCACCACCAGCGCTGCCAGCAGGGCCGCCTCCCTGACGGCGAGCATCGCGCCCGGCAGGTCGCTGTGCAGCTCGGCGCCGCGGGCCTTGCCCTCCCAGGAGAGGAACTGGACCAGGTCGTAGCCGGCCGCCGCCAGGAACGCCGACTCGGGGGCGGCCTCCATGGCCATCTCGTGGGCGTGGGCGAGCTGGTGGAAGAACCCTCCCGGGTCGTGCAGGGCGAGGTGCCTGGTGTACTGGTCGGCCGCGAGCGGCCAGGTCGGGCCGACCTGGCCGGCCTCGTCGAGGTAGGCGTCGGCCGGGATGGCGCCGAGGTCGACCACCACGCCGCGGTGGCGCAGGGCGCGGTCGGGCACCTCGACCTCCGGGCCGGCGGTGACCACGGCCAGGTCGAGGTCGTCACCGTCGCGGTCGTCGCCGCGGGCCACCGAGCCGTACAGGCCGACGGCGACCAGGCCGTCGCCGTGGCGGTCGAGCAGGCGGGCGGTCAGCTCGCGGGCGAGCGCGAGCCGCTCCTCGTGCGTCATGGCCGGCAGGCTACCGAAGCCGGACGACAGCGGCCCCGCCGGACCGATCACCCCCTGCGCGGCACGGTCACGTCGAACCAGCGGTGCCTGGCGCGCTGCTGGGAGATGTCGACGTGGACGTGCTTGACCTGGGTGTACTCCAGGTAGCCCTCCTCACCCAGCTCGCGGCCGACGCCCGACTGCTTGTACCCGCCGAAGGGGTACCTGGGGTTGAGCAGGTGGTAGTCGTTGACCCAGACGGTGCCGGTGCGCATGCCCTCCGCCACCTTGACGGCTCTGGCGGAGTCGCGGCTCCAGACCGCACCGGCCAGTCCGTAGTCGGAGTCGTTGGCGATCGCGACCGCCTGCTCGTCGCCGTCGAACGGGATCACCGCGAGCACCGGCCCGAAGATCTCCTCCTGGGCGATGCGCGCCGCCGGGTCGACGTCGGTGAAGATCGTGGGCGCGTAGTAGTAGCCGCCCTCGTGGCCCTCGACGGTGACGCGGTGGCCGCCGGTGACCAGCTTGGCGCCCTCCTCCTGGCCGACGCGCACGTAGCCCTCGACCCGTTCGAGCTGCTCGGAGGAGACCAGCGGGCCCATGTCGGAGGACTTCTCGCCTGCGGGGCCGACGGTGATGCGCTCGGCGATCTCGACCAGGCGGGCGACCACCTCGTCGTAGATCGGCCGGGCGACCAGCAGGCGGCTGCCCGCGGTGCAGACCTGGCCCTGGTGGAAGAAGATCGCGTAGATGGCGCCGTCGACGGCGAGGTCGAGGTCGGCGTCCTCGAGCACGATGTTGGCCGACTTGCCGCCGAGCTCGAGCAGCACCTTCTTGACGGTGCCGGCGGCCAGCGCCTGGACGTGCCGGCCGATCTCGGTGGAGCCGGTGAACGACACCTTGTCGACCTCGGCAGAGGTGACCAGCGGCTCGCCCGCCTCCGGGCCGAAGCCGGGCAGCACGTTGACCACGCCGTCGGGCACGCCGGCCTCGGCGCACAGCTTGGCCAGCTCGACCGCGGTGCAGGGTGTCTGCTCGGCGGGCTTGAGCACCATGGTGTTGCCGACGGCCAGCGCCGGCGCGAGCTTCCAGGCGGCGTTCTGCAGCGGGAAGTTCCACGGCACGATGCCGGCGCACACCCCGACGGGCTCGCGCCGCACGTAGTTGTGGCTCGGGCCGGGGGCGACCGTGAACGGCAGCGGCCGCTCGCTCGGGATGCGTTCGGCGAACTCGGCGTAGGTGCGGAAGGTGAAGGCGGCCCCGTTCACGTCGGCCGCCCGCGTCTTGCGAATGGTGCCGCCCGAGTCGCGCACCTCGAGCTCGACCAGCCGGTCGGCGTGCTCGCGCAGCTTGGCGGCGACGGCGTTGAGCACCGCCGCGCGCTTGGCGGGCCGCAGGCCCGACCAGCGGCCGTCCTCGAAGGCGGCCCTGGCGGCGGCGACGGCCCGCTCGGCGTCGGCGGCGCGGGCGCGCGCGACGGTGGCGTGCGGCTTGCCGCTGGACGGGTCGATCGTCTCGAACGTCTCGCCGGCGGCGGCCTCGCGGAGCTCGCCGTCGACGAACAGTGGGTAGTCGGCTGGCATCGCGTCTCACTCCTCGGCGGTCCTGGCGAGCGCGGCGGCGCGCTCGCCAGGAGGTCGGGTCGGGCCGGTCAGGCGCCCTGGAACCGCGGGGCGCGCTTCTCGACGAAGGCGGTCACCCCTTCGAGGTGGTCCTTGGTCTGCCCGGCGGCGCGCTGGGCCGCCGCCTCGGCGTCGAGGGCGCCGGCGAGGTCGGTCTGGAGGCCGGCACGCAGCAGGGCCTTGGCGGAGGCGTGGGCGAGGGTCGGGCCGGCCGCGATCGCGGACACCGTCCCGGCGGCCAGCCGCTCGAACTCCTCGGCGGGGAAGACCCGGCTCACCAGGCCGAGCGCGAGCGCCTCCTCGGCCTTGACCGCGTCGTCGAGCAGGGCCATCCGCAGCGCGGAGGAGAGCCCGACCAGTCGCGGCAGGTTCCAGGTGGCGCCGGCGTCCGGCACCAGCCCGACGCCGCTGAACGCCAGCTTGAAGCTGGCCGCCGAGCTGGCCAGGCGCAGGTCGCAGGCGAGCGCGAGCGACGCCCCCGCCCCGGCCGCGACGCCGTTGACCATGGCGACGGTCGGCTTCGGCATCTCCGCCAGGAGCCGCACGATCGGCCCGTAGTGGCGCTCCAGCGTCTCGCCCAGCTCGGGGGCGCGGCCGCTCTGGTAGGCGCCGCGCAGCTCGCGCAGGTCCTCGCCGACGCAGAAGGCGCGGCCGCGGCCGGTGATGGCCACGGCGCGGACGGTCTCGTCGGCCGCCGCGTCGCGCAGGGCGGCGAGCAGCGCCTGCTTGGTCGCCCAGTCGAGCGCGTTGAGGGCGTCCGGGCGGTCGATCGCGAGGAAGGCGGCGCCGCCCTCGTGCCGGACGCGCAGGCTCTCGCCCGTGGTCTCGGCGGCGCTCATGCCGGCTTCCCGCCGTCGTCCACCACCTGGGCGATGTACATGGTCACCAGGCCCTTGGCGAACGACATCAGGTTCTTGGCCGCCTCGCCCGCCTCGGGGCTGGCGAACGCCGCCTGCATGGCGCTCTCGTCGTCGTAGTACATCTCGGTGACGATGTACCAGGGGCTCTCCTCGCCACGCGGGGTGCCGGTGACGCGGGTCACCTCGGTCCGGCGCAGGCCGGGCGTCTTGGCGTTGAGGGGCAGATGGGTGCCGAAGTAGGCCTGGTCGAAGGCGTGCGGGTCGTCAGGGCGCTTGAACATGGCGACGAGCTTGACCATCAGCGTGCTCCTTCGTCGGAGGCCGGCTCGGGGAAGCGGGCGGGGTCGATGATCACCTGCGTAACGGTACCCTCACCCACGAGCCGCCCGTCGCTCCTCGCCTCGACCTGGCAGACGAGCCGGCGCCCGGTCTGCTCGATGGCGGTGGCCGCCACCTCGACGCTGGCACCGACGGGGACCGGGGCGAGGTGGCGGCACCACACCTCGGCGCCGACACCGTCCTCGCCCGGCTCGAGCAGGGGCTCGAGCACCATCCGGGCGGCGCGCTCCATGTCCCGCACCATGGCAGCGGTGCCGTAGACCTCGTGGACGCCGGCGTTGCCGAACTCGGGCACGTCCGCGTCCCGCACCGTGACCCGGTGGGAGGCGGACGCGTGGGGGGCTACCGGTCGCAAGGTCGCCGTTCCGGCACGCTAGAAGTCCCCGCCGCCGAAGTCCCCGCCGCCGCCGAAGTCCCCGCCGCCGAAGTCGCCGCCGCCGCCGAAGTCCCCGCCGCCGAAATCGCCGCCGCCGAAATCGCCGCCCGAGTCCCCGTCGCCGCCCTGGTCGTCACCGGCCTGGTAGCCGGCGTCGTACCCGGCGCCGTAGCCCCCCCAGCCGCCGAAGCCGCCGAAGCCGCCGAAGCCGCCGCCGAGCACCGACCCGAGCAGCAGCCCGGTGAGCAGGCCGCCGCCACCGAAGCCACCGAAGTAGCCGCCGTACCAGGGCGCGTAGTAGCCGGGGGCGTTGTAGAAGGGCTCGTAGCGGTCGCCCACCTGGACCTGGCGGGTCTCGGGCTCGCCACCCTGCTCCACCCGCAGGGCGTCGGCGGCGCAGGCCGGCACCTGGCGGGGCTGGCCTCCCGGAGGGGCCCAGCTCACGTCGCGCACCGACGGGCCGTGCCGCGTGTCGAAGAAGCACGGCGGCCGGCGCTCGGGCACCGGCTTGCCTTCGAGCAGGGCCTTGGCCGATGCCATGGCGAAGCGGCCCTCCTCGAGGGCGGCGCTCACCTGGGCGATGTCGTCCGGCCGGGTCGCCCGGTCGAGCGCCGACGCCGCCCGCTCGTAGGAGGCCACCGCGGCCGCGTGCTGCCTGCTCGCCTCCTCGTTCGCGCCGGGCATCTGCACGTCGATGTCGATGGCGCGGATGTCGTCGGCGAGCGCGATCAGGTCCTCCTGCGCGGTGCGCTTGACCTGCTCCAGCTCGCGCCGCTCCCGCTCCTTCCGGCGCCGGTTGGCGCGCACCAGGAGCAGGCCGCCGCCGGCCCCGCCGACCACGAGCAGGGCGAGCAGGATGGTGCCGACCCCGATGCCCCCGCGCGAGCCTTCCTCGCTGGCCACCGGCGCGCTCCCGCTGCCGGTCTGGCCCTGTGCGACCGCGATCCGCACCCGTTCGACGAACTCCACCACGGCCGCGTCCTTGCTGGCCTGGTTGTTGTTGGCCGCCTGCGTGGCCAGGCCCGGGATGACCCCGGTGCGGAAGCCGGACTGCTGGCTCGCGCCGGCCCGGAAGGAGTCGCCGGCGACCAGGGTGTAGACGCCCTCACGGTTGACGCCCCGCTGGATCTCGGCGAGGAGCTGGTTCGGGTTGCCGCCCGTCTCCTGCGCGGCCGCCTGCGGCAGCACGGCGACGTACATCGGTCTGCCGACCTTGCGCAGCGCCCCCTTGAGGTACTCCACCGTCTCCGGCTTGAGCACCGAGCGGGCGCCCGCGTCCACGTACAGCGGGTTCTGGCGCAGCCCGCTCACCGCCCGGTCGACGTACGGTCCGGCGACCGCCACGCCGGGGAGCAGCACCATGAGCAGGCCGCCGAGCAGCGCCGCGAGCGCGAGCCGCCGGCGCGAGGACCGCCCGCCGGCCAGGACGCCCCTGGCGCCGGACCGCCGCACGGGCGGCGACGGCCGGCGGCGCCGCAGGTCGGACGGGATTTGCTCGCTCATGGTCGCTCCCTGGCCTCGGTGACTCCCCCCATTCTGACCCGAACGGCCCGGTCAGGCCTCCTCGCGCTCCTCGTGCCCCTCGTGCTCCTCGTGCGCGTCGGGGGCGGGCCGCCGGCGGCGGCCGCTGACGCGGGACCTGCCCTCGCGCCAGCCCATGCGCAACGGCGAGGGGTCGTCGTAGGAGTCGCCCAGGTCGCTGTCGGGGACGTACTCGCTGAGCTCGCCCTCGCGGAAGCCGGTGTGGCCGCCGGAGTCGTCGAGCTGGCCGGTGTCGGCGAAGGAGGCGGGGGGGCCGCCTGCCTCGTCGAGCTGGCCGGTGTCGGCGAAGGAGGCGGGCACGTAGCCGTGGCCGACGCCCATGTTGCGCGCGCCCGCGAAGCCGTCGTCCAGCGCCCGCCCCAGCGAGAACCCCTGGACCAGGCCGTGGGCCGCGCCGCCGAAGTAGCCGCCGAACCAGGACTCGAAGTGGGGCGGCGCGTCGAAGAAGGGGATCAGCAACCCGCTCGACCGGACCAGGCGGATCGCCGGCTGGACGTTGTCGTTGACCTGGCTCATGCAGGTCTCACAGGCTGGCACCGGGCGGGGCGCGGCCCCGGGCGGGAGCCAGCCGACGTCGTTGACCGACGGCCCGTGGCGGGTGTCGAAGAAGCACGGAGGCGTGCGCCGCATCGGGCCGTGGCCCTCGATCCGCGACCGGGCCGAGGTCATGTGGAACCGCGCGGTCTCGAGGGAGGAGCTGACCGGGGCCAGCTCCTCCGGCGCGCCCGCCTGCTCCAGCCGCTCGATCGCCCGCTCGAACCACTCGTGGGCGCTGGCCAGGTCGGGCAGGGCATCCCGGTCGGCGTCGCGCTCGATCACCTGCATGGTGGTGTCGAGGGCGGCCAGGTCGCCCCCGAGCGCGGCGGCGTCCTCCTCGGAGAGGCGCCTGACCTCCTCGAAGCGCGCGCGGCGGTAGGCGCGGCGCCGGCGCCCGCGCTCGATCAGGTAGCCACCGACGACCGAGACGACCACCACCAGCAGCAGCCCGATCGCGCCGAGCCGCACCAGGCGCCACTGCTCCTCGGTGAGGGCCGGCCCCTCGCTGGCGGCGGCGAGCGCGGCGCCGGGCAGCAGCCAGACCGCGGATTGCATGATCGCTCCTGGTAGGCGGGTCGGACGGTGACGGCGGTGACCGCCACGCACCCACATTCTGGTCCTTCACGCTTTGTCAGGAAATGGCCGGTGCCCCCGCGAGGCGTGCCGATGGTCAGGGCAGGGCCGCGAGGTGGTCGTCGGCGTCCAGGCGCACGGGCAGCACGTAGCGGTCGAAGCGGCGCAGGACCCGCATGCCGGCCCGCTCGTAGAGGCGGTTGGCGCCGGTGGAGTTGGACGCGTCGACGGCCAGGCCCGCGGTCGGCCGGCCGCGCAGGTAGAAGCTGCCGAAGGCGTGCCTGAGCAGGGCGAGCCCGAGACCCTGGCGGCGCTCGCGACGGCGCACGGCGAGCTGGCGCACCCATCCCTCGCTGCCGTAGTCGAAGCACAGGGCCGTGGCGACCGGCGCCTGGCCACGCACGGCCACGAACCACAGGCCCGCGTCGAAGTCCGCCCGGTTCAGCATGAACTGCTCCCACTGCTGGTAGGAGCGCAGCGCCTGGCCCTCGACCTCGGCGAAGGCGTCCTGGACCAGCTGGTACACCGCCTGGGCGTCGCGCTCGGGCCGGAAGGGCCGCAGCGCCACGCCCTCGGGCCAGACCGGCGCCGGCGGCGGCGTCGCCAGGTCGACCCGCATGATGAGCTGGGAGCGCTCGTAGGCGTAGCCCTCGCGCTCCAGCAGGTGGCGGAAGCCCTCGTCGGCGTGGTTGGTCCACGCCTGCAGCGACCCTTCGCGCCTGCCGGCCGCGGCGAGCTGCTCGCCGGCCCGTTCCACCCGCCAGCGCAGCAGCCACGTGCCGATCCCGCGGCCGCGCCAATCCGGGTCGACGTAGCCGTCGCTCTCCTCGCCCGCGTTCACGTGGGCGTAGGCCACCAGCACCCCGCCGGGCGCCTCCAGCAGGACGGTGTCGGCCGCCAGGTCGAGGCCGGGACGGCGCCAGTCGGCCAGCAGGTCGTCGGCGGTCGTGTCGACCTGGCCCACCTCGGCCAGGTCGCAGCGGACCAGGAGCGCCAGCACGGCGGTCAGGTCGTCCAGACCCGCGGAGCGGGCGCTGAGCGGAGCGGGCAGCGGGGCGGGCAACGTGACTCCTCGGGGTGGCGACTGGCAGGCCGCCAGCCTGGCGTCATGCTGCCCGCAGCCGCCGGTGGCGGCAAGCCGGTTTCCCCATGCCCTCCCGTGCGCCGGGGCGGGCCGACCTGTACGTTCCCACGATGGAGCACGAGCCGCCGGCGGCCTGGCCGCCGCCAGGCCTGCCCGGAGGCGCGGCCTCGGACGTGGCCGAGGAGCGGTTCCCGCTCGCCGGGCGCGAGGTCCGCATCCTGCACCCGCGCGACGGCGACGCGCTGCTCGACGAGCTGCTCACCGAGGACGACCCGGCCGAGGACCGGCTGCCGTTCTGGGCCGAGCTGTGGCCGAGCGGCATCGCGCTGGCCCACGCCGTCGCGGAGCGCCCGCTGGGCGGGCGGCGCGTGCTCGAGCTCGGCTGCGGGCTCGGACTGGTCAGCGTGGCCGCCGCCCTGGCCGGTGCGAGCGTCCTCGCGGTCGACCGGTCACCCGAGGCGGTCGCCTTCACCGCCGCCAACGCCGCCCGCAACGGCGTCGAGCTGCGCACCACCGTGTGCGCCTTCGACCGTCCGGGCGAGCTGCTCGCCGAGGCACCGTGGGACCTGGTCCTCGCCGCCGACGTCCTCTACGACCGCGGCAACCTCCCGGTGCTGGTCGCGCTGCTGCCCCAGCTGGTCGGCGGCAGCGGGGAGGTGTGGCTGGCGGACCCGGAGCGGCGCCTGGCCGGCGCCTTCCTGGCCGAGCTCGACGCCGCCGGCTGGCGGCGCGAGCGCGTCCGGTCGCGGCTCGACACGGTGGCCATCCACCGCCTGCGGCGCCCGCCCGGCCACGGCGGCGGCGCGGGCTGAGCGGCGCCTCCCCGCGGCCTTGAGGTCGTGCCGCCTGCCCGCATGGCTGCCCGCGCGGCGCCTGCGCCAACTCGCCGAGTCCGGCACCCTGGTCAAGGGCGTCGCGCAAAGGAGGTCAGCTGGATGCCGGTCATCAGCCTCCCCGGGGGGCCACGGCGACGCTGGCTCTGGGGCCTCGGGGCTGGCGTGCTCGTCGTGGCGGTGGTCGCCGCGCTGGTGGTCGCCGGCGGGTCCGGCTCGTCTCCGGTGGCGCCGCCGGGCAGCAACCCGCCGGAGAACCGCGCCGCGCCGGAGAAGTTCCCGCTCACCGGGCTGCCGGTCGACGACGCCGCCCGGGCCGCCCGGCCGGCGCTGTCCCTCAAGGTCGAGAACGTCGCCGCGGCGCGCCCGCAGGCCGGCCTGAACGCCGCCGACCTGGTCACCGAGCAGCTCGTCGAGGGTGGGCTCACCCGCCTGCTGGTCACCTACCAGTCCAAGGATGCCGCGCTGGTCGGCCCGGTGCGCTCCGTGCGGCCGGTCGACGCGCCGCTCCTGCGCGAGCTCGGCGGCGGCCTGTTCGGCTTCTCCGGCGGCTCGGCCGGGGTGCTCGCCGAGGTGCGCCGCACCTCGGGCGCGACCTTCCTGGAACCGGGGCGGGCGGCAGGCGCCTACCACCGCGTCGCCGGCCGTCCGGCGCCGCACAACCTGTTCACCTCGACGGCCGGGCTGTACCAGGCCGGCCGCACCGCCGACGGCGGGCTCGGCCCGCCACCGGAGCTGTTCACCTACGACGCGGCGCCCGCCGGGGCCAGGTCGCTCAGCCGCGCCCGCCTGCGCTTCTCCCCGTCGAGCAGGGCGGCATGGCAGTGGGACGCCGGCGCCGGCTCGTTCGTCCGCTACCAGGACGGCACGCTGCAGCGGGAGGAGGGTGGCACCAGGATCACCACCGAGAACGTGGTGATCCTGCACGTGGCCATCGGCAGCACCTCGAACGTCGACGCCGCCGGCAACGTGACCCCCGACGTGAAGGTGGTCGGGGAGGGCACCGCCTGGGTGCTGCGCGACGGGCAACTGGTGACCGGGCGCTGGCGCCGCCCGGCCGCGTCCGAGCCGGTCCAGTTGCTCGGCTCCGACGGCGCGGCGATCGCCCTGCACCCAGGGCGCACCTGGATGGAGCTGCTGCCGGAGCGCGAGCCGCCGGCCTTCGGCTGACCGTCGACGCTCGAACGTTGCGCGGCGATGTACCTATCGCGCCGTAACCCGAAAGCAGTAATCACCGTCCCGTACAATGCGGACCCGACTGACCGAATTTTCCTCTGGTCCGCTGAACGGAACTCACCCATGGGCCACGGCAACCTCAGCCACGGCAGAGGCTTGACCCGCGACGAGGCGGAAGCCAGGGCGCGGCTGCTGTCCGGCGTCCGCTACCAGGTGGAGATCGACCTGACCGGGCCCAGCTCCGAGCTGTTCGGCAGCGTCGCCACGGTGCGCTTCGACTGCACCGAGCCGGGAGCCTCGACCTTCCTCGACCTGGGTGCGCGCTCGGTCGAGGCGATGGAGCTGAACGGGCGGCCGCTGCCGGCCGCCGCCTTCGACGGCGGCCGCGTGCGCCTGGACGGCCTCGGCGCCGAGAACACGGTCCGCATCGCCGCGACCTGCGCCTACGAGCGCTCCTCGGTAGGGCTGCACCGCTTCGAGGACCCGGTCGACGGCAACGTCTACGTCTACAACCACTTCGAGCCGTACGCGGCGCGGGTGTTCGCCTGCTTCGACCAGCCCGACCTGAAGGCCGAGTTCGAGCTGGCGGTGCGCGCCCCGGCGGGCTGGCGGGTGCTGTCCAACGGCGCCCCGGTCGGCGGGCAGGAGGCCCTGCCCGGCGGCGCCGTGCGCTGGCGCTTCGCGCCGACGCGGCCGATCCCGACCTACATCATGGTGCTGGTGGCCGGCCCCTGGCACGGCGTCACGCAGCGCCACGGGGACGTCGAACTCGGCCTCTGGTGCCGCCGCTCGCTCGCGCCGTACCTGGACGCCGAGGAGTTCCTCGAGGTCACCAAGCAGGGTTTCGACTTCTACGAGCGGACCTTCGCCTACCCCTACCCGTTCGGCAAGTACGACCAGGTGCTGGTGCCGGAGATGGCCGGCGCCATGGAGCAGGCCGGCTGCGTCACCTTCAGCGAGGAGTTCGTCTTCCGCTCGCGCGTCACCGACGCAACCCGCGAGGTCAGGGCGAACGTCATCCTCCACGAGCTGGCGCACATGTGGTTCGGCGACCTGGTGACCATGCGCTGGTGGGACGACCTCTGGCTGAACGAGAGCTTCGCCTCCTTCGTCTCGGTGTTCGCGCAGGTCGCGGCGACCCGGTTCCACGGCGGCTGGGTGACCTTCGCGCAGACCGAGAAGGGCTGGGCCTACGAGCAGGACCAGCTCCCCTCCACCCACCCGATCGCCGCCGAGGTGCCCGACACCGACACCGTGCTGACCAACTTCGACGGCATCACCTACGCCAAGGGCGCGGCGGTCCTGCGGCAGCTGGTGGCGTGGGTCGGCGAGCAGGCCTTCGTCGAGGGCCTGCGCGCTTACTTCCGGCGCCACGAGTTCGGCAACACCGACCTGCGCGACTTCCTCGTGGCCCTCGAGGAGGCCTCAGGCCGTGACCTGCGGCCCTGGTCCCGAGCCTGGCTGGAGCAGGCCGGGGTCAACACCCTCGAGGCGTCGCTCGAGGTCGAAGGCTCGGGCCAGGGCGCGAGAGTGGGCGCCTTCACCATCCACCAGCGCGCCCCCGGCGACCACCACGTGCTGCGCCCCCACCGGGTGACGGTCGGGCTCTACGACCGCGACGGCGAGGGCCTGGTGCTGCGCAAGCGGCTGGAGCTGGACGTGACGGGCGCGGCGGTGACCGTGCCCGAGCTGGCCGGCCTGCCGGCGCCCGACCTCGCGCTGCTGAACGACGCCGACCTGACCTACGCCAAGGTGCGGCTGGACCCGCGCTCCCTGCGCGCGCTGCGGGACAACCTCGGCGGGATGCGGGACCCGCTGGCCCGAACGGTCGGCTGGGGCGTCTGCTGGGACATGGTCCGCGACGCCGACCTGCCCACCGGCGACTACCTGCGCCTGGTGCTGGAGCATGCCGCGGACGAGCGCGAGGTCGGCGTCCTCCAGGACGTGCTCGCCAAGCTGCGCCACGCGATCGACGTGTACGGCGACCCGGCCGCCCGGGCGGCCAGGCGCGCCCGCCTCGCCGACGTCACCCTGGCCGCGCTCGACCGTGCCGCGCCAGGCGGCGACCTGCAGCTCGCCTGGGCGCGCTCGTTCATCGCCACGGCGAGCTCGGGCGAGCACCTGGGCCTGCTCCAGGCCCTGCTCGACGGCTCGGGGTCGGTCGAGGGCCTGGTGGTCGACACCGACCTGCGCTGGGAGATCGTCTGCGCCCTGGCCGCCGCCGGCGTGGCCGACGAGCCGCTGATCGCCGCCGAGCTCGACCGCGACCCCGCCGACGCCGGCAGGCGCAAGGCCGCCGCCGCCCGCGCCGCCCGCCCGACGGCCACGGCCAAGGCGGCGGCCTGGGAGGCCGCCACCGGCCTGGCCTCGCCCAGCCGCCCGCTGCTCGACGCGCTCAGCGAAGGGTTCCACCAGCCCGGCCAGGAGGAGCTGCTGGAACCGTACGCTGGCCGTTTCTTCGCCGTGCTCGGCGAGCTGCGCGGCCGCCGCGACCTCGACTCGATGCTAGCCTTCACCGGCCGCATGTTCCCGCGGCTGCTGATCGGCGAGCCGGTGGTCGCCATGACCGACGCCTGGCTCGAGGCCAACCCGGACGCCGGGCCGCTGCGCCGGCGGCTGATCGAGCGGACCGACGCCATCCACCGCGCCCTCCGCGCCAGGGCAGCCGACCAGGCCGCCGGCTGACCCTTGGTCGTGGCGCCCGAGCGTGCCCACCGCCGCTGGACACCTCGACCGGCCGGGCCGCGCCCCGGCCAGGCCCGCCGTCGCCCTCCCCGCCGTCGTGCTCCTGCTCGTCGCCGCCAACCTGCTGAACAACTGGCTGCTCCCGCGGGCGTACGTGGCCACCTGCGTGGCGGCCGCCGGGGTGGCGCTGCTGCTGGCACGCTGGGACGGGTGCTCGTGGTCCGAGCTCGGCCTCGGCCGGCTGCCCCGCAGGCAGGGCGACTGCGGCGGTGGTGACGACACGCTGCTGTGGCGCCGGCCTCACCGCGCGTCGCTGCGGCCCGGGCTGCGCTGGTCGCTCGCCGTGGCCGCGGTGGTGCTGCTCTGCTACGGCGTCGCGGCCTGGCTGCCGCCGGCGCGCCCGGCCTTCCTCGACGCCAGGACGGCCGGGCTCTCCGGCGGCGAGGTGCTGGTCCGCTGCCTGGTGCGGATCCCGCTCGGCACCGCCCTGCTCGAGGAGGTCGGCTTCCGCGGGGTCCTCTACGCGATGCTGGCACGGCGCCACGGCGTCCGCACGGCCGTGCTGGTCTCCTCGCTGCTGTTCGGGCTGTGGCACGTGCTGCCGTCCCTCGGGCTGCACCTGGACAACGCCGCCGTCCGCGACCTGGTCGGGTCGTCGCGGCTGGGCGCCGTCGCGTCGGTGGCGGGCGCGGTCGCGGGCACCGCGCTCGCCGGGGTGGCGTTCTGCGAGCTGCGCCGCCGCTCCGGCAGCCTGCTCGCGCCGTTCGTCCTGCACTGGGCGACCGGCGCCGTCGGCCTGGCACTCGCCTGGCGCCTGACCACGTCGTCGGGCTAGCTCGGCAGGTCGATCGCGGCCACCGCGTGCTCGACCAGGCTGCCGAGGTAGAGCTTGCCCCGGTCCTCGCGCATCCCGGTGACGAAGTGGAAGGCGTCGCCGGAGCCCTGCAGGTCGTGCACCAGCCGCCCGGACGGGTCGTAGGCCTGGACCCAGAGGGTCCGCACCGGGCCGGGCTGCAGGCGCTGGGGCATCGCCCAGACGGCCTTGCGCAGCGACGGGTGCATCTGGTGCAGGCGGTCGAGCATCGGGTTGCGGGGGCTGCCGAGCGCCACCCAGATCAGCCCGGACGGCCCCGCCGCGATGTTGTCGGGGAACCCGGGCAGGTTGTCCACCAGCAGGTCGCTCTGGCCCGCCCGCCCGCCGGCGAGCCACAGCCGCTTCAGCCGGTAGGCGCCGGTCTCGGCCACCGCCACGAACGACTCGTCGGGCGCGAGCGCCACGCCGTTGGCGAACTGCAGCCCGTCGAGCAGCACCTCGACCCCGCCAGCCGGGTCGCGCCGGAGCAGCCGGCCGGTGCCGGAGTGCTCCAGCAGGTCTGCGCGCCAGTGGTCGATGCCGAAGCGGCGCGAGGAGTCGGAGAAGTACACCGTCCCGTCGGCCGCGACCGCGGCGTTGTTGCAGAACTTCATCGTCGCCCCGGCGACCCGGTCCAGCAGCACCTCGACCCCGCCCCGTTCGGGGTCGACCGCGAGCAGGCCGCGCCGCGCGTCGCAGACCAGCAGCCTGCCGTCGCCGAGCAGCTCGACGCCGAGCGGCCGCCCGCCGGTGTCGGCGACCACGCCAACAGGCCGGCCCTCCGGGTCGATCCGCAGCAGCCGGCCGTCCTCCACTCCCGTGATCACCCGGCCGGCGCCGTCCACCACGACGTCCTCCGGCCCTGTGCCGTCCAGCTCGATCAGCCGCACCGGTGGCAGCGGCAGCGGCCCGCTGCGCTCCTTCGCCCTGGCGGGGGCGGCCGGCGGCTGCCACACGACGGGATGGAGCGACGGACGGCGCATGACGGCTCCTCTACAGAGACGCTCGGTGGGCCGCCGCCCCTTGATGCGCCGGCTTCCCTCGTCGCTCCTTCGTCGCTCCTCAGTCCAGCCGGCGCGCGGCGGTGGCCCACCTCGCTCAAGATCCGCGACGCACGAGCCCCTGTTCCGCACCCTATCCGTAACGCCACCCCGGCCGGGGTGGCGTTACGGGGAACGCGAGACGGTCGCTACAGGATCCCGCGGTCGGCGAAGGCCTGGGTGACGACCGCCGCCGCGCCGGCGCCGTAGAGCTGCCGCGCGGCCGCGACGGTCCGGTTCGCCAGGTCGGGCATGGTGGTGCCGGGGAAGTCGAACGAGCCCTGGAGGATGATCGTGTCGGCCTTGACGTTGCCGAGCTGCTGGCGGATGTCCCACAGGGCGCGCGACCAGATCTGGCCGTCGTGGTGCACCTCGCCGCTCAGGTCGGTGGGGAAGTGCAGGTTGGTGTCGACGCGCCGCAGGCAGTGCGGCACCGTGCTGGTATAGGAGACCGCGTCCCAGTCGGCGACGCAGGGCACCGGCGTGAGGGCCGGCACGCCCAGCCGCTGCGAGACCACCTCGCTGACGGTCACCGCCAGGTAGTCGGCGAAGCCCTCGCTGATCGCGCCGGCCTGCTCGGAGGCGAAGGAGAAGTTCTGCGCGAAGTGCAGGGCGTGGCCGTACTCGTGGAGGATCACCTCGGCGTCCTCGGCGTCGTCGACCCCGCCCTTGCCGAAGCGCAGCTCGTTCTTCGGGTGGTCGGTGGCGAACGAGTTGTCGTACCCGAGCTGGTTGATGCGGACCGCCTGGGGCCGGTTGTCGATCGCCCGCAGGGGCCCGCCGAAGCCGAGCGACTGGATGTACTTCTGCGCCTCGGTGATCCAGTAGTAGGCCATCACCTGCTCGAACTCGTCCTGGTGCCGGGTGTAGCGGAAGGTGTTCGTCGGCGAGTAGGCAGGGTTGCCGGTCTCGCCCACGACCGTGGCGAAGTCACCGTGCAGGAAGCCGCTGCCGTCGAGGTTGGTGAGGGTGACCTCGTGGTAGGCGGCCGCGGGCACGGCCGCGTCGGCGTCCTTCTGGTCGGTCAGGGACTCGTTGCCGAGGGACTGGACCGGGTTGGGGACGAACACCGAGCCGGCACCGGTGCCGGCACCCGGACCCGGCTTGGCCGCCGAGGCGACGCCGGTGGCCGGGACGACCGCGAGGGCGAACAGGGCAAGGAACACGGGCAGCTTCTTCCGCAAGACTCCAACCTCCCACCTTGGAACTTGGAATCCGGGGCCCCAGCACACCGTAGCCGGCACGACCGGCTCCGTCCACGGAACGTTACCCGCCGGGGAAACGAAAGAGCGCTACGCCTGGTCGGCCGTGTCCAGGTCGAGCGCGCAGGAGTTGATGCAGAAGCGCTTGCCCGTCGGCGCGGGGCCGTCGTCGAAGACGTGGCCGAGGTGGGAGCCGCAGCGGCGGCAGATCACCTCGATGCGGGACATGCCGTGGCTGTTGTCGGGGCGCAGCTCGACCGCCTCGGCGGCCGCCGGGGAGGTGAAGCTCGGCCAGCCCGTGCCGGAGTCGAACTTGGTCCCGGAGGCGAACAGCTCGGCCCCGCAGGCGGCGCAGCGGTAGGTGCCGTCCGCCTTGGTGTGCACGTACTGGCCGCTGAACGGCGGCTCGGTGCCCTTCAGGCGGAGCACCTGGTACTGCTCCGGGCTGAGCCGCGCGCGCCACTCCTCGTCGGTCCGGGTGACCTCGGTCATGCTTCCCTCCTTGACTGATTCGGGGGGGAGCCCGAGACAGCTCCCCCCCGAACCCCCCCATCGGGTACTTTGCCGGGATCCTTGTTTGGGCCTCGGGTCGCTGTGGCGGGATCCGGCTGGGTCTGCGGTGGCTGTGGCGGGATCCGGCTGGGTCTGCGGTGGCTGTGGCGGGATCCGTGTTGGGTCTTTGGTGGCTGTGGCGGGATCCGGCTGGGTCTGCGGTGGCTGCGGTGGGATCCGTGTTGGGTCTTCGGTGGCTGTGGCGGGATCCGGCTGGGTGTTCGGTGGCTGCGGTGGGATCCCCGAGCATGAAGGTTACGCGGGCTGGGTGATGTGCGGGGAGGAGCGCAGCGCTTCGGCGGGTGGGCGCCGGGCGTAGGCGGTGGCAAGGTCGCCGGTGAACCAGACGTGCATCATCTGGCCGCTCTGGCGCAGCTGCTGGCCCGGCGGGCAGCGGCCGTCCTCCGGCTTGGAGAGCTTCCTCCTGGCGCCGGGGTCCCAGCAGGCCTGGTGGCTGTGCCAGCGGGTGATGGGCCCGGCGACGTCCGGCGGGGCGGTGCCCTTCGGCACCACGTAGAGGACCCCGACCAGGGTGAGCTTGCCCTGCGGGCCGCGCCAGTAGATCACCGACTCCGGCCGGGCCGGGTCGACCAGCTTGCCGTCGGTGCGGTAGGCGGGGTTGCCGGCGTGGACGAACTTGGCGTCCGGCTTGGCCGCGTCCACCCGGTAGCCGGCCGCCTCGGCCGCCGTGGCGTCGGTGTACTTGCGGGTCGCCGCGATCGACTGGTCGAGCAGGGCCTGGGCCTTGGCTCGCTGCTCCGGCGTTGCCGCGTTCACGTCGGGCAGGTTCTGCTCGTGCGCGTGCCCGGCGCCGCCGCCGTCCTCGGCCGCGGCCGCGTGCGCGGCGGCGTCGCCGTCGGCATGGCCGTGCTCGTGGTCGCCGGCGCCCATCGCCCAGGCGCCGGCCGCCCCGGCGGCCAGCGCCACCACCAGGCTGAGCGCGCCGACGCCGGCGCGCGCGGCGGTCGGCAGCGGCGTCCACCCCCGGCGGGCCTGCGCGACGGTGACGAGGGCGCCGGCGAGCCCGGCGGCGGTCAGCATGATCCCGAGCCCGGCGAGCAGGTGGCCGGGGTTGGACAGGTTGAACAGGCCCTCACGGGCGGCGAGGCCGGGGTCGCGCGCGTGCAGCACGGCGTCCCAGGCCAGCCCGACGAGCAGCAGCACCACGCCGCCGGAGGCGAGCGCGAGGAACTGGGTCAGGTGCCGCGAGTCGGCCCGGGAGCGCGCCTGCGCCGGGGCGTGGATCGGTTGGGTCGGGTAGTCCACGGGTGTCACCTCCGCCACGGGGTTCGAGTCACCTCTATGGATCCCCAGCGGCGTCAGAGGCAGGTAAGGCGCCCGTTCGGACGGCCCGAAGTCTTGACGCGGGCGGCGCCGGCCGGGGCCGCGGTCGCCCAGGCCGGAACAGCGCCACGCGGCGTGCGCCTGGCCGCGGCGCTACCCGCGGCGGAACAGCCTGCGCAGCAGGCGGCCGATCGCGGCCACCAGCGCCTTGAGCCTGCCGACGACGACGGTTGCGACCAGCCCGCCGGCCTTGAGCGGCCGCCCGGCGGCCGCCGGGGCCGCGCTCGCGGCCGGTGCGGCCGCTGCGGGCGCCGCCGCCTCGCCGGCGGTTGGCAGCGGACCCTCGCCGGCGGTGGGCGCCGGAGCTCCGCCGGCGGTGGTCCTGGCGATGTTCTGGGTGGGCGTCGTGGCCGTCTCGGAAGCGGGGGAGGGCTGCGTGGCGACGGGCGCGGCCGCCGCCGCCGGCGCCGCCTCCAGGGTCTGGCGCAGGCACTGGGCGAACTCGCCGAACAGCCTGGCGGAGACGTCCTGGACGGCGCCGCGGCCGAAGGAGGCGACCCGGCCGGTGAGGTGGAGGTCGGTCACCACCGACATGCGGGTGCGGCTCTCCGAGATGGCCTCCAGGCGGGTGTCGACCCTCGCCTTGGCGGTGCCGCCGCCGCGCACGTCACGGCCGTTGGCCGACATCTGGGCGCTATGGGCTGCCTCGTCGACCTCCTCCAGCACAACCGTGCCCTTGTAGGACAGGTTGATCGGGCCGAGCTTGACCTTGACCGTGCCCTCGTAGGTGTGCTCGTCCACCACGTTGGTGAGGGTCGCCCCCGGCATGCACGGCGCCACCCGGGGAACGTCGTTGACCAGCGCCCAGACGCGGTCCAGGGGCGCGTCGACCTCGACCGTCTGCTCGATCTTCATCCCCGGTCACCTCTCATCAGGTGGGATCATCGGACGCCCCGTCATTTTGAGGGGCTGGCACGTCTGGCGGCGAGCACGTCGGCCGCCCGGGCGAGGCCGGCCTCGTCGTCGACGTCGAGGTCGCTGCCGAGCCGGCCGACCTCGACGGCGGCGACCCACTCCGGATGGCCGGCGAGCAGGCCGCGGGCGCCCTCGTCGCCCGCCAGCCCACGGAGCCGGTCGAGGACGGCCCGGTCGAACAGCTTCGGGTGCCCGATGCGGCCGTGGTAGGCGGCGCTGACCACCGGCCCGGCCCCGCGCCGCCACGCGTCCACCAGGCGCCCGACCACCGCCGTGCCCACCAGCGGCTGGTCGCCGAGGGCGATGACCACCGCACCCCAGCCGTCGCCGGCGCCACCCGGCTGCGGGGTGGCGGCGAGGGCCAGCGCCAGGACCCGCCCCATGCCCTCCTCCCAGCCGGCCACCACCAGCGGCCGTGCCCGGTGCAGGTCGACCCGGGCCAGCACCTCGTCGGCGTAGGCGCCGAGGGCCACCACCAGCTCGTCGACCGGCGTGGCCGACATCGCGGCGAGCACGTGCTCCAGCAGCGGCCGCCCACCCAGCTCGGCGAGCTGCTTCGAGCGCCCCATCCGCGACGCCCGGCCAGCAGCCAGCACCAGCCCGAGCACCGGGTCGCTGCCGGCCATGATCAAGGTCTGCCCGCAATCACATCGCACGACACGGCGACCATCTCCTTGGCCTCGAGGATCCCGCCGCACAAACCCGAGGCCCAAAACAGGGATCCGGGCAACGTACCCGATGGAGGGCTCAGGGGGAGCTGTCTCGGGCTCCCCCCGGAATCACAATTCCCCGCGCTCCTTGAGGGTGTGGACGGGCGCAGCGCGGTCGGCCAGACGGCCGCCGGCGCGGCCGTGCCTGGCCGCGATCACCTCGGCGAGGATCGAAACGGCCGTCTCCTCCGGCGACTGCGCGCCGATGTCCAGGCCGATCGGACCCGAGATGCGGGCGAAGTCGTCGTCGCCGAAGCCGGCGGCGCGCAGCCGCTCCAGCCGCTCGGCGTGGGCGCGGCGGCTGCCCATCGCCCCGATGTAGGCGACCTGGCTCCTCAGCAGGGCGCTCAGGGTGGGGTCGTCGAAGCGCGGCTCGTGGGTGAGCACGGCGGCGTAGGTGGCGTCGTCCAGCCGCGCCTCGGCCAGGTACTCCTGCGGCCAGGCGACGACCACCTCGTGGGCGTCGGGGATGCGCTCCCTGGTGGCGAAGCGCTCCCTCGGGTCGACCACGACGACGTGGAAGCCGGCCTGGCTGGCCAGCCTGGCAAGGGCCGCGGCGAAGTCCACCGCGCCGATGACCAGCAGGCGCGGCCGGGGCGCGAGCACGTCGAAGAAGAGCTGCCGCTCGGCCACCTCGCGCAGGGCGGACTCCTCGCCGCCGAGCAGCTCGCGGGCGAGCGCCACCGCCCGCTCGTCGAGCGCCGCGTCGCCCAGGGTGCCCTCGGTCTCCTCGGCGGTGACCAGCAGCTTGGCCCCCAGCCCTTGGCCCGCCACCACGGTGACCAGCGTGCCACGCCGGCCGGCGCGGATCAGGTCGCGGATCGCCTCGAAGCTGACCCGGTCGGCCATGTCAGGGCACCGGCTCCACGAACACGTCGATCACGCCGCCGCAGGCGAGGCCGACGTCCCACACCATCTCGTCGGTGATGCCGAAGGTGACCAGCTTGGGCGGCTCGCCGGCGAGCACGCGGCCGGCCTCCTCGAGGACCGCGCCCTCGACGCAGCCGCCGGAGACGCTGCCGACCCAGCGGCCGTCGTCGCAGACGGCCATCTTCGCCCCGGGAGGCCGCGGCGCCGAGCCCTGCACCCGCGTCACGGTCGCCAGCGCGACCCGGTGGCCGTCGGCCCGCCACGCCTCGACGCTGTCGAGCACGTCCCGCATCTCGGTCCCCCTCGCAGAGATCACGCCCGGCGGCGCACGGCAGCACCCTCCGGGAGACTCGACTGCCCAGCTTACGGCGTACGGGCACAACTGCCAACGCTTGCAATCCCGGGCGAACGTTCTATTGTGCGAGGGGTCCACCAGCGGCGGCCAACGTCGGTGTGCCGGGGGCGGGCCCGGAGCCGTGCCCGGGGCCGGGCCATTCCTCCGACGGCCGGGGAGGGAGGAGGTGGCGGCCCTTGAGGCGCATCACCTGTGCGGTCAACGGGGTACAGCGCGAGGCTGAGGTCGAGCCTCGGCAACTGCTCGTCTACTTCTTGCGGGAGACGCTGGGGCTCACCGGGACGAACGTGGGCTGCGACACGTCCTCCTGCGGCGCCTGCACCGTCATGGTGGACGGCGAGTCGGTCAAGTCCTGCACGATGCTCACGGTGCAGGCCGACGGCACCGAGATCACCACCATCGAGGGCCTCGCCTCCAACGGCGAGTTGCACCCCCTGCAGGAGGCCTTCCGGCAGCACCACGGCCTGCAGTGCGGCTACTGCACGCCGGGCATGATCATGGCGGGGCTCGGGCTGATCCAGTCCGGCGCCGGCATGAGCGACGAGGAGGTCCGCCTCGGCCTCGAGGGCAACCTCTGTCGCTGCACCGGCTACCAGAACATCGTCACGGCGATCCAGGACGCGGCAGGGCAGCTTCGCCAATCGGCCAACCTGCAGGGAGGGTCCTGATGACTCAGGTAGCCGAGCAAGAGGCCAAGCGCTGGGTCGGTGGCGGCGTCCTGCGCAAGGAGGACCCGGAGCTGCTCACCGGGCAGGCGCGCTTCATCGACGACATCACCGTGCCGGGCATGATGTGGATCTCGCTGGTGCGCACCCCGGTCGCCCACGCCAACCTGACCCGGGTGGACGTCTCGGCGGCGCTCAAGATGCCTGGTGTCGTGGCCGCCTTCACCGGCCAGGACCTGGCCAGCGAGTGGGCCTCGGCGATGCCGTGCGCCTGGCCGATCGCCGACCGCGTGCTGCCGGAGGAGAACACCGCCGACCCGCGCATCGCCGACCACTGGCCGGTCGCCAAGGACAAGGTCCGCTACTCCGGCGAGATCGTGGCCGTGGTGGTGGCCGACAGCCGCGAGCACGCCGTCGACGCCGTCGAGGCGGTCGAGGTCGACTACGACGAGCTGCCGGTGGTCACCCGCCCCGAGGAGGCGCTCGCCGACGGCGCCCCGCTGCTGCACGACGAGTTCGGCACCAACCGGATGTACACCTGGGGCTTCTCCGCCGGCGAGGTGGACCGCATCTTCGCCGAGGCCCCGGTGGTGGTGAAGCAGCGCTACTACCACCCGCGCCTGATCCCCAACGCGATCGAGCCCCGTGGCGTGCTGGTGGCGCCGGTGTCCTCCCAGGGCGAGTTCACCATCTACTCGGCGACCCAGATCCCCCACATCCTCAAGACCCTGATGTCCCTGGTCATGGGGATCCACGAGGGCAAGATCCGGGTGATCGCCCCCGACGTGGGCGGCGGCTTCGGCTCCAAGCTGAACTTCTACGCTGAGGAGGCGATCGCGGTCGCGGTCGCCAAGCGGCTCGGCGTGCCGGTGAAGTGGATCGAGGAGCGCTCCGAGAACTACCTGGCCACCATCCACGGCCGCGACGTCATCCAGGACATGGAGGTGGCCGCGACCGAGGAGGGCAAGCTGCTCGCCACGCGGGTCAAGCTGCTCGCCGACTTCGGCGCCTACTCCCAGCTCGTCACGCCCGGGATCCCGCTGCTCGGCGCCTGGCTGTACCACGGTCCCTACGACTGCCAGGCGTACGGCTTCGAGTGCACCGGCGTGTACACCAACAAGACGCCCACGGACGCCTACCGCGGGGCCGGCCGCCCCGAGGCGACCTACGCCGTCGAGCGGATCATGGACGCGCTGGCCAAGCGCGTCGGCAAGGACACCGCCGAGATCCGCGAGATGAACCTCATCCAGCCGTTCACCGAGGCCAAGACGGTCGCCAGCGGTCTCGCCTTCGACTCCGGCGACTACCCGGCCAGCTTCAACAAGGCCAAGCAGCTCGCCGGCTACGACGAGCTGCGCCGCGAGCAGGCCGAGCGCAACCCGGCGGCCGCCGCGGACGGTCGTGGCAAGCTGCTCGGCATCGGCTTCTCGACCTACATCGAGATGTGCGGCCTGGCGCCGTCCCAGGTCCTCGCCGCGCTCAAGTACGGCGCCGGCGGCTGGGACGCGGCCACCATCCGCTGCCACCCGACCGGCAAGGTCACCGTCATCACCGGCACCTCGCCCCACGGCCAGGGGCACGTCACCTCCTGGTCGCAGATCACCGCCGACGCGCTCGGGGTCACCCCGGACGACGTCGAGGTGCTGCACGGCGACACCGCCGTGTCGTCGTGGGGCATGGACACCTACGGCAGCCGCAGCCTCTCGGTCGGCGGCACCGCCCTGTTCAAGGCGGCCGAGAAGATCCGCGCCAAGGCCAAGCGGATCGCCGCCCACGAGCTGGAGGTGTCAGAGGACGACCTGGAGTGGGCCGACGGCAAGTTCCAGGTCGCCGGCGCGCCGGACAAGACCAAGACGATCCCGGAGATCGCCTTCAGCGCCTGGACCGCCCACGCGCTGCCGGGCGACGAGGAGCCGGGCCTGTCGGCGACCGCGGTCTGGGACCCGCCCAACTTCACCTTCCCCGCCGGCACCCACATCGCCGTGGTCGAGGTCGACCAGGAGACCGGCTCGGTCGAGGTCGTGAAGTACGTGGCGGTCGACGACTGCGGCACGATCATCAACCCGATGATCGTCGACGGGCAGGTGCACGGCGGCGTCGCCCAGGGCATCGCCGAGGCCCTCTACGAGGAGGCCGTCTACGACGACAACGGCGTGCTGGTCACCGGCAACATGACCACCTACCGGGTGCCGTCGGCCGCCGAGCTGCCGTCGTTCACGCTCGACCGCACCGTCACCCCGTCGTCGACCAACCCGATGGGCGTCAAGGGCATCGGCGAGGCCGGCACGATCGCGGCCCCGGCGGCGGTCGTCAACGCCGTCGCCGACGCCGTGCAGGCGGTCGGGGTCGGCTTCGTCGACCTGCCGGTCAGCGCCGAGCGGGTGTGGCGGGCGATCCAGGCCGCGCGCGGCGACGGGCACGGCGACGTCGACCAGCTCAGCGAAGGGGGTGCGCAGTGATCCCGGCGCCGTTCGACTACGAGGTCGCCGAGTCGGCCGACCACGCCGTCGCGCTCCTCGGCCAGCACGGCGAGGACGCCAAGCTGCTGGCCGGCGGGCACTCGCTGCTGCCGCTGATGCGGCTGCGCCTGGCCGCGCCGTCGGTGGTGGTCGACATCGGCCGGCTGCGCGACCTCGACTACGTGCGCGAGAACGGCGACACGCTGGCCGTCGGCGCCCTGGCGACCCACGACCAGGTGCACCGCAGCGAGCTGCTGCGCCAGCACTGCCCGCTGCTCGCGCACACGGCCGGCGAGATCGGCGACCCGCAGGTCCGCCACCGGGGCACCATCGGCGGCTCGGTCGCCCACGCCGACCCCGCCTCCGACATCCCGACCGTCCTGGTGGCGCTCGACGCCGAGCTGGTGGTGCACGGGCCCGCCGGCGACCGCACCGTGGCGGCGCGCGAGTTCTTCCACAGCATCTTCGAGAGCGCCCTCGGGCCGCAGGACCTGCTCACCGAGATCCGCGTGCCGAAGGTGGCGGGCGGGGGCTGGTCCTACCAGAAGTTCAACCCGCGCGCCCAGGACTGGGCCATCGTCGGCGTGGCCGCCCAGGTCCGCGACGGCCGCACCGCGGTCGCGCTGACCAACATGGGCGAGACGCCGCTGCGCGCCGGCGCGGTGGAGGAGGCGCTGGCGGGCGGGGCCACCGCCGCCGCCGCGGCCGAGCACGCCGTGGCGGGCACCAACCCGCCCAACGACGCGCTGGCCAGCGCGGAGTACCGCCGTCATCTCGCCCTGGTGCTGACCCGCAGGGCGCTCGAGGAGGCGGCGGCGCGCTGACCGCCGACGAGACTCCTGCCGGGGAGGGCGCCGGGCCGGGCGCCCTCCCCGTCTCCTCCGTCGAGGAGCTCGGCGCGGCCCTGCGCGACCACGCCTACCTGGCCGACCGCGGCCTGACGACGGCCGTGTGGCTGGCGCTCGCCCTGGAAAAGCCGCTGCTGCTCGAAGGGGAGGCGGGGGTCGGCAAGACCGAGGTCGCCAAGGTGCTGGCCGAGCTGCTCGGCCGGCAGCTCGTGCGGCTGCAGTGCTACGAGGGCATCGACGCCAGCCAGGCGCTGTACGAGTGGGACTACTCGCGCCAGCTGATCGCGGTGCGGGCGGCGCAGCTCGGCGAGCAGGGCGTCGGCGACCTGTTCGGCCCCGAGTTCCTGGTGGAGCGGCCGCTGCTCGCCGCGGTGCGAGCCGGGCCTCGGGCGGTGCTGCTGATCGACGAGCTCGACCGGGCCGACGACGAGTTCGAGGCCTTCCTGCTCGAGGTGCTCTCCGAGTTCGCGGTCACCATCCCCGAGATCGGCCGGGTGGACGCCGGCCGCCCGCCCGCGGTGGTGATCACCTCCAACCGCACCCGCGAGCTGCACGACGCGCTCAAGCGCCGCTGCCTGTACCACTGGATCGACCACCCGACGGTGGAGCGCGAGGTGGAGATCGTGCGGGTGCGCGCCCCCGAGGTCCCGGAGGCGCTCGCCCGCCAGGTGGCCGCGGCCGTCGCCAAGCTGCGCGAGATGGACGTGGCCAAGCGGCCTGGCGTGGCCGAGACGATCGACTGGTCCAAGGCGCTCGCCTTCCTCGGCGCGACCCGGCTCGAGCCCGAGACCGCCACCGCCACCCTCGGCGCGCTGCTCAAGGACCACGAGGACATGCAGCTCGTCCGCGCCCGCCTCGACCAGGTCCTGGAAGACCTGTGACCGACCTGGCCGCCAGCGCGGTCGCCGGCGCCGCCGTGGAGCGGCTGGTCGGCTTCGGCCGCGCGCTCCGCGCCCGCGGCCTGCCGGTCGGCACCGGGCGGATCCTGGTGTTCTGCCGCGCCGCCGCCGCGCTCGCCGCCGACGGCGGGCTCGACCGGGAGGGCCTCTACTGGGCCGGGCGGGTCGCCATGGTGGCCCGCCGCGAGCACCTCGCCGCCTACGACGAGGCCTTCCGGGCCTGGTTCCCCGACGCCATGGACGAGGTCCTCGCCACCGTCGCCGGCTGGGTGCCGAAGGTGCAGGCGCCCGCCGAGATCGAGGTGATCCTGGACGAGGGCGTCCAGGAGGAGTCCTGGCGTGCCGCCGAGGAGGGCGAGGGTGGCGGGGAGGCCGTCGTCGGCGTGCTGGCCTCCGGCGCCGAGGTGCTGCGCTCGAAGTCGTTCGCGGAGCTGACCGACGAGGAGCGGCGCGTCGCCCACGCCGCCATCCGCGAGCTGGCCCTCGACCTGCCCACCAGGCACGCCCGCCGCTGGCGGCCCTCGCCATACGGGCGCCGCTTCGACCAGCGCCGCACCCTGCGCGCCTCGCTGCGCACCCAGGGCGAGCCCTTCCGGCGGGCCTGGCGCGAGCGCCGCCGCAAGCCGCGCCCGCTGGTGCTGGTGCTGGACGTCTCCGGGTCGATGTCGACCTACTCGCGGGCGCTGATGCAGTTCGGCTTCGCCGCCATCCACGCGGGCAGGCGCGTGGAGGTATTCTGCTTCGGCACCCGGCTGACACGGGTGACCAGGGCGCTGCGGGTCGGCGAGCCCGACAGGGCCCTGCGCGAGGTGGCCGCGCGGGTGAGCGACTGGGACGGCGGCACCCGCATCGGGGCCTCGCTGAAGGAGCTGCTCGACCGCTACGGCCAGCACGCCTTCCTGCGTGGCTCGGTGGTGCTGCTGTGCTCCGACGGGCTGGAGCGGGGCGAGCCGGAGCTGCTCCGCGCGCAGATGGCCCGGCTCGGCCGCCTGGCCCACCGCGTGATCTGGGTCAACCCCCTCAAGGGCAGCCCGCGCTACCAGCCCCTCGCCCGCGGCATGCGCGCCGCCCTCCCCCATGTCGACCGCTTCCTGCCCGGCCACAACCTGGCCAGCCTGGAGGCCCTTGCCGCATGTCTGGACTAGCGGCGCTGGGCCTGCTGCGCCGGTCTGGGCGGCGGTGTACGGTGCGATGACCATGGACGGACGAGCGGACGGGCAGGCGCGGGTGACGGTGCTCCTCACCGGGGAGCGGCTCTCGCTCGACGCCGCCTTCGCCGCGGTCGTCGCGCCGGCCTGCGGCGGCACGGCCCTGTTCGTCGGCACCACCCGCAGCCCCAACCAGGGGCGCGAGGTCGAGGAGCTGGAGTACGAGGCCTACCAGGAGCTCGCCAGGCCGGCGCTGGAACGGGTCGGCCGCGGGGTCGCGGCCCGTCACGGGCTCGGCGCGGTCTACCTGGCCCACCGCGTCGGCGTGGTGCCCCAGGCCGAGCCGAGCGTGATCGTGGCCGCGGCGGCGCCGCACCGGGACGAGGCGTTCGCCGGCTGCCGGGAGCTGATCGACGAGCTGAAGCGGACCGTGCCCATCTGGAAGAAGGAGCGCTGGACGGGCGGCGGCCGCTGGGTCGGCATGCCCGAGCCGGCCGTGGCGGAGGAGGTCCCAGGTGGTGGCTAGGGACGACTCCCGGGTGATGGTCGACAGCTTCGGCCGGGTGGTGCGCGACCTGCGGGTCTCGGTCACCGACCGCTGCAACTTCCGCTGCCTGTACTGCATGCCCGCCGAAGGGCTGCCGTGGCTGCCGACGGAGGACGTGCTCAGCCACGAGGAGCTGGTCCGCGCCCTGCGCATCGCGGTGGAGCTGGGCGTGCGCACCATCCGCGTCACCGGCGGCGAGCCCACCCTCCGCCGCGACCTGGTCGACGTGGTCGGCGCGCTGTCGGGCCTCGGGGTCGAGCTGTCCCTGACCACCAACGGCTACCTGATGGACCGGCTGGCCGCCCCGCTCGCCGAGGCCGGCCTGGACCGCGTCAACATCAGCCTGGACTCGCTGCGCCGCGAGCGCTTCAAGGAGATGACCCGCCGGGACGGGTTCGAGCGGGTCCTCGCCGGCATCGACGCCACCCTGGCCGCCGGCCTCCGCCCGGTGAAGATCAACACGGTGGTGGTGCGCGGCTTCAACGGCGACGAGATCGAGCCGATGGCCGGCTGGGCCCGCGACCTCGGCGTCGAGCTGCGCTTCATCGAGTTCATGCCGCTCGACGCGCCCGGCGACTGGACCCGCGACCAGGTGGTCCCCGCCGGCGAGATCCTCGCCCGCCTCGACCAGGCGTTCGGGCTGGTGACGCCGACCGGCCCGAGGGGCAGCGCGCCGGCCGAGCGCTACCGCTACGCCGACGGCCACGGCACGGTCGGCGTGATCGCCTCGGTGACGCGGGCGTTCTGCGCCCAGTGCGACCGCATCCGCGTGACCGCGGACGGGCAGGTGCGCACCTGCCTGTTCGCCAACACCGAGTACGACCTGCGGGCGGTCCTGCGCGCCGGCGCGGACGACGAGGCGGTGGCGCGGGTGTACCTCGACGCGGTGGCGCGCAAGCAGTGGGGCCACCGCATCAACGAGCCGGACTTCGTCCAGCCGGCGCGCGGCATGTCCCAGATCGGCGGATAGCGCCGTTCGACTGCTTGGATTTTCCGAGTCGGCGCCGTTTAATGGCCCCAAGGAGCCGGCAGCCGTTCTCACCTCGGCGGACGGGGTACCCGGTCTCCGGAAGCCTCGAGGGGCTCGGGTGACCGAAGAGGAGGGCTGCATGCTGCGAGAGTGCGTGTTCTGCGAGATCGTCTCCGGCGAGCTGGCCGCCGACCACGTCTACGAGGACGACCGCACGGTCGCCTTCATGGACATCAACCCCGCCACCTACGGTCACCTGCTGGTGGTCCCGCGCACCCACGCGACCGACGTGATCTCCGCCGAGCGCCAGGACTGGCTCGCGGTGGCCGACACGGCCCGCCGCATGGCGTCCTGGGTGACCGGCGGGCTCAAGGCCCACGGCGTCGACCTGCTGCAGTGCAACACCGACGGCACCGTCGGCCACCAGACCGTCTTCCACCTGCACCTGCACGTGCTGCCGCGCTACGAGCAGGACCACCTCGGCGCGTGGTGGGCGCAGGAGACCACCGACCCGTCGGAGGTCACCGAGGCCGCCAGGCAACTGGTCGACTTCGGCCGCCGCGCCGGGCGCCGCTGAAGCCTGGTCCACCCCCTACGGGATCCGGAAGGTCCAGAACACGTCGGTCCGGTAGGGGAGGGTCACGGTGGCCCGGCCGCGCAGCGCCGGGTGCCGGTCGAGCAGCTCGTCGACCTCGGCGAGCAGGCCGGCCCGGTCGGCCTCCTCGAGGCTGGCGACGAAGCTGACCGAGCCGACGCGGTCGCGCACCATGGCGCGGTTTCCCCGCTGCTCGTGGCGGAAGCCGTGCTCGCGCAGCGGCCGGAACAGGGAGCTGGCGGCGAACGCCTCGCGCCAGCGCCCGCTCAGGTAGCGCGGCGCGTCGCCGCGGTACGGCTCCATGATCCCGGTCAGCTCGGCCACCCACGGCACCGACTCGTCACGCACGTTCCAGATGAGCCCGAGGCCGCCGCCGGGACGCAGCACCCGGTGGATCTCGGCCAGGGCGCGCGGGCCGTCGAACCAGTGGAACGCCTGGCCCACCACCACCGTGTCGGCCGTGCCGTCCGGCAGGGGCAGGGCCTCGGCCGTGCCCGCCTCGACCCGCACCGCCGGCAGCGCGGCGGCAAGCCGGGCACGCATGCTCGCAACCGGCTCGATCGCGACCAGGTCCGCCAGGGAGGGCAGGAGCTGCCTGGTCAGCTTGCCGGTCCCGGCGGCGAGGTCGACCACGGCGCGGCCGGGGCCGATGCCGAGCACCTCGACGAGCCGGGCGACCGCCGCCTCGGGGTAGCCGGGCCGGCCGCGCTCGTAGGCGTCGGCCGCCCGGCCGAATCCCTGGGCGGCGGAGGGATGGACGTCCATTTCCGCGGCACCTCCAGCCTGGCGGTCTTGCGGGCGGCGTTGCGTTGATGCGAGTGTTCTGACGGTTGGTGCCGGCCCGTTTCGGCGAGCCGGCACACGGCTGCGCAGCGTCACGTTAGCGCCGACCTCGACGGGTTACCGGCCCGGCCATGCTGGCGCGAGCCGACGCCCATCTCGCCCGTGCCAGGACCGATCATCCGGTTCCGCCAGGAGCAAGTCATGGACGATGGTGTATTCGCCCTCGTGGTGCTGATCGTGCTCGCCGTCGCCGTGGCCGCGCTGCTGGTGGCGAGGCGGCGGAGAACCGCGCGGCCGCGGCACGCCGCGCCCGGAGGAGACCGCACGCTGGACGCCGGCCGCGGCCAGCCCGCCGCCGAGCAGGAGCCGCGCCAGCGGGAGCAGCCCCGCGAGCGGATCGAGGTGGCCCCGCTCGAGGAGGCCGCCCGCGACCGCTACCTGGAGACCTGGCACCGCACCCAGGCCCTGTTCGTCGACGCCCCGCAGGAGGCGACGCGCCAGGCGGACCGGCTCGTCACCGAGGTCATGCGCGAACGCGGCTACCCCGTGGACGACTTCGAGCAGCGCGCCGGCGACCTCTCCGTGGACGACCCGCGCCTGGTCCAGGACTACCGCGCCGCCCGCGCCATCGCCGGCGCCAACGACCGGTCGGAGGCGCGCACCGAGGACCTGCGCCAGGCGCTGGTGCACTACCGCTCCCTCTTCGAGGAGCTCCTGGAGGCTGGCGGCGCCGCCTGGCGCGCATCGGGCAGGACCGACTAGGCCGATCGATGTCGAGGAGGCACGATGACCGAACGTTACGGCTTCAGCTTCGGCGAGGACGACCCGGCGTCCCGTCGTGGGCCGGGAGTGACCGGGCAGCGCGGGGACGAGGAGCCCGAGTCGCCGCAGCGCGCCGACGTCCGTGAGATCGACCTCGCCGAAGAGGACGAGGACGAGCGCGACCTGGCCGAGGCCGAGGCCGCCGAGCGCGTCGAGCGCCTGCGGGAGGCCGACCGCGAGGAGCGCGACGGCCCGGCGACCGCCCTGTTCCCCCCGGTCGAGGACGACGCCGAGGCCGACGCCGAGGCCGACGACGAGGCCGACGACGGCGAAGCGGCCGGCGAGGCCCCCGAGCCGTACGAGGTCGGCGCGCCGGCACCGCCGGCCACCTACCACGCCGCCGGTGACTCCGGCGACCAGGACGAAGACGAGGAGGAGACGGCGGCGCCCCGCCCGGACGGCGCGGCCACGGTCGACATCAGCGGGCCGGACGAGGAGGCGGAGGAGGAGCCCGCGGCCGGCATCGCTCTGGCACCGGCGACGCCGCTGCCGCGCTCCGGCGAGGCCGACGAGACCGCCGCCGCGGCGGCCGAGGGCGGCGACGGCGAGGCAGCGGCCGCCGGCGCCGGGAGCGCGGTGGTGCAGGCCGACGCCACCCCGGCGCTGCGCTCGGGCGCGCTGCTGGCGACGGACGCCGAGGCGGTCAGGCGCCAGTTCCTCGACATCCAGGCGGGCTTCGTGGACGAGCCTCGCCAGGCCGTCGAGCAGGCCGGCGAGCTGGTCGAGGCGCTGCACCAGAAGGTGCTGGAGTCGCTCGACGCCGAGCGGGAGCAGCTCGACGAGGCCATCGCCGGCGACGAGCCCTCCACCGAGGACCTGCGCGTCGCCCTGCGCGCCTACCGCGCCTACGTCGACCGCCTGCTGGGCCTGCACCTGTAGGCCGCGGCCGCGGCACGTGTCCGAGAACCTATTCGGTTTCCGGGCAGGAGCGGGTGTGCCCGGCTAGGTCGGCCGGCCGCCGAACTGCCAGTCGTGGACCTCGAGGTCGGGCCCCGCGCGATCATCGCGTCGGCGTACCGGTCCATGAACGACTGGTGCGCCTCGGCGAGCTCCTCGCGCAGCGCCGCGCTGCCCGGCTTGTCGCGACAGTAGAAGAAGAACTCCACGCGATCCCCTCTCGCTCAGGTGAGCCTGGGGCCGACGAACACGAGCAGCACGGCCGGGTCGGGGCCGAGGTTCTTGAGCGCGTGCGCCGAGCCGGCCGGAGCGAGCAGCGCTTCGTACTGGGCGAGCTCGGCGCTGTCGTCGCCGACCGTGGCCAGCACCCGGCCGGCCATGACCACCAGGACCTTGTCCGAGCCCTCGTGGACGTGGGCGTGCTGCTCCTGCCCGGCCTCGAGGCAGTAGACGTCGGTGAGGGTGCGGTCGGTCTCGAACACGCGGTGCTTGGCCATGCGCCGCTCGTCGAACGCGATCACCTCGGCCAGTTTGCGCCGCTGCATCCACCGTCCTCCCCGGCCTCGATCCGCCGCCCTGGCCGTATCGGTTGCACTGTCGCGCACCGGTCGGGACGCGAGCGGCCCCCATGCTCGCGGGCCAGACTAGACTGTGCGGCGCCGAGGCGCCGCACGCCCGGCCCCGGGCCGCGGCGAAGCGCGCCGAGAGCTCACACGTGCACGCGCTCAGGTGGAGGATCGATGGTCAAGGTTGCAGTTGCGAACTCCGATGCCCTGCGCAGCGACGCCGACCTGCTGGTCGTCCCGGTGTTCGCCGGCCGCGACCTGGGCCCCGGCGCCGCCGAGGCGCTGGCCGCGCTCGGCACCCCGCACGAGCTGCTGCTCGAAGCACGCGGCTTCGAGGGCAAGGCCGGGCAGGCGATGGTCCTGCCCACCTTCGGACGCCTTCCGGCCGCCGAGCTGCTGCTTGTCGGCCTCGGCGAGCGCGACCAGCTCGACGCCGAGGCGCTGCGCCGCGCCGCCGCCGTCGCGCTGCGCGCCGCCGGTCGTGCCCGGCGGGCGGTGACCACCCTGGCCCAGGCGCTGCCGGACGACCGGGCGGGCGCGGTGCAGGCCGTGTCCGAGGGCGCCCACCTCGGCGCCTACCGCTTCGACAAGTACAAGGCCGCCACCCGCGAGGACAGCGCCAGGGACAACGGCCGGCTGGCCGAGCTGACCGTGTCCATGCCCGACGGCGCCGGCGGGCTCGACACAGCCGCGACCCGTGGCGAGATCCGGGCGCGGGCCACCAACCTGGCACGCGACCTCTCCAACGAGCCGGCCAGCAGCCTCCACCCGGAGGACCTCGCCGAGGCCGCCCGCCGCCTGGTCGACAAGGGCGTCACCGTGACCGTCAAGGACGAGCGCGCCCTCGCCGCCGAGGGCTTCGGCGGCATCATCGGCGTCGGCCAGGGCGCCAGCAACCCGCCCCGCCTCGTCGAGCTCCGCTACGAGCCCGAGGGCGCCAGCGCAAGGGTTGTCCTGGTGGGCAAGGGCATCACCTTCGACTCCGGCGGCCTGTCGCTGAAGCCGTCCGAGGGCATGGAGGCGATGAAGACCGACATGTCCGGCGCCGCGGCCATCGTCGGCGTCATGAGCGCCCTGGCCGACCTGGGCGTCCGGGTCGCCGTCACCGGCTACCTGGCCACCGCGGAGAACATGCCCTCCGGCAGCGCCACCCGCCCCGGCGACGTGCTCACCATGCGCAACGGCAAGACCGTCGAGGTGCTCAACACCGACGCCGAAGGCCGCCTGGTGATGGCCGACGCCCTGGCCTACGGCGCCGAGAGCCAGCCGGACGCGATGGTGGACGTCGCCACCCTGACCGGCGCCTGCATGGTCGCCCTCGGCATGAAGTACACGGGCCTGATGAGCAACGACGACGCCCTCGCCGCCGAGCTGCTCGACGCCGCCACCGCGGCGGGCGAACCGACCTGGCGGCTGCCCCTGCCGCGGGAGTACCACAAGCAGGTCGAGAGCGAGGTCGCCGACCTCAAGAACGTCGGCACGCGCTGGGGTGGCGCCCTCAACGCCGGCCTGTTCCTGGAGGAGTTCGTCGCCGAGCGGCCCTGGGCCCACCTGGACATCGCCGGCCCGGCCCGCGCCGACGAGACCGACGCCCACACGCCGAAGGGCTCCACCGGCGCCGCCGTCCGCACCCTGCTCTCCTGGCTGGAGCGTCGCGGCGAGCGTTAGTCCTGGCCCGAGGCCGGCCCGGCCGCGCGGACGCGCTGCACCGCCTCGAGGGCGGCCTGCAGGTCGCGGATCCAGTCCGCCTGGTGGCTGCCGACCAGGCGGACACACCAGGCCAGGGCGTCGCTGCGGCTGCGTGCCACGCCCGCCTCGATCAGCGTGTCGAGCACGGCCCGCTCCGGCAGGCGCAGGCGCGTCATCACCGGCACGCTCAGCGTGGTGAACAGGACCTTCTGGTCGCCGCAGGCGGCGCCCCACGAGACCTTGCGGCCGAAGCGGTGCTCCGCCTCGGTCGCGATGCGCATGCGCTGCTCGCGGGTGTCCTCGCGGAAGCGCTTGGCGCGCTCGATGCAGGCCCGGGCGGCGGCCGCCTCCGAGGTGCCGCGCGGCCGCTCGGGCGCTGGCAGCTCGCCGACCACGAGGATCTCCTCGTTGTCCACGGTGACCTTGGCCGCGTCCGTGAACCAGCTCGCCGGGAGGCGCTCGTTCAGCCAGTCGGCGACCTTCTCGCTGAGGGGCTTGGGGTGCATCCGATTACAATATTACGAACCGAAGCACAACCAAAAGCCTGGCAGCTGCGAACTCCTGGCAAGAGGAGCCGGCCGGCGCCGCCGCGACGACGGGC
>Ga0307278_10000120_pt1 | contig 38196 bp, 39 predicted proteins | sample ER_DNA_117_FD_194482 | JGI IMG/M metagenome (GOLD analysis project Ga0307278, IMG submission 194482) | Bulk soil microbial communities from the East River watershed near Crested Butte, Colorado, United States - ER_DNA_117 | ecosystem: Environmental > Terrestrial > Soil > Floodplain | place... | reverse complement strand
AATCGACCGGACCGCCGGCGTCGCGGCGGACCGCGGCGCGCACGTCCTGCGGCTGCCGTTCAATCTCGGGATCGGCGGCGCCATGCAGACCGGCTACCGCTTCGCCTTCGAGCACGGCTACGACATCGCGGTGCAGATCGACGGCGACGGCCAGCACGACCCGAGTCAGCTGCCGGCGATCCTCGGTCCTGTGCTCGCCGGCGAGGCCGACCTTTGCGTCGGCTCTCGCTTTGCCGGCGAGAGCGCGTACCGCTCGTCGTTCTTGCGGCGAGTGGGGATTCGCATCTTCGCCGCGGTCGTCTCTGCGGTCGTTCGCCAGAAGGTGACGGACACGACGTCGGGTTTCCGCGCTGTCAATCGCAAGGGGATTGCACTGTTCGCTGCGGACTATCCCCATGACTACCCCGAGGTGGAGGCGACCGTGATGTGTGTCAAGCACAAGCTGCGCCTGCGGGAGGTCCCCGTCGGGATGCGCGAGCGCGGCGGCGGCTCGTCGTCGATCACCGCGGTTCGGTCGGTCTACTACATGACGAAGGTGCTGCTGGCGATCTTCGTCGGGCTCTTTCGCCGTTACGCCGTCCCTGTCGAGGAGGAACACCGATGACACCACTTCCCGTCTCGATCGCCGCTGCGGTCGCCTCGTTCCTGTTGCTCGTCGTCGTCTTCGAGCTGATCCGCTCACGACGTCTGCGTGAGCGCTACGCACTGCTGTGGCTGCTCACGGGCATCGTTCTGCTGGCACTGTCGCTCTGGCGCGACGGTCTCAACACGATCGCCGGCTGGTTCGGTGTCGAGACGTACCCGCCCGCCATTCTCGGTGCGATCGGCGCTCTTTTCATCCTCGTCGTGCTGCTGCACTACTCGACCGTGATCTCGCGGCTGTCGGACCAGAACACGATCCTCGCGCAGCGTCTTGCGCTGCTCGAGCAGGAGCTCCGAGAGCAGAACTGAGCAGGCGTAGCTGAGAAAGCAGCAGTCCGAACACGGCCAGCAGTAACAGATTGCGTGCGAGGAGCACCCACGGTGCCCACGGCTCCGGATGCCCGGCGAGGAAGTGCGTCCCCGCGACGGCGTGGATGGGCTCGAACCCGTAAATCTCGATCTGCGTCGCCAGGAGTGCGAGGAGGAACCCAGCTGTTGCGAGACGGCCTCTCGTTCCGGCAACGAGCGGTACGAGCGGAACGAGCCAGGTCATGTACTGCGGTGAAATCACCTTGAAGAACGCGACATAGGCCGTGATTGACGCTGCAAATGCTGCGATGAAGGTCGCGCGGCTCTCGCGTCCACGGCGATAGACCAGCGCCACGGCGAGCACGGCTGCGACGAGGAGCACAGACGTCAGCACTCCGACGACGTCCGGGAGCGCGCCGTGCAGGTCGATGGAGTTTGCCTTCCCGCCGAAGAATCGTGCTTCGTAGAGTCCGAGCTGGTCCGCGGCCAGCAAGATGGACGCACCGAGGCTCTCCACCTGTAGCGGCCGTGTCGACTGAACGTAGAAGCTGAAACCGAGTCCACCGAACGCGAGGACCGCGAACGGCAACGCGACAAGAAGCCCGGTTAAAAGGAAGGTCGTCAGCGCGCGGATCAGCTCGGCTCTCCGCTCGGTCCGCGCCACGCGTACCGCAGCTACGGGCAGCGCCGCGAGGGCGTAGAGCTTTGCCGTGACTGCGACGGCCAGGAGTGCGAACGCCACCCGTGCGCGGGGCACGAGCAACCACAGCAATGCGGTGGACACCAGCGCCATGGGCCACGGGTCGTACCTGTTCAGGAAAACGTGCCCCAGAAGAGCCGGCGCCACGACGATCGCCCCCAGCGCAAGGGCTAACTGGACGGTGCTAGCCCGTAGGAGCCTGAGAGTCGCCGCAGCAGCCAGCAGCGTCACGCAGCCGAAGATCGTCATCAGCCATTTGAACCCCCCGACGTAATGGTCCTCGGAGATCGCGGCTGGAAGGACGAACGTGGGGAGCGCACCAGGCGGATATTCCGAGTAGAAATCGTGATAGGGGATCTCTCCGTTCATCATGCGTTCGCCGAGGGTCTGGTAGTGCGGGACATCCCCAGGCCATTCGTCCTTGACGAGCCCGCCGACGGAGAAGGTGCAGGCGAGGACGAAGAGAGGAATCGACAGCGCGACAGCGATCGAGTAGCGTCGCGCGTCCGCTGGGCTCAAGACCCCGGTGAAACCGGTGGGCTGATCACGTACACGTCGCCGAGCGTGGGATCGTTCAGCCAGTTGGCCGCGACACCGACGCGGTACGTCCAGACTCCGGGCGGCGGGTGATCGACGAACGTCGAGGAGCGCGTTGCGCCGACGTCGTCCGCGTACAGGCGACAGTCTTCGGCCGCGCCGTTGAGCCTGCCGCCGCAGCCGACGTCGGGCTGGTGCCCGCGAAAGACGTGATAGAAGAGCGAGCCGCCGTGCGTCTGCTGCGGGCGCCACGAGATCCGGACCCCGTCCCCGGCGCTGACGGCGTGCGGGTCGATGGTCGTGGACACCGGAATCAGGCTGATTCCGAGCTGGAGCGCGCGCTTGCCTCCGTCGTGCAGCCGCGGCGTCGCGGCGATCACCCCGAGCGGGACGACGGCGAACACGACTGCCGCGGCCGCCACGGCGAGCGTCAGCCTCCGCTGCGGCACCTCGGTCACGGGTGCCGCTCGCGCGCGCGCTCGCGGCACGAGCAGGACGACGGCCGCGCCGAGCAGGACGTAGGCGGGGAACGCCGGCATGAGGAGGCGGAAGAAGCTCGCGTCGTCGATCGATGCGAGCACGTACGTCCCCTTGACGAGCAGGTACGCGATGAACCACGTGCCGACGAGCAGGAAGCCGCGCAGTGACCTCAGCAGCAGCGCCGTGCACCCGGCGAGCGGCAGCCACTCGATCACGCGTGCGAGCCAGAAGTGCTCGCGCAGCCCGAGGATGACCTGATGGAGATGCCCCCAGCTGTTGAGCTCGGGCCGATGGATGCGGTCCAACAGCCCGCCGCCGAGCGCGAGGCGCGTCGGCTCCGCCGGCGCGGCGGCGATCTCTCCGAGGCCGCGGTATTTCCAGAGTGCCAACGTCAGTAGAGCGGGCGCGAGCCCGGCCGCGAACGGCAGCACTTGGCGCCGGCGCACGACGAGCAGCAAGACAGCCGGCGCGGCCAGGAAGAGCGCGTTCGACGGTTTGATCGCGATCGCGTAGCCCGCAGCCAGCCCGCTGCCCGCTGCGGCATGCCAGCTCGCTCCTTCCGCCGCACGCAACGCGAGGTACGCCGCGACGATGAGACCCACCGTCGACGGGAAGTCCGGCACCGAGGAGAGCCCGAGCGACTGCGGCAGCGTCAGCTCGGTGTACTTCTGGTGGTAGCCGGGCTGGACCGCCAGGATCCCGAGATACGGCAACGCGATCCAGAGCGCCGCCGCGAAGTAGCCGAAGAGCCTGCCTGCGATGCGCGCGGCGATGCCGTAGATGCAGAGCAGCGCGACCGGCAAGAGCACCACGGTGTTGAAGAGGACGAGTGCCGGCAGCGCGGAGACGAGGCTGGGGCCGGCGAACGCGGAGATCGGGAGCAGCAGGATCGACCAGCCGTAGCCGACGAGCGCACGCGGCAGATGGCCGTGCGCCATCAGGTAGGCACCCGAGTAGTGCCAGAGCTGATCGCCGCCTGCGTAGTACAGCCATCCGTTGTGGCGCACCCTCAGCGCGAGGGCGAGGACCGCGATCCACTGGACCGCGACGAGCGCGCCGAGTACATACGCGGGTCGCACCCCCGATGCGACGCGCAACCAGTGCCGTGCGCGCGCGAGAACGGCATCGAAACGCGCCGGCGCGGCCGCCGTCTGGGACGTCACGCCCTGGCGGAGGCGACGGCGCCCGCGTGCTCGCGGTACCACGCGACGGTGCGCTCGAGCCCGTCTCGCAACGGCGTCCGTGCCTCGAAGCCGAAAAGCTCCCGGGCGCGCGTTGCGTCGACGCTTCTGCGCGGCTGGCCGTTCGGCATCGAGGTGTCCCAGGTGATCTTGCCGCGGAAACCGACGACGTCGGCGACGAGCTCCGCGAGCTCACGGATCGAGATCTCCTTTCCGGCGCCGAGGTTGACCGGCGCCGGCCCGTCATATCTCTCCGCTGCGAGGACCAACCCTTCGACGCAGTCCTCGACATAGAGAAACTCGCGCGTCGGCGACCCGTCGCCCCAGAGCACGACCTCGTCCTCACCGGCGGCCATCTTGCGGATCAGATCCGCGATCACGTGCGCGTTCGTCTCGTGGAAGTTGTCGCGCGGTCCGTAGAGATTTGCGGGCAAGAGGAAGATCGAATCGAGCCCGTACTGCTCGCGGTAAGCCTGCGCGCCCACGAGGATGGACTTCTTCGCGACGCCGTACGGCGCGTTCGTCTCCTCTGGGTACCCGTTCCAGAGGTCGTCCTCGCTGAACGGGATCGGCGCGAACTTCGGATAGGCGCACACCGTGCCCGCGAGGACGAGCTTGCCGACGCCGGCTCGGCGGGCTTGCTCGAGTACGTGCGCGCCCATGACGAGGTTCGCGTACCAGTAGCGGCCGGGATTGGCGCGATTCGCTCCGATCCCCCCGACTTCGGCGGCGAGGTGGAAGACGAGCTCAGGACGCGCGTCTTCGAAGAGCCGCGCAGCGTCTCCTTCGATCGTCAGGTCGTAGTCCGCGCGTCGGGCGACGAAGACGTCGTGACCGTCGTTCTGCAGCCGCTCGACGAGGTGGGAGCCGAGAAACCCGCCGCCGCCGGTGACGGCCGCTCTCATACCGGCGCGCGGGTCGGGCTCAGCCAGTCGACCCGGCCGATCCAGCGCTCCCGGTTCTCGGCGTACCAGGCGATCGTCTTCGCGAGGCCTTCCTCCCACGAGATGCGCGGCTCCCAGCCGGTCTCCCGGTTCAGCTTCTCGTACCCGACGCGCAGCGCCATCACCTCGCTCGCACCCGGCCGGTACCGCTCCGGGGTCGACGCCAGCTCGCGCGCCTCCCAGTAGCCATGCTCCCGCCCGATGCGCAGGATCATGTCGGCCCACTCCCGCATCGAGACGTTCTTGCCTTGCCCGTAGACGTAGAGGTCGCCCGGGATGCCGCGCGCCGCGACCATCAGGTGCCCGCGCACACCGTCCGTGCAGAAGCAGAAGTCGCGCATCGGTTCCAGCTGTCCGAGCTCGATCGTCTCCCGCGTGAGCGCCTGCGTGATGATCGTGCCCGTGACGTAGCGAGGATTCTGGCGCGGGCCGTAGTTGTTGAACATTCGCGTGACGACGCCCGGCAGGCCGAACGCGTCGTGGTAGTTCATCGTCAAGAAGTCGGCCGCCACTTTCGAGGTCGCGTAAATCGACTTCGGGTTGATCGGCGAGCGTTCGTGCAGGATCAGGCCGCCGTCCTCGTCGAAGTCGTGGTGGTGGGCGACCGCCTCGTGCACGTTCCCGTACTCCTCCGACGTGCCGGCGGTGTCGAACTTCTCGAGCTCGAGGCCTTGGTCGACGATCGACTGCAACAGGTTGAGCGTGCCGACGGTGTTCGCCATCACCGTCTCGTACGGACGGTGCCACGACTCGCCGACGTGCGCTTGCGCGCCGAGGTGGAAGACGTAGGGCTTGTCCGGCGTGTCGAGCAGGTCCTTGACGAGGTAGTCCACCGATGTCTTGTCCGTGAGATCGGCGAAGTGGACGCGTAGGTGCTCGCGCAGGTGGCCGATGTTGTTCAGCGCGCCGCTCGACGTCGCGCGCACGAACGCCTGGACGTTGGCGTCGAGCTGGACGAGCGCTTCGGTCAGGTGCGAGCCCATGAAGCCGTCTGCTCCGGTGACGAGGCATGTGCGTCCGGAGAAGAACTCGCCGAACTCGCGCCGCAGGTCTGCGAGCGCTTCGTCCGTCCAGGTGGCGTTGTGTCGGTCTGATTTCATGCAGCGGTGTCCGCCGACGAGCAGGCCAAGGGTAGCCCGGCGCGCGGCCGGAGCGCTGTTCGAAGCGGCGCCCTAACAGGACTTTCATATGTGACGCTGAGCCTCGCGGCCGCCCTCGCGGGCGCAGTGCTCGCGCACAAGTTCGGCCGGAACCTGCTCACTGACGGCTTTCTGGCCGCCTACGGCGTCTATCTCGTGCTCGTGCTCGGTGCGCAGGCGTTCCGGATGGTGGTCGTCCCGGACCTGACGCGCGCCCAGGCCGAGGGGCGTCTCGGCGCCGAGTTCCGTGCGTACTGCATCGCCTTTCTCGTCGTCGCGGTGCCCGCGACGGTGCTGACGGCACTGTTCGCAGACTTCCTCGGCGAGGTCTTCACGGGTCGCCTCCCGGAGGTCTCGGCCGCGGTCGCGGCCGATTCCCTGCCGTGGCTGATTCCGGCGGCATTCCTGCAATTGCTGGCGGCGCTCGCGGCCAGTGCACTCGCTGCGCGGGACAGCTATCAGCCCGCTGCGCTCGGCTTCGCGCTCGGCGGCATCGCCGGCCTTGTCTTCTTCATCCTCGCTGCGGACCAGCATGGGATCGTCTCCCTCGCCTGGGGGCTGACGCTGAACGGTGCAGTTGCCGTCGCTCTGCCCGTCGTCGTCCTGCTCGTGCGCGGCAGCCGCGTACGGCGCCATCGCGACGTGCCCCTGCGCGTGGGTCATCGGCTGTGGCAGTTTCTGTACGGGGCGGCGGTCCCGCTCGCGACGCAGGGCCTGTACCTGATCGCCCTGCGCTTTGCGGCCGGCACAGGCGAGGGGAACGTCACCTCGCTGTCGTACGCGTACCTGCTCGCCGCGATGTTCACCAGCGCGACGGCGTTCTCCCTTGCATTGATCTCCACCGCCGCGCTGACACGCCGCGGTGTGGACGCCGACACCGCCGCCGAGCACGTCGTGCATTCTGCGTGGGTCTCGCTCGCTCTCGTCGGTGCTGGGGCGGGCCTCATCGCTCTTCTCGGCGGGCGCATTGTGACCGCGCTGCTGGGTCAGGCCTATGCGGGGGGTGTCGGTGACGAGCTCGGGAAGCTCGTCGTCTATCTCTCGCCGTGGATGGTGGCGAACGCGGCGTTCTCGATCACGTATCCACTCATGTTCGTCATGCGCCGCACGCGCCTGCTGATCCCGATCGCGGCGGCGGGTGTGCTGGTGGACATTCCGATCTCGGTCGTCGGCCGCTCGCTCTGGGGACTGACCGGGGTGACCTTCGCGCTCGGCGTCTCGTCGCTCATCCTGGTGCTCGGACTGATGGCGTCGCTGTCGGTACGGATGCTGGTGATCTCGGTGATCGGGCTCGCGCGGCTGTCACTGCTCGTCGGCGCGGCGACGGCACTCGCGTTTGGCGGCGCCTCGCTCGTGCTCAGCGCCGTGCCGGCCGCGGCCGCCGGGCTTGCCCTCTACGCCCTGTTGCTCATTGCGATGCGGGAGCTCGGTCTCTCGCAGGCGTGGCGCTACGTGCGCGCCCTCCACTGACGGACAGGCACCGTACAATCATCTGAATGTCCGGGCCGGAAGCAAAAAACCCGGCGCCTGCAGGCACTTCCGCGCCGGACGACATCGACGTAGCCGACCTCTTCGAGCGTCTCCGCGATGAGTTGCGCCGTGGGGCCGGCGCCGGGGACTCTCCGGGCGCCGAGTTCGCGGCGACGCGAGCCCTCGCGGAACGGTTCTGGCCGGTCACGGCCGAGCACCCGGTAGGCGGCGGGCCGAAGGGATTTGCCAAGCGGTTCCTGCGCAAGCTGATGCGCTGGTACGTCGAGCCGCTCGCCGCCGACCAGCGTCTCTACAACAACTCGGTGCTGAAGCTCGTGGATGCGCTGTCGGAGCGCGCCGACGCTGCGACCGCGTCGCGCGAGCGCTCCGAGCGTCTGTTGCGGGAGCTGGAAGAGCGGTTGACGCGCATCGAGCGGCGCCGGAGTGGAGGCGCCGGCACACCGGCGCCCGCGCCCGTGACGGTCGCCGCGCAGCCGGCGGCCGCGGCGCTACCGGACTACTTCGCCTTCGAGAGCCGGATGCGCGGCAGTGTCGACGCGATCCGCGAACGGCAGCGCCGGTACGTCGACGACTTTCGCGACGCCGCACCCGTCTTGGACATCGGCTGCGGTCGCGGCGAGTTGCTTGCGCTCCTCCGCGAGTCCGGCATCGAGGCACGCGGGATCGACGCGGACGCGGACATGGTCGCGTTCGCACGGGGGGAAAGCCTCGACGTCGAGCAAGCCGACCTGCTCGAGTATCTGGAGCGAGTCGACGCCGGGTCGTTGGGAGGCATCTTCATGGGCCAGGTCGTCGAGCATCTCCCGCCTGCTGTCCTGGTTCGAGCCCTCGAGCTCGCCGCGCAGAAGCTGCGACCGGGCGGTGTGCTGGTCGCGGAGACGATCAACCCTCTCTCGCCGATCGCGCTGCGGAACTACTACGCCGACCTGACCCACGCACAGCCACTCGTGCCCGAGACGCTCGAGCTGCTCGCGCGCCAGTCGGGCTTCGCCGAGACGGAGCTCCGCTTTCTCAACGAGCCGGCCGACCGCCTCACCGAGCCCGACGACCCGGTCATCGCCGCGAACGTGCGTCGCCTGAACGAGCTCCTTTTCGCGCCGCTCGACTATGCCCTCGTCGCGCGGACGGCTGTGGATGCGTAGAGACACAGACGTTCGCCTTCCGTCGCGGACACGTATCGGACTTCACCGTAGGCTGTTGGTGGGTGGGCGTGGTGGGACCCGGCAACACGCGCGTGTACCTCTAGAGGTCGCGTCGTGAGAATCGCCGTCTGCGCGCCGCAGGTGCCGTTCGCGCGCGGTGGCGCCGAGATTTTCGCCGACGACCTCGTCGCCGAGCTGCGCGAGCGCGGGCACGAGACCGATCTCGTCACGGTGCCGTACAAGTGGTACCCCGGCGAGCGCGTGCTCTCCCAGGCCTTCGTCTGGCGGCTGCTCGACCTGACCGAGTCGGACGGCCGGGCGATCGACCTGGTGATCGCAACGAAGTTCCCGTCGTACGCCGTGCGCCACCCGAACAAGGTCGTCTGGCTTCTGCACCAGTTCCGACAAGCGTACGAGCTCGACCGCACCGAGCTCGGGCAGTTCGGCGAGAGCGCCGAGGACCGCGCGGCGCGGCGCGCAGTCCACCGTCTCGACCGGGTCGCTCTCGGTGAGGCGCGCAAGCTCTTCGCGACGTCGCGCAACGTTGCCGAGCGAGTGCAGCGCTCGACCGGTCTCGAGGCCGAGGTGATGCCGCATCCACCGCAGGAGCTTCCGTACCGGACGGAGAGCTACGACGACTTCGTTCTCAGCGTCGGGCGGCTCGACCGTGCGAAGCGGCACGACCTGCTGCTCGAAGCGCTCGCCGCCGACTCGACCCTGCAATGCGTGATCGTCGGCGACGGGCCCGACCGCGACCGGCTCGAGAGCGTCGCGCAACGGCATGGTCTCGACGGGCGCGCGCGCTTCACCGGGCGCGTCGACGAGGAGGAGCTCGCCGGCCTGTACGCCCGTTGCCTCGCGGTCTACTACGCACCCGTCGACGAGGACTTCGGGATGGTCCCCTACGAGGCGTTCCTTTCGGAGAAGCCGGTCGTGACGACGACTGATGCCGGCGGGCCGCTCGAGGTCGTCGCCGACCGCCGCACCGGCCTCGTCTGCGAGCCGCGTGCGGCGGCACTCGCCGAAGCGTGCTCCTGGCTGCGAACACACGTCGACGACGCGAAGACGTGGGGCCGCGCGGGCAAGGAGATCGCGCGTCGCGTGTCGTGGGACGAGACGATCGCCCGCCTGCTCGCGTGAGAGTCGCCTACTATTCGCCGCTCCCGCCGGAGCGGTCCGGGATCGCCGACTACTCCGCGCTGTTGCTGCCCGCGCTCGAGCGGCTCGTGGAGATCGAGGTGGTGCGACGCGGCCGCACTCGACCCGTCGCGGCCGATGTCGCGCTCTATCACGTCGGCAACGATCCCGACGCGCACGGCTGGATCGTCGACGCGTTGAGGCGTCGTCCAGGCGTCGTCGTGTTGCACGAGTTCGTGCTACATCACCTCGTTGCGGGACTGACGATCGGGCGAAAGGACGGTCCCGCCTACCTGGCGGCCATGGAACGCGACGCCGGCGTGCCCGGACGCCTGCTCGCGCATGGCGTTCTCGATGGGCGGGTCCCGCCGCCCTGGGAGACGCGTCCGCACGAGTTTCCGCTCGCCGGCGAAGTGCTCGGCTCCGCCACCGCCCTCATCGTCCATTCGCGCTACGTGGAGCAGCAGGCTCGGGAGGCCTTCGACGGACCGATCTGGCGCATTCCCCATCCGGCCTGGCCGATGCCGGACGTTGCGCCTGCCGAGGTCGACGGTCGCCCGCTCTTCGGCTGTTTCGGCCACCTGAATGCCAGCAAGCGCATCCCGCAGCTGCTCGACGCCTTTGCTGCCGTCCGTCAGCGTCACCCGAACGCCAAGCTGTTGCTCGTCGGCTCGGCCTCACCGCGCTTCGACGCCAAGCAGCTCACTGGTGACGGCGTCGAGCGCATCGACTACGTCGACGAGGGGCGTCTCTGGTCGCTGATGGCCGCCTGCGATGCCTGCGTCTCGCTGCGCGCGCCGACGATGGGTGAGACGTCGGGCAGCGTCATCCGAGCGCTCTCGCTCGGGCGTCCACTCGTTGTGAGCGAGCTCGGCTGGTTTGCCGAGCTTCCCGACGACGTCGCGCTCAAGGTGCCGGTGGACGAGGACGAGGTACCCGCGCTCGCGGCGTCGCTGGAGCTGTTGGCCTCGAGCGAGGCGACGCAGCTGGCGATGAGTGACGCCGCGCGGGAGTACGTCAGGCGTGAGCACGATCTCGGGCGCGTCGCGGAGGAATACGTCGCCGCGCTCGAGGATGCCGCCGGCGGAACGGTCGTCGCAGACGCCGTGGTCGCCGAGGTCGCGCAGGCCGCAGCAGAGATCGGGATCGAGCCGGACACCGCGTTCGCCGAGGAACTGGCAGGCCGGCTCGACGAGGTCGGGCTCGCGCGGAACGGCCGCCCGGAGCCTGCACCGCCGAGCGCGCGCAGCCCTCTCGCACGCGTTCCACCATGGGTCTGGCTCGCAGCTCTCGTCGTGTTCTCCGCCGTGTTCCGTTACGGCCTCTCGCGGCGCGTCGTGGCGCCGTGGATCATGGTCGACGAGCTGATCTATTCGGAGCTCGCGAAGAGCTTCGCCTCGACCGGCCTCTTCCTGATTCGCGACGTGCACCACGGCGCCTACGGTGCCGTCTATCCGGTTCTCATCGCTCCCGCCTGGCGTCTGTTCGCGTCGGTGCCCGACGCGTATGCGGCCGCAAAGACGATCGGCTCCGTGTTGATGTCACTCGCCGCGATCCCGGCGTACTTCCTCGCGCGTCGCGTTCTCTCGCCGGTGTGGTCTCTGCTTGCCGCCGTGCTGACGGTGGCAGTGCCGTCGATGATGTACACGGGCACGCTGATGACGGAGACGGTCTTCTATCCGATCTTCGTCTGCGTTGCGCTCTCGCTGGTGCTTGCCCTCGAGCGTCCGACGCTCACGCGCCAACTCGTGCTGCTGGGGGCGTGTCTGTTCGCGTTTCTGACGCGCTCGCAGGCGATCGTGCTCATCCCGGCTGTCGCGACGGCGCCGCTCGTGCTCGCGTGGCTCGACCGTCGCCGCGTGGTGCGCGTCGTGCGGGACTTCCGTGCCGTCTACGGCATCCTGCTGGCCGCCGTCCTCGGCGTGATCGTGGTCGAGCTCGCGCGCGGCCGGTCGCCGTTCGACGTGCTCGGCAGCTATAGCGTCACCGGCCACGCGGACTATCGCCCCGGTCAAGTGCTCAAGTGGCTGCTCTACCACGTCTCCGAGCTCGACCTGTACCTCGGCATCGTTCCGTTCGCGGCGGTGCTTCTGCTCGTCGCGCTCGGCCGGTCGCTGGACCGGCCGCTCCGCGTCTTGCTGGCCGCCACACTGCCGCTGACGGCGTGGCTCTTGCTCGAGGTGGCGGCGTTCGCCTCGGCCCTGTCGCCGCGTGTGCAGGAGCGCAACCTCTTCTATGTCGCGCCGCTGTTCCTGATCGCGCTGCTCGCATGGATCCAGCGCGGGATGCCCCGGCCGGCCCGCGCGACAGCCGTCGCGGTCGTGCTCGCGGCGGCCCTTCCAGGAGCGCTCCCGTACCACCGCCTGATCGACACCTCCGCCGAGTCCGACACACTCGCGTTGCTGCCGTTGTGGTGGCTGCAGGAGACGGTCGTGAGCCTCGACACCGTCGGGGTCGTCGTCGTCGCGGCGGCGGCGGTGCTCGGCATCGTCTTCCTCACCATCTCGCCCCGGTACGCGCTCGTCTTACCCGCGCTCGTCTTCGTCTGGTTTGCATTCGCGACCGAGCGGATCGAACGCTTCGACCACGGCTTCCCGAAGGCGTCGGTCGGCGCGCTCTACCAGGGCATCACTGCCTCGAGGCGGGACTGGATCGACGCTGCCGTAGGCCGCAACGCGGATGTGGCGTTCCTCTATTCGGGCCGGAATCCGACCGAGCAGCCGCTGACCCTCTGGGAGAACGAGTTCTACAACCGCAGCATCGGCCCTGTCTATGACCTGCGACAGCAGTCGATGGGAGGCCTCCCCGAGACGCGCGTGCGCGAGCGCGCCGACGGTGTGCTGGTCACCCCGGTCGGCCGGCCGGTGCAAACCAAGTACGTGCTGTCCGACGACAGCGTGCCGCTTGCGGGCTCGATCATCGGACGCGACGAGTTGCGTGGCATGCTGCTCCGGCGCACGGACGGCACACTCGCGATCGCGTCACACGTGTCGGGCGTCTTCCCCGACGGCTGGTCGGGGCGACGGGCGACGTACACCCGTCTGCGGTGTCAGGGCGGTGCGGTGACGGCGGTCGTGGCCAGCGACGTGAAGCTATTCGAGCAGCCGCAGACCGTGACCGCGGCGGGTCGCAGCGTCACCTTCGCACCGGGAGACGTCCGCCGCCTGACCGTTCCCCTGCGGCCGCGCGACGGAGCGTGCCGTGTGACGTTCACGGTCTCGCCGACAGCGGTGCCGGCGCTCGTGCAGCCCGGCAGTGCCGACAGCCGGGTTCTCGGCGCGCGTTTCATCCGGTTCGCATACCGCGCTCCGTGAGAATCGCGTACGACGTCACGCCCCTTTCGCATCCGCGGACGGGCGTCGGGAACTACATCCTCGGCACGCTGAAAGGGATGCTCGCAGCCGGCGGCCACGAGTTGGTCGCGTTCGGGCCGGTGAGCATTCGCGGACGGCGGGTGCTCGACGACGCACTCGACGGTCTCGGGGTGGAGCGCCGCCTCCTCACCGTCCCGTTCGCACACGCGACGCGGCGTGCGTGGGGCGCATTCGGACGACCGCCGGCAGAGCGGTTCCTCGGCTCGTTCGACGTCCTCCAGTTCACGGACTGGATGCGCCCGCCGCAGCGGTCCGGCCTGCGCGCGACCATGATCCACGACCTCGGCCCGCTGCGCTATCCCGAGCGCCTGCATCCGCGCACGGTGAGCATGCACACGGGCACCGCCCGCGAGGCTCGCACCAGTGATCTCGTCTTTGTCAACTCCGAGTTCACCGCTGCGGACGTCGCCGAGCGACTCGGTGTTGCGCGCGACCGCATCCGCGTCGCCTATCCGGGTGTCGACGAGCGGTTCGCGCCGGACGGCACGCGGTTCGAGGACGGCACGCCGTACGTGTTCACCACGGCGACGGAGGACTGGCGCAAGAATCTGAGCACGCTGCGCGCGGCCTGGCCCCTGCTCGACTCACAGCTGCGGCTCGTGACCCCCGCCGACGTCGGTTTCATCCAGGACGAGCGGCTCCCGGAGCTCTATCGAGGCGCGGTGGCGTTCGTCTACCCGTCCCGCTTCGAGGGGTTCGGCATTCCCGTCGTCGAGGCGATGGCGAGCGGTGTGCCTTGCGTCGTCTCGTCGCACCCCTCGTTGGACGAGGCGGCAGGCGACGCAGCCGTCCGGGTCGATCCGGAAAGCCCGGAGGCAATCGCCGCCGGCATCCAAGAAGCGCTCGTGCGCCGCGACGAGCTCGTTCCACGCGGGCTTGCACATGCACGCCGGTTCACCTGGCTCGAGACCGGGCGCGTGCACCTGCAGAGTTACGCTGACGCGCTGTGATCCGCGCCGCGATCGACGTCTCTTCGCTCGTCCAGACACGTGCCGGCACGGCGCGCTACTTGAAGGCGCTGTTGCGCGAGCTGCGGCGGCGCGACGACGTCGAGGTCGCGACGCGCTCGTTCGGCCGCAGTGACCGGCTCTCGACGCTCGCTCGCGATGTGGCCTGGTACCCGTTCGTGCTCGCTCGAGAGCACGACGCCGATCTCGTGCACTGCCCGACCTACCGTGGACCGCTTCGCTCCACACGGCCGCTCGTCGTGACCGTCCACGACCTGGCGGTCTTTCGCCACCCGGACGCGTTCAACCGCTGGACTCGCACGTACAGCCCTCGGGTCGTGCCGCGGGTGCTCGCCGCCGCGCAGCGGATCATCGCCGTCTCGGAGTTCACGCGGCGCGAGCTCGTCGAGCTGCTGCATGTCCCCGAGGACAAGATCCGCGTCATCCCGAACGGCGTCGACGACGAGTTCACGCGCGAGGGGCCGGCGGCGGAGGGCGACTACGTGCTCGCCGTCGGGACGCTCGAGCCGCGCAAGAACCTGGCGCGGCTGGTCGAGGCCGCGCGCCGAAGCCACCTCGAGCTCCGTGTCGTCGGTGCGCGCGGCTGGGGCAACGTCGAGGTCGGAGGGAACGGAGTGCGGTGGCTCGGCGAGGTCAGCGACACCGAGCTGGCGCGTCTGTATCGCGGTGCGCTCTGTGTCGCCTATCCGTCGCTGTACGAGGGCTTCGGCATCCCGGTCTTGGAGGCGATGGCCTGTGGAGCGCCGGTCGTGACGACGCGCGGCACGGCCATGGAGGAGCTTGCCGACGGCGCCGCCGTTCTCGTCGACACGCGCGATCCGGCGGAGATCGCCGCCGGAATCGAGCGCGCCGCCGCCGAGCGCGACCAACTCGTTCCGCGTGGGCTCGAGCGTGCCCGCGCCTTTCGGTGGGACGCGATTACCGACGCGACCGTCGGCGTGTACCGGGAGGCGATTGGATGACCAAGCCGCTCGTCATCGTCGACGCCGACGTGCTCGGCCGCCGGCGCACCGGCGACGAGACGTACGTGGAGCAGTTGCTGCGTGCGCTGCCGAGCGTCGCGGACGACCTGCGCATCGCCGCGATTGCGCGCGACGCCGCGCTCGTGCCGGACGGTGTCGAGCCGATCGTGCTCCGAGCGCGCTCGCAGGAGCTTCGGATGTCCGTCGGCGTGCCCCGCCTGCTGCGACGGCTGCGGCCCGCCCTCGCGCACTTCGTCCACTCGCTGCCTCTGCGCTGTCCGTCGCCCGCCGTGCTGACGGTTCAGGATCTCTCCTGGGAGCGCGATCCGAGCGTGTTCGGCTTCTGGGACCTGCTCACGTTCAAGATCTTCGTCCGGCGCTCGGTGCGGCGCGCTCGTCACGTCTTCGCGATCTCCGAGCGCACGAAGCGCGACCTGGTCGAGCTGTACCGAACGCCGGGAGCGAAGATCACCGTGACCCCGCTCGCCCCGGACCCGGCCTTCCGCCCGGCACAGGAGCACGACTCGTTCCTGCTCTTCGTGAGTGCGATCGAACCGCGCAAGCAGCCGCTCGCGGCGATCGACGCGGCGAACGCAGTGGGGCGCAAGCTCGTCGTCGTCGGCCCGCCGAAGGACGCCGACCTCGCGGCCGAGCTCACCCGTCGCGGCGCCGACGTGCGGGGCTACGTCCCGAAGGACGAGCTGGTCCGTCTCTACCAGTCCGCAGCCTGCCTGGTGTTTCCGTCTCGGTACGAAGGGTTCGGTTTGCCGGTCGTGGAGGCGATGGCGTGTGGCACGCCGGTCGTCGCGGCGCCCGAGCCGGCGCTGGAGGAGGTCGCCGGCGACGCCGCGATCTTCACGGACGACCTGGCCGAGGGCGTGCGCCGCGCGCTCGCCGAGCGCGAGCGGCTGTCGGCGGCCGGGCTCGAGCGTGCGAAGGCCTTCTCCTGGCGTGAGACGGCGCGCCTTACGGCCGACGTCTACCGCAGGATGCTCGCCGCATGAAGATCTCGGGGGTCTTCGTCGTCACCGGCCCGGGCGAAGCGGCGATGCTGCGTGGCTCGCTCCCAGCGCTCCATGCCCAGGTGGACGAGCTCGTCGTCGTGGCCAACGGGCGCGGCAGCCGGCCCGACTCGCTCCCGGAGGATGTCCGGCTCGTCGAAAACGAGCGACCACTCGGCTTCTCGGCGAACGTCAACAAGGGCATCGCCGCGACGAGCGGCGAATACGTCGTGATCTCGAATCCCGACGCCGTGCCCGAGGACGGCTGCATCGCCGCGCTCGCTGCCTTCGCCGACGCGCATCCGCGCTGCGGGATCGCGGGCCCGAAGATGCTCAATCCCGACGGCAGCCTCCAGGCGTCGCGTCGCAGCTTCCCGACGGTCGGGGGCACGATCGTCCGGCGCACGCCGCTGCGCAGCCTCTTCCCGCCGTTGCGCTGGCAGAAGCGCCACTACTTGCTCGACGCACCGACCGACCAGCCGCTCCAGGTCGACACGATGCTCGGTGCCTTCCTGCTCATGCGGCGCACGATGCTCGAGCAGATCGGCGGCTGGGACTCGGGCTACAAGCTCTACGTCGAGGACATCGACCTCAACTACCGCGCGATGAAGTCCGGCTGGGAACGGTGGTGGGTGCCGGAGGCCGTCGTGCGGCACGAGTATCAGGCCGTGATCGACAAGCACTACTTCACGCGACGCAACCTGTGGCATCTCCGTGCGATGCTCCGCTTCCTGCGCAAGCATCCAGAGCGCCTGTTCGCGCTGCGTTGAGCACGGAGAAGTATGCGGAGCAGGCCGAGCGCTGGAGTGACGACGCGTATGCGGATGCGGAGGCCTACCTCGCGCACCGCGCCGAGCTGATCGTCTCCCTCGGCCCCGTGCTCGTTCCCGGTGACAGCGTCCTCGATCTCGCCTGCGGCGACGCGGGGCTGGCGGCTCACCTGCCGGGCCTGCGCTACGTCGGCGTCGACGCCAGTCCGCAGATGGTGGAGGCCGCGCGGCGCCACGGTCGCGAGGTCGTGCTCGCCGATCTGAACGACTACGAGCCCGCGCAACCGGTGACCGCAACAACCTGCTTCCGCGCGATCTACTACGCCCGAGACCGGGCCGCGTTCTTTCTTCGCGTCGCGGAGTACACCGAGCGGAAGCTCGTGTTCGACCTCAACCCGCGCCAGTACCCGATCGGCGGGGTGGAGGCCGAGCTGCGCGAGGCGGGCTTCGACCGCTTCGTGTTGCGGCCGTTCTTTGCGCCACAGCGCGTCTCGCTGCCTAGTCCGGCGGCCGCCGTCCTGCGCGGGCTCGAGCGCAGCGGGCCGCTCGCGCAACTGCTGCTGACGTTCCGCTTCAGCTACTTGTGTGCCGCTTTCCGCGGCGGCAAGTAGCCATAGGTGACCTTTACGCCGAGGTCGCGGTTGTCCGTGTCGGTCTGAGGCGAGAGCTCGCGCGGTCGGAATGTCGGGGTGACGGTCACCTCGACGCGAAAGTGCGGACCCGGTGCAGGTAGCACGAGGCGTCTCACGCCGTTCTTGTGCAGCTCGAAGCTTCTGACGAGGGTCGGCTCGCCGACATGTGGCTGCTTGTCGTCGCCGATCACGACCGGCCCCAGCTTGACCGTCACGCGGCCGGGGACGTCCGGGCCGCCCCAAGGGCGCGCAACGACGAGGCGAACCCGGCCCACCTCATCGCCCGCCGAGAAGCGCGTGTACGCGCTCGCTGCGCCCGACCACCCGTCTGCGTAGAGGCCGGTGACGAACGATCGCAGGCGGAGCGGCGGCGCGATCTTGACGAGCCGCCAGTTTTGCAACGACCCACCGGCGACGTGCTTGTGCGTCGCGACGACCTTCCCGACGACGTTGATGCCGCGCTCCTCGATGACATACGGGTAATGGGGATCGTGCGAGAGAGCACCGTCAGGCAGGCTCGGATCAGGCGTGAGCGTCGGGCCGGGTCCTTGCGCCGTGCCGTCGAGGCTCCACACCGGGCCGATCATCGAGTGCGGGTTCCAGAACTCGAGCAGCCACTCTCCGTTCTGGTCCGGATACATCTGTTGGCCGATGTAAAGGGCGGGGGATCCCCCGGTGGTGTCGTCGACCCAGCTGAACGGCCGGCGGACGTTGTCGACGAAGCGGTCCGAGGCCCTGTTCGATGCAGAGGCGAACGAGAGCTCGCCCGTGAAGTTCCAGGCGATCACGCCAACGGCAACGGCGGTGGCCAGCCCCACGGCGCCTCGACGTAGGAATCGCGGTGCGATCAGGAGCACGACGGAGAAGGCGAGCAGTGCGAGTAGCCCGATCTTGGCGCCGGTCGGATCGAGCCTGAGGTACCGGTTGGCCTGTTGCAGGATCGCCAGGCCGGGTGCGTTGTACGAAATGTCCTGGCCCATCTCGTACGGCGTCGTCAACAGCAGGAAGAGGACGAACGCTGCGGATGCGGCGACGGCGACCGGATGGAGGTTGCGGCGCTCGAGCCAGAGCGCGGTTCCGGTGAGCAGCAGCGGTGAAAGGAAGATCAGATTGCGCTCGTAGGTGTACGTGCCGAACGTCGTCGACACCCACGCCGCCTTGACAGCCGTGTAAATGCCGAACGAGATCACGCTGGCGAGCAGGACCGCCCTGAAGGCTGCGAGCGTGCGCGTCGTCTGCTCGCCGACTCCGCGCCAGAGCGAGGCGAGCCCCGCGACGACCGGAAACACACCGAGCCCGATGGTCAGCGCTCCGGCTGCGTTGAGGCCGAGGTCGAAGACGCGGCGCTTGTAGTGGTCCGTCGAGATGAGGTATTCGAGCGAGGCCTTCCCGAGCACCGCGCTGACGATCAGCCCCGCCCCGAGGAGCAGGACGCCGAAGCCGACCCAGTCCCGCGCGCTCCAGGCCGCCCGCCAGCCCCGAACACGATCGGTTCGCCAAGCCATGAATGCAAGCGCAAGGGCGAGGACGACCCAGATCACCGCCAGCTCGCCTCGCACGAACGGCGCGACGGCCGCGGCGAGGATCGTCGCTGCGATCCAGCGGCGCGTCGGTGCCACGAGCGTGCGGAAGATCAGGAAGAGGCAGAGCGTCGAGTACGGATAGGCGAGCGGCTCCTCGACGATCATCGAGGAGTACGCGAGCGCCGGGATCACGCACGACGCGGTTGCGACGAACAAAGCCGCAACCCGGCCCACGAGCTGCCGGGCGAGGGCGTAGGCCGGGAACGCGGTCAGCATCATCACGATCACCGCGATGTACTTGACGGTCGCGTAGGCCGTTGCGGTGTCGTGAATGCGCCAGGCCGGCGCCATCACGTAGGTCCACAGCGTGTCGAACGAGTGCGGATCGCCGCGCCGCGCGGCATGTCCTGTGGCAGCGATCGCACGCGAGAGCTGACTCAGCTCGAGCTCGTCCGTGAACAACCACGGGGTCGAGTGCGCCCAGGCTTCGACGGCGTAGACGATGCAGAGCCAGAGAAAGACGCTCAGCAGCGGAACGGCTGCGAGGAGCCGATCGGCGAACGTGCGCTCAGCCGGCACCGAACGCGCGCTCGCGATGCTCATGCGGTGCTCAGTCGACGCTCGCGCCGAGCGCGACGCGCGGGTCCAGGTCGGTCTCACGCCGCACGAACCGGCATGGGACCTCGACGAGCGCGCACGCGTCGATGATCAGGCCGAGCCGCTCGCGCGGCGCGTCCGGGATTGTCACGAGCACCGTGTCGGGACGCGTCTTCGCCAGCACCGACTCGATCTCCATCAGGCCGCCGAGCACCGGGACACCCTGCAGCCGCCGGCGCGCGAGCCGCTGGTCGTCGTCCATAAAGCCAACGACTTGTTCGCCCGCAGTCTCGCGCAGCTCGCGCAGGAGGCTGCGCCCGCCCCGGCCGGCGCCCACGATCAGCGTCCGCCGCCGGTCGCTGCGGCCGGTCAGCGTCGAGACCGCCCGCACGAACGCGCGCTCCCAGAAGCGTGACGCGCCGACCAGGACGGTGCACAGGAGCGCGTCGATGATGAACACGCTGCGTGGGAACGTTCCCCACACCTGCGTGGCGTCCAGGATCAGATACGCGACGACCTCGGAGACGACGACCGCGCCGACGATCGCCGCCGCGTCACGCGCACCGGCGTAGCGCCAGACCCCCCGATAAAGGCCGAACGGGATGAACGCTGCGTAACGAACGGCGAGCAGCACCGCAAGCGAGACGAGGAAGATGTGACGCTCGTACGCGCTCCCGCCTCCCTGCAGGCGCAGGTAGTACGCCCCGGCGAAGGATGCGGTGACCAGTGCGAAGTCGACGAGGGACTCGACGAGCCGCCGGGGGTTCGCAACGAACGTTCGCAGCCAGCTGCGGTCCTGGAGCAATCCCGGGGCCCGCTCGACGTCGGAGAGCACGCTCGCGAACTGCACGAGCAGCGCGAACGTCAGCAGGACGCCGATCAGCGTCACCCAGGCGTTGTCGAGCACCGCGTAGAAGAGGCTTGTCGCTCCGAGCGCTGCCGAGATGACCGCGAGCAGCACGACGGCCCGCCTCTCCGAGAGGCCGTGGTACACGAGCCGGTGCGACGTGTGGTCGCGTCCGCCCTGGTACACCGGACGGCCGTCGAGCAGCCGCACCACCGTGACGAGCGTCGTGTCGAGGATCGGAACAGCCAGCACGAGCACCGGCAGCAGCAGCGTGGCGACCGTTGTTCCGGCAACCTTCCAGCTCGCGGTCAGGCCGAGCGCGGCGAGCGCGAAGCCGAGCATCTGGCTGCCGGAGTCACCCATGAACACGGCGGCCGAGCGCTTCGGGCGCAGGTTGAACGGCAGGAAGCCCGCGCACGCGAACGCGAGCGCTAGCGCGAGTGCGAGCACGGCTTCGTTCTCATGCACCGTGACCGCGTCGATCGCGAAGAAGACGGCGGCGATGCCGGCGAGGGTCGCGGCCAGGCCGTCCATGTTGTCCAGGAGGTTGAAGGCGTTCGTCATGCCGACGAGCCAAAGGAGCGCGACGGTGCCGGCCAGGAAGTTGTTCGAGATCAGGCCGGAGATGGTCAGGCCGTTGCCGATCACAAGCCCGGCGGCGGCGAGTTGCGCCCCGAGCTTGAGGAGCGGGCCGAGCGAGAAGAGGTCGTCGAGCAGACCGGCGACGAAGAGGATCGTGCAGCCGCCAAGGATGGCGACCAGCTCGCGGCTCGCGGGTGCGGCGCCGGCGGCCACAGCCACCCAGAAGCCGGTGAGCAGGCCCGCGAAGATCCCGATGCCGCCGAGCATGGGTGTCGTCCGCTGGTGCCAGCGGTCGGCTCTGGGGGCCGCTCCGAGCCGTGCGGCGAGCGGGGTGCGGAGTAGGACCCAGATGGCCGCGGCCGCGGCGGGAAAGGCAGCGATCGCCGCGAGCGCCCTCATGGGCTCGAAGCGTAACCAAGGGGTGTAAGTGCCATGTGAGGCGCTCTCTAGACTAGGCCGCGCCTATGACGACGGTATACGGCGATCTCGTCCGCTACCGCGAGCTGTTCGGGAACCTCTTCCGCCGGGACGTCCAGGCGAAGTATCGAGGCTCGCTGCTCGGCGTCGCCTGGACGCTCGCCAACCCGGTCCTGCTGATGGCCGTGTACCTGCTCGTCTTCTCCGTCCTCTGGGACACGCCGTTCGGCAACGAGGGCCACTACGGCCTCTTCCTGCTCGTCGGCCTGGCGGCGTGGATCTTCTTCGCGGCGTCGGTGCAGTCGGCGTCGCGCTCGCTGCTCGACAACGCGAACCTGATTCGGAAGACGCGGTTTCCCCGGCAGCTCGTGCCGCTGTCGGTCGTCGCGACGCACCTGATCAGCTTCGTCGTGATGCTCGCCGCGTTGCTCGTGCTCAACTTCGCGCTGCTGCCCCGCGTGCGCGGCACCGAGTGGCTGGCGCTGCCGCTCGGGCTCGCGCTCGTCGGCATCACCGGTGGGCTGGCGCTTGCGATCGCGTCGCTGAACGTCCTCTTCCGCGACATCGAGTTCCTGGTGGCAGCGCTGCTGCTGCCGCTGTTCTTCTTGACGCCGGTGCTGTATCCGCTCTCCGATCCGCAGATCGCGCGTCGCGACTGGGTCGTGGACGTGATCCACTGGGCCAACCCGCTCTCGCCCGTCGTCGAGGCGCTGCACGACGTGCTCTTCTACGGTCGGCTACCCGGCGTCGGTGACACCGTGTACACGGTCGTCGCGGCGATCGTGGCGCTCGCGCTCGGCGCGTGGGTGTTCAACCGCGTCGACGACGAGATTGCAATAGAAGTCTGATCCGGCCGTCGTAGATCCACGGCTCGTCGCCCTCGGGACGCCACGCCGGCAGCCCGGCCACCTCGTCGTTCGGCTCGAGCGGCGGCAGCAGCGACGGACAGACGAGTGGATGCGCGAATGTGGGGTTGCGTCCGCCGCCCGGCGCGTACGGCTCGAGCTCGTGCGGCCGCCGGCGCAGGTCCAGCGATCCGCCCACGGCCGCATAGCCCTCGTTGTGCGCCTCGCGCACGCGCGCGTCGTCGGCTTCTGCATCCGGCGGCGCGAAGAGCTGCGCTGCGGTTGCGTCGCGCGGCGCGACGTCGACGTCCAGCTCTGGTGTGAAGTTGCCGAGCTCGGCGAGCCAGAAGCGGTCTTCGTCGACGAGGTCGAACGCGAGCCGGTAGGGGCCCGGCGGGATCGGACCGCGTACCTGCACGTCGCGCTCGATGCGCTCGCCCGGTTGCGCGCTCACGGCGTGGCGGATTCCGTCCCACACGATCGGGTTGCCGCGGTCGTCGAGCCAGTGGTACGAGATGTTGAGGTCGCGCCAGGCTGCCGTCCCGGCGTTCTCGACGACGACGCGCGCGTGCGCGAGCGCGCCCGCCTGCACGGGCGAGAGCTCGTGCGTGAGCCAGCGCACCGCGAGCGGGCCGGCAGGAACGGGGTGCTCGCCCGACACCTAGTGCCTTTCCCAGCAATGCTCGATGGCCTCTGGCCCGCGAGAACGCGGCGCCAGAGTCCACCCTCGCCCTTGCCAAGGCGTCCAGCCTTGGCCGCGGGCGAGTGCGGCCTCTGGCTTGGTTCTCGCGACCCAGAGTCTCATCAGCATCACTGGAAAAGGCACTGACTAGCCTACGGCCTGTGGATCCGCTCCTCGTCAGAGCATGTCGCCGCGAGCCCGTCGAGCACACGCCGGTGTGGTTCATGCGCCAGGCGGGACGGTCTCTGCCGGAGTATCGCGAGCTGCGCAAGCAGCACGGGTTGTTCGACATCGTCGCGCAGCCCGAGCTCTGCGCGGAGGTGACGCTCCAGCCGGTGCGTCGTCACGACGTGGACGCGGCCGTGATGTTCACCGACATCATGTTTCCCGTGCTCGGCATGGGGGTCGACGTCGAGCTGGTCGAGAACGTCGGCCCGGTGATCGAGCGGCCGATCCGCACGGCTGCGGACGTCGAGCGCCTGGTCGTCCCGGACCCGGAGGAGTCCGTGCCGACGATTCTTGAGGCGGTGCGGCTCGTCCGCGCCGAGTTGCGCGACGACCAGGCCGTGATCGGGTTCTGCGGCGGGCCGTTCACTGTCGCGGGCTACTTGATCGAGGGCAAGCCCAGTCGCGAGTTCGCGACGGTCAAGGCGCTCATGTACCGCGAGCCCTCGACGTGGCACGCGCTGATGGAGAAGCTCGCCGACACGTCGGCGCTCTACATCTCGGCCAAGGCGCGCGCCGGCGCCGACGTGATCCAGGTCTTCGACTCGTGGGTGGGCGCCTTGTCGCCCTCGGACTACGAGGAGTTCGTCGCGCCGTACTCGGCACGGATCCTCGACGCGGTCGACGTGCCGACGATTCACTTTGGCACCGGGACGGCGACGTTGTTGCAGGACATGTCCGCCGCCGGGGGCGATGTGATCGGGCTCGACTGGCGCATCCCGCTCGACCGCGGCTGGGCCGAGGTCGGTGACGAGCGCGGCGTGCAGGGCAACCTCGATCCTGCGCTTTTGCTCGCGCCGTGGGAGCGGATCGAAGCCGAGACGCGCGCTATTCTCGGCCGTACCGGAGGGCGGCCGGGTCATGTATTCAACCTTGGGCACGGAGTGCCACCCGAAACAGACCCGGCCGTTCTCCGACGTCTGACTGAGTTCGTGCACGAGGCGACGGTCGAGGCGCGCGTATGAGTGCTGCCGTTGTCCTGATGGCATACGGATCGCCGGAGCGGCTGGCCGATGTCCCGGCGTACTACGCAGACATCCGGGGCGGCCGGCCGATCCGGCCCGAGCACCTCGAAGATCTCGTTGAGCGCTATCGCGCGCTCGGGATCGACGGCGAGTCGCCGCTGAACGCGATCACCGAGCAGACGCGCGCGGCGCTCGAGCGCGAGCTGCGCGACGTCCCGGTCTTCACAGGCATGAAACACTGGACGCCCCGCATCGCCCACGCCGCGGACCGTGCCGTTGCCATGGGCGCAGAGAGCGTCGTCGGGCTCGTGCTCGCGCCGCACTACTCCGAGCTGTCGATCGCCGGCTACCGGGAGCAACTCGAAGCCGCCCTTGCGGATCGCGCCGAGCTCGTCTTCATCGACAGCTGGCACGACGAGCCGGGCTTCGTCGATCTCCTCGCCGACCGCGTGCGTGGAGCCGATGCCCACGTCGTCTTCACGGCGCACTCCCTCCCAGCCAGAGCTCTCCCCACGTACAAGGAGCAACTCTGGGAAACATCCGAGCTGGTCGCCGAGCGCGCAGGTCTCGGCGAGTGGTCCTTCTCGTTCCAGAGCGAGTCGCCGACGGGCGAGCCGTGGCTCGGGCCGGACATCCTCGACCACCTGGCCGACCTTCACTCCCGTGGCGTCCGGAATGTCCTCGTGTGCCCGGTCGGCTTCGTCGCCGACCACCTCGAGATCCGCTGGGACCTCGACCACGAGGCGGCGTGGAAGGCCCGCGAGCTCGGGCTGCAGTTCCGGCGCACCGAGATGCCAAACGCCGAGCCGCGCTTCGTCGCCGTGCTCGCCGCGCTGGTGCGGCGGGCCCTCGCGGTACCCTCGAAGGTGTGAGTCAGCCAGGCGAGATCGTCGCGGAGCGTGCTTCCCGGCGTTTCAAGGTGTATCCCCGCGAGTCGCGCCGGCTGAAGGACGCCGTCGTCGCGCGCGGCCGGTCTCGTCCGACGGACGTCGTGGCGCTCGAGGACGTGTCCTTCAGGATCGAGCCCGGCGGCGCGGTCGGTCTCGTCGGCCGGAACGGATCCGGCAAGACCACCCTGCTCCGGCTGATCTCCGGGATCATCAAGCCGAGCTCCGGACACGTCGATGTCGGCGGACGTGTGGGCTCGCTGCTCGAGCTTGGGGCCGGCTTCCATCCCGACCTCACAGGCCGCGAGAATGTCTTCCTCAACGGCTCGATCTACGGGCTCAAGCGCGCCTATCTGCGCGAGCAGCTGGACGAGATCGTCGCGTTCGCGGGCCTCGAGCAGGCGATCGACCGGCCCGTGCGCACGTACTCGTCGGGGATGTACATGCGCCTCGGTTTTGCGATCGCCGCGCACATCGACGCCGACGTGCTGCTGCTCGACGAGGTGTTCGCCGTCGGCGACGAGCAGTTCCAGCGCAAGTGCTTCGGCAAGATCTTCGACTTCAAGCGGCGCGGCGGCACGATCGTCTTCGTCTCCCACGACGCCTCCGCGGTCGAGCGGCTCTGCGACCGAGCGATCCTCCTGCGCGACGGATCCGTCGACTTCGACGGCCCGACCCATGAGGCGATCGTCCGCTACAGGCAGCTGCTCGCCGGCGACCGCGATCCAGCGGAACGCGGCGCGGGCCTGAAGGAGTGGGGCAGCGGCGAGGTCCGCATCGACGAAGCCGAGCTGCTCGGGCCCGAGGGCGCAGCGCGGACGCAGTTCCTCGCGGGCGAGCCGTTGACGCTCAGGTTGCGCCTGGTCGCGGAACGCCCGCTCGATGCGCCGCGACTCTCGTTCGAAGTGCGCGATGCCTCCGGCCTGCTCGTCGCGGAGGGCGTGCAGCCGACGGGTGAGCTCGGCTGGGAGGCGGACACGACGACGCTCGCAGCGCGCTTCGACGTCGACAGCCTCCCGCTGGCGGACGGCCGCTTCCACGTGCGGCTCGGGCTGAGCGACGACGCCGGCAGCGAGCTGTATCACTGGCTCGACGAGGCGCTGACATTCGTCGTTTACCCCGGCGGCGAGGCACGTGGTGTGGTGCGGCTCGACGGTCGCTGGAGCGGGGAGGAAATCGGCGTGCAGGCGGAAAGGATTCGAACATGAGCTCGCGCACGTGTCCCGACTGGCCGGAGCTGATGGAGTACGCGCCGGACCTGCAGTTCAAGCACTACACCGTCGCCGAGGCGAGGTTGCCTGCAGAGGCGCTGATGAACGTCCGAAACGTCCCGTTGAGCGCCGTCGCGATCTGCTGCGATCTCGAGCGTCACGTCTTCTACGCGGCGCACACCGATCCGGAGGTCGCCGAGGCGCTGCGTGCGACGCATTGGTACGAGCTCGCGGAGTGGACGTCGAGCGGCCCCGGCAGCGCCGCGCTGCCAACGACGCCGGCCTAAGGCGCGCTCTACCGTCCCGGCGGGGCACGTTCCGAACTCCAGGGTCTGACCCTAGGTTGACGGAAGCGTGACGTCTCGTCCATAGGTCACGCCCCCACGGGCGTCAGCAGCTCGTCGCCGCGCTCCATCGCCAGCACGTTGTCGACAACGATGCGCGTCATCGACTCACGCGTCTGCCTGGTACCGCTGCCGAGGTGCGGGGTCAAGACGACGTTCGGGAGTGAGAGGAGTGGCTCGGGGACATGCGGCTCGTGTGCGAACACGTCGAGGCCGGCGCGGATCCTGCCCGACACGAGCTCCGCGACGAGGGCTTCCTCGTCCACGATCTCGCCCCGCGCAGTGTTGACGAGACATGCACCGTCGTGCAGCAGGCCAAGTCGCCGGGCGTCGATGAGACCGCGCGTCTCGGGTGTCAGCGGTGCATGGATCGTGGCGATGTCCGACTCGGCGAGCAGCTCCTCGAGCTCGCGGTAGTCGGCCAGACCGGCCTCCTCGCTGCGACGGCGTTGCGTGTAGACCACACGCAGGTCGAAGCCGACTGCGCGCCGCGCAACCGACTGCCCGATCCGGCCGAGCCCGATGATGCCGAGCGTCGAGCCGGTGAGCTCCTCGGCGAGGAATCCGTCTGCCCACGAGCCGGTCCACTCGCCGGCGCGGACGCGGCGGTCGCCTTCGACGACACGCCGCCGCGTCGCGAGGATCAGCGCCCACGTCAGGTCGGCGGTCGCGGCGTCGAGCACGCCGGGCGTGTTGGTCACCACAATGCCGCGCCGGCGCAGCTCCTCGACGCCGATCCGGTCATAGCCCACGCCGAAGTTCGCCACGAGCCGGAGCGATGGGAACGAGTCGGCATCCACAGGCTCGTTCGCGACGATCAGTGCCTCGACATCCGCACGCGCCGCGAGCGGCGCGACCTCGACGTCGCCCAACTCCTCGAACGCCGGGCCTGGATACCGTCGCGTCGCGAGAACCTTCAAGGGGCGAGTGTCCCATGCCGAAACGGATCCTGATGCGAGCCACCCTCATCGCACTCCTGCTTGCCGTCGTGTTCGTCCCGGCGGCCGGCGCGTACCGCCTCGAGGGCGGCCGCTGGCCGACGAAGACGATCAGGTACTACAACGAGGTTCCGGCGTACACGTGGGCTGTCGACACGGCCGCATTCGCCTGGAACTCCAGCGGCGCGCGCGTGCAGTTCCTGAAGAGCCCGCGGAATAGCGCGGACGTCTTGGTCGGCATCCGCTGGTTCAAGGTTGCGGGAGAGGCCCGCCTTCACCGTCTGAACGGGCGAATCGTCCGCGCGGAGGTGGGCATCCGCAGCGGAGAGGACCGCTACACGATGGCGCTCGTGACCGCCCACGAGCTCGGACATGTGCTCGGACTCGATCACGAGAACAGTGTCTGCGCGACGATGAACAGCACCGTCGTCGTCAACCACCCGGACCGCTGCGCCTCGCCGCCCGCGGGCATGTGGGTTTGTCGCCTGCTGCGTGCGGACGATGTTCGCGGCGCCGTGAGTCTCTACGGCGGCCGCGTGCGGCCCATGCGCGGCCCTGAGTTCTGCTCGCGCTAACGCCGGAACAGCTTCGCCAACGGCCGCGTGTTGACGACGTCGGCCGCGGTCGCCCAGCCCCGGCGCGCAGTGTGCACCGCGAGGCGCATGTTCTCGAGCCCGCGCACCGAGTGCGCATCGGTGGAGACAACGATGGGGACGCCCGCTTCGATCGCCAGCCGAATCTCCGGCCCCGAGAGATCGAGCCGGTCGGGCAACCCGTTCGTCTCGATCGCGACCCCGGTCTCCAGTGCGACCTCGAAGGTGCGCTCGAGATCGAGAGCGTTCGGCGGTCGGTGGTTGATGATTCGCCCCTTCGGGTGGCTCAGCGCCCGAACGGCCGGATGCCGCATCGCCTCCGTCACCTTGCGCGTCAACTGTTCGCGCGGCTCACGCTGCCCGGCATGGAGGCTGAGCTGAACCCAGTCGAGCTCCTCGAGGATGTCATCGGGTAGGTCGAGCTCGCCGTCGCGCCGGATGTCGACTTCGGTTCCGCGCAGGACACGGAACGGCGCAACCTCCTCGTTGACTGCCGCGATCTCCTCCGCCTGACGGCGGAGGTCGTCCGCGTCCAGCCCCGGCACGACGCGCACATTCGGCGTGTGGTCGCAGATGGCGACGTACTCGTAGCCGAGCTCCCGTGCCGCGAGCGCCATCTCGAGCACCGATGCCTTCCCGTCCGACCAGGTCGTGTGCACGTGCAGGTCGCCGCGGATGTCACTCCGTTCGAGCAGAGGCGGCGGCTCGCCGCGGAAGGGCCGCTCGCGCAGTTCCGGCGGACACCACGGCACGCCGAGCTGCGCATAGACGTCGCCTTCCTCGGGCGCCTGCGGCAGCTCGCCGAGCGCCTCGACGTACTCCCGCGTTCCCGTTGCGCGCAACAGATCCGTCCCGAACTGCGCCGGCGCCGCGACGACGAGCTCGACCGGAACTCCCTCGACTGTGACTCCGACCGCGCGCCGCGGTTCACGCTCCACCACCGAGACGATCGTGGGCAACGCCGCGAACCGGTCCAGCACCGGCTCCGCCTCCTCGGCGGAGCAGACGACGGCGAAGTCGAAGGACGTGTCGGCCCACCGTCGCGGGTCGCCCGCAACCTCGCCTCCGAGCGCGCCGGCGAGCTCCTCGAGCAGAGCACGGGCGCGGTTGAGCAGCATCCCTTTCCTCTGCGGCTGGCTCTCACTCTCGAGCCGCTCGAGCAGCCGCCGCTCCGTCTGCGGCCCAATGCCCGAAACGGAGGTCAGCCGCCCCGCGCGCGCAGCCTCACGAAACTCGTCGGCTGTGGAGATGCCGAGCACGCGCCCGATCTCGACCATGCGCTTCGGGCCGAGCCCGAGAAACCGGCCGAGTCCGACCAGCTCCGGCCGGACGTCGCGTTGAAGCTCGTCCAGCTCGGCGATCCGTCCCGTCTCGACGAGCTCGCGTAACCGCCCGGCGATTCCCGACCCGATGCCACGCAGCTCCTGAACGCGACCCGCGGCGACGAGCTCGGCGATCGGTGCCTTCGTCTCACGAATCGTCTCCGCCGCACGGCGGTAGGCGCGCGACGTGTAGTGGCCGGCGCCGGAAAGATCGAGCAGGCTCGCGAACGCTTCGAGCTGCTCGGCGATCGCCGCGTTGTCGAGGTTGTCCTGCATTGCCTGGTTAGTCTTGCCGGATGGCGACGCTCGTGATCCCGTACCGCAGCGGCGGCAAGACGCGCCTGGGCGATCCGCAGCTGGCACTGGCGATGCTCGAGGACGTGCGCGAAGCCGCCGGCGAGGCGCTCGTCGCCGACGGGCCGGGCGGTCAGGGCGCCGCGGTGGCCGCAGCGCTCGCGCAGCTCCGCGGGCCCGTCACGATCCTCAACAGCGACCTGCCGTGTGTCGCGCCGGGCGAGATCGAACAACTCACCGCTGCCGCGCCCGCCATCGTCGCGGCGCCCGACGGGACCACGAATGCGCTCGCGCTCCGCGATGCCGGCGACTTTCAGCCGTTGTACGGCGCAGGGAGTGCCGTGCGGTTCGAGGAAAAGCTCGCGGCGACGTGCCTCGATCTCCCCGGATTGCGCGACGACGTCGACACGTGGGACGACTTGGAGCGCCTCCGCGGCCGCCTCGGCCGGCACACACGCGTGTATCTCGCGACCCTGGCGCCTGCGTGAGGGTCGTCGTGCTCAGCGGCGGTGTCGGCGGTGCCCGCTTCCTGCGCGGTGTGGTCGATGCAGTCGATCCAGCCGCGGTCACGGCGGTCGTCAACGTCGGCGACGACCTCGAAGTCCTCGGCCTCTCGGTCTCGCCGGACCTCGACAGCGTTCTCTATGCGCTCGCGGAGCTCGGCGACGAGGAACGCGGCTGGGGGAGGGCGGACGAGTCGTGGAACGCGCTGGCCACGGTCGAGGCGCTCGGCGGCGAGGCCTGGTTCAGGCTCGGCGATCATGACCTCGGCCTGCACCTCGTGCGGACGCAGGCGCTGCGCGCGGGCGACGCCCTATCGGCCGTCACGGCGCGAATCACGGCGGCGCTCGGGCTCGAGACGACGATCTTGCCCGCGACCGACGAGACGCTGCATACCTGGCTCGACACGCCCAACGGGAGCTTCGACTTCCAGCAGTGGTTCGTCGCGCGTGCACATCGCGACCCGGTCGATCGCGTGCGGTTCGAAGGAGCGACCGAAGCGCGGCCCGCGCCGGGTGTGCTCGAGGCGCTCCACGATGCGGAGCTCATCCTGATCGCCCCAAGCAATCCTTTTGTCTCGATCGGGCCGATCCTCGCCGTCGAGCGGATTCGCTCGGCGCTCGAGCGGCGTCGCGTCCCATGCGTCGCCGTCAGCCCGTTGATCGGCGGCGCGGCGGTCAAGGGACCGGCCGCGTCGATGTTGCAGCGGCTCGAAGGCGGCACGTCCCCTGCACACGTCGCACAGTGCTATGCAGGGCTCATCGATGCCCTGGTGATCGACAACGCGGACGCGGAAGGCACGGACGCTGTCGCCGCGCTCGGCGTGAGGCCGATCGTGACGAAGACGTTGATGCGCGACGCTGCCGCACGTCGTGCCCTGGCCGAAGCCGCGCTGGATGCGGTCGCGCTCGCATGAAGGTGGCGATCATCGGCGGCACCGGAGCATTTGGACGCGCGCTCGCAAAGCGGTTGGCGGAGATCGGACAGGACGAGGTGGTCGTCGGCTCGCGGGACGCCGAGCGCGCGAACGCAACGGCCGCGGAGCTCGGCGTGAGCGGCGGGCGCAACCAGGACGTCGTCGCCGACGTCGACCTCATCGTGCTGGCGGTGAAGTCCAACGCGACGCTGGCAACGGCGGCGGAGCTCGCCGAGGCAATCGGCACCACACCGCTCCTCTGCGTCGCGAGCGACCTGCGCTTCGCAGACGAGGGCGTTCTCCCGGGACGCCACCAGGGCTCGCTCGCCGAAGAGGTCGCCCGGCTCGTCAAGGCCCCGGTCGCGTCCGGGTTCCAGTCGTTCGCGGCCGCGAACGTCGTCGAGGGCGACCCGGGCGACGCCCTGATCGCCGGGGAAGACTCGGACGCGAAGACCCTCTCGCTCGAGCTGGCGGAACACCTCGGCGCGCGGGCGATCGACGTCGGCCCGCTCGCGAACTCACGGGCGCTCGAGGGCATGACCTCGGTGATCCTGAACGTGAACAAGCGCTACAAGGCGCACGCGGGAATCCGCCTGACAGGCCTCCCCTGAGAGAGCTCCGCATCATCCCGGTGGAGGGTCTGCCGGAGATCCGTGAGGGGGACGATCTGGCCGAGCTGATCGCGGCCAAGGTGGAGCTCGAGGACGGCGACGTCGCTGTCCTCGCCCAGAAGGCGGTCTCGAAAGCGGAGGGACGCGTCGTGCGCCTCGACGAGCTCGAGCCGTCGCAGCGTGCCAAGGCGATCGCCGGCGACGATCAGGATCCGCGCCGCATCGAGGCGATCCTGCGAGAGGCGAAGCGTGTCGTACGTGTACGGAAGCCGTTGGTGATCGCAGAGACGCGTCACGGCTTCATCTGCGCATCGGCCGGTGTCGACTCGTCGAACGCACCCGAGCCGGGGATGCTCGTGCTGCTGCCGCTCGACCCGGACGCGTCGGCGCAACAATTGCGCGAACGGTTCCAAGAGCTCACCGGTCGCAGCGTCGCGGTGCTCGTCACCGACTCCTTCGGGCGTCCGTGGCGGCAGGGGACGATCGACGTCGCGCTCGGCGCGGCCGGGCTCGAGGTGATGCGCGACCTACGCGGGCAGCGCGACCGAGTCGGCTACGAGCTGCACGCGACGATGATCGCGACCGCCGACGAGATCGCGAGCGCCGCGGAGCTCGTTATGGGGAAGGTCGAAGGGATTCCGGCGGCGGTCGTGCGCGGCCTCGAGGTCGCGGGCGACGGACATGCCCGCGACCTCGTCATTCCCGAAGAGCGCGATCTATTTCGATAGCGCGGCGTACCGCTCGAGCACGAGCGGCCAGCCGTTGTCGTAGTCGACACGTCCGGCACGCCGTTCCTCGCTGAGCCGGTCCCAACCGCCGTGCACGAGCGTGACCAGAGTGCCGTTCCCGTCGGAGGCAAACGTCACCTCCACCTCGGTCGGCTCGTCGCCGGCTTCTCTGCCGGGATGCCAGGTGAAGCGCACCCGGCCGGCGACCTCGAAGTCGAGTACCTCGCCCCAGACGGTTTCCTCACCGCTCGGTGAGCGCTCGACGATGCGGTCGCCTTCGAAGGCGACGGTCGCCTCGCGGCCGAAGACACTGTAGTGCTCGAGCGGCCACCAGTCGCCGATGCGACTGGTGAAGACGTCGAACGCGGTCTCGGGATTTGCATCGACGCGGATCTGTTTCTTGATCGCTTCTGTCGTCATCGTTGTCACTTCTTCCTCCGTTCTTCTGCTTCGGCCGCCGCCTTGAAGCTCGCGAGCGCTTCCTCCCAGAAACCGTCGAGGTACTCGCGGAGCCCGGCGAGGCCGTCGGGGTCGACGCGGTAGAGACGCCGCGTCCCGTCCTGTCGCTCTGTCACGAGACCCGCCTCCTTCAGGACTCGCAGGTGCTGCGACACGGCAGGCCTGCTGACAGGGAGTTGTGCGGCGATCTCGCCGACCGCCCGCGGCCCGTCGCGGAGATGCTCGAGGACCGACCTCCGGGTCGGATCGCCGAGTGCCTGGAGTGCCTGTGCGTAAGCCATGACTTACGGTAAGTATACACTTACGCTGGTGCCTGTCAATAGGCTGCGCGCGTGGCCGAGCGCACAGGCGTCCTGCTGGAAGAGGACCTGGCGGCAAACCCGCTCGACCAGTTCCAGCGCTGGTTCGCGGAGGCTGAGGCGGCGGACATCCGAGCCCCGAACGCCATGGCTCTCGCGACGGCCGGCCTCGACGGCGCACCGTCGGTGCGCATGGTGCTCCTGAAGGGCGCCGACGCGGACGGCTTCGTCTTCTTCAGCGGCTACGGGAGCCGCAAAGGGGGCGAGCTGGCCGCGAACCCGCGGGCCGCGCTCCTCTTCTACTGGGATCCACTCGGACGGCAGGTGCGTGTCGAGGGAAGCGTCGAGCGCGTCAGCCCTGAGGAATCCGATGCCTACTTCGCGACGCGGCCGCGTGGTGCCCAGTTGGCCGCGGCCGCATCACGGCAGGGCCGAGTTCTGGCAGACCGGGCCGAGCTGGACGCGGAGGTCGCCGAGCTCGTGCGCGAGCATACGGAGGGCGAGGTCCCACGCCCGCAGCACTGGGGCGGCTACCGGCTCCGCGCCGACGCTTACGAGTTCTGGCAGCACCGCGAGAGCCGGCTGCACGACCGTCTGCGGTATCGCCGCGACGCCGGCGGCTGGGTGTTCGAGCGCCTGTCGCCCTAGAACAGCTCGGCGACCGCGTCCGCATCGGCGCGCGACAGCCGGAGCTCGAGCGCAGCGACCGCCGGCTCGAGATGCTCCAACCGGCGCGGGCCGACGACGACTGCCGTCACCGCCGGTTGCGCGAGCAGCCAGGCGAGGGCGAGCGTCGCAGGGCTCACGCCGCGGCCGGCTGCCACCTCGGCGAACCGGTCGAGCTCTGCAAATGTCCCTTCGGTGAGCAGGTGCTCGTAGGGACCGGGCCGCGTGTTGAGCCGTGAGCCGGGCGGCGGCGGCTCGCCCTTTCTGTACTTCGCCGTCAGCAATCCGCCTGCGAGCGGGCCGAACGGCGTGTACGCGACGCCGAGCTCTGCACACAGCTCGATCACCTCGTCTTCGTCGCCGCGCTCCAGTAGTGAATAGGAGTTCTGAACGAGGGCGGGCCTGGCGAGCTCGAAGAGCGCCCGCAGCTGCGCGGCGTCGAAGTTGCTCACGCCCCACGCCCGGATCAACCGGAGCTGTTGCAATCCCTCGAACGTCTCGACCGTTTCCTCGAGCGGCGTCTCGGGATCGAACGCGTGCGCGAGGTAAACGTCGACCTGATCGACGCCGAGGCGTTCGAGGCTCGACTCGAGCTGCCGTGTGATGCGTGCACGCGAGAGCCCGCGGTCGTGGCCGGCGTCCATCGGGTTGAACGTCTTCGTTGCGATCTGCGGGGTGTGCCCGCGGCTCCTGATCCACTTCCCGATCGCGAGCTCGCTTCGTCCGCCGCCGTAGGCGTCGGCCGTGTCGAAGGTCGTCATGCCGAGCTCCCAGGCGCCGTCCATGATCTCGAACGCCTCGTCGTCGTCTTCCCCTTGACCGAAGAACTCGGGCGCCGACCCGATGCCGCCGAAGTTGCCGCAGCCCAAGATGATGCGCGAGACGTCGCCTCCACTCGCGCCGAGTTGACGGCGTTCCACTGTCTGATTCTTCCTGAGCCACGAGGCACGCGGTGCCTGTGCCGTTTTTGTCGCAATAGCTGCGTGTCAGGTGCGGCGTCGCGCTGTGAGGTGCTTCCGCAGAGCCGCCAGGCGCGCATCCCATTCCGCGCCGACGCCCGCCATCCAGTCCATCGCCGCACCGAGCGGCGCCGGCGTCAGCTCGTACAGGGTCTCGCGTCCCTCACGACGGCTTTCGACGAGGCCCGCTTCGTTCAGTGCGGCGAGGTGTTTCGCGACCGCTTGGCGGGTGACGGGAAGCTCGGCTGCGAGCTCAGTCGCGGTCGCCGTCTCGCGCGCCGCAAGCGCTTCCAGCACGTAGCGCCGGTTCGCGTCGGCGAGCGCGTCGAAGACGCGCCCTGTCGGATCGGTCACGCGTAGGTCAGCGCCATCGCCCGCAGCTCGAGGGCGATCGAGAACTGCGACGTCGACTCGCGTACGAGCAGGCGAGTTCCCTCCTCGACCTCCTGGAGCGTGAGCTCCACCGTGCCCTCGTCGTCCCAGTCGAGCACCAGCCGCTCGCCGGGAGCGGCCTCGACCACCGTTGCGTGGCGCTCTTCGCCGTCGTCCCAGCGGAAGACGCCCTCGCCGCCCTCCCGCGCGTCGAGCTCGACGTCGTTCGCGAACCATTCCTCGAGCTGCTCGGGATCGGTCAGGGCCTCCCACACCTCGTCGGGCGGGGCGGGAAAGACGATCTCGCGGGTCACTTCCATGACTCCTCCAATCCGCAACCGCAAGGTTGCGTATACTCTGGCGCAACCGACAGGTTGCACTTTACCAGGAGGCCTGACATGCCTTTGATCCCGATGGTCGTCGAGCAGGACGGCCGCTACGAACGCTCCTTCGACATCTACTCGCGGCTGCTGCGCGAGCGCATCGTCTTTCTCGGCCAAGAGGTCGAGGACGGCATCGCGAACGTGATCACGGCGCAGCTGCTCTTCCTCGAGGCCGAGGATCCCGACAGCGACATCTCGCTGTACATCAACTCGCCCGGCGGCTCTTCCTATGCGGGGATGGCGATCTACGACGCGATGCAATACGTGCAGCCGGACGTGCAGACGATCTGCACCGGGATGGGCATGTCGGCCGCGGCGATGATCCTCTCGGGCGGCGCACGCGGCAAGCGGTTCGTGCTGCCCAACGCGAAGGTGATGATCCACCAGGGCTCCGGCGGCTTCCGCGGCAGTCCCGCCGACATCCAGATCGCCGCGAAGGAGATCCTCGAGATGACCGGGCGGATGGCCGAGATCATCTCGCGCCACTCAGGCCAGGCGGTCGAGCAGGTGATGAAGGACATCGACCGCGACCGCTTCATGACGCCTGACGAGGCGGTTGCCTACGGCCTCGTCGACGAAGTGATCAAGCCCGCGGACAAGCGGCTCGCGAAGAGGCCCTGATGGAGACCGGACGCACACTTCGCGAGAGCAGCCGCCCGGTCACGGGCTGGCGTGCCTGGGTCGTCACCGAGACGGCGGCGGGTCTCCGGCTCGGCTCGGTGCTGCACGAGCTCACGTGGCCGCACGCACAGCCGGTCGTCGCCGAGTGCCGGCGCCACGAGGATCCATTTGCCGAGGCCCTCGGGCCGCACCCCGTCCCAGGCGCCGGCTGCAACTGCGGCTTCCACGCCGCGCGCGATCCTGCGGACGCACTATCGTACGCGCGTGGGCGCGACGAGCCCGGCACCGTCTGCCGCATCCTCGGCGAGGTGGCGCTCTGGGGTCACGTGCTGCAGACCGAAGGCGGCTGGCGCGCATCGCATGCCTATCCGCGGCGGCTGTACGTGGCCGACGCGAGCATCGCCGCCGCGCTCGCCGGCTACGGCGTGTCCATAAGCTCCGCCGAGTGCGGATTGCCCTCATCTCCGACATGCACGGAAACGCGGTCGCGCTTCGCGCGGCACTCGCCGACCTGGAGGATCGCCGGCCCGACCTGATCGTCGCCCTCGGGGATGTCGCGCAGGGCGGGCCGCAGCCGCGTGAGTGCGTCGAGCTCCTGCGGGAGCTCGGGTGTCCGTGTGTCCGCGGGAACACGGAGGACTTTCTCCTCACCCTCGATCTCGGCGCCGAGCCGATCGAGGATGAGGAACAGCGCGAACGACTCCTCGAACGGGCCCGTTGGTCGCGCGAGCAGCTCGGCGAAGACGGCCTCGCATTCCTCGAGAGCTTCGAGCCCACCGTCCGCGCCGGACGGGTCCTGTGCTGTCACGCGACGCCGAGCTCGAATGAGGACGTAGTTCTCCCGTCGACGCCGGACGAGGAAGTCGAGGCGGTGCTCACCGGCGTCGAAGCCGATGCAGTCGCCGCCGGTCACGTCCACCAGCAGTGGTTGCGGCGCTTCGATGCGACGCTCTGGTTTTGTATAGGCGCTATCGGCGTCTGGCCGTTCTGCGAGTACGCGCTCGTCGACGACGAGCTGGCGATCGAGTTTCGCCGGGTTCCGTTCGACGTCGAAGAGCTGGTCGCGGCCGCACGCGCCAAGGACTTCCCCGGCTTCGACGACTGGTCTGCGACGTGGAAGCTGTAGACGAGTTCGACGGCGGCTTCGGCTGGATCATGCGCGACGAGTTCATGCAGCGGTGCTCGCACGCGCTTGTCCTCCGCGAGCAAGTGTGGTTGATCGACCCGGTCGATGCGGACGAGGTGGAGGAACGCGTGCGTGCGGCCGGAGAACCGGCCGGCGTGCTCCAGCTACTCGACCGGCACAATCGGGACTGCGCGGAGCTCGCGCGCAGGCTCGACGTGCCGCATCTCGTCGTCCCGCAGGAGTCGATAGGCAAATTCGAGTTCCTGCCGATCCGATCGAGCCGGCGGTGGCGTGAAGTCGCGCTCTGGTGGCAGGAGCGGCGCGTCCTCGTCTGTGCGGACGCTCTGGGAACCGCTGACTACTACCGTGCCGCCGGCGAGCGGCTCGCCGTGCATCCGCTGCTGCGGCTCCGTCCGCCGCGGCTCGACGTTCAGCCCGAGACGATCCTCTGCGGGCACGGGCCCGGCGTCTTCGCCGGCGCCGACGCGGCGCTCCGCGAGGCGCTCAGCACGTCGCGGCGGCGGATTCCCAAGCAGATCGCCGGCGCGATTCGCGCCTGGGCGCATCGACCCAGCTCGCGATGAGGTAGCCGGCGCCGATCGCAAGACCACCGGCCGCGGCGTCGAAGAAGAAGTGGTTGCCGGTTCCCACGATCACGACCAGCATCACGACCGGATAACTCCACCCGAGCACACGCCACACACGGCGTCGTGCGACGGTGGCGACCGTCACACCGACGAGCAGTGCGTAGCCGAAGTGCAGGCTCGGAACGGCGGCGAACGGGTTGTAGAGGCTTCCGAGGAGGTCTGAGCTGAGATTGACCTTCGCGTTGTGCGAGACCGTGTCGACGAAGCCGAGCCCGGCCAGGCGCGGC
>Ga0307278_10000119_pt1 | contig 38243 bp, 33 predicted proteins | sample ER_DNA_117_FD_194482 | JGI IMG/M metagenome (GOLD analysis project Ga0307278, IMG submission 194482) | Bulk soil microbial communities from the East River watershed near Crested Butte, Colorado, United States - ER_DNA_117 | ecosystem: Environmental > Terrestrial > Soil > Floodplain | place... | reverse complement strand
CCGATACCGTGGTGGTCGACCTGCACTGGGGCCGTGAGCTGGAGGGCTGCCCGATCGACCGGCAGCGCGCGCTGGCGCCCAAGCTGGTCGCGGCCGGGGCCGACGTGGTCGTCGGCTCGCACGCCCACGTCCTGCTCGGCGGCGGCTACCTGCGCGGCGCCTACGTCCACTACGGGCTCGGGAACTTCGTCTTCCACTCGCGCGGCGGGGTCACCGCCCAGAGCGGCGTGCTGCTGCTCACCATGCGTGGACGGGCGGTCACCAAGGCCCGGTGGGTCCCGGCGGTGATCTCGGGCGGCATCCCGCACCCGCTCGTGGGCGCGGCCGCCGAGCGGGCGGTCGCCGCCTGGCAGGCCCGCCGCGGCTGCACCGGCCTGGCCGCCAAGCCGTAACTCAGGCGGACGACAGCGCCTCCAGCAGGTGCTCCTCCAGCCAGCCCAGATAGCTCAACAGGTGCATCGCGGGGGCGCGGGGGTCGGCGTCGTCGACCTGGCCGTCGAAGTCCTCGGTGATCTCCAGCCGCACCCCCAGCGCCAGGCGCAGGTCGTTCAGCACGCCGAGCCAGGCGGTCGCCTCCTCGCCGGTGAGGTCCACCGTCCAGCGCCGCACGGTCGACGACCCCCTGGCGAGGGTGTCGGTGACCACCTCCAGGTTGGCGAGCTTGCCCTGGACCAGCTCGTCGTGCATCAGCCGCCGGTACTCGGCGTCGCTCTCGGCGTCCTCGGGTTCCAGGTAGGCGGGGGGGAACAACCGCCGGTTGACCGGGTCGTCGGCGGTCTCGGTGAGCACGGCCCTGAGCTGCTCCGGGAGGCCGCGCAGGACCGCCACCTCGTCCAGGCCGAGCCGGACCCGCACGCGGTCGCGGCCGAGCCGCTTGAAGGTCGCCGCCACCGCTCAGCGGTCCTTCTGCATCGTCGCCCACAGCCCGGCGTCGTGCAGCCGGTAGACGTCGAACTCGGCCTTCTCCCTGGGGCCGCTCGACACCACCGCCTTGCCCCGGTGGTGGACGTCGAGCATCAGCTTGGTGGCCTTCTCCCTGGAGTAGCCGAACAGCTTCTGCAACACGTAGACGACGTACGACATCAGGTTGACGGGGTCGTTCCAGACGATCACCACCCAGGGGACGTCCGGCTCGACGACCTGCTCTTCCTCCTCGGTGCGCTCGCGCACCGGCGCGGTGGTGCTCATGCCCCAATGGTGGCGCATCGACCGCTCAGCCGGCCAGCCGCCGCAGGTCCCCGAGGCGGACGGTGACGCCGCTGCGGTCCAGGTGCTCCAGCAGCGGGATCGCGCTGCGGCGGGTGGTCCCGAGCGCCTCCTTGGCCTCGGTGGCCGCGAACTGGCGGCCGTCGGGGAAGGCGCGGCGCAGGTCCTCGACCGCCCGTTCCAGGGTCGAGCGGCCGATGTGGAGCCCCGGGGCGATGGCGACGAGGACGTCGAGCCGGACCAGCACGGCGGTCATGCGCCGGTCGGCGCCGAGCTCGGCGAGGGCCGCCTCGGTGAGCACCTCCACCCCGCCGGCCGCAAGGGCCCCCTCGACCCGGTCGCGGACCGCCCGCTGGGCGGGGTCCAGCCGCACCCCGTGGCCCGGCAGCCGCACGACCGGCCCGTCGGCGATCAGCCGCCCGTCCGCCACCAGCGCCTCCACCACCTCGGCCCCGGCGGCGCCCGTTGCCAACGGTGGCCGGCCGCCGGGGTGGAGCGCGGCGGCGCGGGCGGCCTGGGCGGGGAGGCCGGGAGCGAGGGGCTCGTCCCGGTGGTGGCGCTCGACGGCCTCGACGACCGCGGCCTTGGCATTCCGGAAGGCGCCGGCGGTCCAGGCCAGCGTGCGGGACCGGACCACCCGTCCCGCCTCGGCCGCCGCCGCCAGCGGCGCGGCCAGCCCGCCCGGACCGACCCCGACCAGCATGGGCAGCTCGGCCAGCGGGACCACCTCCCGCTCCGCCAGCACCTGCTCCAGCAGCCCGGCCGTCGAGGCCGCGGCCGCCTCGCGGGCCTCCAGCTCCTCGACCCGCCGCACCCGGCCGGCGGTGCCGTGGACCGTCCCATGCGGGAACGGGTCGAGGACGCGGCCGCCGCCGACCGTCTCGTCGCGGCCGCTGTCGCGCAGCACCACCCGCTCGAACACGTCGAGCACCAGCGCCCGCTCCAGGTGGAGACGGACGAGCGCGTCCTGCCCCGGCCGGACCTCGTCGGCGTCCAGCGGCTGCAGCCGGACGGCCGTCTCGGCCGCGCCGGCGTACAGCAGGTAGGCGCCGCGGCCCCGCAGCGGGCCGGGCGCGCCCGCCAGGCACCGCAGGCGGCAGTCGGCGGTCCTGGTCGCCGCCCACTGGCCGGGCAGCGCCAGCACGTCGCCGCGGGCCACCTGGCCGGTGGCGACGCCGGCCAGGTTCACCGCCAGCCGCCGGGCAGGGCTGGCGGCGGCCAGGGGAGCGCCGTGGCCCTGCAGGGCGCGGATGCGGACCCGGCGGCGGGCCGGCAGCAGCTCCGCGTCGCCGTCGGCGTGCAGCGTCCCGCCGGACAGCGTCCCGGTCACCACCGTGCCGCTGCCCCGCATGGTGAACACCCGGTCGACCGGCAGCCGGGGCCGGCCCCGGTCGGGCGGCTCGGGCAGGCGGTCGAGCGTCTCGTCCAGGGCGGTCCGCAGCGCCTCCAGGCCGACGCCGCTCGGCGCCGCGGTCCGAACGACCGCCGCGCCGGCGAGGGTGGTGCCGGCGAGCCGCTCGCGCACCTCGGCGGCCACCCGCTCGCGGGCGGCCTCGTCGACCAGGTCGACCTTGGAGATCGCCACCACCCCGGCCGGGATGCCGAGCAGGTCGAGGATGGCCAGGTGCTCGGCGGACTGCGGGCGCCAGCCCTCGCTGGCGTCGACCACCAGCAGGGCGCAGTCGATCCCGCCGACGCCGGCCAGCATGTTGTGGACGAAGCGTTCGTGGCCGGGAACGTCCACGAAGCCGACCTCGCGGCCGGACGGCAGGGTGGTCCAGGCGAAACCGAGGTCGATGGTCATGCCCCTGGCCTTCTCCTCGGCCAGCCGGTCGGGGTCGGTGCCGGTGAGGCCCTGCACCAGCGCCGACTTGCCGTGGTCGACGTGCCCGGCGGTCCCGATCACGTGCGGCATCACTGACCCCCCGGCCCTGGGGGGGTCCGGGGGGGCGCTTGTTGCCCCCCCGGTCGAAGGGCCGCGAGCAGGGCGTGGGCCACCTGCTCGTCCCGCTCCGGCGGGACGGTGCGCAGGTCCAGGACCACGTGCCCGTGCTCGGCGCGGGCGACCACCGGCGGGTCGCCGGCGCGCAGCCGCGCCAGCACCGCCGCGTCGCCGAGCGGGGCCGGGTCGACCTCGACGAGCACGCTCGGCAGCCCCTCGCCCGGCAGGCTCCCGCCCCCGGCCACGCTGATCCCCTCGCGCAGCGACGCCGCCGGCCCGACCGCCGCGGCCAGGGCGGCCGCCCGCGGCCGCAGGTCCTCGGGGCCGAGCAGCAGCGCCCGCCAGACGGGCAGCTCGTCGCGGCGGCCGGCGACGTGGGCGGCCAGGGTCGCCTCCAGCGCGGCCAGCGTGAGCTTGTCGGCGCGGACGGCCCTGGCGATGGGGTGGCGCGCAAGCCGGCCGACCAGCTCCGCCCGGCCGACCAGCAGGCCGGCCTGGGGCCCGCCGAGCAGCTTGTCGCCGGAGAACAGCACCAGGTCCGCGCCGGCGCGCAGGCTGCCGGTCACCGACGGCTCGGCGCCGAGCTCGCCGGCGAGCAGCCCGGAGCCGACGTCGTGGAGCAGCGGCAGGCCATGCTCGCGCGCGAGCGCGGCCAGCTCGCCGAGGGCGGGCCTGGTGGCGAAGCCCTCGACCCGGTAGTTCGAGGGGTGGACGGCGAGGACCAGGGCGGTGCGCTCCCCGAGCGCCCCCAGGTAGTCGCGGAGGTGGGTGCGGTTGGTGGTGCCCACCTCGACCAGCTCGACCCCGGCGGCCTCCATGATCTGGGGCAGGCGGAACTCGCCGCCGATCTCGATCAGCTCGCCGCGGGACACCACCACCTCGCGGCCGCGGGCCAGCCCGCCGAGGGCCAGCAGCAGCGCCCCGGCGGCGTTGTTGACGGCCAGGGCCGCCTCGGCCCCGGTGGCCTCGCGGAGCAGGGCCTCGGCGGCCGCCCCGCGGCGCCCGCGCGTGCCGGCGGCGAGGTCGTACTCGACATTGGCGTAGCCGGCCGCCTCGGCGACCGCCGCCAGCGCCGCCGGCGACAGCGGCGCCCGGCCGAGGTTGGTGTGCAGCACCACCCCGGTGGCGTTGAGGACGGCCCTGGTCCGGCGGGCGGCCATCGCGTCCAGCTCGCCGGCCACCCTCGCGGCGAGCTCGTCGACGCCCGGGACCGGCGCGCCGCCCGCCGCCGCCCGCCGGCTCTCGTCGAGCGCCCGGCGGGCCGCCCCGAGCACCGGGCCCTGCCCCCAGGTCGCCGCCCGGTCCACCAGCGACGGGTGCCCGAGCAGCACGTCGACCTTTGGCAGCAGCCGGCGGGGGTCGGTGTCCATGCCGCCATTGTCGACGAACCGCGGCGCTCCCGTACCATCGCCGTGCGTACCGGATCGGCGCAGAGGAGGGAACAGCCTGGCCGCCACGCCACGCCCGGCCGCCACGGTCGTGCTGCTCCGCGACGGCCCCCAGGGCCCAGCGGCGTACCTGCAGCGGCGGCCGCGCAGCATGGGGTTCGCCGCCGGCCTCTGGGTGTTCCCCGGCGGCCGGGTCGACGACGCCGACCGCCACCCGGTGGTGGACGCGAGCTGGGCCGGCCCGCCCCCGGCGGCCTGGGCGGCGCGGCTCGGCCTGCCGGTCGACGACGCCCGCGGGCACGTGGTCGCGGCCTGCCGCGAGACGCTGGAGGAGGCCGGCCTGCTGCTGGCCGAGCCGCAGCCGGGCCCGGACGACCTGGCCGCCGCCCGGCGCGACCTGCTGGCCGGCACCCGCGGGTTCGCGGAGCTGCTCGCCGGGCTCGGGGTGCGGCTGGACACCGGGCGGCTGCGCTACTGGGCGTGGTGGGTGACCCCGGAGGTCGAGGCGCGCCGCTACGACACCCGCTTCTTCCTCGCCGGGCTCCCCGCCGGCGCGGCCGCCACCGCGCACCTGGCCGAGGCCGAGCGCGAGCGCTGGCTGGCACCGGCGGCCGCGGCGGCCGACTGGGAGCTGCCGATGCTGCCGCCCACCCGCATCACCCTCCGCGAGCTGGCCGGGTTCGACTCCGCCGCGGCCGCCCTCGCCGCCGGGACCGAACGGCCGGTCGAGCGCGTCCTGCCCGTCCTGGACGGCGCCGAGCTGGTCATGCCCTGGCTGGAGCGCTACCCGGTCCCGTCCCCGCTGCTGGAGGGGTGAGGCCCGTGGGCGATGCGGCGGAGCGGTGGAGCGAGCGCGTCACCCGGGTCCTGGCGCCCAACCCCTCGCCGCTGACCCTGGAGGGGACCAACACCTTCGTGGTCGCCGACCCGGCCGCCCGCACCGCGGTGGTGGTCGACCCCGGACCGGCCGGCGACGACCACGCCGCCCGGGTCGTGCGGGCCTGCGGCGGCCGCGGCGTCGAGCTGGTGCTGCTCACCCACACCCACCAGGACCACGCCGAGGGCGCGCGCGCCTTCGCCGACCGGGCGGGCGCGCCGCTGGCCGCCCTCGCCCCCGGCTGGGCCAGCCCCGGCGCCCCCGACCTTGCCGGCGGCGCGCCGCTGGCGGCCGCCGGGGTCGAGCTGGTGCCGCTGCCCACCCCCGGGCACGCCGCCGACCACTGCTGCTTCCTGCTGCCCGCCGAGCGGGCCGCGTTCACCGGCGACCACGTGCTCGGCCGCGGCACCACCGTGGTGGAGTGGCCCGGCGGCGACATGGCCGCCTACCTCCGCTCGCTGGCGCTGCTGCTGGACCACGACCTGGCGCACCTGTACCCGGGCCACGGGCCCGTGGTGGACGACCCGCGCGCCCGCGTGGAGGGCTACCTGGCGCACCGCCACGAGCGGGAGGCGCAGGTGCTCGCCGCCCTGGAGGCCGGCGACCGCACCCCGGCCGAGGTGGTCGCCCGCGTGTACGCCGACGTCGACCCGGTGCTGCACCCGGCGGCCGAGCTGTCGGTCCGCGCCCACCTGGCCAAGCTGGTCGGCGAGGGCCGCGTGCGGGCCGAGGACGGCGGCGAGCGGTTCCGGCCGTGACCGGGCCGCGGGCCAGGCTCGGCGTCGACGTGGGCGGGACCTTCACCGACCTGGTCGCGCTGGTGGACGGGGAGCTGGTCACCGCCAAGGTGCCGTCGACCCCGAAGGACCAGGCGCGCGGGGTGATGCACGCGATCGAGGTGGCCGGGCTGGCCCCCGGCGCGGCGGCCGGCTTCACCCACGGCTCCACGGTGGCCACCAACGCCCTGCTGGAGCGGCGCGGCGCCCGCACCGCCCTGGTCACCACCGAGGGCTTCAGGGATGTGCTGGAGATCGGCCGGCAGAACCGCCCGGCCCTGTACGACCTGACCCGCGACCGGCCGCCGGCGCTGGTCCCCCGCGAGCTGCGCTTCACCGTCCGGGAGCGCATGGGCCCGGACGGGGTGCTGGTCCCCCTCGACCAGGCCTCCCTCCGCGCCGCCGTGGACGCCTGCCGCGACGCCGGCGTCGAGGCGGTCGCGGTCTGCCTGCTGTTCGGGTTCCTCCACCCCGAGCACGAGCTGGCGGTCGGGGCGGCGCTCCGCGAGGCCCTGCCGGGGGTGCACGTGTCGCTGTCGTACGAGGTGCTGCCGGAGCTACGGGAGTACGAGCGCTGCGCCACCACCGTCTGCGACGGCTACCTGACCCCAAGGCTCGCCGCGTATCTACAAAACCTCGCCGGCGAGGTCGAGGCGCTGGGCTTCCCCGCCCCGCTGGTGATGCAGTCCTCCGGCGGCGCGGTCGAGATCGAGGTGGCGGCCGCCCATGCCGCGGGCTGCATCCTCTCCGGCCCCGCCGGCGGGGTCGTCGGCGCCGCCTGGGTCGCCGGGCTCAGCGGCTTCCACGACCTGCTCACCTTCGACATGGGCGGGACCTCCACCGACGTCGCGCCGGTGCTCGGCGGCGTCGTCCAGACCACCACCGAGTCGGTCGTGGCCGGGGTGCCGGTGAAGCTGCCCATGGTCGACGTGCACACGGTCAGCGCCGGGGGCGGCTCGATCGCCTGGGTCGACGCCGGCGGCGCCCTGCGGGTCGGCCCCCACTCCGCCGGCGCCGACCCCGGCCCGGCCGCCTACGGCCGCGGCGGGCAGGAGCCCACCGTCACCGACGCCAACCTGTTCCTCGGCTACCTGCCGGACGGCGCCGAGCTGGGCGGCGAGGTCCGCCTCGACCGTGGCCTGGCCGAGCGGGCGCTGCGCCGGGTCGGCGAGCGGGCCGGGCTGGACGCGCACCGGACCGCGCTGGGGATCGTCCGGGTCGCCGACGCCGAGATGACCAGGGCGCTGCGGGTCATCAGCGTCGAGCGCGGCCTGGACCCGCGCGAGCTGACCCTGGTCGCGTTCGGCGGCGCCGGGGGCCTCCATGCCTGCGCCCTGGCCGAGGAGCTGCGCATCGGCCGGGTCCTGGCCCCGAGGGCCGCCGGTGTGCTGAGCGCCCTCGGCCTGGCCATCTCGGAGGTGCGCCGCGACCACGTCCACCCGTTCCTGGCGGCGCTGGACGCGGCCGACCCGGCCGAGGTCGAGGCGGGCTTCGCCGCGCTGGAGCGCCGCGTCGGCGAGCAACTCGCCGGCGACCCGCGCCGCACCGTTGCCCGCTCGGCCGACGCCCGCTACCAGGGTCAGTCGTTCGAGCTCACCGTGGACGCCGGCGACCTCCGTGGGCTGGCCGAACGCTTCCACGCCGAGCACGAGCGCCGCTACGGCTACCGCATGGACGACGAGCCGGTGGAGCTGGTCAACCTGCGTCTGGTCGCGACCGTACCCGGCGACAAGCCACGGCTCCGCGAGGGGCCGCCGCCCCCTACGGTCCCGTGCGGGCGCCGGCGGGCCAGCTTCGACGGCGACTGGCGCGAGGTCGACGTGGTCGACCGCGCCGACCTCGGGGCGGGGAGCGCGGTCGGCGGGCCGGCGGTGGTGGAGCTCGCCGAGTCGACCCTGCTGGTCCGCCCCGGCTGGCGGGGCACGGTCGACGAGGCCGGCGCCCTGGTCCTGGAGCGGCACCGATGACGGGCATGGACCCGATCACCCTGTCGGTGCTGAGCAGCGCCCTGTCGGGCATCGCCGAGGAGATGGGCACGGTCCTGGTGCGCAGCGCCTACTCCTCCAACATCAAGGAGCGGCGCGACTGCTCCGCGGCGCTGTTCGACGCCGGCGGGCGCATGGTCGCCCAGGCCGAGCACATCCCCGTCCACCTCGGCGCCATGCCGGAGGCCGTGGCCGCCGTCATCGCCCGCGACCCGGGGCCCGGCGACGTCTACGTCGTCAACGACCCCTACTCGGGCGGCAACCACCTGCCCGACATCACCATGGTCTCCTACCTCGGCACCGACCAGGAGGCCTTCGGGTTCGCGGTCACCCGCGCCCACCACTCCGACGTCGGCGGCATGCAGCCGGGCTCCATGCCAGCAGGCTCCCGCGACATCTGGTCCGAGGGGCTGGTCATCCCGCCGGTGCGGCTGGTCAGCGCGGGCGAGTACGTCCCCGACGTGCTCGACCTGATCCTGGCCAACACCCGCACCCCGAGGGTGCGCCGCGGCGACTTCCGCGCCCAGATCGCCGCCAACCGCCTCGCCCAGGAGCGCCTCGCCGACCTGATGGAGCGCCGCGGCCGCGACACCGTCCTGGCCGCCTTCGACGAGGTCATCGCCTATACCGAGCGCCGCACCCGCGAGGCCGTCCGGCAGCTCCCCGACGGCGAGTACACCGCCGCCAGCGAGATCGAGGGCGACGGCGTCATCGACGACGACATCCCGCTCCGGGTCGCCGTGCGGGTGGCCGGCGACCGGCTCACCGTCGACTTCACCGGCACCGCCGACGCCGTCCCCGGCAACGTCAACTGCCCGCTGTCGGTGACCCGCTCGGCGTGCTTCTTCGCGCTGCGGGTGCTGCTGTCCGACGACATCCCCGCCAACGCCGGCACCTACGCCCCCCTGCGCATCGTCGCCCCCGAGGGCAGCCTGGTGAACGCCCGGCGCCCCAGCGCCGTGGTCGCCGGCAACGTCGAGACCAGCCAGCGGCTGGCCGACACCGTCCTGGCCGCGCTGGCCAAGGTCGCCGACCTGCCGGCGGGCGGGCAGGGGACCATGAACAACGTCAACATCGGAGGCAGCGGCTGGACCTACTACGAGACCATCGGCGGCGGCCAGGGCGCCAGCTCCACGGCCCCAGGCCCCTCCGGCGTCCACGTCGGCATGAGCAACACCCTCAACACCCCCATCGAGGCGTTCGAGCTGGAGTACCCGATGCGGGTCGAGCGCTTCGAGCTGGCCCGTGGCAGCGGCGGCGACGGCCGCCACCGGGGCGGCGACGGCATCGTCCGCTCGATCCGGGTGCTCGAGCCGGCCACGCTGTCGCTGCTCACCGACCGGCGCCGCCACCGCCCGCTGGGCAGGGCCGGCGGTGGCCCCGGCGCCACCGGCCGCAACCAGCGCAACGGCCAGGAGCTGCCGCCCAAGGTCAGCGTGCCGTTGGACGCCGGCGACGTGGTCACGGTCACCACCCCCGGCGGCGGCGGGTGGGGCCGCCCGGGGGGCGCCCCCCCGGGAACTACAGTCGGTCGGGCGGCGCCCCCCGGGCACGAACAGCAGCCAGGCAAGTAGGGTCCTGCCGCGAGCCTGCAGGTTCACCATCTCGTCCTCGACACGGTCGGGGCTGGCTGCCGGCCAAGGATGGCGGGCCGGCGGTACGGGATCGTTACGGCCCGGGCCGAAGGGCGTCGGCGTAGATCGCGGCGTAGGCGCGGGCGGCGGCCTGGGTGGTGAAGCGGGCGGCGGCGGCCCGGCGGCCCGCCTCGGCCAGGCGGGCGGCGGTGTCCGGGTGGGCCACGACCGTCTCGATGGTCCTCGCCAGGGCGGCGGGCTCGCCGGGCGGGAAGGTCCAGCCGGTACTGCCGTCGGTGACCACGTCGAGCAGGCCGCCGGAGGCGGCGGCGACCACCGGGGTGGCCGAGAGCTGGCCCTCCACCGCCGCGAGGCCGAGCCCCTCGTCCTGCCCGGGCACCAGCAGGGCGACCGCCCGCCGGTAGCGGTCGGCCAGCTCGGCCTGGGGGAGCTGGCCCTCCCAGCGGACCCGGCCGGCGAGCCCCAGCTCGCCGGCGAGCCGCCGCAGGTCCGCCAGGCCGGGTCCCCCACCGACCACCCGCAGCGGCAGGGCGGCGGCGCTGCCGCGCAGCTCGGCGAGGGCCCTGATGGCGACGTCGGCGCCCTTCTGCCGGTCGAGCCGGCCGACGAACAGCAGCTCGTCGCGGTGCTGGTCGCCGGCACCGGGGTGGAAGGCGGTCTCGTCGACCGGCATGGGCGCCACCCGCGGCGGCGTGCGGAGCCCGGGGGCGATCGCGGCCGCCTGCCCGGCCAGCCAGCCGGAGACGGCCGTGACCACGGCGGAGCGGCGCAGGACGCGGGCGCAGACGGCGCGGGCGGCCGGGCGGGAGCGGGCCAGGCGCACGTCGGTGCCGTGCAGCGTGGTCACCAGCGGCAGCCCGCTCCTGGCCAGCAGCGCCTGGACGCCACCGGGGAACCACCAGTGGGCGTGGACCAGGTCGGCGCCGCGGCAGGCCGAGCGGGCCGCCATCGCACCGGCCCCGAGCAGCGCGGCGAGCGCGACCGCCCCGCCGGGAGAGGCGGCCCGCCGGTGCATCTCCCCGGCGTAGGCGAGCCGCTGCGCCCGCCCCGGCGCGTAGCGGTAGCGGCGGACCGCGACCCCGGCCAGCCGCTCGTCGGCGCTCACCCCTGGGGCTGCCGGCGCCACGGCGGTGACCTCGACCCCCTCGCCGCGGAGGGCGGCGGCCAGCCGGAGCAGGAAGCCGCCGACGACGTCGTGCTCGTGGCGGGGGAACGCGTGAGCCAGAAACACCACCCGCAGGCCGGAGGGGTCCCGGGGGGGTTCAGGAGGCACGGCTGGCGTTGTCCGCGATCGCGTCGGCCACGGTGGGCCAGGCACCCGGGGGCAGCTCGTGGCCGAGGCCGGGAATCCGGAGCAGGCGGGCGCTGGGCACGGCGGCGGCGGTCGCCTCGCCGCCGCTGACGCCCACGAGCCGGTCGACGTCGCCGTGCACGACCAGCGTCGGCACCCGCAATGACCGCAGCGCCTCGGTCCGGTCGGTGGCGGCCAGCGCGGCGGCGAGCTGCCGTCCGACCCCTCCGGGGTCATAGGCGCGGTCGTAGCCGCGCGCCGCCACCCGCCGGATCGCGTCGGGGTCGAACGGGAAGGCGCTCCCGGTCAGCGCGAGCCTCGCGTTCGCCACCGCCTGTTCGAGGTAGCGGTCCCGCTCGGCGGGCATCGGGGTGAACAGCACGCCGGCCCCCTCGGCGCTCGGCTGGCCGACCCGCCGGTCGCCGGTGGTCGACATGATCGAGGCCAGCGACAGCACCTTCTCCGGGTGCCTGATGGCCAGAAGCTGCGCGATCATGCCGCCGAGCGAGATGCCGGCCACGTGGGCGCGGCGCACACCGACGGCGTCGAGCAGCCCGGCGGCGTCGTCGGCCAGGTCGTCCAGCGTGTAGGCGAGCGAGGAGTGGTCCCCCGCCCAGATGGCGGCGAGGTCGGGGGTCCCGGCGCCGTCGAGCCGAGTCGACAGCCCCACGTCGCGGTTGTCGAAGCGGATCACCTTGAACCCGCGGGCGGCCAGCTCGGCGCAGAAGCGCTCCTCGATGCTGACGAGCTGGGCACCGAGGCCCTGGACCAGCAGCAGCGGCCGCGCGGCGGGGTCGCCGACGACCTCGTACTCGAGCTCGACCCCGTTCGCTTGCGCCTTTGGCATGGCGGCATCGTAACGTCCCCGGGAGCGAGCACACGTGAGAGGAGCGAGCATGCGGGTCTGCCTGATGGTCGAGGGCCAGGAGGACGTGTCGTGGGAGCAGTGGCTGGGCCTGGCCGCCGCCTGCGAGGAGCACGGGCTGGAGGGCCTGTTCCGCTCCGACCACTACCAGTCGGTGATGGGCAGGCGCGAGCGCGGCTCGCTGGACGCCTGGGCCACCCTCGCCGCCCTGGCCGCGCGGACCAGCCGCCTGCGCCTCGGCACGCTGGTCTCGCCGGCCACCTTCCGGCACCCCTCGGTGCTGGCCAAGAACGTGGTCACCGTCGACCACGTCTCCGGGGGCCGGGCCGAGCTGGGCCTCGGCGCCGGCTGGCATGAGGACGAGCACCGCGCCTACGGCTTCGAGATGCCGCCGACCGCGACCCGGATGGCGCTGCTGGCCGAGCAGCTCGAGATCGTCCACCGCTCGTGGACCGGGGAGGCGTTCTCGTTCGCCGGCGCCCACTACCGGCTGGACGACCTGCGCGCCCTGCCGAGGCCGGTGCAGCGTCCCCACCCGACGCTGCTGGTCGGCGGGGGCGCCGGGCCGCGGAGCGTGGCCCTGGCCGCCCGCTTCGCCGACGAGTACAACACCGGGCTCGCGCCGGTGGAGGAGTGCCGGCGTCGCCGTGGGCTACTGGAGGCGGCCTGGCGGGAGGCCGGCAGGGACCCGGCCACGGTCCGGTTCTCGCTGATGACCACCTGCGTGGTCGGCCGGGACCGAGGTGAGCTGCTCGAGCGGGTCGCCGCGGTGCAGGCCGTGACGGGAGGCGGCGGCCAGCCAGAGGCGCTGCTCGCCGCGCCGCCGCCGCACTGGCTGATCGGCACTCCCGACCAGGTGGTGGAGCGGCTGCGGGTGCTGGAGCAGGCCGGCGTGACCCGGGTCATGCTCCAGCACCTCGCCCACGACGACCTCGACATGATCGCCGTGCTCGGGGAGGTCGCTGCTACACTGGCCTAGATAGTTCGCAATGCTAAGTAACCCTCCAGCGCCGAGCGCGCACGTCGACCGCGAGCTGGTGGTCCAGCTCCGGCTCGCCGTGATGCGCCTGGCCCGCCGCCTCCGCCAGCAGACCGAGGGCGAGATCACCGCCTCCCAGCTCTCCGCCCTCTTCAGCGTCAGCCGGCTCGGCCCGCTCACCCTCGGCGCGCTGGCCGCCGTCGAGCGGGTCCGCCCGCCCACCATGACCCGGATCGTCGGCCACCTGGAGGCGGCTGGCCTGCTCGTGCGGCGCCCGGCGCCCGCCGACCGCCGCAGCACCGAGGTCGAGCTGAGCCCCTCCGGCCGCGAGCTGCTGGACCGCAGCCGCACCCGCACGGACGCCTACCTGGCCGAGCGCCTGGCCACCCTCGGCCCGGCAGAGCTGGCCGTGCTGTGGCGGGCGGCCGCGGTGCTGGAGCGCCTGCTCGAAGCGGACGAGCGCCGGTGAGCCGGGTGCCCCGATGAGTCTGGCCGAGGCCGCCACCAGGCGGACGTTCCGGTCGCTGCGGGTCCGCAACTACCGGCTGTTCTTCTTCGGGCAGCTCGTCTCCCTCACCGGCACCTGGATGCAGCAGGTCGGTCAGGACTGGCTGGTGCTGCGGCTCACCAACCGGGCCCTGCCGCTCGGGGTCACCCTGGCGCTGCAGTTCGCGCCCATGCTGGTGCTCGGGGCCTGGGCCGGGGTGGTGGCCGACCGGCTCGACAAGCGCCGGCTGCTGCTGGCCACCCAGGCCGCCATGGCCTCGCTGGCCCTGGTCCTCGGGGTCCTGACCGCCACCGGGGCGATCCGGCTGTGGATGGTCTACCTGCTGGCGCTGCTGCTCGGCTGCGCCACCGCGTTCGACATGCCGACCAGGCAGGCGTTCGTGAGCGAGATGGTCGGCCCCGACCACCTCACCAACGCGGTCGGGCTCAACAGCGCCGTGTTCAACTCGGCCCGGGTGGTCGGCCCGGCCGTCGCCGGGGTGCTGATCGCCGCGGTCGGGATCGCCCCGGCGTTCCTGATCAACGCCGTCTCCTACCTGGCGGTGATCGCCGGGCTGCTGGCCATGGACCCGGCGCGGCTGCACCGCCTGCCCCCGGTCGACCGGGCCGGCGGGCAGGTCAGGGCCGGGCTGCGCTACGTCTGGTCCAACCGCGTGCTGCGCTCCACCATCGCCCTGGTCGCGGTCGTCGGCGCCCTCGGGCTCAACTACCGGGTCGCCCTGCCGCTGCTGGCCCGCTTCACCTTCGGCGGCGACGCCAGTGCCTACGGCGCGCTGGCGTCGATCATGGCCGCCGGCGCGGTGGTCGGCGCCCTGGCCGCCGCCCGCCGCGGCCGCCCCTCGAGGGCCCTGCTCCTCGGCTCGGTCGCCGTGTTCGGCCTGCTGTCGTTCGTCGCGGCGGCCGCGCCGACCCTGATCGCCGAGGCGATCGTGCTGGCCCCGCTCGGGCTCGCCATGATGACCTTCGTGGCGACCGCGAACTCGATGCTGCAGCTCGCCTCCAGCCCCGAGATGCGCGGCCGGGTGATGGCCCTGTATGGCCTGGTGTTCCTCGGCTCCACCCCGCTCGGCGGGCTGCTCGGCGCCTGGATGGCCGGCCAGTTCGGCCCCCGCTCGATCCTGCTCCTGTCCGGCGTCTCCAGCCTCGCCGCCGCCGGCGTGGCCGCCGTCCTGACCCGTCAGGGGCTCCCGCACGAAAGCTACTACAGCAATGCGGTCGCCGATCCCGCTGCCTACAGGCCCGACCGTTAAGCACGCTGTAGTAGCTTTCGTGCGGGAGCCCCTAGCGCCGGATGTAGGAGGCGAAGCCGCGGGTGATGATCTCGAGCCCCAGCTCGAATCGTTCGTCCGGCCCGCCGCTGACCAGCTCGTCCAGTGTCGCGTGCACGTTGGGGAACCGGTCCGCCGGCATGGACGCGAAGTAGCTGCGGATCATCCCGACGATCTCCTCGGGTGGGAGGTCCTCGCCGGTCGGCGACGCCATGCCCAGCGACTCCTCGTACGCGGAGGCTCCCAGGTACAGGCCGAGCAGGTCGGGGGCGTAGGCGGCGATGCGGTCCGGGACCCCGGCGCCGCGGAGCAGGGCGAGGATCGACTCGGCCAGGCGGACGAGGTTGGGACCGACGGGGATACGACCGAGGGTGAGCCCGGCGACGCCCGGGTGGCGCTGGAAGACCCGCCTGGCCTGGAGCATGCCCTCCCTGAACTGCTCCTGCCACCGCGCCGGGTCGGCCGGGGGAAGCTCGATCTCGCCCACCACCCGGTCCACCACCAGGTTGATCAGCTCGTCCTTGCTGGGAACGTGCCAGTAGAGCGAGGCAGGGCCGGTCCCGAGCTCCTCGGCGACCCGGCGCATGCTGAGCCCGCCCGCCCCCTCGCCGTCCACGACCCGGAGCGCCGCGTCGACGATGGCCTCCCGGGTGAGGGGGGTTCGGGCCGGACGCCCACGCCTGGGCGCCCTCCAGGGCGGCTCGGGGAGCGATCGGTCTGGGCTGGTCTCCATGACGAACAGGGTACCAGAGACGAACGCTGGTTCATACTAGAACACTGTTTGACAAGCGGCCAATGTTCGTGCATCCTCGAACCATGTTCTAGTCCTGAAGGACGTTCGAGCGGGGAGGAGCAACATGACCCCAACCATCGAGGCCGTTGGCCTTCGCAAGCGGTTTGGCAAGACCGTCGCCTTGGACGGGCTGGACCTGGTCGCCGAGCCGGGGCAGGTCCTGGCCGTGCTCGGCCCCAATGGCGCCGGCAAGACGACCTTCGTCCGCACGGTGGCGACCCTGCTCCGTCCGGACGCGGGCGAGCTGCGCGTCGCCGGCCACGACGTGCGCCGCGAGCCCCAGGCGGTGCGGCGCCTCATCGGGCTGGCGGGGCAGTCCGCAGCGGTGGAGCCGGCCATGACCGGACGGGAGAACCTGGAGCTGGTGGCCCGCCTGTTCGGCCAGGACGCGCGGTCGGCCCGGGCCAACAGCACCAGGGTGCTCGCCCAGCTCGGGCTGGCCGACGCGGCCGGACGGCTGGCGCGGACCTACTCGGGCGGCATGCGCCGCAAGCTGGACCTGGGGGCGAGCCTGGTCGGCGCGCCGCGGCTGCTGCTGCTGGACGAGCCGACCACCGGGCTGGACCCCCGCAGCCGCATCGAGCTGTGGGACGCCATCCGCGACCTGGTCGAGCAGGGGACCGACGTCCTGCTCACCACCCAGTACCTGGACGAGGCCGACCACCTGGCCGGCCGCATCGTGATCATCGACCGCGGCCGGGTGGTCGCGGCCGGCACGCCGACCGAGCTCAAGCAGCGCGCGGGCCGCAACGTGATCGAGGTCCACGTGCGCGACCGGGCCGACCTGGCCGCCGTGGCCGCGGCCCTGGCCGCCGTGGACCATGGCGAGGCCCAGGTCGAGGAGGCCACCCGCCGGGTCAGCGTCGCGGTCGAGGCCGGCACCGACCGGCTGCGGGACGCGCTGCGGTCGCTGGACGCGGCCGGCGCCACCTTGGACGACATCTCGCTGCGTCCCCCGACGCTCGACGAGGTCTTCCTGGCGCTGACCGGCCACACGGCGGCCTGAGACCCGAGAGAGGAGACCGACATGGCAAGCATCGCACCACCCATCCGACCCCCGGCCACGCTGCCGGTCAGCACGCTCGGCATCGCCAAGCGGACCCTGCTGAAGTTCCTGCGCACCCCCCAGCTCGTGGTCCTCGGCACCATCCAGGGCGCCATGTTCCTGCTGATCTTCCGCTACGTGTTCGGCGGGGCGATCGGGGCGGGCGGCCTGAGCTACGTGGACTTCCTGGTGCCGGGGTTCATCACCACCGGGATCCTGTTCTCCGGCATCGGCGCGGCCACCGGGGTGGCCGAGGACCTCGAGCAGGGCTTCGTCGACCGGCTCCGGTCGCTGCCGATCCCGCGCAGCGCCGTGCTGGCGGGACGGGCGCTGGCCGACACCGCCATGCAGGTGTGGGGCCTGCTCATCACCACGGGCATCGGCTTCGCCGTCGGCTTCCGCATCCACGGCGGCGTGCCTGACGCGCTGGCCGCCTTCGGCCTGCTGCTCGTGCTGGGGTTCGCGTTCGAGTGGCTGTTCATCACCCTCGGGCTGTTCGCCGGCAACGCCCAGGCCGCCCAGGGGATGGCGCTGCTGGTCTTCCCGCTGACGTTCGTGTCCAGCGCCTACGTCCCGGTCCAGTCGATGCCGGGGTGGCTGCAGGCCGTCGCCGAGCACCAGCCGATCACGGTGATGGTGGACGCGGTCCGCGCGCTCACCCAGGGACCGGCCGCCGAGACGCTGCTCGGCCACAGCGCCGGCTTCTACGTGGTCCGGTCGCTGCTGTGGGCGGCCGCCATCGTGGCGATCTTCGTCCCCCTGGCGGTGGCGCGATACCGGCGAGGCTGACCCGGTCCCTCAGCAGGAGGCGCGCAGGTCGGAGAGGCGGACGAGCAGCTCGGAGCGGGCCGCCTCCAGCTCGGCGAGCGGCTCGGTCATGGTCGCCTCGACCTCGCGGGTGACCGCCCGGTCCAGGCCGCCGGTCAGCCGGTCGGCCCATCGGCGCCCGGCCCGGCGGGCGCTGGCCGCCAGCGCCCGCGCGAGCAGCCAGCCGGCGACCACCCCGCCGACCAGCAGCAGCAGCGGCGCCGGCACGCCCCGCCAGGTCGGCAGGTCCGGCAGGTCGGCCTGGGCCCGGCCCGCCAGGTACAGGGTCAGGTACCAGAGCACGCCGACGGCGACGACGACGGTGGCGACCGTCTGCAGCACGCCGACCAGCGGCCACAGCCGGAGGCGGGGCGGGCGGGCGTGATCGACCGACGCCCGTGCCACCGCCCCGTCGATCGCCGCGGCCAGCCGCTCCTCGAGCCGGTCCGGCGCCGCCAGGGCCATGACCGTCGCGCGCAGCGCCGGCGGGGCGGCCACCGCCGCCCCGCGCAGCAGGTCGTGGACGGGGTTGACGGTGCGACTGAGGGTCGACCGCCCCCGCCAGCCACGGGCGTAGGCGACCGGGTCGATCGACCGTGCCGAGGCCGGTCCCCGCTCGCCCCCGCCGCGCGCCCTGGCCAGCCACGCCAGCAGGCGGCCAAGCGGCCCGGCGCCGGCGGCCCTGGCCTCCGCCCGGGTGCGGCGCTGGCAGGCCCGGCGGACCCCGTCGACGTCCACGGCGGAGCGCGCCGCGGCCACCGCCCGCTCGCCGGCGGCGCGCCTGGCGTCCCCGCCGACCAGCGGCCGCGACGCTGCCGGCCCGTCGAGACCGGCCCGCCTGGCCAGCTCGGCCCCGGCGGCGCCGCAGTCGGCGGCGATCCGCTCGGTCACCACCGCCTTGGCACGCATCCGCTCCGACAGCCACGCCCGCAGCTCCTCCAGCTCGCCGTGGACGGAGGGGTCCGGGGAACCCCAAGGGGGTGCCCCGGTGGATCGATCGGGTCCGTCAGGGGGGTCGGCCGCGACCACGAACACCGGCCGGCCGCTGATGCCGTCGGCGGCCAGCCTGCGGCGGAGGTCGGCGGTGAGGGCCGCAACCTGCTCGGGCCCGCCGATCACGTCGCGCCGGTTGACCACGAACACGGCGCGGTCGGCGTGGTGCGCCAGCGGCCGCAGGTAGTCCTCGTGCAGCACCCGGTCGTTGTACTTCTCGGGGTCGAGCACCCAGCAGACCGCGTCCACCCTCGGCAGCAGCTCGTCGACGGTGGCCCGGTGGCGGCGCTCCACCGAGTCGTAGTCGGGCAGGTCCAGCAGGCACAGCTCGCCGAAGCGGGCGTCGTCGTGGCTGACCACCTTCTCGACCCCGACCCAGCCGAGCAGCGGCCGCAGCTCGGCGGCCGCGTCGGCCGGCACCCAGGCGACCGGCTCGTCGGTGACCGGCCGGGTCGCTCCCGCCGGGCTGATCTCCGCGCCCGCCAAGGCGTTGAGCAGGCTCGACTTCCCGGCGCCGGTGCCGCCGGCCAGGGCGAGCACGAAGGCGGTGCCGGGGAAGCCCAGCCGCGTCCGGGAGGCGGCCAGGGTCGCCCGGGCCGCTCCCGCGTCCAGCCCGAGCCGCTCGGCCGCCTCCGCGACCCGCTCGAGCCCCTCCAGGCAGCTTCCGAGGTCCGTGCGCGACAGGCTCATCGGGCCCGTCAGCTCCCGTCGAGGCTGGCGATCAGGCGCTCCGCCTCGGCGAGCACCTGGCCGGCGGCGGCGCGCAGCTCGCCGGGAGCGGCCACTCGCTCCTCGAGCAGGTCCAGGAAGCGGGCGGCGTCGCGGTCCAGCGCGGTCCGCAGCGTGCGGCGCAGGTCCCGCTCGGCGTCGCGGACGATGTCGAGCACGGCGGCCTCGCCGATGAGCGCCTCCAGCAGCTTCTGGTTGAGCACCGCGGTGCCGCCGGCGATGGCCACCTCGCCGCCGGTGAGCCCGGCCGAGTGGGCGAACACCGCCAGCATGGCGACCACGCCGATGGCGTTGACGCCGAGCGAGGTCACGAACGCGAACGCCCGCCGGCTCTGGCCGCGCTCCTCGACCATCCGGGTCAGCCGGCCCAGCCATTCGGTGAGCAGCGCCCGCGCCTCGGCCTCCAGCTCGGGGCCGTGGCCCCACAGCCCCGGGTGGTCGTCGAGCAGCAACGCCCCCGCCGGGTCGGCCGCCCACCCGGTGGCGGCGTTGCCGGCGGCCACGTCGGCGTGGCGGACCAGGGCGGCGACCAGCTCGTCGAAGGCGCGCTCCTTGGTCCGCTGCAGCTCGGGAGCGCCGCGCGCCGGCTGGAAGCGCCGGGCCAGCCACGAGCGGACCCGGCCGACGCCGCTGGACAGCCAGCGGCTCACGTCCCCGACCCCGACGAACTCCTGCCAGGAGCGCATCACCTCGCCGCGGAGGAAGTCGCCACCGGCCAGGCGGTCCTGCAGCCGCCCGTGCTCGGTCGCGTAGGCGCGCTCGACCGCCGCCCGCAGCGCCGCCGCCCGGAGCCGGTCGGCCTCCAGGTCGCGGGCGACCTCGTCGACCGTGGCCGGCAGGCCGGCGAGCGCGCCCCGGAGCGCCTGGGCCTTGACCGCGGCGAGCGCCGAGGCGTCGGCGGACAGGTCGGCGAGGCGGGCGCGGACCGGCTCGATGGCGGCGGGGTCCAGGCCGTCCACGGCAGGGTCGCGCGCCCCCTCGACGACGCCGAGCAGCGGCAGGTCGCGACCCCCTGGCCCGGCGTGGCCGAACCCGGCCTCCTCGAAGCGGCGCCGGCAGTCCCGCAGGACGGCCTCCCGGTCGGCCGCCCGGCGCGGCAGCCGGTTGACGACCACCAGCAGCGGCACGCCCCTGGCCTTGGCCCGCCGCAGGAACTCCCAGGGCACCGCGTCGGCGTAGCGCTGCGCGGTGGTGATGAACAGGCAGAGGTCGGCGGCCTGCAGCAGCTCGTCGGCCGCCTTGCGGTTGGCGGCCTCCACCGAGTCGACGTCGGGGGCGTCGACCAGCGCGATCTCGGGGAACGCGCGCTCGTGCACGACGAGCTGAAGGCGGTCGGCCTCGGCGAGGGCGGCGAGCACCCTGCCGGCCATGAAGGCGTCGGTCTGCCCGGGGGCGAGCAGCACGACCGGCCGCATGGTGGTCGGCCGCACCACCCCGCTGGGGCTCACCTGGTGCCTCACGAGCCCGTTCAGCAGCGACGACTTCCCGGCCCCGGTCGAGCCGAGCAGGATGCAGACCAGCGGTGCCTCCAGGTCGCGGACGCGCGGCAGCAGGTAGTCGTCGAGCTGCCACGCGAGCCGGCGCCGGCGGTCCTGGCTCTGGTCGCCGGGACCGGGGGCGCGGGGCACCGCGGCCGCCACCAGCCCGGCCAGCCGGGCCAGCGTGGCCTGCAGGGCGGTGGTGTCGACTGCGGTTGGCATGTTGCTCTCCAGGTACCCGGATCGAATGAAACCAAGCGAATGTCCAAGAGGTCTATTCCTGCGCCGTCGGTACACGACAGAGGAGGAGTGACGGTATGGGCATTCTCGGCTGGATCGTTCTCGGGCTGCTCGCCGGGGCCATCGCCAAGGCCATCCTGCCTGGCGACGACCCTGGCGGCATCATCGTCACGATGATCATCGGCATCGTCGGCGCGCTGCTCGGCGGGTTCCTCGCTCAGGTCTTCTTCGACACGGCCACGCTCGACGAGTTCTTCGACATCAGCACCTGGCTGACGGCGATCGTCGGCGCGATCATCCTGCTGCTGCTGTACCGGCTGGTCGCCGGCCGGGGGCGCCGAGCGCTCTAGCTCAGGGGACGCTCAGCTCCGGCTGAGGGGCGCGGGCCTCCAGGTCGCCGACGCCCAGCCTGGACAGCAGGCGGATCGGCGGGCTGTAGGCCCGGCCCGGGTCCCTCGGCAGGAACGCGAGCTGCAGGTCGCACCAGGACAGCCGCAGCGACTCGGCGTTGGTGGGGGTGGCCAGCAGGAACTGCACCCGGTCGGCGAGCGCGTGCATCAGCTCGGCCACGTGGTCGATGTTGGTCGAGTCGAGGTGCGCGATGTGCTCGTCCATGATCAGCAGGTCGGCCGCGTCGGCGGTGCCCATGGTGGCCAGCAGCAGCAGGATCGCGATCTTGGCCCGCTGGCCGCCGGAATGGGCGGCGTCGCGGTAGGAGCGCCGGCGCTCCCCCGGCACGTGCGCGACCAGCACGTCCACGCCGTACTCCTCGGGCCGCTCGCCCGCGACCAGCCGCAGCTCGCCCTCGGCGCCGCCGGTCTTGCACACGCCAGCGAACTCGCCGCTCAGCCGCTGCACGACCTCCCGGACCCCATCCTCGAAGCGGCGCCGCGCCTGCTCGACGCGCCCGAGCTGCTCGTCCAGCTCGTGCTTTCGCCGCTCGGCCTGGCGGTTGGCCTCCTCGACGGCGTCCGCCTTGGCCTCGCGGCCGGCGAGCAGGTCGGCCTCCCGTACCTCGGCCGGGAAGCGCTCCTCGTCGTCCACCTGCCCGCTCAGCCACTCGATGTCGCGCACCACCGACTCGGTGCCCGGCAGGTCGCCGCCGGCGAGCAGGGCCTGCTGCTCCTGGCTGAGCGGCCGGGCGGCCAGCTCGGAGTCCAGCGCCGCCAGCCCCCTGTCCAGCTCCGCCAGCTCGGGGAGGTGCTTGGCGACGCGGGCCTCGGCCTCGGCGTGGCGCTGCCGTGCCATCGCCCACTCGGCGTTGGCGGCCCCCCGCCGCTCGTCCAGCTCGCGCAGCTCACGCGCGAGCGCACGCTCGCCCTCGACCGGGTCGGCGTGTCCGCCACCGGCCTTCGTGCGGGCCCGCTCGGCCTTGTTGACCCGCGCCTGGAGGTCGGGGAGGGCCCGCACGGCCTCCAGCACCTGCAGGGCACGGTGCCCAGCGGCCCGCAGCTCGGGGATGCCGGCGTCCAGCCCGGCCGCCTGCTCACCGAGCCTGGTCGCCTCGGCCTTGAGCTGGAGCAGGTGCAGCTCCCTGGCCCTGCGTCCCAGCACCGGCCGCTCGGGGGCCTGGAGGCGGGCGATGCCGTCGCCGTAGCGCATCCCGTCGGGGGCGACAGCGGCCAGGCCCCTCCCGGCCAGGCTGTGGGCCTGGGCGGCGTCGTGGGCGGCCTGCGCGTCCTCCCGCTCCAGCAGCAGGCCGACCTCGACCGGCCCGAGCACGCCGGCGAGGGCGGCCCGCGGCTCGCCGGCGCCGCCCCGGACGATCGGCCAGCGATAGCCGGCCTCCACCGCCAGGGCGGTCGCCTGGCGGTAGGTGTGGGAGGCCACCAGCAGGCCCCAGAGGTCGTCGCCGAGCGCGGCCTCGGCGCGGGCCCTGGTGGCATCCCCGGTCGCCTCGTCGGCCAGCTCCAGCACCTCGGCGACGACGACGGCCTCAATGCCGGCCTCGGCCAGGGTGGCCTTGAACGCCTCCACCTCCGCCGGGACGACCACGCCACCCTCGGTGACCACCGCCATGCGGGCTTGCAGGCCGGCGAGGGCCGCGCCGATCTCCTGCCGCCTGGCGAGCACGGCCGCGAGGCTCGACTCGGCCGCCTGCACCTCGGCCTCGGCCTGCTCGACGGTCCGCTCGCCGGCCAGGCTGGCCATGCGCACGGCGGTCGCCTTGGCCTCCTCGGCCCTGGCCTCCACGGCGGCCAGGCGGACGATCTCGCCGTGCTGGGCGTCGCGGCTCTCGTTGAGGCCGCCGGCGAGCGCCTCGGCCTGGTCGGCGAGCTTCCCGGCCGCGGCCTCCAGGGCCGGCAGCCGCTTGGTCAGCGTCGCCAGCTCCCGCCGGTCGGCGGCGATCCGCTCGGCGATCCGCTCCCGCTCGGCCTTGGCCGCGTCGACGCGGACGGCCACGTCGCGATGCTCGGCGGCGGGCCGGGCCAGGTTGCGGAGCAGCTCCAGCCGCTCGCGCAGCCCGGCCCACTCGAGGTGGCGGGCGGCGAGGGTCTGCAGCTCGCCGAGCTGGTCCTGCTCGACCCGCGCGGCCTCGATCGCGGCCAGGTACGCCTCCCTGGCCTGGTCGGCCCGCTCCCGCTGGGCCTCGACCTCGTCGAGCAGGACCCGCTCGCCGGTGAGCTCCAGCAGCTTGCGGAGCAGGCCGGGGGGCCGCTCCTCCATCGTCCGGTCGATCGCGCCCTGCGGGAGGGCGAGCACCTCGCGCAGCGCCCGGGTGATGCCGGTCCGGTCGAGCAGCTCGTCGTAGCGGCGCGGGCCGAGCCAGTCCGGCTCGGGGTTGGCCTCCAGGAACGCGTCGAGGTCCTCGCCGATCGGGTGCTCGAAGCCCCAGCGGACCAGTCCGGGGAGCACCCGGTAGCGCCGGCGCTCGGCGGTGACGAGGCAGACCACGCTGACCCGGTCGGCGTCGCGCAGCTCGTCGCCGGCCGCGGCGAACAGGCGCTCGCCCCGCTCGGGCAGCACCGGGTTGGCAAAGGTCGCCCGGAGCAGGGCCCGCTCGGCCGGCGTGCCGCCGGGGCCGCCGTCGAAGATGTACCCGTCGGAGCTGCGCCCGGGAGCGAAGCTGGTGATCCCGAGCAGCAGCTTGATGCCGTCCAGGAAGCAGGTCTTGCCGCTGCCGTTGGGCCCGGTGGCCACGTTGATCCCGTCGACCAGCAGCGGGATCGGGTCGGGCCGCAGCGACCCCCAGTGGACGAGCTGGACCTCCTCAATCCTCGGCATCGCCGCCCCTGCTCCCCAGCTCCGCGGCCCGCCGCCGCAGGTGGGCCAGCCGCTGGTGGCGGCCGACCAGCGCCCTGGCCGCCTCGGCCGCCTCCGGCTCGTCGAGCGTGTCGAGCAGGGCGCCGGCCTCGACCCGTCCCTCGCGCAGGGTCAGGTAGCCGGCACGGTCCAGGCGCTCGAGCGCGCCGGGCAGGCCGGCGCCGTCGAGCCGGGCGCCGAGCAGCTCGGTCAGGTCGTCGGGGTCCAGCCACGGCTCGCCGGGCGCCTCGCCGGCCCTGGCGCGCTCCTCCGGCAGGAAGCGGAGGTGCAGCCAGCAGGTGGCGAGCACGGCCAGCTCGTCGGTGCCGAGGGCGACCACCGGCTGGAGGCCCGGCGCAGCGGGCAGAGGGCCGTCCAGCCGTGCCAGCCAGCGCTCCGACCGGGGCGAGTAGGCGAGCTCGCAGCCGGCCTCCGCCAGCCGCCGGCGCACCTCCTCGCGGGTCTCCTGCTCGCCCAGCTCCGGCACGTCGGCGGCGGCCACCGACCCGACCAGCAGCACGCGGCACAGCTCGGTGGCGTTCACGAGGCGCGCTCCTCCCCACCGGCCCAGGCGCGGGCCGGCGTCCGCGGCGCCTCGGCGTCGCCCTCCCCGGGGTCCCCGGACCGTTCCCCGGGGGCCCGTGGGGCGCGGACGCCGGTCCAGGAGACGATGCCGACCTCGTCGTGGCCGACCACCTCGAAGCGGGGCTGCGGGTCGAGGTCGGCGGCCAGGCTGCCGTCACCGGCCGGGCCCCAGCGGGACCAGGCCTCGACCGCCGCGGCCATGCGGGCGGTTGCCTCGGCCCAGGTCCCTCCGACCACCCATCTGCCCAGGTCGGTGTCGCCGAGGCCGGCCAGCCAGGTCATCACGTCGGCGGCGAGCAGGACGAAGTCGGGCACGACCTCCGGCGACTCGATGGGCAGCAGGACCGGTTCGGGCAGCGGCACGACCACCGGCTCCGGCCGGCCGAGGTGCTCGTCGAGGGCGGCAAGGGCGGCGCCGGCCCGCCCCGCCGGCACGGCGGGGCGGAGCTGGGTCCGCCCGGCGACCAGCCCGGCCAGCGTGGCCGTGTCGGTCGCGGCGACCACCGTCCGCAGCTCGGCCGCGGTGGGGGCCACGGTCCCGCGCCCCGCGGCCGCCTCGGCGTCGTCCCCACCTGCCCGCTGGGCGTTCGTCGTCTCGTCGACCAGCGCCTGCAACCGTCCTGTCACGGTCGCCGCGCGGTGGCGCTCGGCCTCGTGGCCGGGTCCCACCTGCTCGGCCAGCTCGGCCATATCGGCAAGGTGGACGGCGGCGAGCCCGGCCGCGGCCTGCAGGGCGTCGTCGGCGCCCTCGCCGATCCTCCTGACCAGGTTGGCGTGGTCGCGCTCCAGCACCGCGGTGGCGGCCACGAACGGCGCGAACGCGGCCCGGTCATCGACCCCGGCGGCGCTCGCCAGGGCCAAGGCGGCGCCGAGCACCTTGAGGGCGCGCTCCGGCGCGATCCGCGGGGTGGCCAGGACCGCGCAGACCGCCGCCACGAGCTGCCCCTCGTCCGACAACCGCCAGGCGCCCGCCCGCTCGGGCGGCCGGCTCCCCCCCGGGTCGTCCGCCTCCACCAGCAGCCCATCGGCCCGCAGCTCGCCCAGCAGCCTGACCGCTGTCGCCGGCTCCAGCCAGGTGAGGGCCCGCTCGGCGTCGGCCAACTGCCAGCTTGGGGTCGGCAGCGCGGCCAGCTCGCGGAGGACGGCGACCTTGAGCCGCTGGTAGGGGTGGCCGAGAAGCTCGGCGAAGGGCCCCAGCGACGGCGCAGCGCGACCGGCGGGAGATGCGTGAGAAGCCTGGCCGGGGTCGGTGGGCTCGCCGGCCGGCTCGGGCCACGTTGCTGCCACCATGGTGACGAGACCGTACACGAAGCGGCCTGGGCGTGACCTAGGTACCTCTACGCAGTGCGGGTGGCCCAGGTGTCGTAGTCCTCACGTGCTGGCCGCCCGGTCCCGCTCGATCAGCACCCGCCGCAGGATCTTGCCGGACAGCGCCTTGGGGATCTCGTCCACGAACTCGACCCGGCGGACCCTCTTGTGCGGGGCGACCCGCTCGGCGACGAAGGCCATGACCTCCTCGGCCTCCAGTGGCGTCCTGGCCACCACGAACGCCTTGGGGACCTCGCCGGCCTCCTCGTCCGGGCTGCGGACCACGGCGGCGTCGGCGATCTCCGGGTGCGCGAGCAGCACCGCCTCCAGCTCGGCCGGTGCCACCTGGAGGCCCTTGTACTTGATGAGCTCCTTGACCCGGTCCACGACGTAGACGTAGCCGTCGTCGTCGACGTGGCCGAGGTCGCCGGTGTGCAGCCAGCCGTCGGGGTCCAGCATGTCCGCGGTCGCGCGGGGGTTGTTCAGGTAGCCCTTCATGACCTGCGGCCCGCGGGCCAGCAGCTCGCCGGTCTGGTTGCGGCCGAGGTCGGCGCCGGTGGCCGGGTCGACGACGCGCAGCTCGGTGTTGGGCAGCAGCACCCCGACCGAGCCGTGGCGCGGACCGAGCGGGGCGCCGGCGTTGGTGGTCAGTACCGGGCTGGTCTCGGTCAGGCCCCAGCCCTGCATCACGTCGCAGGCCAGGCGGCTGGCGCATGCCAGCTCGAGGCTGGCGTCCAGCGGCGCGGCGCCGGACATGATGAACCCCAGGGACGACAGGTCGTACTTGTCGACCATCGGGTGCTTGGCGAGCGCGAGCACGATCGGCGGGACCAGGAAGGCCTGGGTGATGTGCTGCTCCTGGAGGATGCGAAGGAAGTCCTCCAGGTCGAACCGGGGCATGCTGACCAGCGTGGCGCCCTGCCAGAGGGCGGCGGCCATGAGCACCACCTGGCCGTAGATGTGGAAGAAGGGCAGCACGGCGATCAGCCGGTCGCCCTCCGTCGAGACGAGCACCGGCCGGCACTGGGCGAGGTTGGCGACCAGGTTGCGGTGGGTGAGCATGACCCCCTTGGGCAGGCCCGTGGTGCCGCTCGAGTACGGCATGGAGACGAGGTCGGTGGCCGGGTCGATCTCGACCGACGGTGGCGTGTCGCCGCCGGCGAGCAGGCTCGCGAACGGCGTCGCGCCCTCGCCCTCGCCGAGCACGAAGACCTCCTCGACGCCGGTCTGGCTGGCGGCCGCGAGCGCGCGGTCGAGGAATGGCGGCACGGTGAGCAGGAACCGGGCGCCCGCGTCGCGGAGCTGGAAGGCGAGCTCGTCCACGGTGTAGAGGGGGCTGATGGTGGTGTTGACCCCGCCGGCGGCGGAGACGCCGTAGAAGGCCAGCGCGTACTCCGGCACGTTCGGGCTGTGGATGGCGAACACGTCACCCTTGGCGAAGCCGCGGGCGGCCAGCCCCGCGGCCACCCGGCGCACCCCCCCGGCGAGCTGGCCGTAGGTCAGCGTCCGTCCGCTCGGGCCGTCGACCAGGGCCGGAGCGTCGGCGTGCCGTCCCGCGTCGGCCAGGACGAGCTCGTGCAGCGACACGTCGGGGATCTGGACGTCGGGGTGCGGGCTGGTCACGATCTCCGGTGCCATGGCTGCCTCCTCGCCGACCGGGGCGGATGGCTGATCTCAACCGGCACGGCCTGGGTTGTCAATGCCCGTTCTGGCAGGGCAAACTGGGGTTTCCGCTGGGAGGGGGCACACGGTGTCCGACCGCTTCGACTCCATCGAAGAGAGCGAGCGGGTATGGCTGGACGAAAAGCGCCGCTCGGCCGCCCGCCGCTCCTGGCTGCTGATCGGCGCGCTCGTGCTGGTCGCGGTCTTCCTGGCATGGCTGACGGTCGACGGCCTCGGCGGCGGCCAGGCGGTGACGACCACGACCACCGTGGACCAGCGGGCCCTCGCCGACGGGCAGCAGGCGCTCACCGACTGGGGCCGTTTCGCGGTCACCAACGACCTGCGCGTCCTCAAGGACTCCTTCTGGGCCAACGGCCCGCAGTACAAGCTGCTCGCCAAGGAGGCGCAGTCGGGCGACCAGCCGATCGGGCCGCCCGCCTACAAGGTGACCATGACCGGCGTGCAGGTCATCAGCGCCCGCCCCGACCAGCGCGTGCTCCGGGGGCGTGTGCTGCTCACGCGTCCGGGCGAGGTCGCGCAGACCTACGCCTGGGACATCTGGATGCGGCGCGACGACGCCGCTGGCGGGCGCTGGCGCCTCTGGACGGTACGGGAGACGGCGGCGCGCTGACGGGGCCGGCCCGGTCAGCTCCCGGAGACCGGCGGCAGCTCGACCACCTCGCCGGGGTAGATCAGGTCCGGGTCGCCCGAGCGGAGCCCGCCCCGGTTCGCCTCGACCACCGTGACCCAGTAGGCGGCGATCTCACGGTCGGAGAGGTCGGCCGCGCGGCGTCCCCTGACCTCGGCGAGGTGGGTGCGCGCGATCGTCCAGAGGTTGTCGCCGCGCACCACCGGGTGGCGGGTGGCCTGCTCGGCGCCACCCTGGCCCTGGCCACCCGACTCGCCGCTGCCCGACCCCGACTCGCCGCCCGACCCCGATTTCGACCCGGACCCCGGCTGGCCGCCCGGCTGACCCGGGCCCTGCCCGGCCTCGGGGGCCGTGGTCGTGGTGGTGGTGGTCGTGCCGGCGGGGTTGAACCTGTAGGCGGGCGGGCGCAGCGCGGTGGTTGTGGTGGTGGGCTGGCCGGCCGCCCTGTCCTGGGGGCCCGCCGTCGACGCGGTGGTGTCGCCGCCGGCGGCCCTGGTGGTGGTCGTGGTCGCCGGGGCGGCGGTCGCCGGCGGCCGGGTCGTGGTCGGCTCCGGCTGGAGGCCCGCCGACGGGCCGGTGGTCGCGGTGGTGGCGCTCGGCGCGGCGGCCGACCTGGGTGGGGTCGTGGTGGTGGCGGCGGCGGTCGTCGGCGCCGCCGTGGTGGTGGGCTGGGTGGTGGTCGGCTCGGACGTCGCCGGCTCGGTGCTGGGCGTCGTCTCGGGCTCGGTCGGGGACGTCGCCGGCTCGGACAGGGGCGGCGCCTGGCCGGCGGGCCGCGGCCGGTAGCGCGGCGGCGACGGCTCGTCCTGGCCGGTGGTGGTCGGCTCCTGGCCGGCGGGCCGCGGGCGGTAGGCCGGCTGCGACGGCTCGTCCTGGCCGCCGGTGGTGCTGGTCGGCTGCGCCGCCGCCCACGGCCGAGGGGTGGTGGCGGGGGCCGGGGCGGCCGCGACCGGGCGACGGGCCGGCGGGCCCGCCCCGGCGCCTCCCCCCGGCGCGGCCACGGCCGTGCCGGCCGTCGCCAGGGTGCCGCCACCCACCATCGAGGTCGCCAGCGTGACCGCCACCGCGTGGTCGGCGACCCGGCGCACCAGCGGCAGGGTGAGCCAGCGGACGGCCCGTATCGCCCCCGGCAGGTGGCTCAGGCTGGCGAGCAGGTAGAGCACGCTGGACGCGAGCAGCCAGTACGCCATGACCAGCGCGACCATGCGGAGCAGCGAACCGAGCACGTTCTGGACGGGGCTGTCGAGCAGCCACGGCAGCGGCCGCTCCCAGGGGATCCGCATGGCCGGGAGGCGCCCGAGCCGGTGGAGGCCGGCAACCGCCGCGGCCTCCAGCCCGAGGAGGCCGAGCAGCGAGCCCACCCTGCGCAGCGACGCAGCGCGGTCGGCGGTCACCATGGCATGCCTGCTCCGACGATTTGGGACAATGTACACAAGCGAGTCGAGTGTGGGCCACGCGCGCGCGGCATGTCAATGCAGCCAAGATGCACGCTACGATCGGCGTTCGTCCAGCCGAAGGAGGCGGTCACCTCATGCGCGTGGCCATGCTCAGCCGCGAGTATCCCCCCGAGGTGTACGGCGGCGCCGGGGTGCACGTCGAGTACCTGGCCCGCGAGCTGGCCCACCTCGTCGAGCTGGAGGTGCACTGCTTCGGCGCCCCACGCCCGGCCGGGCCGCCCGGGTCGCCCCGGGTCGTCGCCCACCCCACCTGGGGTGCGCTGGCCGGCGACGCCCGCCACCTCGGCGCGCTGCGCACAGTCGCCACCGACCTGTCGATCGCCGCCGGCGTCGAGGGGGCCGACCTGGTCCACAGCCACACCTGGTACGCCAACCTCGCCGGCCACCTGGCCAAGCTCCTCTACGGCATCCCCCACGTCGTCAGCGTGCACAGCCTGGAGCCGCTGCGGCCCTGGAAGGTCGAGCAGCTCGGCGGCGGCTACCACGTCTCCCGCTTCTGCGAGCGCACCGCCCTGGAGGCGGCCGACCGGATCGTGGCCGTCTCGGCGGGGATGGCCGCCGACGTCATCGGGGTCTACCCGACCGTCGACACCGGCCGGGTCCGGGTCATCCGCAACGGCATCGACACCGACCAGTACCGGCCCGACCCGGCCACCGACGTGCTGGCCGCCTATGGCGTCGACCCCGGCCGGCCCTCGGTGATCTTCGTCGGCAGGATCACCCGCCAGAAGGGCGTGCCCCACCTGCTCGACGCCGCCCTGGCCATCGACCCGGCGGCCCAGCTCGTGCTCTGCGCCGGAGCGCCCGACACGCCGGAGCTGGGCCGCGAGGTGGCCGAGAAGGTCGCCCGCATCCGGCGGGAGCGCGGCGGCGTCGTCTGGATCGAAAAGATGCTCGAACGCCGCGAGGTGGTCCAGCTCCTGACCCATGCGACCGTCTTTGTCTGCCCGTCGGTCTACGAGCCGCTCGGCATCGTCAACCTGGAGGCGATGGCCTGCGAGACGGCGGTGGTGGCGACCGCCACCGGCGGCATCCCCGAGGTCGTCGCCGACGGCGAGACCGGCCTGCTGGTGCCGTTCGACAGCGACGGGGCCAGCGGCCCGCGCGACCCGGCCCGCTTCGCCGCCGACATCGCCGAGCGGGTGAACCGGCTGCTCGCCGACCCTGGCCTCGCCGAGCGGATGGGCCAGGCCGGCAGGCGGCGGACGATCGAGCAGTTCTCCTGGACGGCGATCGCCGCCGAGACCGCCGCCCTCTACGCCGAGCTGGTCCCCCCGACCGGGCAGCCGCCGTGACGACCCCCGCCGTCCGCACCCCCGAGGAGCACTTCGAGGGCCTGCCCGGCTTCGCGTTCCGGCCCAGCTACCGCGAGGCGCTCGGACTGCGGCTCGCCCACCTGGACGAAGGCGCCGGTCCGCCGGTGCTGTTCCTGCACGGCGAGCCGACCTGGTCGTTCCTCTGGCGCAAGGTGCTCCCACCCGTGCTCGACGCCGGCTTCCGCTGTGTCGTTCCCGATCTCCCGGGGTTCGGCCGGTCCGACAAGCCCGTCGACTCGCGCTGGTACACCTTCGACCGCCACGCCGAGGCCGTCGCGAGCCTGCTCGCCGACCTGGACCTGCGGGACGCCACCCTGGTCGCGCACGACTGGGGCGGGCCGATCGGGCTGCGCCTCGCCGTCGAGCAGCCGCAGCGGTTCGGGCGTCTGGTCCTCATGGACTCCGGTGTGTTCACCGGCCAGCAGCGCATGAGCGATAGCTGGCTGCGGTTCCGCGACTACGTCGCCCGCACCGAAGACCTCCCGGTCGGCTGGCTGGTGCGCCGCGGCTGCCTCCACGACCCGGGCGACGAGGTGGCGGCCGCCTACGACGCCCCCTTCCCCGAGCCGGCGGCCAAGGCCGGCGCCAAGGCGTTCCCCGGGCTGATCCCGCTCACGCCCGACGCGCCCGGGGCCGAGACCGGCCGCCGCACCCTTGCCGGTCTGCGCGAGCGGCCCCGGCCCACCCTGATCCTGTGGGGCGAGGCCGACAATGCCCTCCCGGTGGTGCTCGCCGACCTGCTCAGCGCCGTCCTCGAGGTCGAACGGCCGCCGACCCGCCTGGCCGCCGGCCACTACCTCCAGGAGGACCAGGGGCCAGAGGTCGGCCGCCTGATCGCCGACTGGCTCACCGGCGAGCCGACCTGACCTGACCGTCGGCCCCAGCGGCTACGATCCGTGGCGATGCCACACGTGACGATCGGCTTCCGGGCGCACACCGGCTGGGCGGTGGCAGTCGCGCTGGCCGGCCCGCCGGGCGCGCCGGCGGTGGTCGACCGGCGACGGCTCGACCTTACCGACCCCGAGGTGCCGAGGCAGGCCTTCCACGTCGCCGCCGATCTGGACGCCGGCGCCGCCGAGGAGCTGGTCGAGCGGGCGACTCGGACCGCGGAGACCCTCGCCGAGCGGGCGGTCCGCGGGCTCGTGGGCGAGCTGCGGTCGGCGGGTCACCAGCTCGCCGGCGCCGGCGTAACCCTCGGCAGCGGCCGCCGGCTCGGGACGCTCGCCCAGGTCCTCGCCTCCCACCCGGCCATGCACGCCGCCGAGGGCGAGCTGTACCGCGAGGTGCTGGTCCAGGCGTGCGCGGGGTGCGCCCTGCCCGTCACCGGCGTCCCCGAACGCGACCTGTACGACCGTGCCGCCGTCGCCCTCGGCGTCCCCGTCCCGGACCTGCGCCGGCGGGTGGCCGGGCTCGGCCGTGCCTGCGGCCCGCCGTGGGCGCAGGACCAGAAGTCCGCCGCGCTGGTCGCCTGGCTCGCCCTGGCCACCACGCCGACCTAGGGCGGCCCCGCCTCGCCCGTCAGCGGGCGAAGCGCCAGCGGGTCGCGCCGAACGGCTCGGCGGTGGCGACCCCGAAGGCGGTATGGAACGTGAACCGGTACAGGTGCCAGGGCGGCGGCCCGGCGCTCGGGGCGCTGAACGGCGCCGTGAACGCGTCGCCGTCCACCTCCGCCGGCCACCCGCCCTCGCGGTACAGGCCGGCCACCCGCTCCAGCGTCGGCCGGTCGACGGCCCTGGTCGCTGCGCCCTCCAGGACGAGGTCGATGCCGTCCAGCCTGACGGAGATCGTGCAGGCCGGGTTCGCCGCCAGGTTGCGAGCCTTGCGGGTCCCGGGCCCGCTGGTGAAGAAGAGGTCGCCGTCGAGCCAGAGGGCACCGATCCCCGCGGCGCTGGGGCGGCCGTCCGGTCGGGAGGTTCCGAGGAAGAACGGGACGTCGGCCTGCGGCACGCCGGCCGCGAGCAGGTCATGTGGCCTGCTCCACAGCAGCGGTGGGGCCCCGTAGCCGTCGAGGTTGGTGACCTCGCTTGGCGCTCGGTCGGTCATCGCGCACCTCCTGATCGGCGGGCTGGTTGGTCGGGCCATGGAACCTGGGGCGAGCGGTGGTAGTCCACCGCCATCGCCGACCAGCGGGGCCCGTGCGCGGCGAGGCGCCGCCGGAAGCCCTCCCAGCCCCGCGCGGCAACGGGCGACCAGCCGACCTCCGCGATGCCCGGGAGCCGTGGGAAGGTCATGCGCTCGACGTCGGCGATGCTCCGGAGCGTCTCGCTCCACAGCGGCGCCTCCACGCCGAGCACGTCGGCGTCGCCGACGCCGTCGAGCACCGTCGAGGGCTCCCACTCGTAGGCGTCCCTGACCTCCACGTGACCCGCCCAGTCGAGCCCGAGCCTGGTGTGCTCGTCGTACTTCATGTCCAGGTAGGTCATGGGCGCGGGCGACAGCACCAGCTTGGTTCCCTGCCGCACGGCCGCCCGGATGGCGTCGCCGCCGGTGCGGGGGTCCCACCACTGCGCGGCGGTGGTGGGGAGCAGCCTGGCCTTGGCGATCTCCTGCCAGCCGATCGCCCGCTTGCCGTGCGCCCCGACGAGCTGCTGCACCCGCTCGACGAACCCGCCGTACTGCCGCTCGCTGAGGGTCTGGACCTCGTCGCCGCCGATGTGGAGGTAGGGACCGGGCGTCAGTGCCGCCAGCTCGCCGAGCACCTCGTCGAGGAACCGCCAGGTCGCCGGCTCGTCCACGCACAGCGAGCTGAGGCCCACCTCCATCCCGGTGTAGAGCTCGCGCGCGCGGCCGTCGCAGCTCAGCTCGCTGTAGGACGCCAGGGCGGCGTTGGTGTGCCCGGGAACGTCGATCTCGGGGACGACGGTGACGTGGCGGTCGCGGGCGTAGCCGACGATCTCCGCGTACTGCGGTTGCGTGTAGGAGCCGCCGGGTCCGCCGCCGACCTGGGTGCTGCCTCCGTGCGTGGCGAGCCTGGGCCGGCTGCCGATGGCGATCCGCCATCCCTGGTCGTCGGTGAGATGAAGGTGCAAGACGTTGAGCTTGTAGAGCGCGATCAGGTCGATGAAACGCTTCACCTCGGCCACCGTGAAGAAGTGCCGCGCGACGTCCAGCATCGCCCCCCGCCATGCGAACCGCGGATGGTCGACGATCCGTCCGCCGGGGAGCCTCCAGGAACCCGGCTGCACGGTCGTGCCCTCGATCGCCGGGGGCAGCAACTGGCGCAGGGTCTGCGCGCCCATGAACAGGCCCGCCGGCCGGTTGGCCCGCAGGGTGGCCGACTCGCCCGTCACCACCAGCTCGTAGCCCTCGTCGCCGAGCCGGTCGTCGCCGGTGAGCTCCAGGGAGATGGCGCCGGCGCGCGTCGCCGGGGGGCCGGCCGAGACCGGCAGCGGGTACCCGGTGGAGCGTCGCAGCACGGTCGCGAGCTGCTCGCCGGCGGTCGCCGCCTCGGCGGACCCGGGCGCGGCCAGGATGCGCGTGGACCCCTCCAGCGTGAACCACGTCCCGCTGGCCGCCTCCACCGAGACGGGAGCGGGGACGATGGCCAGGTCCGTCGACACTCGCTATCGCCAGCAGCGGTGCGTCAGCGGGTCACGAACTTGTAGAAGGAGTTGGTGACGCCGAGCTGGGCCAGCTCCGCCTCGTGCTCCTCGGCGGCTCTGCGGTTCCCGAACCGGCCGCTGTAGACCGCGTATCTGGTCCTCAGCGAGGAGTAGTCGGCCTGCTTCAGCACGGCCGCGTCGTCGACGCCCTGCTCACGGAGCAGCCGCCTCTTGCTGTCGGCGTGGGCGAGGTCGTTGAAGCTGCCCAGGATCACCGTGTGGAACTCGGCGGGCAGGGTCGTGGCCGTCCGTCGGATGCTCGTCTCGGGGGCCGTGCCGGCCTGCGCGGCCGGCCCGGTCCCGGGGGACGAGAAACCGAGGAGGATGCCGGCGACGAGGCCGACCACTGCGGCGACGGCCGCCATCGCCGGCCCTGGTCGGGGCCAGCGAGTGTCATACATGGCAACGACGCTATCGTGCCGCTGGGGCGGGCTCAAAATCGGGCTTCACGATTCCTCCAGCTTGCGCAGCTCCGAGCGGCGGATCTTGCCGGTGAGGGTCTTGGGCAGGTCGTCGACGAACTCGACCTTGCGCGGGTAGGCGTAGGCGGACAGCCGCTCGCGCACGTGCCGCCGCAGCTCGGCCGCCAGCTCCTCGCCCGGCTCGTGGCCGGGGGCCAGCCGCACGAACGCCTTCACGACGTGGCCGCGCTGCGCGTCGGGGCTGGCGACCGCCGCCGACTCGGCCACCGCGGGATGCTCCAGCAGCGTGCTCTCGACCTCGAACGGCCCGATGCGGTAGCCGGCCGAGATGATCACGTCGTCGGCCCGGCCCTGGTACCAGACATAGCCGTCCGTGTCGTTCAGGGCGGTGTCCTTGGTGTGGAACCAGTCGCCGCCGAACACCTCCTCGGAGTCCTCCGGCCGGTTCCAGTAGCCGAGGGGGTAGTGCGGGTTGGACCGGGCACGAAGGCAGATCTCGCCGGGCTGGCCCTGCGGCACCGGCTGCTCGTCCTCGTCGAGCAGCGCCACCTCCCAGCCCGGCAGGGGCAGGCCCATCGAGCCCGGCCGGACCTCGACGGTGGGGTAGTTGCCGCACAGTGGGTAGCTCTCGGACAGGCCGTAGAAATCGAGCACCGGGCAGCCGACCGTCCGGTTCCACCAGGCGATCGCCTCGGGGTTGAGCGGCTCCCCGGCCGAGCAGGCCAGCCGCACCCGGAAGCCGAGGCCCTTGGCCTCCTCCACGCCCATCATGGCCCGGATCGCGGTCGGGGTGGTGAACAGGTTGCCGACCCCGTGGTCGGCGATCAGCCGCAGCGCCTTGCCAGGGTCGAAGCCGCCCTTGCGGCCGTGCACCAGCGTCTGGACCCCGAACCGCCACGGCCCGAGGAGGCCGGGCACGATCCCGGCGATCCAGGCCCACTCGCCGGTCGAGTGGAACAGCTCGCCCACCTGGACGTCGTGACAGAACTGGAACTCCTCGTGGCCGAGCAGGTAGCGGTGGGCGTGCAGGATGCCCTTGGCGAGGCCGGTGGTGCCGGAGGTGTAGTAGAGCTGGGCGGGGGTCTCGGGGTCGGTTGCCGGGGTCTCGAAGTGGTCGGCGGCGGCCCTGGTCAGCTCCTCGAAGCTCTCGCGACCGGTGCCGCCGACCACCACCAGGTGCTCGACCGTTGGCGCCTGGTCGAGCAGGGCGGCCACCCGGTCGCGGTGCGCGGCGGAGGTGACCAGCACCTTGGCCTGCGAGTCGTTGAGCCGGTACACGATCGACTCGTCGCCGTACAGCACCGACATCGACAGCAGGATCGCCTCGCACTTGTAGGTGGCGAGGAACGCGGCGGCGATCTCCGGCGAGGCGGGCGCCATCACCGCCACCCGGTCGCCGCGCTCCACGCCAAGGCCGCGGAGGGCGTTGGCGGTCCGGTCGGTCAGCCGCCGCATGTCGCCGAAGGTCCAGTGCTCGTCGCGACCGTCGTCGGAGACGTAGCGCATCGCCGGACGCTCCGGCTCGTGCTTGTCGAGCGCGTCCGCGGCGAGGTTGTAGCTGGCCGGTACCTCCCAGGCGAACCCCGAGGTCATCTCCTCGTAGGTCCCGGGACGATGGGTCCGGTAGTCGCGCATCGGCCCTCCTCGTGGTCACACTTGACCTTCCTAGCTGTACCCCGGGGCGACGGGATGACGCTACGCTATCCGCCGCGGCCCGGGCGACGGCGCCCGACCGGTCCCACCCCCTTCCTCGCTCTGGAGGCGCCTGCATGACCAGGATTGGCGTGCTCACCGGCGGCGGCGACGTCCCCGGCCTCAACCCCTGCATCAAGACGCTCGTCTACGCCGCGGTCGAGCGTGGCTACGAGGTGGTCGGCCTGCGCCGCGGCTGGGCCGGGCTGCTCGACTACGACCTGGACGCGACCGGCCCGCAGCCCGATTGCGTGCAGCCGCTGTCCAAGAACGACGTGCGGACCATCGACCGCACCGGCGGGACGTTCCTGCACACCAGCCGCACCAACCCCGGCAAGGTCAAGCCCAAGGACGTGCCGGCGTTCCTCACCGGCCAAGGCCAGGGGGAATCCGAGGGACCGTTCGACTTCACCAGCCACTGCCTGGCCGTGATCGAGCGCCTGGGCCTGGACTGGCTGGTCGCCATCGGCGGGGACGACACCCTGTCCTACGCCGAGCGCCTCTCCAGGGAGGGGATGCGGGTGGTCGCGGTCCCGAAGACGATGGACAACGACGTGTTCGGGACCGACTACTGCATCGGCTTCTCCACGGCGGTGACCAGGAGCGTGCAGTTCATCCACCAGCTCCGCACCTCCACCGGGTCGCACGAGCGCATCGCCGTCATCGAGCTGTTCGGTCGCAACTGCGGCGAGACGTCGCTGCTGTCGGCGTACCTGGCCGGGGTGGACCGGGCGATCATCTGCGAGGTGCCGTTCGACCCCGAGCTGCTCGCCAGCTACCTCCTGGGGGACAAGGCGGCAAACCCCTCGAACTACGCCATGGTGACGGTCAGCGAGGGCGCCCGCATGGTGGAGGGAGAGGTCCACGAGTGGGGGGACACCGACGCCTACGGGCACCGCAAGCTTGGAGGGATCGGGCTGGTCACCGGGGATGCGCTCAAGCGGCTCACCGGGGAGGACATCGTCTACCAGCAGGTCGGCTACCTGATGCGGTCGGGCGCGCCGGACGCCCTCGACCTGATGGTGGCGGTCAACTACGCCAACATGGCGATCAACCTGATCGACCAGGACGCCGACGGCAGCATGGTGGCGTTGCGCAAGGGCACCTACACCTCGGTGCCGATCGACACCATCATGGCGGGCACCAAGCGGGTCGACGTGGAGGCCCTGTACGACGAGAAGGCCTACCGGCCGCTGATCCGCCAGGTCGACGGCAAACCCATGTTCCTGTACTAGGACGTGGCCGTGGCCGTGCTGCTCGGGGACGGCCACGACGGCCGCACCTACGACCTGACCGGGCCGGAGGCGTTCACCCTGCAGCAGGCCGCCGAGGCGCTGTCGCGGGCCAGCGGCCGCACCGTGACCTACCACGCCGAGACCCTCGACGAGGCGTACGCCTCCAGGGCCGGCTACGGCGCCCCCACTGGGAGGTCACCGGCTGGGTCACGACCTACGCCGCGATCGCGGCCGGCGAGCTGGACCTGGTCAGCGACACGGTGGCGACGGTCGCCGGCCACCCGCCGATGGACCTCGCCGAGTTCCTG
>Ga0307278_10000118_pt1 | contig 38456 bp, 18 predicted proteins | sample ER_DNA_117_FD_194482 | JGI IMG/M metagenome (GOLD analysis project Ga0307278, IMG submission 194482) | Bulk soil microbial communities from the East River watershed near Crested Butte, Colorado, United States - ER_DNA_117 | ecosystem: Environmental > Terrestrial > Soil > Floodplain | place... | reverse complement strand
TGAGCGTCCTCCCCAACGGCCAGATCTGGGTTGGCTGGAACGACCGCCGCGACGACGCCAACGACTTCCTGAGCAAGTGGTATCAGGCGCACTCCAACGATGAGGGCGCGACCTGGCTCGACATCAACGGCGCGCCCGGCAACGACGTCGTGGCCGACGTGCAGACCCAGCCCTCGACGTTCATCGGCGACTACCACGGCCTGGGCGTCGGCGGCCAGGGCAACGGCAACGTGCTGGGCATGTGGTTCGACAGCCGCAACAGCTCCTCCGGCGACGCCTTTACCGATCCCCAGGTGCCGCTGCAGGGGACACCAACGCCGACACCAACCGCGACAGCGACGGCAACTGCAACCGCAACGGCCACCCCTACAGCAACGCCAACAGCAACAGCGACAGCAACGGCTACGCCGACTCCGACGGCGACGCCTACGCCGAGGCCTGTTCCAACACCGAGGCCTAGGCCAACGCCGCCGCCTCGCCCGTAGTGAGGTTAATTACACGTAGTGAAATCGCGCTAACTTCGAAAGCCTTCGGCCGCTAAATCCGAAGGCTTTCGCGCGTAAGCCGCTTCAACGATTTGCCAGTCTAACGATGTATATAACATGAACTATTCCAAAGTTTCGACTGGGAGCCCGAGTTGTAGCCACGGCAGAGCCTGCCCGCCGTGGCGGGTGCCGCCGTGTCCGCCAGTCGGACGGACTCGTCCCGTGGCGAGCCGGGTGGCAACGCACCAGAAGCGCCTCGACACAGCGAGGCGGCTACAGCAATTGATTTGTGCGGTCTCGCTTGTTGCGCTTGGCTCCGCTTCGGGCCAAGCGCCTACATGGAACCCGCTCACAAATAAACCGCTGGAAAAATACGACAATCCACCTGCCTACATTTACCGGCTGGAGAGTTCGCCGCGGATGATCTCGCCGTATGGCGTCTTCATCAGCTATCAGGTGAACGTCGATGCAAATGGAAACAACATCGTTGGCGACGCCGCTAACGAATGTACGATCTCAGTTGACCCGACCAACACTAGCAAAATGGCAATTGGTTGGAGGCAGTTTAACAACGTTACGTCCAACTTCCGGCAGGGCGGCTATGGCTACACTACCGATGGCGGCGTCCACTGGACGTTCCCCGGCGTGTTGGAAAATAATGTTTTCCGCAGTGACCCGGTAACGAATTCGGACGAAACAGGCACCTTTTTCTATCTTAGCCTTTTACAGACATTTTGTGATGACATGTGGCGCTCGACAAATGGTGGTCAATCCTGGACACGGCTGCCACCCGAGGGAGGCGCGGGTGGTGGCGACAAGGAGTGGTTCACCATAGATAAGACCAACGGCCCGGGGCACGGCTTCCAATACCAGTCAACAGACACGACTACCTGCAGTGGCAGCGGTCTATTTAGCCGATCCACTGATGGTGGCGTCACCTGGATGACTCCGATCGGTATTCCAAATTCTCCTCAATTAGGAACACTCGACGTTGATACCAACGGCAACCTTTTTATTGGCGGCGAGGGAGCAAGCGGCTTTTGGTGTGTTCGCTCGATCAACGCGCAGATCGGGAATCAGACGCCAACTTTTGACCAGGTAACCGCGGTCAACCTTGGCGGCCAGCTGGGTGGCGGAGGAATAAATCCAGCGGGACTTGTTGGGCAGTTGTTCCTGGCGGTGGACCACTCGGGCGGCCCAACTAACAACTACATTTACATGCTGGCGAGCGTGGTGCCGCCCGGGCGAACCACGACTGACGTGATGTTTTCGCGCAGCACCAACGACGGACTAACCTTCAGCGCACCGCAAAAGATCAACGACGATCCCGTTAATCCCAATAAGTGGCACTGGTTCGGCACATTTTCGGTAGCGCCCAATGGGCGGCTTGACGCCGTCTGGTATGACACCCGGAAGGCGGCGAACAACACCGATTCACAGTTATTCTATTCTTTCAGCACCGACGCCGGCGTCACCTGGTCGCCTAACGAGGCTGTAAGCAATGCGTTTAATCCTTTCGAAGGCTATCCGAATCAGAGCAAGATAGGTGATTACATCACTATCGTGTCGGATAATACGGGAGGCAATGTGGCATATGCCGCTACTTTCAACTTCAATCCAAACCGAGGACAACACGAAGAAGACGTTTACTACGTGCGGCTTTCTCCAATGGGGCCTCCTCCACCCACGCCGACGCCTACAGCTAGTCCAACACCTACACCTACACCTACGGCCACGGCTACGGCAACTGCCACCGCTACTGCCACAGCTACAGCTACAGCTACGCCAACCCCAACACCAACTTCCACGCCCAGGCCGACGCCGACACCGAGGTCTGAGCCGACGCCAAGGGGTCGTCCTACTCCGCCGCCGCGGCCCTGATTCCCGAGGGAGCAGTGATTGGTTGTAGCCACGGCTCTGTGAGCCGTGTCCGCCAGTCGGACGGACTCGTCCCGTGGCGAGTAGGCTGGCGACGCAGCGAAGGGCCCCTCGACACAGCGAGGCGGCTACAGAAACAATCCACCCTCGGCATCGCTGGCCAAATCCGCCTTTCAATTTGTTGCCAAATATTTTGTAGATAAATCTCGACAGGATTGCTGTTCTGAATTAGGAGAAGCGCCAGCGAGGTGGTTCGAGATTGGACAGTCGTGAATCACGTCGATGATTCACCGACTCAACGCCTCAACCCATGTAATCCAATATGAGATCTTCTAGAGTTTCTACCGCAAGCCCGAGTTGTAGCCACGGCAGAGCCTGCCCGCCGTGGCGGGTGCCGCCGTGTCCGCCAGTCGGACGGACTCGTCCCGTGGCGAGCCGGGTGGCAACGCAGCAAAGGCGCCTCGACACAGCGAGGCGGCTACAGCAATTGATTTGTCTGGTCTTCCTAGCCTCGCTAGCCAGCGCTTCAGCCCAACTGGCGCCCACACGCAAGGCGCCCCGAAATGAGCCGCTGGAGAAATACGATAACCCGCCTGCTCCCGCTCGGAGAATGGAGACTTCGCCACGGATGATCTCGCAATTCGGTCTATTCACGAGTTACCAGGTAAACGTCGATGCGAATGGCCAAAACATCATTGGCGACGCTGCGAACGAATGCCCGATCGCCGTTGACCCCACAGACGGCAATAAGATGACAATCGCTTGGAGACAGTTCAACGACGTTAGCTCCAACTTCCGGCAGGCCGGCTGGGGTTACACCACCGACGCTGGCATTCACTGGACGTTCCCTGGCGTTTTGCAAAATAATGTCTTCCGTAGCGACCCGGTCACGAACTCCGATGAGACCGGGAACTTCTTCTATCTCAGTCTTCAGTCGAACCAACAACAATCCTTCTTCTGCGACGATCTATGGCGCTCGACCAACGGCGGCCAAACATGGGTGGAACAGTCACCCGATAGAGGCGCGGGCGGAGGCGACAAGGAGTGGTTCACCATCGATAAGACCGGCGGCCCGGGACATGGCTTCCAATATCAGTCAGACGACGGTGCTAACTGTAGCGGCAGCGGCGTGGAATTCCAACGGTCCACCGACGGCGGGGTCACTTGGCAGGCTCCGGTCATTGTTCCTAACGGGACTGACATAGGAACGCTCGACGTGGACACCAACGGCAACGTGTATGTCGGCGGCGAAGGATTCAGCACGTTTTATTGCGTGCGCTCGAGCAATGCACAGTTCGGAGGCCAGACGCCGATTTTTGACCAAAGCACCGCCGTCAACATGGGTGGCGACCTCGGTTTCGGGGGAATCAATCCAGCAGGACTGGATGGACAGTTATTCCTGGCGGTAGACCGTTCCGGCGGACCGACGAACAACAACATTTACATGCTGGCCAGCGTGGTGCCGCCCGGGCGCAGCACGACCGATGTGATGTTTGCGCGCAGCATCGACGGCGGACAAACCTTTAGCGCGCCACTTCGGATCAATGACGATCCGGTTAACCCGAGCAAGTGGCACTGGTTTGGCGCAGTTTCAGTAGCGCCAAATGGACGGCTCGACGCCGTCTGGTACGACACGCGGAACGCCGCGAACAACACCGATTCGCAGTTATTTTATTCCTTCAGCACCGACGGCGGCGTGACCTGGGCGCCTAACGTGGCTGTAAGCAATGCGTTTAATCCTTTCGAAGGCTACCCGAACCAGAGCAAGATAGGTGATTACATCACCATCGTTTCGGATAATACGGGAGGCAATGTGGCATATGCCGCGACTTTCAACTTCAATCCGAACCGGGGGCAGCACGAAGAGGACGTTTACTACGTGCGGGTATTTCCATCGGGCGGAGGTACACCCACACCGACACCTACAGCTAGTCCAACCGCAACAGCCACGGCTACTGCCACAGCAACGGCTACCGCGACAGCGACAGCGACAGCAACCGTCACCGCTACTCCCACAGCTACGCCAACTGCTACTCCAACGTCGACACCTACGCCTACCCCTACTTCCACGCCGAGGCCGACTCCGACGCCGAGGTCTGAGCCGACACCGAGGGGTCGTCCAACTCCGCCGCCTCGACCGTAAGCCCTGATTGCAAGTTACCACTGATCGGTGAGCGGTTGTAGCCGGGATCGGTGATCCCGGCGGGGGTCTGTAGTGGCAGGCTCGCCACGGGACGAGTCCGTCCGAATGGCGGACGTGTAGCCTGCGAACACTTGCTCTGCACGGCAGACCTCGGGTTATTAGAAGTGCATCCATTGCAGCCGGCACGGCTGCCGCTACAGATACGGTGGATATTTTTTGCCAACGCGTTAGGGACAACGCGTTCCACCTGGGAATAAGAGAGAAAAACAGATCTGCCCGCGAATCACACGAATTAGCGCGAATGATTTTCTCTTGATTGAATTTCGCGTCCATTCGCGCTCGGCGCGCCGTAGCCTCGCGCGTAGGCGGGTCATTTGCGGGCCTCTACTCTTCGTCATTCTCATCATCCGTGTGATCCGTGGTTCTCCGGGTTCAATCCGGCCATCGGCCTCGCTGCCGAAAATCCATTCTTTCAATTTTGTTACCAAATATTTCGTAGATAAATCTCGACAGATTTGCTGTTCTGAATTAGGAGAAGCGCGCCAGCGAGGTGGTTCGAGATTGGACAGTCGTGAATCGCTTCGATGATTCAACGCCTCAACGACGCAATCCACGTAATCCGATATGAGATCTTCTACAGTTTCAACCACCAGCCTATTGATTTTTCTCGCCTCACTCGCCTCGTTTGCCACCGCTTCGGGTCAAACAGCACCGCGTCCCGGACGGCGCACCGAGCCACTCGAAAAATACGGGATGCCACCTGCGCCGCCGGGTACTTACCGGCTGGAAAGCTCGCCGCGAATGATCTCGCAGTTCGGCCCGTTCGTCAGCTTCCAGGTCAACGTCGATGCACAGGGCAACAACATCGTCGGTGACGCAGCGAACGAACCGACGATTTCAGTTGACCCGACGGATGGCAACAAGATCGCAATCGGTTGGAGACAGTTTAACACCTGGACATCTAACTTCCGGCAAGCCGGCTACGGCTACACCACAGATGCCGGCATCACGTGGCATTTTCCCGGCGTTCTGCAAAACGGTGTGTTCCGCAGCGACCCGGTAACCAACTCCGACGAGACTGGGAATTTTTTCTATCTCAGCCTGTTAGTAAATACGTTTTGTGGCGATATCTGGCGTTCCACCAACGGCGGACAGTCATGGACAGAGCGGTCACCCGATGGAGGCGCGCACAGCGGCGACAAGGAGTGGTTCACTGTCGATAGGACGCCTACCAGCATGGGTCACGGGTTCCAATATCAGTTTTGGACCGGCTTCTTCGCTTGCGACTTCGGAGAATTCAGCCGCTCCACCGATGGAGGCGCCACCTGGCAGAGTCCGATCAATATTCCTAATGGTCCCGTCTGGGGAACACTCGACGTAGCCTCCAACGGTTACCTCTTCATAGGCGGCGGAGACGAGGGGAGCAGTTTTTGGTGTATTCGCTCAATTGACGCGCAGAACCCGGCTGTCATCCCGACTTTTGACCAGGTTACGACAGTTAACATGGGCGGCAGTCTATGGTACGGCCCGCCGGTCAATCCAGACGGATTGGCAGGGCAGATTTTCCTAGCCGTTGACCGCTCCGGGGGCCCTACGAACAACAATATTTACATGCTGGCTACTGTGCGACCGACCGGCTTCAACACCGGAACGGATGTGATGTTTGCGCGCAGCACCAACGGCGGACAAACCTTCAGCGCGCCGCAGAGAATCAATGACGATCCCATCAACCATAGTAAATATCACTGGTTCGGCACGCTTGCAGTAGCGCCCAATGGACGCATTGATTCTGTGTGGAATGACACGCGGAACGCCGCGAATAATACCGATTCGCAGTTATTCTATTCTTACAGCACTGACGGCGGCGTTACCTGGTCGGCTAATGTGCCAGTGAGCAATTCCTTTAATCCTCTCGAAGGCTGGCCGCAACAGAACAAGATAGGCGATTACATCACTATCGTGTCCGACAACACCGGGGGCGATGTGGCGTATGCTGCTACTTTCAACTTCAATCCGGCCAGGGGACAGCACGAACAAGACGTCTATTACGTGCGAGTATCTCCATCCGGCGGCCCTACACCCACGCCGACGGCTACGGCTAGTCCGACACCAACGCCTACGGCTACTGCTACAGCGACAGCGACGGCAACCGCCACTGCTACTGCCACTCCCACTCCCACATCTACACCTTCTGCTACACCAACTTCCACGCCCAGGCCGACGCCGACACCGAGGTCTGAGCCGACGCCAAGGGGTCGTCCAACTCCGCCGCCGCGGCCGTAGGGCTAGCTGAAAATCGCTAAGGTGGGAACGCGCGAGACAAACTCGCGAGTTCCCCCGCCTGAGGGCAAGGACATTAGCCGGTGGTGCAAACCACCGGTTTACCGTGTATAACAAATAACCGAGCCCCGATAGGGGCGTAGGAGATCAACCCGTATGTCATCGACACACTTGAGCCTCCACTATCACATTGTTTTCGGAACGAAAAATCATGAGCCAGTGACTGTAGCGGCAGGCGTGTCGCCTGCGAAAATCTAAATCGTTGCAGCCGGCACGGCTGCCTCTACAGGTACGCCGCGAAGACGATGCCAAAGCAATCGCCAAAGGCGCAGGATATCAGCCCCGAAAGCTTTCGGGGATTCTTGCCAACGCGTTGAGGACAACGCGTTCCACATTTAAATAAGAAAGCAAGACAGATCCGCCCGCGAATCACGCGAATTAGCGCGAATGATTTTTTTGATTGAAATTTTCGCGTCTATTCGCGTGATTCGCGGGCCTCTGGTCTTCGTCATTCTCATCATATTTGGAATTGCTAGGCCGCCACGGCGTGGAATTCGACGAACGTTACGTTTAATCTACGACGCCCCTGCCGGGGCTGGCGTCTTTTATCGTGCTATTACCGGTGGTTTGCACCACCGGCTAATTTGGTCTCGTCCCTCCGGGACGTCATCCGTGTAATCCGCGGTTCAGATTCCCTGAAAAATTTCTAAAAATTACAAAAAAAGTCTTGACATCTTTTGCCGCTTTTTGCTAAAAGGGGGGTTCCCTACATCCATGGCCAGATCCAAAAAAACTGCTTTTTCCTGGGTTTCAGAGGCCACCACCCCGTAGACAACATTCATATGAAAAAACAAACCAAACATTCTATTAAGGCGCATCTTCTTTGGAGTGCGCTAATCCTGCTTTCACTTGTAGCCATCTGTGCGATCCCATTCGCGCTGGCGCAGCGAAACACTACGAAGCAAAGCACGGCCCAGGTAAAAGCGGCCGCGAGAGCGCAGACGGGCCAAAGCACGGCCCAGGTAAAAGCGGCCGCGAGAGCGCAGACGGGCGCACCCGCGTCCCTGGTTGGCGCCTCGCAGCGCGCACAGCGCCAGCCCGGCACCGCCCAGTCGCAGCTTCCTTATGACGTTCGGAGTGTTCCGAACCTGCCGCGTACGTCGGACGTTCCTCAGAGTACCAGTGGTGCGGGTGCCGCGCATGTGCTCCCGATTCCGCGAGCGCCGAAAGCGCCGCAGGTAATTTTATACGATCAGTACAATAACAATGGACTCAATGCCACGTTGTCCGCGACGTTCACGGACTTTCCGGACTTCAGTGCTGATCTGGCCGACGATTTTGTCGTGCCCGGAGCTGAGACTTGGAATGTGCAATCGATTGACGCCGATGGGCTGTACTTCGGCGGCTTCGGGCCTGCCACCGATTGGAATGTTTACATTTACACCGACAGCGCGGGTTTTCCTGGCACGCAAATTTTCAGCGCGTTAAACCAGCCAGTCGTGGTAGTCGGCACCACCTTCACGGTAAACCTGCCCGTCGCGGCGGTTCTGGCTGCTGGCACCTATTGGATCGAGATCCAGGCCAACATGACCTTTGCCACGCAGGGCGAGTGGGGTTGGACCGATCGGACTGTGCAGTCTAATAACGGAGCGGCGTTCCGGAATCTGGGCGGGGGCTTTGGCTGTGGCACGAACTGGCAAAGAAAGTTTCCCTGCGTCCCGACGGCGGATCCTGACCAGGTGTACCGGATCAACGGGACGACAGGCGGTGGGGGAACTCCGACGGCGACTCCCACCTGCTCGCCGGGTGAGGTGGTCGTTAACGGCGGCTTCGAGACCGGTGACTTCACAGGCTGGGTAACTAGCGGCCAGAACACGCCTGTAGTCAGCACCAACCAGGCGCACAGCGGGACATTTTCCGCATTCGCGGGCGACTCGATCAATGGCTTTTGCGGTTTTCCCGGGGTCGAAACACTCGGGGATAGCGTCTTCTATCAACAAATCAACGTCCCTGCTGGCGGAGGCACACTAAGCTTCTGGTACTGGACGTGCACCACCGACAGCATCACGTTCGACTGGCAGGATGCTTATATCACTGATACCTCGGGCAACATACTGCAAACAATCTTCCATCAGTGCACTGACAACCAGACGTGGGTACAGCAGACGGTGGACATGACCGCGTTTGCAGGGCAGACCGTGCGCGTCGAATTCCTGGTGCATTTGGATGACTTCGGCGACCTCACCGGAATGTATGTGGATGATGTGTCTCTTCCAGCAGGGACGTGCGGATCGCCGACGCCTACCTGCACGCCGACGGTGTTTACCGGAAGCATCGACACCGGCGATCCGACACAGACCGGGCGACTCTTCCGTGATGACCCAGAGAGCGAATGCGCGTCGCCTCAAATATGCGCGCCGTTCGATGCTGTCCCTTATCATTACGATTCTTATACGCTTACCAACACGACTGGCTCGACCCAGTGCGTCACGGTGACCTTGGATCCGATGACTTGCACGGGGACCAATTACCTCCAATCAGTCGCTTACCTGGGCAGCTTTGATCCTGCCAACATTTGCTCAAACTATCTGGCAGACATCGGTAACAGCCCGGACGTTGCCAAGAGCTACTCGTTCGACGTGCCAGCCGGCCAAACGTTTGTTGTCACCGTAAACGAAGTGTTTGGTGCCGGTTGCGTTGGCTATCAGCTGACCGTTTCAGGAATATGTGGTGGAGGAACGCCATCGCCAACGCCGACCTGTACGCCAGGAGCCGGGCCATGGGTGACGGCCAGCCCGTATCCTAACACCATCGTGCGTTATGGTTTCGCCCAGACGGCTACTCACTTCTATGTGTTTGGTGGTGTATCTGACGGCACTCGTGTGAATGCCGTCAATCGGTTCGACCTTGCCACCGGAATGTGGCAAGCGCGCGCGCCGATGCCGTTCACCAGTGAAGCACCTACCTGTGCGCTGATGGAAGCCACGGGCATCGTCTATTGCGCAGAGGGAGACACTGGCAGCGGCTTTGCATCCTACAACATTGCCACTGACACCTGGACGCCACTGGCTGCCATACCCGGCGGTGATCACTACGGCTCTTCGTCCGGCGCCTTCAACGGCAAGGTGTTTGTTGCGGGCGGCACGACCTCCTTCAGCAGCGCGGTGCAGGTCTACGACGTAGCCGGCAATATGTGGTCGGCCGGGACGGCAGCGCCGAACGGTTACCTGCTGGCAGGATATCACCAGGTAGGCCAATACCTCTACGTAGTGGGTGGCTGGACTGGTGGTGGGCCTACTGGTTTGACCACCACAACGCGTCTAAACATGAGTTCAGCCCCCGGGGTCTGGGAAAGTGGCCCAGCGTTCACCATGGGTCGATCCGATTTCGGCCTTGCCTATGACGCGGGAAATGACACGTTGTATGCGCTTGCCGGAGACACTCAGGGCGGTGGTTTCTTCGACTCCACCAACGAGGTGGACGAGGTACCTTTGGGAGGCTGGCCCGGCGGAACCTGGGTGACATCGCCTCCGAACCTGCCCGCGCCTAACCGCCAGGCTAACCAGGCCGGGTTCTACGGAAACGGGGACATCTGGAGTGTAGGCGGCATTAACGGAGCGAGCTTCCAGTTCCTTGCTGATGTATATCATCGCACCAACGGCGGCGGGTGCGGTAGCCCAACCCCAACGGCAACACCGACAGCAACATTCACGCCTACAGCTACAGCTACATTCACGCCTACAGCTACAGCTACAGCGACATTCACGCCTACAGCTACAGCTACAGCGACGGCTACAGCTACAGCTACGGCCACGCCAACAGCGACGCCAACGATTACACCTAGGCCTTCCCCGACGCCGAGGCCGAGTCCGACGCCGCCGCCTCGCCCATAGTTGGTAACGTTTTCGGCGGGAACTCGCGAGACAAACTCGCGAGTTCCCCGCCTGAAGGCGAAATCGGCTTTTCCCCCTGGCGCGCCGGAGCCTAGGTGGAAGCGGCTCAAGACGATGATTTTTTGTTAACGCGTTTGGTATTGGCAGGAAAATTGGCAGATTTGCCGATGGATCGAAATCACCAGTGAGGCCAAGGACATTAGCCGGTGGTGCAAACCACCGGTTTACCGTGTAGATAACAGTCAAGCCCCGACAGGGCCGTAGCAGTCCCTGTATGTCATCGATACACCTAAGCCTTCATTACCATATTGTTTTCGGAACAAAGAATCACGTGCCAGTGATCCTATAGTGGCAGGCGTGTCGCCCCTGTGCGTGACTGTGGCGGCAGGCTCGCCACGGGACGAGTCCGTCCGACTGGCGGACGTGTCGCCTGCGAAACCAAACTGTAGCGGCAGACATGCCGCCTGGGAATTCAAACTGCAGTGACAGGCGTATCGCCTGCTGAAGTCAAGATTGTTGCAGCCGACACGGCTGCCTCTACAGAGTAGCCACAAATTTCGTCCTCTCCATTCGTGTCGATTCGTGGTTAAAAAATTGTCAAAAAAGTCTTGACACACTTTCGCCTTTTTTGCTAGAAGCGTGTTCCCCCACATGTACAGCCCGGACCGGTTCCCTCCAATTTCACCCGGACTGCTTCCCTCAACTTCAAAATCACGAGGGCCAACACTCATATGAAAAAACAACATAACCCCTCAATTAAGGCGCACCTGCTTTGGAGCGCATTGATTCTCCTTGCGCTTCTCGCCGTCTGCGCGATCCCATTCGCGCTGGCGCAATCCCGCAGTCGCGGGACTACCAAGCCAAGCGTGCCCCAGCCCTCGACGTTCCAGAAGCCAGACTCGGCCGCGTACCTCCCGGAGGCTGCCCCGCCTGCGACCGGAGTGATTTCCGCCAAGGCGTTGCCGAACATTTCTCAAACCGGGCAGCGGTCTTCCAGCGTCACGAGTGGCCCCACGGGCGGTAGCCCGGTCAAAATTCTGCGAATGCCAACGTATCCGCAGGCGGTTCTCTACGACCAGTACGACAATGATCTCAATAACGGCATCGTCTCCGCCAATCGCCTCGATAATACCACATTGTCAGCCGAAGCCGCGGATAACTTCGTAGTTCCGGCCGGCCAGACATGGAATATCACAGAAGTGGATGTGCGGTCGCCTGTTGGTTTCCCGGTGCCAACTCTTTTTGATGTTCACTTCTATACCGATTCGGCAGGATTCCCGGGCACCCAAGTCTACGTAGCTCTCGGCCTCGCTGTCGTGGGCAACCCCGACTACACCGTCATACTTCTTACGCCGGCTATCCTCAGCTCAGGAACCTACTGGGTGTCGGTGGTGGGCACCATAACCGTCAACAACTGGTATTGGGAAGGGCGCAGTGTCACCAACAACGGCTTCTCCACAGCCTGGCGAAACCCCGGCAATGGCTACGGCACAGGCTGTACGGATTGGGGGCGCTTGACGACCTGCATTGGCATCAACTGGCCTGACCAGATGTTCCGGCTCATCGGGACGATAGGCGGGGGTACACCTACACCGACGCCAACGCCGACATGCCCTCCAACTGTTTTCACCAACTCGACGACGATTACCATACCCGACAGTGGACCGGCGAGTCCTTATCCGTCGAACATTACCGTCGGTGGCCTGGGAACGGTCGTCAAGGTGACGGTTACCATCAACGGGCTGACTCACACGTTCCCTGACGATCTTGACTTTCTGCTCGTCGGCCCCGCCGGGCAGAACGCGATCATCATGTCCGACGCCGGCGGCGGGTTGGATGTTTCGAATATAACACTCACTCTCGACGACGACGCGCCGACCCCGCTGCCCGACGGCACGCAACTGGTTTCCGGTACGTTCCAGCCGGCGAACTACGGTACCGGCGACACGTGGCCGGCTCCTGCTCCGGCGCCCTTGGGCGGCTCAGCGCTCTCGATCTTCAACGGGACCAACCCCAACGGAATATGGAGCCTATATCTGGTTGACGACGCAGGTGGCGACCTCGGCCAGATCGCCGGCGGCTGGACACTAACGATCACGACCGCTTGCGCGACGCCAACACCGACGCCAAGCTGCACGCCGGGCTGGTCTGCTGGTGCAAACCTCCCGAGTGTCGGGGTGCGCCTCGTTGGCGTGTATTTCCCGGCTAATGGGAAGTTTTATGCCATGGGCGGGCGCAGTTCCGACGCGGCAGGTAGCGATTTCATGCACCCATTTGAATATGACCCGGTGGCTAACACCTGGACCACCAAGGGAGCCACTTACGCCGATAACCAGGTGAACAACATGGCCTGCGGCGTGCTCACCGATGCCGGAACACCATACATCTACTGTGTGGGCGGGTCGGCAGCTGGGCAGGTGACTGCTACCAATCGCGTTTTCCGTTACAACCCTGTCACGGATGTTATCAGCCCGGTTGCAGCTCCCTGGCCCGGCGACGCTAACGGGACGACTCTGCCCGGCGGCTTCAGCGTATTCCAGAACAAGCTCTACATCCTGGGCGGATTCAACATCAACGTAGCGATGACTAACGAGATCTGGGAGTTTACCCCCGGGACCAACGCCTGGGTGCAGAAGGGCGCTGTTCTGCCCGTTGCGCGCGGCTATATACCGACCACGACCATCGGCACCCTCATCTTCACGGGTGGGGGCAGCGATTTCACGGGCGGCCTGGTCGTCGACACTACAGACTCGTTTGTCTATAACCCGGTGGGGGATAGTATCTCACCCATTGCCAGTATACCGCGGGCAACAGGCGAGACCCGGGCGGTTAACGTCAATAACCAGATGTGGGTCATGGGCGGCGGCAGAACTGCGCCTAACCCCTCGAACGAGGTGAACATCTACGATCCGGGCACCGGGACCTGGTCAATAGGTGCGCCATTCATGACTGCCCGGCGCAACTTCCCGGTCGACACGGACGGCACCTGCCGCGTCTGGCTGGCAGGCGGCTATGCTAGTGACAACTTCACACCGCTGGACTCGATGGAAATCTTCTGCTGCGGCGGCGGGGGGACACCAACTCCTACGCCCACTGCGAGTCCGTCAGCGACGGCAACACCTACGGCCTCGCCTACACCGACAGCAATACCTTCGGCTACACCGACCTGCACGCCGGGTGACGCGATCGTTAACGGCGGGTTCGAGACCGGTGACTTCACCGCTTGGACAATCGACGGCAACAATCCAACGCCGGTGATCAGTTCGGCTAATCAGCACGGCGGGACTTATTCGGCATTCGCGGGCGGCAACCCACCGGCGGCCTTTTGCGGCAATGGGACCGAGCCCATCGGGGACAGCTCCTTCTACCAGGAGTTCACGGTACCTGCTGGCACCAGCACGTTGAGCTTCTGGCACTGGGACTGCACCACCGACAGCATTGTTTTCGACTGGCAGGATGCTTACATCACCGATACCTCCGGCAACATCCTGCAAACGATCTTCCATCAGTGTAATAACACCCTGGATTGGGTTAACACGACGGTGGACATGACGCCGTATACGGGGCAGACCGTGCGCATCAGGTTCCTGGTGCACCAGGACGCCTTCGGTGATCTCACCGGCATGTATGTCGATGATGTGTCTCTACCAGGGCAGTGCGGCGGAACACCGACGCCGACTCCAACGGCGTCGCCAACAGCGTCGCCGACCTGCACGCCAAGTTCGTTCCAGGTGCTCATTGTCTATGCCGATAGCCAAGGCCTGCCGAGTCAGTTGCAGAGCGAGATACTGGCCGAGCCAGGGGTTACGGCAGTTGATCTGTTCGACGCGACCACCGGCACTCCCACACTGGGTCAGCTTCAGCAATACGATATCGTTGTGCCATTCAGCAATTCTCCGTTCCTGGACGGCGATACGCTTGGCAACAATCTGGCAGACTACGTGGATGGAGGCGGGATTGTTGTGCAGTACGGGTTTAGTCACTACGGGCCGGGCCAGCCATACGGGGTCAACGGCCGATGGGTGAGCGGTAACTATAATCCCTACGACTACTCGACGAACCTGGAATTCAATGCATTCTCACTGGGCACGTTTAACGCGGGGCACCCGCTGATGGCTGGTGTCACCACTCTTAACAGCAACTTCGCGAACATCGTGACTTACGCTGCTGGAGCGACAGAGGTGGCGCAGAACAGCCTCTTCGAGTCGCTCGTGGCGGCCCGTCCGGTAAGCGGCGGGCACACCACCGTGGGCGTAACTGCCTACGTGGGCGCAGCCTCGACGCAGAGCGGAGATTGGGGCAAGGTGATAGTGAACGCGGGCAGGTGGCTGATTAGCGGACCATGCGGGACTCCCACGCCGACACCTACCGCTACGGCCACAGCCACAGGAACGCCGTCACCAACGCCCACCTGCACACCAGGAGGTTCGCCCGGTCCGTGGCAGCTGGTGGCGAACATGCCCACTGATCTGTATGGGGCGGCAGGCGCTTCCGATGGCACCTACTTCTACGCTGCCGGCGGCTACTCCTTCAGTTCGGGAAACACGCTGGACGTCGTCAATCGGTTTGATCCGGGGAGCAACATGTGGACTCCGATGGCAAACATGCCGCAGGCGGCAATCATGGCTACGGCAGTCTATTATCCACCTACGAACAAAATCTATGTGTTCGGGGGTGAAGATGCCGTAAGCGGCACGAACTATAACATCACGCGGATCTATGATATTGCCTCCAACACATGGACCACCGGTGCGAACATGCCGGATGTGCGCAGCTTTGCAGCTGGCGGCTACATTTCCAGCAATGGCAAGATTTATATCATCAGTGGCTATAACACGGGGCAGGTGACCAGCGCACAGCCTAACACATGGCAATACGATCCGGTGGGGAACAGCTGGACTGACCTGACAGGAAGCGCGCCATTCCCGCATCCGGCCGGTGGCATGGCATTCGGCGTTATCAACGACAAACTATACATTGCCGGCGGGCGCGACGCTGCCAATCTGATCATCGATCTTAACTGGGAGTATGATCCGGCTGCGAACGCCTATACGGCAAAGGCCAACGAGCCCGCGGCGTTCCAGAATAACGTTCCTGGCAGCGCTGCTGCTTCGGGCAGGCTATGGGTGTTCGGCGGAGGCAATCCCTTCGTGGCGGCTGGCGCACTCACCAATGCGTCTCGCTCAATGACGCCTCCACTGAACGCAGACAAAGCTGCCTTCCCATGGGCAAAGCTCAAGGGCGTTAAGGGACCGAGGCAACCGGCCACCTCCAATAGTGGAAGATACTACGATCCGGTCACTGACAGTTGGACGCCCTCTCCGAACATGAACGCGCTGCGGTCGTTCACGAGCGGAGGGGCTATCGGTAACAGCCTGATTATCGCTGCCGGCGGCTACGACGGCTCGACCACAGTCGCCAGCGCAGAAACTGAGGCTATCGGCGGTGGTTGCGCAAGTCCAACGCCGACAGCGACGCCGACGGCAACAGCAACCGCGACAGCCACGCCGACGGCTACTGCGACAGCCACGCCGACAGCAACAGCAACAGCGACAGCCACGCCGACGGCAACAGCAACCGCGACAGCGACAGCTACAGCGACGGCAACGCCAACACCAACAGTAACGGCGCCTCCTCCAACGCCTACGGCGACGCCTACGGTCACGCCGAGGTCTACCCCGACGCCGAGGCCGAGTCCGACGCCACCGCCGAGACCGTAGCTCGGAGCGCTAATCGGAACGCTTAAGAGCGATCTCGCGAGATAAACCCGCGAGTTCCCAGCCTGAGGTGCGCGATGAGCTGTAGTGGCCGGCTCGGTCGCCGCGGCGACACGAGTCCGTCCGACTGGCGGACGTGTCGCCTGCGCAGTCATCGTGTTGCAGCCCCGAAAGCATTCGGGCTGCCTCTACAGGAAATGGTTGCAGCCGACACGGCTGCCTCTACAGTGGGCAGAATGATTAAGGACCGTCCGCATCGGCTTGATCTGACTTACATCAATCAACTACTCTACTTCGTCACTTTCGCGACGCGCGACCGCAAAGTTATTCCCTCATTTGATTGTGCCCATGTTGCCCTGGAGCAATACGCTCATTGCGCGATCGCCAACTTTAATGTTGGCCTTGGGCGATATGTGATCATGCCCGACCATGTTCATCTGTTTGTTCGGGGCGGTTGAGACTTCAGACTCTCGTCGTGGGTTGGTGGTCTCAAGCGTGCCATATCTGTCGCGCTAGGATCGCCGCGGCTTTGGCAACCTGGATTCTTTGATCACATTCTGCGCAGCGACGAGAGTTACGCCGAGAAATGGAACTACGTTCGAGACAATCCGGTTCGGGCTAGCCTGGTGGAGAGCGCGGACGACTGGCCATACCAGGGAGAAATCGTGGTGATCGATCGGACGTGACTCCTGTTAGTGGCACGCGTGTGGCCTGCGAAACGCTGTAGTGGCGGACATGTGGCCTGCAAATGTGATTACGCAGCCGACACGGCTGCCACTACAGGCAACTGGCGTTAGCAGGAGACGATTTACGTTGCAAGGTCGAAAAAGCTTGACCAAATCCGGCGAAACATTTACAAGGGCGTTTCCTGCATTTTGAGGTGTTCTGAATCCAAAGCATCCACCCCGCGTAAAGCGAGGCCGACAGCGTCTCGACTCCTCAAGAATGCGCTCACGTAAATTCCACATATAAAAATGAAAAAGAAATCCTCCACTCGCTCTGCATTCTTTAATCTCCGCGCTCTGCTCGGACTGACTCTCTGTTTGTTCGGGATCACACTTGCGATATTGGCCGGTAGAGACGGTGCGCTGCGCCGTGCCACTCAGCCCGAGCGCTACATGCCGGTGCCGGGCGGCAGTTTACAGGAAGAGGCCATCGGCCTGGCACAGTTGGAACAGTACTGGCACGATCGCTTGACGTATCCTACCGGCCGCTTTGACCCGGCGTGGGTGCGTGCCGCGGCCGCGCAGCATGCGCGCATGGCAAGCGGCGTCCCGGCCGGGCCCTATCTAAAGCTTAGCCTCGCCAACCCAAACGCTCTTAGCACGACCAATTTTACCGCGCTTGGTCCGCAACCGGAGCGGATGACCGGTTGTTCGGGCTGCTTCGATTACACGACGACCGAAGGGCGAGTTAACGCGATTGCGGTCGATCCGACCACCACGGTGAACGGCAGCATAGTGGCCTATTCTGGCGCGGTCGGTGGCGGTGTGTGGAAAACGACCAACTGCTGCAGCGCTAATACCACATGGACCGTGGTGACCGATGATCCGCTGATTTCCACGACTGCCATCGACACAATTGTCATTGATCCCAGCAATCATAATACTGTCTACGCAGGCACTGGCGACCTCAATTTCGGTTCCTTTTCCATGGGTAGCCAGGGCATTCTAAAGTCCACCGATACGGGTGCTACGTGGACGGTGCTAGGGGCAGATGTATTCGGGATGGCTTATGTGGAACCGCCGGGGCAATTCCCCCAATACAACGCGGTTGGCAAAGTCCGCGTGGACCCGAACAATAGTAATAAGGTGGTAGCCGGCACCAAACAAGGTGTCTACTTCTCATATGACGCGGGCGTTAACTGGACGGGCCCGTGTTTTACCAACAACTTCAGCACTCAACGCCAGGATGTTACGGGGCTGGAGCTAAGCGACCTCGGTGGAGGCAACACTCGGATCATCGCCGCGATTGGGACCCGCGGGTTTGCCACAACCGTCCAATATGACTTGGGCGCCAACGGCGCCAACGGCCTTTACAGTGCCACGATGGGCTCGAGCGGTTGCCCCAGCTTTACTTCAATCGCCAGCAATGCCAATGGTTTCGTGTTTGGTAATCAGGTCAGCGGCAGTCCGTACACGACAGGCGCGCCCATGAATGCCGGCAGCGGCACCGCGTTTGTCAACACCACGACAGGCAATCAGCTCGGGCGTATCGATATTGCTATCGCGCCAAGCAATGCGAACTACATTTATGCACAGGGCCAGTCTATTGCTCCGAATAGCAACGGCGGTTGCGGCAGCGCAAATGGGTGTCAGCTCGGCGCCTGGGCTAGCACAAACGGTGGCGCGAACTGGAGTTATATGGAAGGCTCTCAAGGCGGCTCGCTTAGAAACTGCACTGGTGGCCAGGGCGACTATCCGCAGAACTGGTACGATCAGGGAGTCGCCGTGGATCCGAACAATCCGGACCGCGTCTTCTTCGATACGTTCGAGGTCTGGTTTGCAACGCGCACGGGAACTGTGTGGAACGATACGACGTGCGGTTATTCCTACAGTGGCAACGCAGGCCCCGTGCACGTGGATCAACATGCTCTCGCTTTCCTGCCTGGGTCTTCCAGTATTTTGCTGGCCGGTGACGATGGTGGCGCTCACGGAACCGCGAATGCCGACATTGTAAACCAGACAACTGATCCCACCTGGTTCAACATGGACACGGATATTAACACGATTGAGTTTTACTCCGGAGACATCAGCGGCAACTTCGCCAATGCCACTTCTCCACAGGCAAGCGGCGGCTCACAGGACAATGGCTCAGCCTCGGTTACCTTTAGCGGGACGCCAACCGGGCCTGTGCTATGGCAGTTGGGCGTTGGCGGTGATGGATTTTACTCGCGCATTGACCCGGTAGGCACAGGAACGAGTCTGCGCTTTTGGCAGGGTAACAACAATGGTGCGCTTCATCGCTGTGTCAGTAACTGCACCAATCAGAATGCCCCTTGGAGCGGCAATGTCTCCGGCGGCTCTGGCGGCTGGAGCGGCGATATACGGTCGTTCATTCTGCCGTACGATCTTTTCCATGGCGGCATCGCAGGCGGCGATGATTGTCCACCAGCGGGTGTGCCAGGCGGGTGCGGCCATCTGATTGCAGGCACAACGAGGGTATGGGAAACAATTTTGGGTGGAAACAGCTCGTTCTCCGGCTCCAACTGGTACATAACAAACAATCCCCTTAACCAGAACATGACCAAGCAGACATTGGGGAATCGTTCGTTCATCAACCAGGTGAAGTACTCGCCAAAGTATCAGACCGTCGCTATGGTTGGCACAAACGACGCGAATGTTTGGATCGGCTTTAACCTCGGCACTGGCACCGCGTCACAGGCAAACTGGGTTTGCCTGACCGGTAACTGCGTTGATACGGGGAACAACACGATTCCTCTGCGCCCTGTGCTAGGCGTTGCTCTCGATCCTACCGTGGGGGCGGCAAATCTGCCGGTGGGGTACGCTGCAGTAGGCGGGTTCGACGCTAATACGCCGACCACGCCGGGTCACGTTTTCCAGGTGACCTGCACTGCCGACTGCGGCTCGTTCACGTGGGCGAACAAATCCGGGAATCTACCGGATATTCCGGTGGATTCCATTATTGTTAACCCGAACAACGCGCAACAGGTTTTTGCCGGTACCGACTGGGGAGTTTACTATACCGATGACATAACGGTGGCATCGCCAACCTGGCAGCGCTTCGAGAACGGTATTCCGCACGCGATGGTGTGGGACATGCAAATAGATCGCGGCGCCACCACGCTCTCGGTCTGGACGCGCAGTCGCGGCGCGTACGTTTTCCCTCTGGCCGGCGGTGGGAGTCCAACTCCGACGCCTACGGCTACGCCCACAGCAACAGCAACAGCAACAGCTACGGCTACTGCCACTGCAACGCCTACTGCGACAGCCACAGCTACACCAACAGCTACGACTACACCCACGGCAACGGCTACGCCAACTCCGACGCCGAGGCCGACACCTACGCCGAGGCCTATTCCAACGGCGAGGCCGCATCCGACGCCGCCGCCGCGCCCGTAACAGTAAGTCGGAAGGAGTTCTTATGCGGGAACTCGCGAGCAAACCTCGCGAGTTCGCTGCGTGAGGTGCGCCTGTCCTGAGAAGGGGAGTTGGCAGATTAGCCGGTGGTGCAAGCACCAAGTATTCTGAGGCAAGAACATTAGCCGGCGGTGCAAACCGCCGGTTTACCGTGTAAATAGATAATCAAGCCCCGATGGGGCGTAGTAAATCAGCCCATATGTCATCGACACACTTGAGCCTGCACTATCATATTGTTTTTGGAACAAAGAATCACGAGCCGCTGATCCAGCCGCGATGGCGCGGCAAATTGCACCCATATCTTGGTGGAATCATTCGCACGGCTGGGGGAATTGCTGAGAGCATCGGCGGCGTCGCCGATCATGTGCATTTGCTGATCGGCCTGCGCGCGACGCACCGTTTGGCTGATGTGCTTCGCGAGCTAAAAGCGGTTTCTTCCGGTTGGGTTCACAAGGAGATCGGCATGCCTGCTTTCGCATGGCAGGCCTTGGCCCAAAACAAAGACTTGAGCCAAGCCGGGCGAAGCCCGGAGCGAGTTGCGGCGAGTTGCCTGCCTTGGATCGCCAGGGCGTGGGCTGTGCTGCGTGCTACGGCGTGCGTCAGCATGACGTAGTGCGCGCTAGGGCAGCCGGGGGCAGGGGCGAGGTGGGCTACGGATTAATAGCCTCTGTGTGTGTAACGCTGCCACTCGAGGGCCTGCTGCTCCCGTCACTCCCGCGCTTACCCTCCCGCGACCAGCGACCCTAGTCCCCGACCAGCCTTCCCCCCCCGCTATGTCAACGATTAATCCCCTCAGCGTGTTCGTCCCTCACACACAGAGGATATTAATCTAGGAAGGTTACGGCGCGTTTACCGTAAGCGCCTCCCAACGCGACGCGGTTCGCCGTTACATTGAACAACAAGCGGAGCATCATCGCACGCTCACGTTTCGCGAGGAATATTTGGAATTGCTACGCCGCCACGGCGTGGAATTCGACGAACGTTACGTTTAATCTACGACGCCCCGGCCGGGGCTGGTTTCTTTTATCGTGCTATTACCGGTGGTTTGCACCACCGGCTAATATAATGCCGGCCGTCCAGGACGGCTTTCGATCTTTGTTTCCCCAGCTAAGCGCTGTTTTGTGCCACAATCCCGTCGCAGATTTCGAATCGGCTCACGAATAAACAGAAATGAAACGAGATGGTGCGGGAAGTGAATCGCGCTTTCAGCGCTGGCGGTCTCTTTTTGTTTCACGATTTCTGGGGCGCTTCCCCAGGTTCGCCATGGCGAATCCGTCCTGTGGCGGACTGGCGGTGACTGCCCTGCACCTTTGGCGCTGCTAAATGCATAGATCGCGCTGTGGTGTGCCGCCGAAAGCGCAAGATATCAGGCCGCAAAGCCGTATTTGTTTTGCCAACGCGCTGAGGAGTCGCCGCGGCGACCGTTCCACCTGCGATTAGCTTTTCTTTGAGGTCCGCCTTAGCTCGAAAAGCGCCGGGAAACTGCCGCACTCCAAAGCACTGCATACGAAATTTGCGCAGGAGGCTTATCGCGCCTTGCAGGAACTCGCGAAGCGATTCGCGAGTTCCTGCATCAAGTAGTCTAACCTTGTTTACGGGCGCGGCGGCGGTGTTGGGCTCGGCCGCGGGCTGGGAGAAGGCCTCACTGTCGGCGTTGCTGTCGCCGTTGGCGTTGCTGTTGCCGTCGCGGTAGCTGTTGCTGTAGCTGTCGCAGTAGGCGTTGGTGTTGGCGAAGGCGTCCCGCACTGGCTCAAGATTTCCATCGTGATATTCGCCACGCCAGTGTCATCATAGCCACCTGCCGCCCAGATGTGATCGGTGCCATTGGTGTCAGTGGCGAAGTTGCGCCGCGCAGTCAGCATTGGCGGGCCAAGCGACCAGCTATTGAGCACCGGATCATAGATATCCACCTCGTTCGATGGCGTGGGAAATTGCCCGCCCAATACCCACATCTGCCCATTCAAGTTCAGCCCGCGCGTGTTGCTCGTGGCCCGCGGTATGCTGGTAATGGTGGTGATGGAATCAGCCACCGGATCATATTTGAATGAGTTTGTAGTATCGGTCAGAGCGCCGCCTGTGATATCGGCGCCTCCACCAGTGTAGATCAGGGTGCCGATGGTGGTGGTCGGTATATACCCGAGCGGAACTGGCAGGACGGCTGTTTTCTGTAACCAAGTATTGATGCCGGGAGTAAACTCCCAGATCGCGCTGGTCCCGTTGCCTCCCGCGACGTTAAATCCGCCAAGGATATAGAGTTTGTTGTTGAAGACGCTGAAGCCGCCGGGCAGAGTGCCTGCCGTGCCATCCGGCCAGGGAGCAGCGACTACGCTGATGCTATCAGTAACAGGGTTATACCGGAAGACGCGACCGATGACGGTCTGGCTGGCGAAATTGGAACCGCCCACGCAGTAAATGTACGGTGTCCCAGACTCAGTGAGTACGCTGCAAGCCATGTTGTTCGTATTGGCGTCGGGGTAAGTGGCAGACTTCGTCGTCCACATGTTGGTTACCGGATCGTATTCAAAAGGGTGAGTGAACTCGACATCACTGGCATCCCGCCCGCCCATGGCGTAAAACTTTCCGTTGGGCGGGAAATAGACGCCAACGAAGCGGACCCCCGCAAAGGGGAGATTGGGACCAGGCGACCAGCCAGGCGTGCACGTAGGTGACGCCGTTGGCGTTGGAGTCGGGCTTCCGCCTCCGAAATTGAATTTTCCGATGCGCGTGTGCCAGTTGAAGTTGCTGGTTGTCGCGTAATATTCGTTGGCGTGCCAGAAGGTCGTGCCGTCGGTGTCGAGCGTCGTCATGCTGTAGTCGCCCCAGCGGCTGCCGGTTTGAGAGCCGGTTCCGGCGAACATAACAGCTTCTCCCTGGCCGAGGTTGTTCGGCGGATCGGCCTCAAGACGCCCGGCATAGCGAATACCAGGGAAGATGGACGAGCTGGATGTGGCATAGCCGATGGCCGTGTTTCCATTTTGATCAACGGCTACGCTGGGCATAAAGCGCCACAATCCGTCACCGCCATTGGTCCACTCCTGTTGTTGCGCAGCGGCTGCTGGGAACGTGCCGCCGGTGACAACGAATTGATACCAACTAACAGCAGTCGGCCCGTTGGGGAAATTCAGCATCGTGGTCTGGTCGGCCCACAATGATTCGGTGCCGTTGCGGTTCTGATAAACCACCGGCGTCATGATTTTATCGCCAAGACTATCCAGCTTTGCCGATGTTCCCTGCTGGGGTACGACAGAGAAGCCAGAGGTATTAGTCCATGCTTCAGTGTACGTGTTGACGCTGATCATGGCGTTCGGAGAGTGATCAGTGCCAATGCCAACGGTCGAATTGGCCGGAGTCACAAAATCGACATGAAACAGCCATCCCAGTACATCCGAAAACGTCGCGGGGGCGCTTAAACCACTCCTAACAGCGAGGAGAAATTCATCCCTCCCCGCAGGCGGCGGACTGCCGGTGCGAAACCCGGCCGGCACCAGGCTATAGGCGATGTCCGGTGTTAAACCAGCGAGAGGAATCTTAAAGGTGATGACGGTGGGGTTTGGTTGGCCAGCAAGCATTGCCGCGCGATCGAGCGCCTGAACTTTCACCCCGGTGAAGGGGCCCTGTAAACTGGCCCACATGTTGTACGTGAAGTGATAGGCGCCTCCCGGCTGCGGATTATTCCACATCGCCGCCTTCGGGTAGTCGTTCGCGTCCGTCGGATCCACCAGCACGGCGTACAGAAACCAGCCGCCCGCTACGGGATCCGACGTTTGGGAGACGCCGATACATTCATAGGAGGGGTTGCCGCCAAATGAGGCAAAGCCGAAGTCGCTCACCACCCAGCGGTCAGCTAGGTGATCGTAGAAAACGAAGGGGTCTCCCTGGTTGAGGCCATCGCCGCAAGGCGTGCCCGTCAGGGGCGGGTGGCCGAAGAACGTATCCAACGACATCGAGGCTAACAAGGTATTGCCGCTTTTGTCAAAAATCTTTATAGCGACATTAGTCACTTCAACGTAGTGATTCGGGCCGACGTCGCCGATTGTATCTGGCGGCTCACAACCGCAGAAGCTTTGCGCAGAGCTAATCCCATCAAAGGTCAGCAGCGGCGGCGGCATGTTTGGCAGCGACTGAAAGATTTTTCCCAGGAGCGACTGGAACTGCGGGAAGGCAGAGGTTTCCTCCGATTCTTTTCGCGCTCCCGTGCCATGCAGACCAGGCTTCAGTAGTGGACGCGAAATTTTCGGACCGGACGGCACGGGAGGCAGACTTCGCAAGTCCTGGTCTATGCGACCTGGACCGACCATTTGCGTGACCTCCGGCGTTTGTGTGCCGGGCGCGTCCTGACGCGCACCCGATCGATTGTTTTGTTGAGTCTGTTTTGTCCGGTTTCCCTGGGCGAACAGCGCCACAGCGATTCCGAGGAGGCAAAACACAGAAGCAGTTAGGATGCGGATATTGAAGAAGGCAGATTTTGAAGTGGATTTCTTTTTCATAAATGGAGTGAAGTTATTTCCGTCTGCGATGAACCCGCAGTGGCAGTAGAGATGCTATGTGAGATGCAAGAAGAATGTCAACATCTTTTTGAATTTACTTTGATGTCGGACTATGTGACGGGGCAATCACCCGAAATCGCGAAAGAAATCACGAAGCCGCGTAAATGTGGAACCCACTAACCGCGTTTTACGTAGCTTATACGCGGCGAAGCACCCGCCTCCGCCAGGCTACGGCGCGGCAGGCGAAGGACGAAGGACCAAGGAATGATAAAGTGCCAATAACGAGGCCGTTTCGTCCGGCAATCGTGCACTTTTGGAGAGCATTGAAAGCCTGCCCTGAGCGAAGTCGAATGGACGTTTCGCGTCGCACTCCGACTCCGAAAACAGCCTGAGGGCAGGCTGTCTCCAACGTTCGTCGTGCATGGCATGTTCCATGGAGCCGGGTCGCCCTCGGCCCGCGGAACAACCGGATCGAAACTATTTACGAGATGCTAGAATGTCACCGTCACTTGATTAGAACAGTTCTGAGTGCCCGCTTCGCATACTTTATACGTGTAGGTGGCATGGCCACGGCCACCGGGCGAATCGGTGTAGAAACCGTCGTTTAGGGTCGTGGCGACCACCCCGCCGTTGCGGTAAACATCGACATTAGGCGAACTCGCGCCGCTCCACGAGAGGTCCACCGTGTGCCGTCCCTGGACTTTGTAGCCACGCGCAGTGAGCGTGATTCCTGAGATCGGTGTTGGTGTAGGCGTAGGAGTCGCGGTCGGTGTTGCCGTCGGAGTCGGACTAGGAGCTGGCGTTGGTGTAGGAGTTGGTGATGGCGCACCCGTCGTCGACTGCCTATCGTGGAAGGCATCCTGCTGGGAACTGCCGAGGATGGCCACGCGCCCGTCCACCCATGCATGCAGGTGCTGGTTGGTCGAGGAGGTGGCGTAATCGTAATCGCCCGCATACGTCGCCTGGATTCCCGGGTCAGGTTGCGCCGGCAGAGGGCTGACTACGTCTGAGAACGTCTGGTCAGACAACCAAGTCGCGCCATTGTCGGTGGACCTGCGCGCCCACATCCTGTAGCACGGAACGCCTGCGTTACCACGGGTGCAGCTGGCGCTCTCTCGCGCGTCGTACCAAACGGCGAGGAGCGTGCCAGTCGGGCTGACCGAAAGGTTAGGCTGCCACTGAGGACGGGTAGTAGCATCAGTGTTTAACTTGAGTGGCGCGCTGAAACTCACGCCACTGTTAGTAGAACGAATATAATAGACGTCGCCCGGGTCGCTGCCGGTGCCGTGCTGGGCATAGACGTAGGAAACTACGTGATTGAAGACGGCTGGCTCACCCCAGCCCTCGTGCCGCCAGTAACCACCGCCATCGGGAAACATGCAGGCGAAGTAACCGACAGCGGTGACGCCCGGTCCGGGAAAGCTCGGGCCGGTGTAGGTATTGGTCCAAGTGTTACCCCCGTCGGTAGACCTGAAGATGAGGTTGGAGTCGTTGTGGGGGAAGCCCCCCCCGCCTTCGTTCATGCCGGCGATGTACACGTCGCCCGTGGCGAGATCGCCGGTGATCTGCACGTCGCGGATGAAAGGGGTACCCGTCGTTATCTGTCGCGCGTTCGTCCAAGTGAGACCGTTGTCAGTGGAGTAGCGGACGAAAAGGGCCCCTCCTCCGACGTTGAAGTCGTTCCAGGAAACGTACATGCGCCCGTAGAAGGGAGAGGATGTATTGTTATCAGCCCATCCAGACTCTCGGTCGTCGTTGTTGTTATTGTGAATGCAATAATGGGTCCAACTGTTCGCATTCGAAGGGGTAGTGGACTTGTATCCGCCGAGGCCCTGACCGCCGCAGCCCCCGTCAAGCCAGACAGTGTACCAGGTGCCGGTTGGGCGGTTGTACAGAATAACCGGGTCACCCACGGTGTTGGAGAAGGGGCTTTGACCACTGCCGGTGGTCAGGCGGGTGAATGTGTTGCCGCCGTCGGTAGAGACGGATGCGCCGGAGATATTGATGGGGCTGGCATTGCGGCCTCGTGAGTCGTTGTACGCGACCACAATTTGGTTGGGGTTATCTGGGTTACTGGCAGTGAATGTTTCCGACTGGGTAATATTGGGAGAAATCTCAGCGCCGGTGACCAGGTCCACGTCGGTGGTGCCATATGCTAGCGGGGCCAACAGCGTTTGGATAAACTGGGAGAAACCGTGCGCAGGGGAAGCCGACCCTCCCTCGGCCTCGCCGCAGTAAATCATGATGGCGCCAGCCCGCATGTTTTCTTGTTTATCAATGCCCAGCTCGCGGATCTTAGAACAATCAAACATGGCAGGCACGAGCGGATCAGTGGACTGACTAAGAATTGTACGGTTTTGCTGCGCTTGCGCAGAAAACGCGCCGAAGCTGACTAGCGCGATAAACACGCCGGCAAGACAAAAAACTGAAGCGAGTAAAACACGAAGGTTAAAGAAGGCTGATTGGGAAGTGGAGTTTTTTTTCATAAGTGGAGGTTGATTGGAGTGTCTGATTCTTGCGTTAAACGTTTGGAGAATCAATAGTTTTTCTTGACATCTTGCAGGGCAGAACCTGCTCAGCGGGCACGACTTGGCAGCGTGAACTGATTACATTCTACGGTCGCGTGTGCTTACCATTTTTAATTCCTGCCAAAATCGGGGGCGAAAAATTTAGAAGGAAGACTTATCGGAAAGGCTTCTCGCCGGTGGTCCGTCATAGCCGTGATTGACTGGATCGATGCGGCGCATCGGTTTCTCGCGGGTCTGTTCTTCAATGACGTGGGCGACGAGTCCGGGCGTGCGGGCGATCATGAAAATGCCGTTGAACGCCGCGGGGTCCATTCCCAGGTCGGCGAGGATTGCGCCGATGGCGCCGTCCACGTTAATAGGGAGCGATTTTTTCGCTGCGGCGAATGCTTTGTCAACTGCGCGCGCCGCTTGCATGCGCATGCCGTCTACCCCAGCTTCGCGCGCGAGTTCGAACAGCCGTGCCGTGCGTGGATCTTTCGTGTGCAAGCGATGACCGAACCCCGGCATGCGTTCGCCAGCTTCTCTCATGGCCGCGAGCGTACGCACAGCGGCTTCATCGATCGAAATGGATTCGCGCGCTGCGCGGTCAGCGATTGCTTTGAGTTGCCGCGCACAATCTTCAATCGCGCCGCCGTGGTGCCGATTGATTGACATGATGCCGGCCGCGACCGCCGCGCTCAACGATGCGCCAGTAGACGCGACGGTGCGCGCAGCTAATGCGCTGGGAGGTGTTGCGCCGTGATCGATCGACGAGACCAAAATCGCGTCCATCAGACGCGCGACGGTCGGCGAGGGCAATTCGCCCGTCAAAATCAAATAAACCGCTGCGCCAAATGAGACGCGCCCCATGAGCTCGGCGATGTCATATCCGCGCACCGCCACTTTGTTAGGCTCAACGCGCGTGATGGCGGTGTTCCACACTGCGTTTTTGTCGGCTTCACTCATCAGACTTTCTCCTTTCATTCTCTTGAGAATTTGTACCACGGCATCCGGCAATTCACCAAACGCATCGACCACGGTGGCGCCTGCTTCGCGCAACGCTTTCACTTTGCCGGCGTGCGTGCCGCGACCGCCTTCGATGATCGCGCCCGCGTGACTAAAGCGCGTGCCTTCGCGCGCAGCCTTGCCGCCGATGTAAGCGATCACCGGCTTCGTGATTTTCCGATCGAGAATGAGTTGCGCGAGTTCTTCCTCTTGTGACGAACCGATTTCGCCAAAGATAACGATTGCTTCCGTGAGCGGATCAGCCTCGAACATCAGCGCCGCGTCGGGCAAACGAATTCCAATGACAGCGTCGCCGCCGATGTGCGCAATCGTCGAAATCCGCACGCCGGCTTGCCCGAGATAATAGCCAGTGCTCGAAGCCATGCCGCCCGAACGACTGATCACGCCAACGCCTTTGGGGATACCGGGCTTAAACCATTGCCGCGCGCTTTCCGCGCGCCCGCCGATCATGCCGACTACGCCCTTGCCCGGACTCAACACTCCGAGCGTGTTCGGTCCGAGAAACATCGCGCCATTTGCTTTCGCTGCCGCCGCAATCTCCATCGCGTCCCACACCGGCACCCGGTCGGGGACCAGCACTGCGAGTTTGATTCCAGCATCAATCGCGGAGATGGCCGCATCCTTTACGCCGGCCGCCGGGACAAAAACCACGGAGATGTCGATTCCGCCTAACGAATCCACTGCTTCCTGCGGTGTATTAAACACGGGAACGCCGAGTACAGTTTGGCCACCTTTGCCCGGCGTTACGCCGGCAACCACATTTGTTCCGTATTCGCGCATGAGCCGCGTGCGCGCCCGGCCTTCGCGTCCCGTGATGCCTTGCACCAGCACGCGCTTTCTCTCGTCGATTAAAATTGCCATCTAGTGACTTCCTCCGATCAGCTCGTTCAATCCGGGAATATCGAGCTCTAAATAAAATCCTTCGATTCCGGCGAGGCGGCATTCCACATCGCACGCGAGCAACTCGGAATCCTTTGTGGCGAATTCTTCGCTGGGCAACGCAGCGGCAGGTGCACCTTCGCGATCGACAATTAATCCGCCGGAGTGCGTTTCAACGGCGGAACGAATCTGCGGCCACTGCGCGGTGTCGATCCAGACGCGACCATTTTTTACGGCAAGCATCATGTTGGATTCATTTTTTATGAATTTTGGAACGCGTCGCAGGTGCGGTTTCCATTTGGCGCCCTTCGCCTCCGCGACGAGTTCGGCGAACCGTGCGGCAATCGTGGCTGGCGTATCACTCTTGCGATAACCTTCGATCGGCGCGCGCAGCAGCTTCGACATCCGATGGAGGATGTCCACGGCCCGATCTTCGGTGTTTCCGCCTAAACGAATCACTGCGGGAATATCGAGATCGAGTTCCCAAAACGCCTTAGCCAGGCCGTAGGCAGACCAATATTGTTCCTGACTCGCCACGCCAGAGCCGGAACCGAAATATCCAACCAGATCGGGCTGGGCCAGAATGATTCGGGCAGCGCGATACACTTTGGACGCGGATGGATTGCCGCTTGTGTCGGTGAAATTTGCGATCGTGAATCCCGCGTTAACGATCGCGTCCATCGACATCATCGAGCCGCCGCCGCCTGCGCCATGGAAACCCACGAGGCCTTTGGAACCTTTCGCGGCCGTCGTCGCGAGCTGCGCGAAATAAAATGTACCGCGATGATCGTTTTGTTCGACGGCATAGGCGATGCGCTCCAGAGGCGTCGGCGGATGATCGAACTCGCGCGCAATTTCAATTTTCAATTCCGGGTGCCGGCCAACGGCGTAATCGTCAATCGTGATTCGGCAATCCGCCGCGACGAATTCGCCGCTTTTCGTCAGAGCCAGCGGATTGATTTCGAGCGAGCGCCCTTCAACGCTGCGCGCAGCGGCAAATAAATTTCGGATCGACTGAGTAAGGTCGTCGGCGTGTGCAGGCGAAAGTCCGCAGGAAACGACAGCTTCGTTCAGTGCCGAATCGAGTGGACCGCTGTTCACATCACAGGGAATCCGCCGCGTTGACGTAGCACGCTCCTCAATTCCTGTGCCGCCGCCAGGCGCGAAAATAATCACGGGCGCGCGAGCAGCGTCATCAATCGCAAACGAAAGGAAAAACTCGCGATCAACGTCGATCTTTTCTTCCACGAGTACTGCTTCTACTGGGAACTGTCCCACTTTCATTGCAAGCATGCGCTTGGCATGAGCCCGCGCCTCATCCGGTTTTTTCGCAAAAGCGACTCCGCCGATACCAGCACGCCCGGTAGTCCACGCTTGAATCTTGACGACAACTTCACCGCCTAATTCTTTCGCTACTGCGACAGCTTCATCGGCGCTTGATGCAACGCGGCCACGCGGAATTTTAAATCCATTCGCAGCGAGAATGGCTTTGCCCTGATACTCGTGAAGTCGCGCCATGATTGGATGCTATTTCCATGATCCTAACCAATCCGGCAACTGCCGGACCGTTTGCGGATCAGAATCTTGAACAGATATAGCTTGGTTAACATTCCACTGCGACACGTCACGTCCGTTTCGATAAACTGAAATCGGGGCGAATCGCAATCAAAGTGATCAATCACCTCGGCGATGAGTTGGAAGGTTTTTCCGGGTGTGTGAGCTGGGTTATATCGGAATTATCTAATTATACTTTGATTCAGGTATAAACCAGTATAAACGGGTAGAAATGGATCCAATCAAAAATCCGTTCTCGCCCGGCGCCGGCTCGCCGCCTCCAGAGTTGGTGGGCCGCGATCCGATTCTCGAACAGGCCCGCATTCTCCTCGGGCGGATCAAGAACAAGCGCCCCGAAAAGAGCCTCTGCTGACGGGGTTGCGCGGGGTGGGCAAGACGGTCCTGCTGAACGAGATCGAGCGGCAGGCAAAGGATACCGGCTACCGGACGATTTCCATCGAAGCCCATGAAGACAAACCGCTGGGCCCGCTCCTTGCCCCGCATCTGCGGAGCCTTCTGTTCGAACTGGACCGGATCGCGGGTGCGGGAGACAAGGTGAAGCGCGGTTTGCGGGTACTGCGCAGTTTTGTGGGAGTCCTCAAAATCACCTACGAAGACGTGACCATCGGACTCGATGTCGATCCTGAACATGGGTCAGCTGACAGCGGAGACTTGGAAATCGACCTGCCGAATCTCTTCGTTGCAGTGGGCGAAGCGGCCGAGGAGAGGAAGAGCGCGGTTGCCGTCCTGATCGATGAAATCCAGTATTTCAATCAACCGGAACTCGGCGCACTAATCATGGCGATGCACAAGATGCAGCAACGCCAACTCCCGTTAGTCTTGCTCGGTGCGGGTTTGCCAATCCTGCCGGGTTTAGCGGGAGAATCAAAGTCGTATGCCGAGCGGCTTTTCAGCTTCCCGGACGTTGGTGCGCTCTCAGAAGAAGACAGCACGAAAGCTTTGCGCGAGCCAGCACGAGCCGCCGGGGTCGGGTTTGAAGCTAAAGCATTGCAGGAAGTATTTCGGCTGACAAAAGGTTACCCGTATTTCCTCCAAGAGTGGGGTTATCAATCGTGGAATATGGCTACGACCAGCCCAATCAGCTTGAATGTCGTGCAAAATGCCACTGCGTCAGTCATCCCCCGCCTGGATCAGAATTTTTTCCGTGTCCGCTTTGACCGCCTGACGCCCAGCGAAAAGAATTTCCTGAGGGCTATGGCCGAACTCGGCCCTGGCGCGCAGCGCACAGGAGACATCGCTACCACCCTGGGTGTGAAAGTGACCAGCCTCGGACCAGTCCGGGCAAAGCTAATGAAGAAAGGGATGATCTACAGTCCAGCACATGGCGACATGGCGTTTACCGTGCCGTTGTTCGACGAGTTTATGATTCGAGCGATACCCCAGTTCAAACCTTAGCAGCGATTTAGCATGGAATTCCGAATCGTCGGCGGCATGGCCACGCGGAATCCTGAATCCGTTGGCGGCGAGAATGGCTTTGCCTTGATATTCGTGAAGTCGTGCCATGCCTGGGTGCTATTTCGGATGAAAAAGCCCAACATTCAACCCGCCTGCGCGCAAGGCTACGGCGCGGCAAGCGCTCAACTCAAAGAGTATTCGCGCTGAGGCATCGAACCAAGAGTTGCGTGGCGAGCGGACGAACTATGCTTTCTGGGTTTGTTCTCGACTGTCGGGCAGTTAAGCCGAGATTATATTCTGCGCGCAGTCGTTGTGCGGACACTGGTATGGCTGCTGAGATCAAGAAAGAGATTCAGCTCGAAATCGCGCATGTGTTGTTCACAGACATCGTCGGTTACTCGAAGCTGCCGATTAATCAGCAACGAGCGTTAGTCGAGCGCTTAAACGAGATTGTCCGAGGGACGGATGAATTCCAAGCCGCCGAAGCGGCAGGGCGCTTGATCAAAATCCCGACGGGCGACGGCATCACGCTGGTTTTTTATCATAGCCCAGAAGCGCCGGTCGAATGCGCGTTGGAAATAAGCCGTGCTCTCAAGAAGCATCCGGAACTTCAGCTGCGAATGGGCATACACAGTGGACCCGTGAGTGGGGTCATCGACGCAACCGGAAAAGCGAACGTGGCCGGCGCCGGCATCAATATCGCACAGCGGGTCATGGACTGCGGCGACTCCGGACACATTTTGCTCTCGAAGCACGTCGCTGAAGATCTCGAGGAATATCCTCATTGGCAGCCGCACCTGCATGAACTTGGCGAGTGTGAAGTCAAACATGGCGTTCGCCTCTCCCTGGTGAATCTGTACACTGCGGAGCTTGGGAACCCGGCAGTGCCGGAAAAGCTGAAGGCGGCGCGTGTCGCTGCTGCTGCACGAAAAAAACGGACCGCATTCCGCTGGCTGTCATTAGGCGTGATGAGTCTGCTGGCTGTGATCGCCGTGATCGGTTTTCTCCTTTTCCGTCATGGACCACCGCATGCCGCGGTAGAGTTACTAGTTCCCGAGAAGAGCATTGCGGTGCTGCCGTTTGACAACCGAAGCCGCGATCCCGACAACGCGTACTTTGCGGATGGCATCCAGGATGAAATCCTGACGCGCTTATCCAAGATCGCTGATCTAAAGGTGATCTCGCGCACATCGACGCAGCGTTACAAAAGTGCGCCTGAAAATTTACGTGAGATCGCCAGGCAACTTGGCGTCGCCCACATTCTGGAAGGAAGTGTGCAGAAGAGCGGGGACATTGTGCGGGTGAATGTGCAGCTGATCAAAGCAGCCAGCGATTCCCAGCTTTGGGCCGATACCTTTGATCGCAAACTGACCGACATCCTTTCGGTCGAGAGTGAGGTGGCCAAAGCCATCGCTGACCGGTTGCGGGTGCACCTCAGCGGTCGGGAAGAGCAGGTCATCGCCGCCAAACCGACGGATAATCCCGAGGCTTACGATGCCTACCTGCGTGGTCTGGCTTATACATTGAAAACGCAAAACACACCAGCCAACGCCCTTGGCGCACAGAAATATCTCAGAGAAGCGGTGCGCTTGGACCCGAAGTTCGCCCTTAGCTGGGCGCTGCTGTCATACGTTGATTCCGTTGGCTACACTAGCCTTAGTCTTCAGCCAACGGTCGCGCTCCGTGAAGAGGCACGGCAGGCAGCCGAAACCGCGCTCACTCTTCAGCCCACTCTTGGCGAGGCCGTATTGGCTAAGGGATATTACCACTACTCTTGTCTAAAGGATTACGACACGGCGGTGGGTTACTTTGAGCAAGCACGTCAGCTCTTACCCAATAGCAGCCGGATTCCTGAATCGCTGGCCTATGTAGAGCGGAGGCGCGGCCAGTGGGACCGGAGCGAGTCGTATTTCAACGAAGCCGAGCGGCTCGACCCGCGCAACGTTTCCATACTCACCCAGCACGCGCTTTCCTATATGGAGCTTCGTCGTTTCCCGGAAGCGGTGCGGAAGTTTGATCAGGTTCTCGATATCACGCCCGACGACCTGGATACGCTTGTGCTAAAGGCGGCTATCGCACAAGCCGAGGGCGATCTGCCGCGGGCTTCGGCGATCCTTGCTCCGCTCCACCCTGCTACCGACGAATCCGGTGCGCTGGAAATACAGGCTTACCAAGCGATCTTGGAACGCCGACCTGCACAAATTATCCCTCGGCTAAAGGAAATACTTGCCAAGCCTGATCCAGCGTTGGGTTTTTACAATGGCGAGCTGCGCTTTTGGTTAGGCTGGGCGCAAGAGGTCGCCGGCGATCAGGTGGCCGCCCAAGAAAGTTGGCAACAGGCGCGCAGCGAACTGGAACCTTTCCTAAAAAAACAGTCGGAAAATGTCGGCCTCATTGCAGATCTCACCCTGATCAATATGGGCCTCGGTGACAAAGCTGCCGCTTTAGCTCTGTCGGAGCAGGCCATGGCAGCGAATCCGATCGAGAAAGACGCGTTAGATGGTCCCATTCCGATCGAGATCCTCGCCCGGGTCTCGGCGCGCGTGGGAGAACCTGACCGCGCCATTACCGCTTTACAGAAACTACTCTCGATACCGTACAATGGCGCACTGGCTGCGGCCCCGCTCACTCCTGCGCTGCTCCGGCTCGATCCGATGTTCGATCCGCTTCGAAATGATCCGCGCTTCCAGAAACTGGTCGCCTCGCCCTCGCCGAAATAAAACATGGCTGCCGAAGTTAAAAAAGAAATTGAGCTCGAGATCGCGCATGTTTTGTTCACAGACATCGTCGGTTACTCCAAGTTGCCGATCCATCAGCAACGAGCGGTAGTCGAGCGCTTAAATGAGATTGTCCGAGGCACGGATGAATTCCAAGCCGCGGAAACGGCGGGGCGCTTGATCAAAATCCCGACAGGCGACGGCATTACTCTCGTTTTTTATCATAGCCCAGAAGCGCCGGTCGAATGCGCGTTGGAAATAAGCCGTGCTCTCAAGAAGCATCCGGAAGTTCAGCTGCGAATGGGCATACACAGTGGACCGGTCAGTGGGATTATAGACGCAACCGGAAAAGCGAACGTGGCCGGCGCCGGCATCAATATCGCACAGCGGGTCATGGACTGCGGCGACGCCGGACACATCTTGCTGTCGAAGCACGTCGCTGAAGATCTCGAGGAATACCCTCACTGGCAGCCGCACCTGCATGAACTTGGCGAGTGTGAAGTCAAACATGGCGTTCGCGTCTCCGTGGTGAATCTGTACACTGCGGAGCTTGGGAACCCGGCAGTGCCGGAAAAGCTGAAGGCGGCGCGTGTCGCTGCTGCTGCACGAAAAAAACGGGCTGCATTCCGCTGGCTGTCATTAGGCGTGGTGAGTCTGCTGGCTGTGATCGCCCTGATCGGTTTTCTGCTTTTTCGTTATAGACGACCGCCTGCCACGGTCGAGTTACCAGTTCCCGAGAAAAGCATCGCGGTAATGCCGTTTGACAACCGAAGCCGCGATCCCGACAACGCGTACTTTGCTGATAGTATTCAGGATGAAATCCTGACGCGCTTGTCCAAAGTCGCGGATCTAAAAGTAATCTCGCGCACATCCACGCAGCATTACAAAAGCGCGCCTGAAAACCTGGCCGAGATCGCCAAACAACTTGGCGTCGCCCACGTTCTGGAAGGAAGCGTGCAAAAGAGCGGCGACACTGTGCGCGTGAACGTGCAGTTAATCAAAGCTGCCAATGATTCCCATCTCTGGGCCGATACCTTTGATCGCAAACTGACCGACATCTTTTCGGTCGAAAGTGAGGTGGCTAAAGCCATTGCCGAGCAGCTGCGAGCGCACCTCAGCGGTCGGGAAGAGCAAGAGATCGCCGCGAAACCGACAGATAATCCCGAGGCTTACGATGCCTACCTGCGCGGCTTGGCTTATAACGTGAAAACGACATACACGCCGGCCAACGCCCTTGGCGCACAGAAATATCTCAGAGAAGCCGTGAGGTTGGACCCGAAGTTCGCCCTTAGTTGGGCGCTACTGTCAATCGCGGACGCGCGCGGCTACCTCACACAGAGTCTTGAACCAACGGTCGCCCTGCGTGAAGAGGCACGGCAGGCAGCCGAAACCGCGCTCGCTCTTCAGCCCAATCTCGGCGAGGCGCTGCTTGCCACGGGAAATTACTACTACGCCTGTCTAAAGGATTACGACACCGCGGTGCGTTACTTTGAACAGGCACGTCAGTTCTTGCCGAACAGCAGCCAGATTCCTGCGTTGCTGGCCTCTGTCGCACGGAGACGAGGCCAGTGGGACCGGAGCGAGTCGTATTTCAACCAAACCGAGCGGCTCGACCCGCGCAACGTTAACCTGCTCGGACAGCATGCACAATTGTATATCGAGCTTCGTCGTTTCCCCGAGGCGCTGCGAAAGTTTGATCAGGTTCTCGATATTATGCCGGGCGACGTCGACACCCTCGCAGCAAAGGCGGCTATCGCACAAGCTGAGGGCGATCTGCCGCGTGCCTCTGCGCTCCTCGCCTTGATCCACCCGCCGGCCGAAGACCCCCAGGCGTTGGAAACACAACTTTACCAAGCGATCCTGGAGCGTCGCCCTGCACAAATCATCCCTCGGCTAAAGGAGATATTGGCCAAGCCTGATCCAGCGTTGGGTTCTATCAGTGGCGAACTGCGCTTTTATTTAGGATGGGCACAGGACGTCGCCGGCTATCATACCGCCGCTCAGGAAAGTTGGCGACGGGCGCGCAGCGAACTGGAACCTTTTCTCAAAGAACAGCCGGAAAATTTTGCCCTCATTGGGGATCTAGCGCTGACGAGTATGGGCCTTGGTGACAAAGCCGCCGCATTCAAACTGATCGAGCGAGCGATGACCGTGATCCCGATCGAGAAAGACGCTGTGCAGGGTCCTATTCCGATCGAGATCCTTGCCCGGGTGGCGGCGCAGATGGGCGAACCCGACCGCGCCATAGCCGCGTTAGAGAAACTGCTCTCGATACCGTACGATGGCGCGCTGGCTCAAAACGTGCCGCTCACTCCTGCGCTGCTCCGGCTCGATCCCATGTTCGATCCGCTCCGGAATGATCCGCGTTTCAAAAAACTCGTCGCCTCGCCCACGCCAAACGATGCGAAGCAATGATGTGCAGAAGTTTCATGACCTGAGATGAATTCCACGCGTGTACGCTACCCACGTACGCCGCTCTTATCCGCCGACGGCCTGATAATGGCCGAGACCGCGTTTCCACATAGCTTTCGCGCAGGCCCACGCTAGCAATAGCCAGCCCATTTGGATCGCTAATGCCTGCACAAGCTCGGCTCCTTTTAATCGGCCGAGAAAGATCGCGACCGGGCAAAACAACTCGTAGTAGAACGGCAGCCACTTCATCACCGCCTGAATCGAGGACGGCATGATGTCGATGGGGAACATCTGTCCGCCCAGGAAATATTCGAACGAATAAACGATGAACACGATGGTGGAAATTTCCAAAATCCAGAACGCGAACATGGCCAGGCTGTAAGTGATAAAAAATTGAATGAATCCTGCCATCAATATTGACACGATCGTAAACACGTACGTGAGGGGATCCGCAGGCAGTACGATGTAGTCTCGAAAATAGATAAAGATCAGGGCGATCGGCGGAAGAGTGACGAATGTGTAAACGAGTCGGCCGCTCAAAAAAATGCTGAACCGGTAAGCGAGATAGCTCATTGGCTTGGTGAGAAGCGCATTGATCTGGCCTTCGCGAATATCAGCGGCAATTTGCCATTCATCCTCTGTCGGCACGACCAGATTGCTGACCAGGATCGTGAGCAGATAGTAATAGATCATCGAGCTGTAATCGTACCCGTGCAGGCCGCCGCCGCGCTCTTTGAACACTGCAGCCCAGAGAAAGACCGTCCCAGCGAGCGGGATCAAGCCAAACAGCGCACGCAGGAAATAATTCCACCGATAGACGAACGTGTTTTGCACCCCGATGTTAAAGACCGAAACGTACTTCGCGATCCTACTCGTGCTCATACTCGTACTCATAATCAAAGGAAAATGTCGGCTATGTGCTTGGAGCCCTCACCGGCGCAGTCGCGTCCGCGCTCGGGATC
>Ga0307278_10000117_pt1 | contig 38729 bp, 39 predicted proteins | sample ER_DNA_117_FD_194482 | JGI IMG/M metagenome (GOLD analysis project Ga0307278, IMG submission 194482) | Bulk soil microbial communities from the East River watershed near Crested Butte, Colorado, United States - ER_DNA_117 | ecosystem: Environmental > Terrestrial > Soil > Floodplain | place... | reverse complement strand
CACCAGCAACCTCGATCGCGTGGCGGACCACGCCTGAACTTTGCACCGGCCCTGAGCGTCCGGCCCTGCTGGAGTTCCGCGGACACGTTGAGCAGTGGGGTACGTGGGACTGCTGGGGGTTTGCGGGTTGAACTGAAGCGCGGTAGCTTCCACCCGTTGTTAGGCAAGCCTAAACTGAGCTGGCCGTTACGTTGCCAAGGAGGCCGTTGGGTTGTCCACATCGCAGACGATCCTGCTGGGCGCGATCGCCGGGTTCACCATTTACCTCGGCCTGCCGTTGGGCCGGGTCCGGGTGGCGAGCCTGGGGACCAAGGCGTTCCTCAACGCCGCCTCGGCCGGGATCCTGCTGTTCCTGTTGGTTGAGATCCTCGCCCACGCCACCGAGCCGGTCGAGGAGGCGCTCAAGGAGGCCGCCGAGGGCCAGGCCACCTGGGGCCAGTTCGCCGCGCTCGGCTTGGTCTACGCCGTCGGCTTTGGGGTCGGCCTGGTGGCGCTGTTCTACGTGGGGCGGCTGCGGAAGCGGCCACCGCGGACTGAGCGGACCAGCATTGGCCCCGGCGCCATGGCCGTGGCCGAGGCCGAGCTCTCCCAGCCGGCGGTCCAGTCGGCGGCGCTGCGCACCGGCATGGCGATCGCCGCCGGCATCGGCCTGCACAACTTCTCCGAGGGGCTGGCCATCGGCCAGGCCGCCCAGGCCGGACAGATGACGCTGGCGGCGCTGCTCATCGTCGGCTTCGCGCTCCACAACACCACCGAGGGCTTCGGCATCGTCGGCCCGCTGGCCGCCGCCAACGTCCGTGCCTCATGGGGCTGGCTCGGGCTGGCCGGTCTGATTGGAGGGGGGCCGACCTTCCTCGGCACCATCGTCGGCACCTCGTTCAGCTCCACCTACCTGTTCGTCGGCTGCCTGGCGCTGGCCGCGGGCGCCCTGCTGTACGTCATCGGGGAGGTCCTGCCCGTCGGCCGACGCCTCTCCTGGGAGGTCACCCTCTGGGGGCTGATGGCCGGCTTCTTCCTCGGTCTGGCGACTGAGTTGGTCCTTGTGGTGGCTGGCGGCTAACCAGTGGATCTTTGTCCACGTCGCCGACGTCGACCAGGTCTTCGAGGGCTTCCGCTCCAGCCCCGGCCTGGTGGAACCCGTGGAGTCCAAGCCGTGGGGAACTCGCGAGTTCGTGCTTGAGGCTCCAGATGGTCACCGATTCCGTATCGGCCATGGTGAGTGAGAGCGGCACCTCGGAGACCACCTTCCACCCCCACCTCGACCCGGAAGCAGGATCCAGCCCAAGTGCGGCTGGATTACCAGCCTGTTGAAGGCGAGCGGCTCCGTGCCCCGAGGGCCCTACCTGGGCATTCGTGTTGTCCGTGTTGGCTGGGGCTGGACGATCACCATCTGTCTAGCGATACTAGACAGATGGGGCTTGACGAGGAGCTGGTGCGCGAGGCCGAGCGCGCCAAGGAGCAACTGGCGGTGTCCCAGCACGCCGCCCAGCGGGCCAAGGTGGACTATCACCAGGCGATCCGCCGGTTACACGCGGCCGGCGGGTCGCTGCGGGAGATCGCCGAGGCGTTGGGCCTGAGCCACCAGCGGGTCCACCAGATCATCGACGAGGCCGCCGAGCCGACTCGGCGGCGGTGGTGGCGGCGGGAACCACAAGTGCTGTCGGGGCCGGTGGGGCCGTGCGCGTTCTGTGGCCGCCCGCGCGATGTGTGCGCCAAGCTGATCGCCGGGCCGGGGGTGTTCATCTGCGACCGGTGCGTGGTCGAGGCGACCCGGCTGGCCGCCGGCGCGGCGGTCGAGGGCCGGGCGGAGGGGTCGATGCGGCTGGAGCCGCCGGGGTCGGAGGCCCAGTGCAGCTTCTGCGGCAAGGAGGCTCGGAAGGTGCGGCACCTGGTCGCCAGCGGGCTGGCGGTGCCTGCGGGCAAGTTCGGTGACCTGCCCCGGATCTGCGACAAGTGCCGGGATCTGTGTCTGGAGATCCTGGCCGAGACCTCGCCTGCCTGAGCCGCGCCCGGTGGGCCGCCGGCACCACCCTGGGTGGCAATCAGGTCAGGCTGGGATTGCCGCCGCAGGCGGCGCGGGCCGTAGGCCGGCCCAAGGCGCGGCCGCGCCGTTGGATCAATCGCGCGAAGCGCACCACCCGGCGCGGCCGCTCCACTCCCCCGAGGGGGCCATCAACTCAACGCCGCTGGAGGTCTACGGCCTGGTCGGTCGCGATGGCTGCCGAGCCGTCCGTCGGTGGTTCAGCAGCTATGACCGGGGCCGGCGGTGGCCTGGCATTCGGCGACTGTGCGGCCGGCTTGGTCGTAGGCGACCACTCGGACGACTTGCCAGGTGGCGGGGCGTTTGTCTTTGGCGGGCTGGCGGTAGAAGCCCGTGTAGAAGTTGACCGGGAAGCGGTCGCCGGCCTGGATCGGGACCAGGTCCAGCGGGGCAATCCCCATGTCGAACTGCACCTGCACCCGGGCTGCCCTCTTGGTGACGGGGCCGATGACGTGGCCCCAGTACTGGTTGCCGGAGCGGAGGTTGTGGCTTCCGCTGGCCTGCAGCGCCGTGAGCGGCAGCGCGCCGTGGTTGCTCATGCCGCCGGCGCCGCTGGCCTCAAACAGCCCGCTGGACCAGCAGAGCTGGTCCTCCCCCGGCAGGGGCGGCTTGGCCGCGATCAGCCAGGTCCGGCCGTGGGCCTTGCCCCAGGCGACCAGCACCGTCGGCCCATTTGGGTCGCCACCCTGGCAGCGCGCCACTTCGCTGGCGACATCCTGGACCATCTGCTCGCCAACCCGGCCAGGGGGCGATCCTGCCGGGAACTGGATCTCGCCCGGGTCCGGGGAGATGCTCACGTCCGGGGCGCTGGCGTCCGAGGCGCTGGTGGAAGCTGTGGTCGCGGGCGGTCTGGTCGTTGCGGGCGGGGCCAGCGGCGCCGGTCGGCCGGTGAGCCGGTCGCTACCGAGCAGACCGACGTACAGCACCAGCGCCAGCAGGGCGGCGGTTCCAGCGGCCAGGCGCAGCCGCCGCAAGCGGCCCCGGTGCAGCGCCGCCTGGGGGCCAGGGGTGCGGCCCTGGCGGGCGGCCGCCTCGGCCAACTCCTGCAGCCGTTCGCGCAGGTCGCTCATCGGGGGTACAGCACCTCCTCTGGCTCGCCAAGCTTGACCGCCAACGCCTTGCGCCCGCGGGCCAGCAGGCTTTTCACGGTGCCGTCGGGCATGCCCAGCGTGCGGGCCACCTCCTCCACCGGCAGGTCGACCAGGTAATGCAGCACGATCACCTGGCGCTGGCGGACCGGCAGCGTTCGCAGCGCCTCGGCCAGCGCCAGCGCCTCCACCGAGACCGCCGGCACCTCCGGCGGTGGGCTGAGCTTGAGGATCGCCCTGGTATGGCGGCCGAGGCTGCGAGCGCGGTCGGCGGCAAGGTTCATCGCTACTCGGCGCACCCACGCCTCGGGCACGTCATAGTCGCGCAGCCGGATCCAGCGGACCGAGGCACGCGCGAACGCCTCCTGGACGACCTCTTCGGCCTCATGGAGGTCGCCGGTGACAGGGAAGAGCTGCCCGAGCAGCCGGCCGACCGCGCCGGTGTAGAACTCCTCGAAGCTCTCGCTGTCGGCCATCGCCTCCGTCTCCGAGTCGGCCACGCATACAGATACACGCTGCAAGGTCGGGATCGGTGGCATCAGGCCGCGCCTCAGGGCTGCGCTCAGGGTCGACGGTGATGCTGTGGGCCTGGCGCCAGTGCGCCTGGGCACCCCCTGCCCATGACCTAGAGCATGCAAGACCACCCTGGGTGGCAAAGGGCAGGTTTGAGATTGCCGCCGCAGGCGGCGCGGACCGCAGGTCCGCCCGAAGGCGCGGCCGCGCCGTTGAATCAGTCGCGCGAAGCGCTCCTCGCCGGGTCAGCGGCCTGATTCGCCCGAGTTCGCCCCCCAAAGTAGAGTCGGCCCCTTGTTGCGGCCGTGGGATGGCTGTGCCCAGAACAGACGGGAGGTCCGATGGGCCGGGGAGGCAGTGCACATCAGCACACGCGGACGTGGATGGCGGTCCTCGTGCCGCTGCTGGTGGTCTTCCTGGCCGCCGGGGGAGGCGCCGCCGCCAAGGCGCTCAACGACCGGTCGGGCGGCGGCCCTGGCCGATCGACCCGAGCCACGCGGCGCTGATCGTGGAGGCCATCAATCCGATCCTGCCCGGCTGGGTCAGGCAGGACCGCGTCCAGGGCTTCACCGCCGGCTTCGAGATCCGCCTGCGCGGCCAGGCCACCCACCTGTGGGTGTTCCGCGGCGACCGCTTGCACGTCAACCCACCCGAGCCCGACCGTGGTCCGATCGATGTCCACGTCTCCGGAGACCCGGCCGCGCTGGTGTTGCTCTTGTATGCGCCGGAGTCGCAGTGGAAGCAGATCGCCACCGGCAGGATTCTCGCCTGGGGCCGCAGGCCCTGGCTCGCGCTCACGCTGACAAGCCGCTTCCACAAACCCTGAGCGCCGTTACCGGTGCCCATTCACAGAGCACCCAGGCTGTCAGGCCGCCTTGAGAGGGCTGCCGTCGTAAGTCCAGCGGAAGGGCTTGGCGGTGCGGTCATACTCGGCGATGAACGCCATCGGGTCCTTGCCAGACAGTAAGGCGCCGACTGACTCCAGCCGCAGCCGTTCATCGAAGGTGTACTCGATATGTCCGGCCTACCCGGATGCGGACAGGTCATACGGGACGTGAGCATGTCCGCCAGGTCCATCTACAGGTGCGTGAACCGTCCGTACCAAGCAGATGTCGCCGCGTGCCTCGGCTGATCTGACCGGTTGCCGGTCCCGCGCGGCGGTGGAAGAATGCCTACCTCGGCAGCGCCCGACGTTGTTCGTGGCCGGCTACTCGTTTGCGCCAACACTTCGACGTAGGGGACCGTACTTCGGCCGCGGAAAGGCACCCGGCTCTCGGGCTCGGGTACCGGAAACGTCCGGGGCGGACCCCACCTGTTCCCTCGAGAGCAGGTGCAAACGTCGACCGGACACGGCAGCGTGGAGCGCTGCCGCGCCACGTCAGCGGCGCGGCGGGCCCTGGCGGACGCGAGCCCGCATCTCCTCGAGGCCGCCGCGGCGCGGCTCCAGCGACTCCGTCCACCAGGTCATCCCCGCCTCGGCCAGCGGCTCGACCACCGCCAAGGCCGCCGCCAGGTCCCCGCCGGGGGTCTCGCCGCCGACCATCACCTCGAACGGCCCACCGCCGGGGCGGTGGGCGCGGACGGTCGCCAGCAGCTCGCCGAGGTCGTCGGCGGTCAGGGGGCCCAGGTCGCCGTCGGCGGCGACCTTCAGGGGGACGACCCCGTCGAAGCGGGCGGCGCGCCGCAGCGGCGCCCGCCGGGGCCAGGCGCCCGCGACGAAGATCGGGATGCGGGGCCGCTGCACCGGGGTGGGCCGGAAGGCGACCTCGTCCAGCCGGTAGTGCTCGCCGTGGAAGGACACCGTCTCGCCCGACCACAGCAGGGTGAGCACCTCCAGGGCCTCGTCCAGCATGGCCGCCCGCACCCTGGGATCCGTCGGCTCGCCGAAGGCGCCGTACTCGTCGGCGGCCGGCGTGCCCAGGCCTACGCCGAGGATCAGCCGGCCGCCGGAGAGGTGGTCCAGGGTGACGGTCTCCCTCGCGACCTTCCACGGCCGGCGCCTGGCGAGCGGGGCGACCATCGGCCCGAGCCGCAGCCGCTCGGTGGCCAGCGCCACCGCCGCGAGCAGGATCCACGGGTCGGCGACCGGCAGCCGTTGCTCCTTCGCGTACACGATGTGGTCCCAGACGAAGAAGCCGTCCCAGCCGGCCGCCTCGGCCTCGGCGGCCAACGCCGCCGCCGCCCGGACGTCGGCGTACTCGGCGAAGTTGGGCACGTTGACGGCGTAGCGCATCGATCCTCCCGGTGGTCGCGCCGACGAGCGGCCAGTCTGCCACCCAAGGGCGACACGCCGCGGAGCGGCTACGATGACCGCGACATGGACCTCTTCTCGAACCGGGCGGATCAGCTCCAGGACCAGGAGGCGCCGCTCGCCGCCCGCATGCGGCCGGCGACCCTTGAGGAGTTCGTCGGCCAGGCCCACGTGCTCGGCCCGGGCAGCGCGCTGCGGGCGCTGATCGAGGCCGACGAGCTGCGCTCGGTGATCCTGTGGGGCCCGGCCGGGACCGGCAAGACATCGCTGGCCCACATCATCGCTCGCGCCACCCGCTCCCACTTCGAGGAGCTGTCGGCCACCAGCGCCGGCGTCAAGGACGTGCGGGCGCTGCTGGCCGCGGCCAGGGAGCGGCTCGGCGCCCTCGGCCGCCGCAGCATCTTGTTCATCGACGAGATCCACCGCTTCAACAAGGCGCAGCAGGACGCGCTGCTGCCGGGGGTCGAGGACCGCACGGTGGTGCTGGTGGGGGCGACCACCGAGAACCCGTTCTTCACCGTGAACGCGCCGCTGATGAGCCGGTCGCTGCTGTTCCGGCTGGAGCCGCTCGGCCAGAACGACCTGGAGACGATCGTCGAGCGGGCGCTGGCCGACCCGGAGCGGGGGCTCGGGGGGCGCGGCCTCACCCTGGAGCCGGACGCCCTCGCCCACCTGGTCGACCGCGCCGACGGCGACGCCCGCCACGCCCTCAACGCCCTGGAGGCCGCGGCCCTGGTCGTCACGGCCAAGCAAGCCACCGGGATCACCCTGGCCGACATCGAGGACGCCCTGCAGCGGCCACGGGTCACCTACGACCGGGCCGGCGACCAGCACTACGACGTGGCCAGCGCCTTCATCAAGTCGATCCGCGGCTCCGACCCGGACGCCGCCCTCCACTACCTGGCCCGCATGCTGGCCGCCGGCGAGGACCCCCGCTTCATCGCTCGCCGGCTGGTCATCTCCGCCAGCGAGGACGTCGGGCTGGCCGACCCGCAGGCGCTGCCGGTCGCGGTCGCCGCATTCCAGGCGCTGGAGTTCGTCGGCCTCCCCGAGGCCCGCCTGAACCTCGCCGAGGCGGTGGTGTACCTGGCGCTCGCCCCCAAGTCCAACAGCGCCTACCTCGCGTTGGCCGAGGCCGCCAGGGAGCTGGAGCAGGCCACGCCGGGCCGGGTCCCCAGCCACCTGCAGTCCGCCTCCTACCCGGGCGAGAAGAAGCTGGGCATCGGCGTCGGCTACGTCTACCCCCACGACCACGCCGGCCACTGGGTCGCCCAGCGCTACCTGCCCGAGGGCCTCCGCGGCGGCTACTACCGGCCCTCCGACCAGGGCAGCGAGGCCGCCCTCGCCGACGCCTGGCGCCGCCGCCGCGGCACCGAGCCGCCCCCGGAGCCGCGCTGACCGCCGGCCGCTCACTCCAGCAGCGGCGCCATCGCCCGCACCGACCTGATCGACGAGATCGTGGCCGTCGGCGACGACGACGCGGCCGCCACCGCCGGCGGCTGGCCCGCCAGGAAGGCATCTTCGTCGGGACAGCACCGGCGCCAACGGCGACCTGTTCGCCTGAGCGGCTGGCCCCGGGGGAATGCGACGCCGCCCATGGACGCTGTCGATGGGGAAGGACTCCCGCCCAGAATCCCCGGAGGCCCCGCCTTGGCCGACACCTGCAGCCACCTCGACCAGATCCACGTGACCAGCGCCAGCGCCGCCGGCTGCGAGGACTGCCTCGCCGTCGGGGACACCTGGGTCCACCTGCGGCTGTGCGTCGTCTGCGGCCGGGTCGGCTGCTGCGACGACTCCAAGAACCAGCACGCCACCAGGCACTACCAGGCCAGCGGCCATCCGCTCATCCGCTCCTACGAGCCCGGCGAGGACTGGTGGTGGTGCTACGTGGACGGGCTGGCCTTCGAGGTCGTGGACGCCCAGCCGGCCCGGGCCAGCGGGTGACGGGCGAGCGGCGCTGGACGCTGCTGGTCGTCTGCCTGGCCACGGGGGTGCTGCTGCTGAACGTCGCCGCCCCCAACGTCGCCCTGCCGGAGATCGGCCGCGACCTCGGCGCCGACCTGTCGATGCTGCAGTGGGTCATCAGCGGCTACTCCCTGGCGCTGGCGGCGACCCTGCTGACAGGTGGCACCCTGGCCGACCTGCTCGGCCGCAGGCGCGTGTTCCTCGGCGGCCTTGCCGGCTTCGCGGCCGCCTCGGCGGCGTGCGGGCTGGCCCCGTCGCCGCTGGCCCTGGTCGGCGGGCGAGCCGCGCAGGGGCTGGCCGCGGCGGTGCTGCTGTCCTCGTCGCTGGCCCTGCTCGCCCAGGACTTCGCCGGCGCCGACCGGGCTCGCGCCCTCGGCGTGTGGGCGGCCACGATCGCGGCCGCGTTCGCGATCGGCCCGCTGGAGGGCGGCCTACTGACCGAGGCGCTCGGCTGGCGGGCGATCTTCGCCGTCGACGTGGCGGTCGCCCTGTCGTGCCTGCCGCTGGCCACCAGGCACCTGCGGGAGTCGCGCGACCCGAACGCCAGCACCGTCGACTGGCGCGGGACCGCGACCTTGAGCGCCGGCCTGTTCCTCGGGGTGTTCGCGCTGGCCCGCGGCAACGTGCTCGGCTGGGGCGACGGCGTCATCCTGGCCAGCCTCGCCGGCGCCGCGGTGCTGCTGGCCGCCTTCGTCGCGGTTGAGCGGCGCGAGCGCTACCCCATGCTCGACCTGGGCCTGTTCGCCACCCCGACCTTCACCGGGGCGTCCCTGGCCGTCCTGGTCATGGCCGGCTGCAGCTTCGGGCCGTTCGTATACCTCACGCTGTTCCTGCTGGACGCGGCCGGCGCCAGCCCGACCGCGGTCGGGCTGCAACTCCTGCCGCTGTCTGTGGCCGCGTTCGTGGTGTCGGTCCTCGGCGGCCGCTTCGCGACCCGGCTGCCGGTCCGCGCCGGCCTCTCCGCCGGCCTGCTGCTGTGCGCGGCCGGCCTGCTGGCGATGCGTGGGCTGGCGGCCTCCTCGCCCTGGACCCACCTGCTGCCGGGGTTGCTGCTCACCGGCGCCGGGCTCGGCCTGGCGAACCCGGCGGTGACCTACGCCGCCCTCGGTGTGGTCCCCACCACCCGCAGCGGCATGGCCTCGGGGATCAACAACACCTTCCGGCAGGTCGGCCTGGCCGTCGGAGTCGCCGCGCTCGGGAGCCTGCTGCCGGTGGGGGCCACCGGGCAGGCCGCCGCCTTCGCGGCCGCGTTGGACGACATGCTCGTGATCAGCGCCGCCGTGGTGGCGGCCGGCGCGGCCGTCGCGCTGCTGCTGGTCCGGGCGCGGGACTTCGTGACCGAGCCGTCGCCCACGCCGGTCGCGGCCCGCGAGCGGTAGACTCCCCGGCGGCCACCGGCGACGCCGGCAATCCACCTGCCCGCACGGCCACCGGCGGCTAAGCTGAACGTCCCGGACCCGACCGACGACGAGGAGCGGAACCCGTGAGCCTGCTGGCCATCGCCTGGACGATCGTCGCCTTCCTGGTCGGCGCCCTGGTGGTCGTGCTGTGCGTGGTGATGGCCAACCTGTTCCGCGTGCTGACCTCGACCAAGGACCTGATCGACGGCGTGACCAAGCAGACGGTGCCGCTGCTGGGAGAGGTCAACACCACCGTGGCCCTGGTCAACCAGGAGCTGGTCAGGGTGGACGGCATCCTCGCCACCGCCGAGGGCGTCACCGCCTCGGTCGGCAACCTGGTCAACGTGGTCTCCACCACGGTCACCAGCCCCCTGGTGCGGCTGAGCGCGTTCGTCTACGGCCTGCGCAAGGCGGCCGGCAAGGCCGCCGAGGGCGAGCCCGAGTCGCGCCGCGGCCGCTTCCGGAGGCGACGGCGGTGACCCGATGAGGCGCCTGTTCTGGGCGCTGGTCGGGGTGGGCGCGGGCGCCGCGATCGGCGTGAGCGCCATGCGCTGGGCGTCGCGGACGGCCGAGCGCCTCGCCCCCAGCTCGCTCGCCGAGCGCGCTTTCGAGGCCGCCGGCGACTGGCGCGAGCGCCTGGCCGGGGCGGTCGAGGAGGGCCAGGCGGCCATGGCCGAGCGCGAGGCGGAGCTACGAGCTCTCCTCGCCGAACCGGGGAGCGGGGACGGCTAGCGCCCTGGCCCGGTTCGGCGGGAAGGCCGGCTCGCCACCCACGAACGCGAGGTCCACAGCATGAGGTCCACCGAGATCCGCCGCCGGTTCACCGACTTCTTCGTCGAACGCGACCACCGGCTGGTGCCGTCGAGCCCGCTCATCCCCAACGACCCGACCCTGCTGCTCGCCAACGCGGGCATGAACCAGTTCAAGCCCTTCCTCCTCGGCGAGGTGGAGCCCGACTTCGCGCGCGCCACCAGCGTGCAGAAGTGCACCCGCACCAGCGACATCGAGAACGTCGGCGACCGCAGCCACTGCACCTTCTTCGAGATGCTCGGCAACTTCTCCTTCGGCGACTACTTCAAGGAAGGGGCGATCGCCTACGCCTGGGAGCTGGTGACCGAGCGGTTCGGGTTCGAGCCGGAACGCCTCTGGATCACCGTCTACCTCGACGACGACGAGGCGATCGGCATCTGGCGCCAGACCGGCGTCCCGGCCGAGCGCATCCAGCGGCTGGGCAAGGAGGACAACTTCTGGTCCATGGGGGTCGCCGGTCCCTGCGGCCCGTGCTCGGAGATCTACTACGACCGCGGGCCCGGCTTCGGCGCCGACGGCGGCCCGGCCAGCGGCTCCGACCGCTACCTGGAGATCTGGAACCTGGTGTTCATGCAGAACATCCGGGACGAGGACTACAACATCGTCGGCGACCTCCCCGAGAAGAACATCGACACCGGCATGGGCCTGGAGCGGGTCGCGACGCTGCTCCAGGGGGCCGACTCGATGTACGAGACCGACCTGTTCCTGCCGGTCCTGCAGGAGGTCCAGGAGGTCTCCGGCGCGCCCTACGGCGAGAACGACAAGCTCGACCGGTCGCTGCGGATCGTCAGCGAGCACGCCCGCACCGCCAGCTTCCTGATCGCCGACGGGGTGCTGCCCTCCAACGAGGGCCGCGGCTACATCCTGCGGCGGCTGCTGCGCCGCTCGGTCAGGCACCTGCGCGTGCTCGAGGTCGAGCACCCGGTCCTGCCCGTGGTGTGCGCGCGCGTCGTCGACACCCTCGGCGAGCCGTGGCCCGAGCTGGTCGCGCAGCGCTCGCTGATCGAGCAGGTGGTCGCCAGCGAGGAGGACTCGTTCTCGCGCACCCTGCGCCAGGGCTCGGCGCTGCTGGACACCGCCATCCGGCAGACCCGGGCGGCGGGCGGCACCACCCTGCCGGGCGACACCGCCTTCCAGCTCCACGACACCTATGGCTTCCCCTACGAGCTGACCCTGGAGGCGGCCGAGGAGGCCGGCCTTGAGGTCGACGCCGACCGCTTCGGCGTGCTCATGGAGGACCAGCGGCGCCGCGCCAAGGAGGCCCGCAAGGAGCTGACGGCCGACCTGCGGCGCCTTGAGGCCTACCGGGACCTCGCCGGCCGCCACGGCCGCACCGTCTTCGTCGGCTACGACACCGCCAGCGCCGACGGCCGCATCCTCGGGCTGCTCCGCGACGGCGAGGAGCTCGCCGCCGCCCACGAAGGCGACCAGGTCGAGCTGGTCCTCGACCGGACGCCGTTCTACGCCGAGGGCGGCGGCCAGGTCGGCGACAGCGGCACGGTGCGGACCGCCGGCGGCGCCGTCCTCCAGGTGACCGACACCCGCCCGGGCCTGGAGGGCTTCCACGTCCACACCGCCCGGGTGGTGAAAGGCGAGGCCCTGCCGGGCGAGGAGGTCCACGCCGAGGTCGACGCCGCCCGCAGGGAGGCCGTCACCCGCAGCCACACCGCCACCCACACCCTCCACTGGGCGCTGCGCGACCAGCTCGGCGAGCATGCCAGGCAGCAGGGCTCGCTGGTGGACGCCGGCCGGCTCCGCTTCGACTTCGCCCACTTCGCGGCCGTGCCGCCCGAACGGCTCGCCGAGGTCGAGGCCGCGGTCAACCGCCAGCTCCTGGCCGACCCGGACGTGAGGATCTGGCACACCAGCCTGGCCGAGGCGGAGGCGGCGGGGGCCATCGGCCTGTTCGGCGAGAAGTACGGCGAGCGGGTCCGGGTGGTCGACGTCGGCGACTTCTCGCGCGAGCTGTGCGGCGGCACCCACGTCGGCCACGGCAGCCAGGTCGGGCCTGTGATCGTCCTCGGCGAGTCCTCCATCGGGGCCAACCTGCGCCGCGTCGAGGCCCTCACGGGGCTGGAGGCGCTGCGTTACGCCGACCGCGAGCGCCAGCTCCTCGGCGAGGTCGCCGCCCTGCTCCACACCCGCCCCGAGGACGCGCCGGAGCAGCTCCGGCGCCGGCTGGAGGCGCTCGCCGAGGCGACCAGGGAGCTGGAGCGCCTGCGGGTCGCCGGGCTGGAGCGGCTGGCCGCCGAGCTGGCCGGCCGGGCCGGGCGCGCGGACGGCGGCTGGCTGGTTGTCGAGCGGGTGGCGGAGGCCGGCGCCGACGACCTGCGCCGGATCGCCACCGCGGTCCGCGACCGGGCCGGTCCCGGCCCCGGAGTGGTCGTGCTCGGATCGGAGACGCAGGGCAAGGCGGCCATGGTCGCCCTGCTCAGCGGCGACCTGGCCGAGCGGAAGCTGGCCGCCCGCGACGTGCTCGTCCAGGCGGCCAAGGCGGTCGGCGGCGGCGCCGGCGGCAAGGGCGACCTGGCCAGCGCCGGCGGCCGCGACCCGAGCCGCCTGGACGAGGCGCTCCAGGTCGCCAGGGCCGACGCGCTCACCTTGATGGGGGGGTCCGGCCGGAGGGGTCCGGGGAACCCCGAGGGGGTGCCCCGGTCTGTCGAGCTCCGGGAAGGCCCCCCGGAGGGACGATCGGGGGGGAGCGAGGGCTCCATGGGATGACCGGCCGCGTCCTCGCCGTCGACGTCGGCACCCGCCGCCTGGGGGTCGCCGTCTCCGACCCGACCGGCACGGTCGCGAGCCCGCTGGCGACGGTGCCACGCCGGAGCCCGGCCGAGGACGCCAAGGCCCTCGCCGCCCTCGCCGGCGAGCAGGCCGCCACCACCGTGGTCGTCGGCCTGCCGGTGACCCTCGCCGGCCGCGAGGGCCCGGCCGCCAAGGCCGTCCGCGCCTGGCTGGACGAGCTCGCCGCGCTCCTGCCCGAGCTGGACCTCCAGCTCGCCGACGAGCGCCTGTCCACGGTCGCGGCCGAGCGGGCGCTGGTCGGCGGGGGGGTGCGCCGCCGCGCCCGCCGCGAGGTCGTCGACCAGGTCGCCGCCAGCGTCTTCCTGCAGACCTGGCTCGACGCGCGGCGGCGGGAGGGCCAAGGCCGGTGAGCCGGGTCGAGCGGCGGCAGCGCAAACGCCGGCGGCGGCGCGGCGTCCTCGTCATGGTGCTGCTGCTGGTGGCGGTGGGCGGGGCGGTGACCCAGGCGCTGCGGCTGACCGCCGACCGCCAGCGGAAGGTCACCCCGGGCCAGCCGGTCACCATCACCGTCAGCAGCGGGGAGAGCAGCGCCCAGATCGGCCAGACCCTCACCGACGCCGGCGTGGTCGACAGCGTCGGCCGCTTCCGGGCGGCGGCCGAGGACCGCGGCCTGGACGGCCTGCTCAAGCCGGGCATCTACCAGCTCGTGACCGGCATGGGCATCGACGCCGTGCTCGACCAGCTCGCCAAGGGCCCCAGCGTCGGCGTCCCGTTCACCATCCCCGAGGGCTTCACGGTCACGCAGATCGTCGACCGGATCGCGGCAACCGAGGAGTTCTCAAAGGCCGAGCTGCGCAAGGTCCTCCAGGGCAAGCAGCTCATCGCTCCCTACCGGCCCAAGACGGTGAAATCCCTCGAAGGCCTGCTGTTCCCCGACACCTACGCCATCGAGCCGGACGACACCGCGGTGAGCGTGCTGCAGGCCATGCTCGACCAGCTCCAGATCGTGCTCTCCCGCTACGACCTGAGCTCGGCGCCCCAGCGCCTCTCCCCGTACCAGGTGCTCATCGTCGCCAGCATGATCGAGCGGGAGGCCAAGGTCGACGGCGACCGTCCCAAGGTCGCCACTGTCATCTACAACCGGCTCCGCGACGGCCAGCGCCTGGAGATCGACGCCACCGTCGAGTACGCCGTCGGCCACCGCGGCCTGACCGCCAAGGACCTTGAGTCCGACTCGCCGTACAACACCTATCGGCGTGTCGGCCTGCCGCCGACCCCGATCGCCTCGCCGGGGGAGGCGTCGATCCGGGCGGCCCTGCAGCCCGCCCCCGGCGACTGGCGCTACTACGTGCTGATCTCCAAGCAGGGCGAGCACGCCTTCACCGCCAGCTACGAGGAGTTCCAGCGGCTCAAGGCCGAGGCGAAGGCGAAGGGGCTGCTGTAGCCGTGCCCGTCGCGGCCGTGCTCGGCTGGCCCCTCACCCACACCCTGTCGCCCGCGCTCCACCAGGCCGCCTACCGGGCCGCCGGGCTGGAGGGCTGGACCTACCTGGCACGCCCGACCCGTCCGGAGGAGCTGGCGGCGGCCCTCGCCGAGGTCCGCGCCGGTGCGCTCGCCGGGGTCAACCTCACCACCCCGCACAAGCAGGCCGCCGTCGCGCTGGTCGACGAGCTGGAGCGCCCGGCCGACCACCTGCTGGCGGTCAACACCGTGGTGCCGCGCGACGGCCGGCTGGTCGGGGCCAACACCGACGTGGCCGGGGTGCTGTGGGCGCTCGGCAGCCAGCTCGGCCTCGGCGACGCCCGCTGGGACGGGAGCGGCCCCGCGGTGCTGCTCGGCACCGGCGGGGTCGCGACCGCGGTCGCGTTCGCCTGGTCCCGCCTGGCGAAGGCCCGCCGCGACCAGGGCCTGACCGCCGCGCCGCTGACCGTCGCCGGCCGCGATCCAGAGCGAGCCGGCCTGGTCGCGCGGCTGGCCGGCCCGGGCGCTCGCCCGGCCGCCTGGGCCGGCGCGGCCGACCTGGTCGCCGCCGCCGAGGTGCTGGTCCAGGCCACCACCCTGACCGCGAGGGGCGAGCCGGTTCCTGGCCAGGACCGCCTGGTCCCGGCCGTGCGCGTCCTCGACTGCAACTACGGACCGTCCAGCCAGGGCCTGGTCGCCGCCGCCCGGGCCGCCGGCGCGGCCGCGGCCGCCGACGGCCTCGGCATGCTCTGCGCCCAGGCCGCCGGCGCGGTCGCCAAGATCGCCGGCGTCCGGCCCGACCGGGCCGCCATGGCCGCCGCCGTCGGCCTCGACTGGCCGCGGAGCACCTGAAGCGCCCGGCGGCCACCGTCAGGCGCGCACCTCGAAGGCAGTGCGCATGCCGTTGGCGTAGTGGTTCTCCTTGGTGCCGTCCGCCTCGGTCTCCAGGATGTTGCAGAACAGCGCGTACCTGCCGGCGGTCAGCGTGAAGGTGCCCTGGCAGCGCTGCTTGGCCGGGAAGGGCTCCACCTCCCCGACGAAGGCGCCCGCCGGCAGCTTCGCCTCGTCCACCGTGCCGTCGCCGGACCGCGGCAGCGCGGCCGGGTCGTCGGCGCGCACCACCACCAGCTCGTGGGCGTCGACGCCCACGTTGACGGCCTCGAAGGCGATCGTGCCGGGCTGCACGCTGGCCGGCTCGGGGGCGACCGCCCATTCGGAGAGCTCGACGGTGACCTTGGTGTCGGCCGTGCTGGCGTCGCCAGCCGGCTTGCAGACCGCCGCCGAGCCGGAGGCGGTGCCGCTGCCCGATCCCGACCCGCTGGCGCTGCCGCTCCCGGACGGGGCGCCGGAGTCGACCGTGCGGACCCCGGTGCCGTCGTCGGCGGCGCAGCCCGCCAGGAGCAGCAGCATCGCGATGCCCGGCCCGGCCAGGCGGCGCGCCATCCGGTTGTCCATCCCTCGATCCCTCCGATCTTTAGGGTTGCCTAATTCTGATGTGCGAACCCTATGCAGGCGGCGATGGCGTTGTCCAGCCGGCCATGCGCGCCGCCGCCACCGCGGTGGCCGCCCCTCCAGGCTCGCCGGCGACGGCGCCGGCCTGGCGCCAGGCGCCGGCCTGGCGCCAGGCGCCGGCCTGGCGCCAGGCGGCGGCCGCCCAGGCGGCCAGGACGACCAGCCAGACCGCGTGCAGGACCCAGGTGGCCGTGGTCACCGCCAGGTAGTCGGGCAGGACCAGCCGCCAGGCACGGTAGGCGGGATCGCGGGTCGCGAGGAAGTCGACCGCCCAGGTGACCCGGCCGGCGAGCCCGTCGGCGACCAGCCACGCATAGGCGACCACCCCGACCCCGCCGCCGACGGCCACGGCCAGGCGCCGCCGGCCCGTGCCGGCCCAACAGGCGACCGCCAGGGCGGCGAGAGGCAGCACGACCACCACCTGCCGCCCCGGGAACCACCAGCCGTGCATGGTCAGGGCCAGGAAGGTCGCCACCAGCCAGCCAGCGGCCAGCGGCAGCGCCAATGCCGCCCAGCCCGCCGGCCGGCGCCGCGCCAGGGTCGCCAGCGCCGGCACGGCCAGCAGGAAGGCGGGCTGCCAGGCGGCCAGGCCGAAGCCGCGGTCGGTCGCCAGCCCGAGCAGCCGCCGGCTGCGGCCCAGGTAGTCGGGGTCCGAACCGACGGCGCTCAGCTCGCCGGCCACGAAGTGGTCGCCGGTCGCGTACGGCGTCCAGCCGCCGTACCACCAGCGGTGCAGCACCACGAAGGCCACCCCGGCGGCGGCCAGCCCGGCCGCCAGCGCCAGCGCCCGCCGGCGCGCGCCGGCGCCGAGCAGCCGCCAGCCGGCGAGCACGGCGAGGACCGCCGCCACCGGCACGTACTTGACCGCGAGCCACGGCAGCGCGGCCACCGCGACCCCGACCACCACGACCCCGGCACGGCCGGGCGCTCCGGGGGCGGTCAGGGCGGCGACGGCCGCCACCACGGCGAGGGCGGCCGGGAGCTCCGGGTAGACCTGGGTGCCGTAGACGGCCAGCGGGGGCGACAGCGCGAACACGGCGACGACCAGCAGCCCGGTGCCGACCGGGACGCAGAAGCGGCGCACGGCGGTCCACAGCAGCAGCCCGGCGAGCAGCCCGGCCAGCGCGGCCATGGCCAGCTTGGCGCCGACCCAGCCGCCGGCGGCGACCGGCGCGGCCAGCAGCAGCGGCAGCAGCGGGTCGTGGGGGCTCAGCCGCCGCCCGGACGCCAGCGGCTCGGTCTGCTCGGGCAGGGGAAGGGCGTGGAACGCCCGCCAGCGGCCGGCGGCCAGCTCGTCGGCGATGTCGAGGTCGCGGTCGGTGGCGAGGCTGATGGCGGTGAGGAGGTACTGCGGCTCGTCAGCGGTGGTGCGGGCGCCGGGGGCGGCCGGCACGCCGATGCCGGCGGCGGCGCCCAGGAAGGCCAGCAGCCCGACCGCGGCCACGGCCGGCCACAGCCGCGGCGCCCTACCCGGGCGCATCGCCGCGGCGCACCACCAGCAGCCAGGTCAGCACCCCGGACAGCAGCAGCAGGAGCAGGGCGGCCAGGCTGGCGTCGGCCAGGAACGCGTCCTCGGTGGCGTTCCAGATCTTGGTGGCGAGGGTCTCGAAGCCGGGCGGGGCGAGCAGCAGCGTCGCCGGCAGCTCCTTCATGGTCGACAGCAGCACCAGGCCGCCGCCGGCGAGCAGCCCGGGCAGGGCGAGCGGCAGCTCCACGGTGAGCAGGCGCCGCACCCGCCCGGCCCCGAGCGTGCGGGCGGCGTCGTCCAGCCGTGCCGGCACCGCCGCCACGGCGACCTGCGCGGCCCGCAGGGCCTGGGAGCCGAAGTGGACCACGTAGGCGAACACGAGCAGGGCCTGGGTCTGGTAGAGCAGGGCGACCGGCTTGGGGGCCTGGAGCGTCCAGAAGGTGAGGGCCAGGGCGACGACCAGGCCGGGGAGGGCGAAGCCGCCGACGATCACGGCGTTGGCGGCGCCGGCCAGCCGGCTCGCATGGCGGGTGGTGAGGTAGGCGACCGGCAGCACCGCCAGCAGGGCCGCCAGCGCGGCCACGGTGGCCAGCGCCGCGGTGTTGCGGGCGGGACCGGCCAGGCCGCCGAGGTCGCCGACCAGCGCCCCGGCCCGGGTGGAGCCCGCCAGGGCGCCCCGCCCCGCCCAGAAGGCGAGCACCCCGACCGGCGCCAGCAGGGCCAGCCCCGCCACCCCGGCGACCAGGGCCGCGGCAGGGGCCTTCCAGCGGCCCAGGGGGACCCGTAGCGGGCGGCTGCCCGACCGTTCCAGGCGGGCCGCCCGCTGGCCGCGCGTGACCGACCGCTCGGCGGCCACCACCGCCACCGCGAGCATCCCGAGCAGCAGGCTCTGCGCCAGCGCCGCGGTCCGGTCGAACACCCGCGAGGCGTAGATCGAGCTGGTCAGGGTCTGGTAGCGCATGAGCTGGACGGCCCCGAAGTCGCTGATGGTGTAGAGGAAGACCAGCAGCGTCCCCGCCCACACCGCCGGCGCCGTCTGCGGCAGCACGACCGTCCGGAAGGCGGCGCCCGGGCCGCGTCCGAGCAGCCGCGCGCTCTCCTCCAGGGAGGCGGGGAGCTGGCCGAGGCGGGCGGCCACGGGCAGGTACACGTACGGGTAGGTGAACAGGGTGAGCACGTACAGCGCACCCCAGAAGCCGTCGAAGGCCGGCAGCCGCTCGACCCCGAGCGGGGCGAGCAGCCCGGCCAGCAGCCCACCGGGGGCGAACGCCGCCAGCAGCGCGAACGCGGCGATGAACGACGGCATCACCAGCGGCAGGGGCAGCAGCACGCGGGCGACCCGCCGGCCGGGCAGGTCGGTGCGGGCGACCAGCCACGCCAGGGTGGTGCCGAGCACCGCGGCGGCCGCCGCGACCGCCACGCCGAGCGCCAGGCTGTGCGCCAGGGGCCTGAGCGTGCGGCCGGACGCCCAGGCCGCGCGCAGCGTCCCGCCCTCCGCCAGGCCGCGCACGACCAGCCAGGCGAGCGGGGTCGCGAACGCGCAGGCGACCAGCGCCGTCGTCGCGGCCAGCCAGCGCGGCGCGGGAGCGGCCGGCGCGCGCCGGGTGGCCGCGCGCGGTTCAGACGCCGTCGAAGCCACTGGACCGGATCAGCTCGACGGTCCGCTCCAGGCCACCGCCGAGCTCGTCCACGTCGTAGCTCGGCGACTTGACCGAGCCGAGCGGCGGCAGCCCCTTGGCGGCGGCGACGCCCGGGATCAGCGGGTACTCGAAGGTCTGGTCGCTGAAGTAGCGCTGCGCCTCGGGAGCCAGCAGGAACTCGACGAAGCGCGCGGCCTCGTCGGTCTTGTCGCTGCCGGCCAGCACGCTCACCGTCGAGGGGATCACGAGCGCACCGACGTCGCCGCCGTGGAAGTAGTGGTTGCGGCTCGGGGTGCTCGGGTTCTCCTGCTGGAAGCGGTAGTTGTAGTAGTGGTTGACGAGCCCCATCGGGACCTCGCCGCGGCCGACCGCCTCCACGATGGCGTTGTTGTTGGGGTAGATCCTCGGCCGGTTGCGGGCCATGCCCCGGAGCCAGCGGCCGGCGGCGTCGTCGCCGTCGAGCTGCCGCATGGCGGTCACGAAGTCCTGGAAGGAACCGTTGGACGGGGCAACGGCGACCTTGCCGGCGAAGCGGGCGTCGGTGAGGTCAAGGACCGAGTCGGGCAGCTCGCGCTCTTGCACCAGCGCCGAGTTGTAGACGAGCACCCGCTGGCGCGCGGACACCCCGACCCAGCGGCCGGCCCGGTTGCGGAAGCGCTGATCCACCTTGTCGAGCAGCCGCCGGTCGAGCTGGCCGAGCAGGCCCTTGCCGGCCAGGAACCCGGTCGCCCCCGGGCTCTGCGACATGAACACGTCCGCCGGGCTGCGATCGCCCTCCTCGGCCAGCAGCAGGGCCAGCTCCGCCGAGTCGCCGTACTTGACGTCGACCGGGATGCCAGTCTCCCGGTTGAAGCGCTCCAGCAGCGGCCCGATCAGGTTCTGGGTGCGCCCCGAGTAGATCGTGAGGGCGTCGCGTGACCGGCTGCAGCCGACCAGGGTGAGCGACAGCAGCAACGCGATGGCGAGCACGGCGGCCTTACGGGGCATGGAATCGGTCCTCGCTCCCCTGAGTGGCGCGCTGGCGCCAGCCTGTGTTTAGGTTGCCCTAAATCCTAGCCCGACCGCCCTCGCGGGCCAAGTCGCCACGGGAGCCCAGCGTGCCCCTCCGCCTGCCAGCGCCGCCCGTCCCGCCCACCCCCGGTCCCGCGGCGGGCCCCGGGCCGGTGGTGCTGTTCCTGCCCGCCCACGACGAGGAGGCGACCGTCGCGTCGGTGGTCGGGCAGGTGCCGGAGCTGGTGCTCGGCCGCCGGGTCGAGTGCCTGGTCGTCGACGACGGCTCCAGCGACCGCACGGCCGAGCTGGCCGCCGGGGCGGGCGCGGTGGTGCTCGGCAGCGGCGCCAACCGGGGGCTCGGCGCGGCCGTCCGAACCGGCCTGGCGGCGGCCGTGCGGCGGGGCGCCGCGGCGGTCGCCTTCTGCGACGCCGACGGCGAGTACGACCCACGCGAGCTGGATCGCCTGGTCGCACCCATCCTGGAGGGGCGGGCCGACTACGTGGTCGGGTCCCGGTTCGCCGGCGAGATCCGGCGCATGCTGCCCCACCGGCGGGTCGGCAACCGGCTGCTGACCCGGCTGCTCGGCTGGGTGGCCCGCGCCCCGATCAGCGACGGGCAGAGCGGCTACCGGGCGCTGTCGTGGGCCGCCGCCGCCGACGCCGAGGTCGTGCACGACTACAACTACGCCCAGGTGCTCACCCTGGACCTGCTGGCCAAGGGCTACCGCTACCTGGAGGTGCCGATCGGCTACCGCTGGCGGACCGTCGGCCGCTCGTTCGTCCGCCCCGCCGCCTACCTGCGGCGGGTCGCCCCCGCCGTCTGGCGCGAGCTGCACCCCGCCCCAGCGCGAGCCGGCGGCTGTAGGACCATGTCTGCATGACCGACAGCCGACCTGATCACCTTCAGGGATCCCGTGGTCTTGGTAATGCGCGAGCTTCTTTAGCTGGAGGCGACCACCGACGCGGACAACATCGCCGAGCAGAAGGCCCTGGAGCGCGTCGGCTTCGCGCGCGAGGGCGTCCTGCGCGGCGCGGTCTTCCGCGACGGCGCCTGGCGGGACCTGGTGCTCTACGCGCTCCTGCGCGAGCGGTGGGGGAGCGGCTGACGCCGGTTCAGTCCTCGACCACGTGGCCGGCGAAGCGAGCCCTGGCGGCGGCCCAGGCGTCGTGGTCGAAGCCGCCGTCGGGGGCGAGGGCGTCGGCCGCCGCCCACGCCATCGCCAGGGCGTGGTGGGTGTTGTCGTGGACGAACAGGCCCAGCCGGCCGAAGCTGAGCAGGGCGGGCTGCGCGGCCGCCCAGGCGTCGAGGGCGTCGAAGGCGGCGGCGTAGCCGACCCGGTACACCGGGTAGACCGCCGGCAGCCGGCGGACCGCCACCGCGCGGACGGTGGGCTCCGGCAGGCCCCGGTCGCGCAGGGTCGCCCGCACCAGGCCGGCGAGCTCGCCGTCGGCGGCCCGCCACAGCTCGCCGCCCCGCTCGCAGGGCAGCTCGGCGCAGAGCACGGTCCGGTCGCGCGGGTCGTCGCCGTCGCGGTAGTTGGTCGGCTCCGACACCCGCGTCACCGGGGTGCCCGGGTCCGGCAGGTAGTGGGCGTCGTAGCGGCTGTAGCGGCCGCCGTCCAGCACCAGGTAGACGAGCAGCATCGCCCGGAAGTCCAGCCGCCCCGCCGCGGCCAGCAGGCTGGCCGGCGGCGCCGGCTCGGCGATGCGGGCCAGCACCGGCAGGGGGATGGTCGACCAGACCCGCCGGGCCGTGACCGTCTCCCCGCCGGCCAGCGTCACGTCGGCCCTCCCCGGGCCGCCGAGCCGCACCCGCTCGGCGGCGCCGCCGAAGCGCAGCTCGGCGCCGGCGGCCTCGGCGGCCTCGGCGAGGCGTTCGCTGATCGTCCCGAAGCCCCGGCGCGGATACCAGAAGAACGCCCCGCCCGCGGCGCTGGCGCCGCGGGCGACCCGCGCGAGCAGCCTGGCCGGCGAGCCGGCCGTCACCCGCCGGCGGGCCTGCTCGCCGGCCAGCTCCGACGGGTCCAGGCCCCACAGCTTGCGGGCGTAGGGGAAGTAGAAACGCTCGCACATCGTCGGTCCAAGGCCGGCCCGCAGCACCTCGGCGAAGGTGTCGGCCCGGGGCCGCCTGGCCCAGGCGGTGGCGGCGTCGCGGGCCGCGGCGGCCGCGAACGACGGCGGCAGCCGCCTGGCCAGGTCGGCGGGGCGCAGCGGGAACCGGATCCAGCGGCCCTCCAGGAAGATGCGGCCGTTGCGGGGCCGCCGCTGCAGCTCCTCGCCGAGCAGGCCGCGCAGGTCGGCGAGGATGCGCGGCTCGATCGCCGGGTGGAGCCGGTGGCTGCCGTGGTCGACCCGGATCCCGTCCAGCTCGAAGCTGCCGGCCGCGCCGCCCGGTCCCTGGCCGCGCTCCAGGACCACCACCCGGTGGCCAGCCCGCGCCGCCCGGAAGGCGGCGCCGACCCCGGCCGGCCCGGCGCCGAGGATGATCAGGTCAGGAGCTGGCACGCGGGTAGCCGACGGTCGGCCCGCCCACGTAGTCGAGGTCGACCCGGTCGCCGGGCCGGAACTCGGGGGCGTCCAGCACCCGCACCCGCACCGCGGCGCCATCCGGCAGGCGGGTCAGGTAGACCGCGTCGTGCCCGTAGTACTCGACCGCGTCGACGGTCGCCTGGCGGCCGGCGGCCACGCGGAGCTGCTCCGGCCGCAGCAGCACGTCGACGTCGCCGTGCAGGTCGCCGCGGAGCGGCACCCGCCCGAGCGGGGTGTCGGCCAGGCCGGAGGCGGCCACGCCGGGCAGCAGGTTGGCGTCACCCAGGAAGCCGGCCACCGCCCGCGACGCCGGCGCGCGGTACAGCTCGGCCGGGGTGGTCTGCTGCACGATGCGGCCGCCGAGCATCACCGCCACCTCGTCGCCCACCACGAACGCCTCCTCCTGGTCGTGGGTGACGAACACGGCGGTGACGCCGAGGTCGGCGAGCAGCCGCTGCACCTCGGCGCGGATCTGCACCCGCAGCAGCGTGTCCAGGTTGGAGAACGGCTCGTCCAGCAGGAGCGCGGTCGGATGGGTCACCAGCGCCCTGGCCAGCGCCACCCGCTGCTGCTGGCCGCCGGAGAGGCTGGCCGGCGCCCGCTCGCCGAAGCCGGCGAGGTCCACCAGCCCGAGCGCCTCCTCGACCCGGCCGTTGCGGCGCTGCTCGCGCCGCAGGCCGTAGGCGACGTTGCCGGCGACGCTGAGATGGGGGAACAGGGCGCCGTCCTGGAACACCATGCCGATGCGGCGCCGCTCGGGCGGCACGAGCGCCCCGGGCCCGCAGAGCAACCGGCCGGCCAGCCGGACCTCGCCGGCGTCGGGCCGCTCCAGGCCCGCGATGCAGCGCAGCAGCGTGGTCTTGCCGCAGCCGCTGGGGCCGAGCAGGGCGACCACCTTGCCGGGGGGCACCCGCAGCCGCACCCCGTCCAGGACGGGCGCGCCGCCGAAGGCCTTGACGAGGCCCTCCACGGCCAGGGCGCCCGTCGCAGCGGAATGAGGCATGCCTAAACGCTACCCGACTCCCTGGGTCCGCCACAATGTCGGTCATGACCACCGGGACCGAGGGCCGGCGCGGATGGCTGCTGTCGGGAGACTTCGGGCTGTTCTGGCTCGGGCAGACGATCTCCAACCTGGGCAGCTCGTTCACGCTGTTCGCGTTGCCGCTGCTGGTGTTCAAGCTGACCGGCTCGCCGCTGACCCTCGGCGTCACCATGGCCATGGAGTTCGTGCCATATCTCCTCTTCGGGCTGGTCATCGGCGCCTGGGTCGACCGCGTCGACCGCAAGCGGCTGATGATCGCCACCGACCTCGGCAGGGCCGCCGTCGTCGCCGTGATCCCGCTGCTGGACGCGACGGGACATCTCTCGGTGGGATGGGTGTACGCGGTGGCGTTCTGCCACGCCACCCTGACCATCGCCTTCGACGCCGGGCAGTTCGCCGCCATCCCCAGCCTGGTGCCCTCCGGCGACGACCTGGTCACCGCCAACGGCCGCGTCCAGGCCAGCTACTCCGGCGCGCAGATCGCCGGCCCGCTGCTGGCCGGGCTGCTGGTCAGCGTCATGCCGGTCCAGGACGTGCTGTTGTTCGACGCCGCCTCGTTCCTGGTCTCGGCGGGCACGCTGCTGCTGATCGGCACCTCCTTCAACGCCCCCCGACCCGACGGGGAGGAGCGGCGGGCCATCCGCCACGAGGTCGTCGAGGGCCTGCGCTACGTCCTCGGCCACCCGGTGCTGCGAAACATCTCGGCGATGATGGCGCTGGTCAACTTCGTTGGTGCCACCACCTTTGCGCAACTGGTGCTGTTCGCCAAGCGGCAGCTCGAGGCCAGCGATGCCCAGGTGGGGCTGCTGTACGCCGCCGGCAGCGTCGGGATCGTGCTGCTGTCGCTGGCGGCCGGGCCGCTGCGGCGGCGTCTGTCGTTCAGCCGCGCCGCCCTTGGCGCGCTGGTCTGCGACGGCGTGCTCACCCTCGTCCTGGCCGGGGTCCACTGGTACTGGCTCGCGGTGCCGCTGTGGGCGGCCATCTCGGGCCTCGGCCTGTTCTTCAACATCAACACGACGAGCCTGCGCCAGCAGATCGTCCCCAACCACCTGCTCGGCCGGGTCATCAGCATCGCCGGTGTGCTCGCCTGGTCGGCGATCCCGCTCGGGGCGCTCGCCGGCGGCTGGGCCATCGACCGCACGGGCAGCGTGGCGCTGGTCTACGGCGTGATCGGGGCGACCGTCGCGGTCATCGCGGCGGCGTTCGCGCTCGGGCCGCTCGGGCACGCCGAGCGCTACCTGCCCGCCGAGGAGGCCCCAGGCTAACCTTGACAATCAAATGTCAAGGTTAGTAGGGTGCCGGTATGGCTCCCGTCGCCCTGCGCCAGCTCGCCGCCCGCCATGGCATCCGGCCGGGCCTCTCCGAGCGGGTCGGCGAGGCCGCCGGCAGGCTGGGGACCAGCGCCAGGATGCTCCGCTACGCCGAGGACCTCGGCCTGGCCGCGCCGCCCCGCACCGCCGCCGGGTACCGGGCCTACGGCGAGCGGGACCTGCTGGCCGCCGCGCTCACCCTGGAGCTGCAGGCCCGTCACCGCGTCACCCCGGCCGCGCTCGCGTTCGGCCTGCGGGCGCTGTCCGACCCCGAGCTGGCCGCCGAGCTGCGCCTGCTGGGCCGGCTGGCGCGCCAGGAACTGGCGCCCCCTCTCGGCGCCCTGGACTTCGAGACCCGTAAGGCGCGGCGGCTGCTCCGCCTCGCCGGCTGACCAGCAACGAGGTGATCCCGATCGACACCATGCTCAAGGACCCCACGCTGGCGCCCCAGGGACGGCGCAAGGTCGACTTCGCCGCCAGCCGCATGCCCGTGCTGACCGCGGTCGCCGCCGAGCTGGCCAGGACCCGGCCGCTGGAGGGAATGCGCATCGCGGCCTGCCTGCACGTGACCACCGAGACCGCCAACCTCTGCCGCGCGCTGCACGCCGGCGGGGCCGAGCTGGCGCTGTGCGCCTCCAACCCGCTGTCGACCAAGGACGACGTCGCCGCCGCCATCCACGACGAGCTGGGGGCCGCCGTGTTCGCCGTCCACGGCGCCGACCCCGAGACCTTCTACCGGCAGGTCGACGCGGCCCTGGCCACCCGGCCGACCCTGATCGTCGACGACGGCGCCGACCTGACCGCACGCCTGCACAGCGACCGTCGCGACCTGCTCGGCGAGGTCCTCGGCGCCACGGAGGTGACCAGCACCGGCGTGCTCCGGGCGCGCAACCTGGCGCGCGAAGGCACGCTCGCGTCCCCGCTGCTGGCCGTCAACGACGCCGCCACCAAGCACCTGTTCGACAACCGCTAGCGGCTCCCGCACGTCGGCCAGAGCTGCGCCGAGGCCAGCCCGGCCGAGGTGATGGACCTGACCTTCGCCACCCAGGCGCTCGCCGTCGAGCACCTGGCCACCGCCGGCGCCGCGCTCGGGCCGGGCGTCCACCCGGTGCCCGCCGGGATCGAAGAGCGGGTCGCCCGCCACAAGCTGGCCGCCCTCGGCGTCCGCTGCGACGACCTCACCGCCGAGCAGGAGGCCTACCTGCGGGACTGGCGAACCGGCAGCTGACGGCGGCCGGACCGTTCAAGCCGCCCCCCGCGCGCTCCGAGGCTTACCGCAGGAGCTCGTCGAGCTGCGGGAGCGGCGCATGCAAACAGAGGACCTTTTTGGCACCCCCCACCCGACCGGGATGGGGGCCCGGACTGGGGCGCCGGAGACCCGGGTGCCGGTGGCGGAACTGCTCGAGCAAGTGCTCGAGCTGGACGCGTCCGACCTGCACCTGACCGCCGGCGCCAAGCCCACCGTGCGGGTTCACGGGGCGCTGCGTCAGCTCGAGGACTTCCCAGTGCTGATGCCCAACGAGACCCAGGCGATGATCTACTCGATCCTCACCCAGCGGCAGCGGGAGCGCCTGGAGAGCGAGCTGGAGCTGGACTGCGCCCATGCCCTGCCCGGCAAGGCCCGCTTCCGGCTCAACGTCTACTACCAGCGCGACGCGATCGGGGCCGCCTTCCGGCTGATCCCCCAGGAGATCAAGCCGCTGGAGGAGCTCGGCATCCCACCACGGGTCGCCGACATGGCGCGCCTTCCGCGCGGGTTCGTGCTGGTCACCGGGCCGACCGGCTCGGGCAAGTCGACCACCCTCGCCAGCCTCGTCGACCTGGCCAACCGCGACCGCGCCGACCACATCATGACGGTCGAGGACCCGATCGAGTTCCTGCACAAGCACAAGCGCAGCCTGGTCAACCAGCGCGAGGTCGGCGAGGACACCAAGTCGTTCACCAGCGCCCTCAAGCACGTGCTCCGCCAGGATCCCGACATCATCCTGGTCGGCGAGCTGCGCGACCTGGAGACGATCTCGATCGCCCTGACCGCCGCCGAGACCGGCCACCTGGTCTTCGCCACTCTCCACACCCAGGACGCCCCCCAGACCGTCGACCGCGTCATCGACGTCTTCCCGACCAACCAGCAGGCGCAGGTCAGGGTCATGCTGGCCGGCGCCCTCCAGGGAGTGGTCTGCCAGCAGCTGGTGCCCACCGCCGACGGCTCCGGCCGTGCGGTCGCGTGCGAGGTGATGGTGGCCACGCCGGCCATCCGCAACCTCATCCGGGAAGGCAAGACCTACCAGATCTACTCGGCCATGCAGGCCGGCGGCCGTTTCGGCATGCAGACCATGGACCAGTCCCTTGCCACCCTCGTCCAGCGGGGCGTCGTCACCCACGAGCTGGGCCTGGAGCGCTGCCATCATCCTGACGACTTCAACCGCCTCTGCGGGCGGCCGGTGTAGCGGAGGCCCGACACGATGCCCACCACCTACGCGTACCGCGTCCGCGACCGCCAGGGGAAGCTGCTCGGCGGCACCCTGGAGGCCGAGAACGAGCAGGCGGTCGTCGCCAAGCTGCGCCAGCTCGGCTACGCGCCTGTCTCTATCGAGGCCGAGAAGGGCGCGGGCCTGAAGGCCGATGTCCGCCTGCCCGGAAGCGGCCGCGTCAAGCTCAAGGACCTGGCGGTCTTCTCGCGCCAGTTCGCGACCATGATCAACTCGGGCCTGTCGCTGCTGCGGGCGCTGACCATCCTCGGGGAGCAGACCGCCAACAAGCGCCTCGCCCAGATCATCCTGCTGGTCCGGGCGGAGGTCGAGAAGGGCGTGTCGCTGTCGGCCGCCATGGCCAAGCATCCCAAGGCGTTCAACCGTCTGTACGTCTCCATGGTCCGCGCCGGTGAGGTCGGCGGGTTCCTGGACCAGGTGCTGGTCAAGGTCGCCGAGACGTTCGAGAAGGAGGTCGCCCTGCGGGGCAAGATCAAGTCGGCCATGACCTATCCGGTGGTCGTGTTCGCGATGGTGCTGATGATCGTCGCCGCGATGCTGCTGTTCATCGTCCCGACCTTCGAGAGCCTCTACGAGTCGCTCGGCGGCACCCTGCCGCTCCCGACCCGGGTGCTGATGGGCGCCTCCAACGCGCTGCGGCGCTTCTTCTTCCTGGTGATCATCGCGGCGGGCCTGCTGGTGTTCGGGCTCCGGCGCTGGAAGGCGACCCAGCGGGGCCGCTACGCGCTCGACAAGTTCAAGCTCAAGGTGAAGGTGTTCGGCCCGCTGTTCCACAAGAGCGCCCTGTCGCGCTTCTCCCGCACCCTCTCCACCCTCATCCGCTCGGGCGTGCCGATCCTGCAGGCGCTGGAGATCGTCGGCGAGACGGTCAACAACGCGGTGATCTCCCGCGCGGTCCGCGACGTGCAGGACTCGGTGCGCGAGGGCGAGAGCCTGGCCACGCCGCTGGCCAAGCACGCCACCTTCCCGCCCATGGTCGTGCAGATGATGGCGGTGGGGGAGGAGACCGGCGCGCTTGAGGTCATGCTCGCCAAGGTGGCCGACTTCTACGACCAGGAGGTCGAGGCGGCCGTCGCCTCGCTGACCAGCCTGATCGAGCCCATCCTGATCGCCGTCATGGGCGCCGCCGTCGGCGGAATGGTGGTCGCGCTGTATATGCCGCTCTTTAACATTATCAATTTGGTGAAATAGCTATTGTCGAAATTTGAGAATATAGGTTTTGGCCTTGTCGAATAGGTCAGGATTCTCGTCCAGGAGTCCAACGGCTCTGTTGCAGTTGCCGCACAGAAGGCCACGCACGCGACCGGTAACGTGGTCGTGGTCGACGTCCAGCGCTCGCCTGCCCCGCGGAGGGCGACCGCAGATGGCGCAGACCCCAGTCTGCCGTTCCACCATCTGCTCATACTGGACGAGGCGGATACCGTAGAGCGCCTTGAGGTTGGCGTCTCGAATGTATCGGGCCTTCGCCGCTGGGGCCATGTTCCGCAACCAGTCACCCCTGGCTGCTGCGGCTCTTCCGCCTTTGGCTCCGTGCTTTGTTCGCTCACGCCAAGCCTGATCCTCGGCCCTCAGGATTGCTGCCCGATCCCGCTGCCAGCCGTTGTAGCAATCGGTGCACCAACCACGCCGATACGGCTTGTCGCTTCGCATTGGAAATGCTTCGTCCGGCTTCAGCTCGTGACATCGCGAGCAACGCTTGGTTCCCATGGGCGAACACTAGTTCGGCCGCGATTGGCCTGCATTGAGCAATCCACAGCCCCAACTACCTCTCAAGCCTGTCCTGCTGCGGCCGATCTACAGGGGTGAGAACCGTACTGACGGCTTCGAGAAGGAGGAAACGCACGTGCTGCAGCTCATGCGGCGCCGGCTCCAGGGGGAGCAGCGGGAGGGCGGCTTCACGCTGATCGAGCTGATGGTGGTCGTGCTCATCATCGCCATCCTGATCGCGATCGCCATCCCGACCTTCCTGGGAGCCAGGCAGCGGGCCCAGAACCGGGCCGCCCAGTCCAGCCTCCGCAACGCCCTGACGGCGGCCAAGACGATCTACACCGACGCCCAGAGCTACGCGGGCGTGAACGCGGCGACGATGCTGGCCGTCGAGCCGAGCCTGACCTACGCAGCGGACGCGGTCACCGACTCCACCGGCCAGAACAACATCGGCGTCCTCGGGACCGCCACCACGTTCTCGGCGGCGGCCCTGTCGGCGAGCGGAACGTGCTACTGGATCAAGGAGAACACTGCGGCCGGCACCACCTACGGGTCGGGCACCGCAGCGACCTGTTCGGGCACCGACGCCAACGCCGCGGCCGCCCCGGCCTGGACCTAGCCAGCTGGCCGATCGGGGACCCGGGCGTCGCCCGGGTCCCCGACCCGTGAAGGGGGTCATCAGCCGTTGCCGAAGGCGCTCGGAGTCCGGCGGGAGGAGGGCTTCACGCTCGTCGAGCTGATGATGGTGGTCCTGATCATCGCGATCCTGGTCGCGCTCGCCCTGGCGACCTTCCCCGCGACCCGCGACCGGGCCCGTGACCGCGCCGCGCAGGCCGACCTGCGCAACGCCCTCAGCGCCGAGAAGGCCCACTTCGCCGACGAGCAGGCCTACACCCAGGTCGTGGCCGAGCTGGCCGCGATCGAGCCGTCGCTTGCCTTCGACGCTGCCGCCGACCAGGCGCCAACCGCCGGCAGCGTCGCCTACGCGGCGAGCGGGGCCACGGTGACGCTGGCGACCAAGAGCGCCACGGGGACCTGCTTCTACGTCCGCGACACCGCCACCAGCGGCACGAGCTACATGAAGAACACCGACTGCGACCAGCCGAGCGCGCCGACCGGCGCGTTCACGGCGACGGGCTGGCAGTAGGCGAGGGCGCGGGATGGGGATGGGTGGCCGCACGCGGGGAAGCCAGCCGGTAGGCTCCCGACCATGAGCCCCCTCGCCGTCGCCTGGCTGGCCGGGCTGCTCGGGCTGGCCGCCGGCTCGTTCGCCAACGTCGTCATCCACCGGGTGCCGCGGCACGAGTCGGTGGTCCGGCCGGGGTCGCGCTGTCCGGCCTGCGGCACCCCGGTCGCCTGGCGCGACAACCTCCCGCTGCTCGGCTGGCTACTGCTGCGGGGCCGCTGCCGCTCCTGCCGGGCGCGCATCTCGGTCCGTTACCCCCTGGTCGAGCTGGCCATGGGGCTGTTGTGGTTCGTGGTCGCGCTGCGGCTGGCCGCCGCGGGCCTGGGCTGGGCGGTCCCTGCCTACCTGGCCTTCGCCTTCGTCTGCCTTGCGCTGGCGATGATCGACGCCGCCACCCGGCTGCTGCCCAACCGCATTACCTACCCGGCCTTCCCGCTGATGGCCGGCCTGCTGCTGGTCGCCAGCGTCGGCCTCGGCGACCTGGGCCGGTTCGGCCGCGGCCTGCTGGCGGCGGCCGCCGTGGGCGGCTTCTTCTTCCTGCTGGCGCTGGTCTCGCCGCGTGGCATGGGGCTCGGTGACGTCAAGCTCGCGCCCACGCTCGGCCTGGCCCTCGGCTGGCTGTCGTGGGGGGCGGTGGCCGTGGGCGTGTTCGCCGCCTTCCTGCTCGGCGGCCTCGCTGGGCTGGGCGGCATGCTGGCACTGGGCCTGTCCCGCAAGTCGCTCCTGCCGTTTGGTCCGTGGCTGGTCGCGGGCGCCCTGCTCGGCGTCCTTGCCGGCGGCGAGGTCGCCGGCTGGTACGGCCGTGCCCTGCTCGGCGCCTGAGGACAAGGTCGGCGGTTTCGCTCGGAGTGGCCTGGCGGACGAGCGACTGGCCGCCGCCCCGCCGGTGACTGTTCCAAGGGGCCCCAGACACCCCGGGTTCCGCTCAGGTCAGGGTCGATCCGGTCGATACCACCCTACGAACCGACCTTCGTCCAGGAGACATGGCCATCACGCGACCACGCCATCGCCACGCACAGGACGGCCTCACCGTCATCGAGGTGATGGTCGCCTCGTTCCTGCTGCTGGTCGTCGCCACCGCGGTGTTCACGGCCCTCTACGGCGGCCTGCGGCTGCAGGCGACCTCCAGACAGCGGGCGGCCGCCACCGCCTGGGCCGACCATCTGATGGAGCTGGCCCGCAACCAGAACTACGACGCCATCGGCCTGTCGAGCACCGGCACGGCGATCGCCGCGGACGTCGCCGCGGTCCCCGTCGGCGACACCGACAACCCCGATCTGCTGCTGCGCCGCAACGCCAGCAACTGCCTGGAGTTCAACACCGGGACGGCGGCGACCCCGTCCTGGGAGCGCCTGGTGGTGGCGGACTGGTACACCCCGCCGAACGCCGCGGCGACCTGCGCCACCCAGACCGCCAACCCCAACTTCCACCTGGTGCATGCGGGCGGGGCGAACGACCATGTTGCGCCCGGGACGCCGGCGGTCGCCTACTCCGGCTGGGTGTTCGTGACCTGGGCACCAGTCGACGGCCTCAGCAACGTCTACTACAAGCGGGTGACCGTGATGGTGCGGTTCCCGTCCCCGACCGGCGGCATCTCACGGCTGGTGCGGGCCTCGTCGCTGTTCAGCCTCGGCTACGTGCCGGCGCCGTCCTCCCCGAGCACCTCCACCTCGACCAGCACCTCCACGTCCACGACGACCACCATCGCCGGGCCGACGACCACCACCCTGCCTGCCGGCTGCGTCCCCAAGGCAGGCGACACCCAGGGACCGGCCGGCTCGATCACGCTGGCGGGCGGGGCCGGCTACACCAACCAGACCGGCCTGGCGATCAACAACTCGGTCACCGACCAGCCGAACGGGTCGGGCGCGTCCGGCATGGCCACGATGCAGTTCTCGAACATTGGGTCGAGTGGGCCCTGGGCGCCGAGCCCGGCCATCGCCTACGGCGCCCTCTACAGCGGCTGGCCGGTCCCCGCCGGCGACGGCACCAAGCAGGTGTGGGCGCGGTTCACCGACTGCAACGGCAACACCAGCCCGGCGGTCATCAGCGACACGATCGTGCTCGACCAGACCCGCCCGCCGGCCCCCACCCTGACCGGGACGCCCGGCAACAAGCGGATCGACCTGAGCTGGAGCGCGGTCACCGACCCGGGGGCGAGCGCCTCGGGGATCGCCGACTACCGCGTCTATCGGCTGGACCAGGGCACCACCACGCCGATCGCGGTGGTCAGCGGCACCACCCACCGCGACAGCGGGCTCACCAACGGGCAGGCCTACACCTACTGGGTCACGGCGGTCGACAGGGCAGGCAACGAGAGCAGCCCGGAGTCCAATCATTACACGGGAACGCCGAGCTGACATGGGCACCTCACAGCGCGGGGACGGCAGCGAGGCCGGGTTCACCATCGTCGAACTGATGGTGACCTCGGCGATCTTGCTGCTGATCGTCAGCGCGACCATGGCGGTGCTGGTCGCCGGCCAGCGGGCGACCGCCTTCTCGGGCCGGCGGGGCCAGACCCAGGACGACGTGCGGCTCGCCATGGACCGGCTCACCAAGGACCTGCGCCAGGTCACCCGCTTCAACACCACCTTCCCGGCCTCCGGCTCCTGGACCGGCCACGACCTCGACTTCCTGACCTACACGCCGGCCAACCCCGACGTCCCGGTCCGCGTGCGCTGGTGGGTGTCGGGGACGACCCTGAGCCGGCAGGAGTGGCGGCCCGACGGCACCAGCGCCGGCACGCTCGCCCTGCTCCAGGCGGTCACCCCGCCCGGGGCCGGCGTGCCCGACCTGTTCTCCTGCGACGTGCTGCAGGGCTCCGACGCCGTCACCGGCACCCCGGTGCCGTGGCAGATCACCGTCACGGTCACGGTCGACCTGGTCGACCCCGGCGCGACGTACTCGACCGAGACCCAGGTGCAACTCCGCAACCTGCAGATCCCGCAGCCGGCATGACCAGACAGGAGCAGCCGATGACCCGCCAGCCACACCGGTTGAGCACACCCGTCAGGGGCGAGGACGGCTACGCCATGGTGGTCACCGTCACCGTGATCACCATCCTGACGCTGCTGCTGGTGGTGGTGCTCGCCCAGGCCCTCCACAACAACACCGCCACCACCGTCGGCGCCAGGCGGGCGCGGGCACTCGGCGTGGCCGAGGCCGGGGTCAGCTGGGCGCTCGCCGCGCTCGAGGCCAACGCCGCGGCCGCGGTCGTCAACAACCGCGCCGTCCCGGTCGCCGACGGCAGCGGCGGCACCGGGACGGCGACGGTGACGGTACGCAGGGGCACCCCGACCAACCCGAGCAAGCTCGGGTACTACACGATCCTCTCGACCGGCCAGGGCGCCCAGACGAGCAGCCCGACGCGCACGCTCCGGGTCGTCATCGGGCCGGCGGCCAGCTTCACCTACGCCCTCTACGCCGACTCGAGCCTCACCCTGGAGCAGAACGCCTGCATCGTCGGCGGCGTCTACGCGCAGGGCGACATCTTCGTCAAGAACAACACGACCATCGCCGGCACCAGCACGGCGCGGGGGTCGCTCATCTCCGCGCACGGCGTCATCCGCGAGTTCACCGGCGCCAACAACCCCACGTGCCCGGCCACGGTCGAGGGCGAAGCGGTCGACACCAGCAACAACATCCACGGTGACGTGCTCGCCGGGGGCGGCAGCCTGTCGCCGTGCCTGGCCGGGCCGGCCGGTGCGGTGAGCGCCGCGGCGCAGGGCTTCAACCTGGGCGGCGCGACCGTCGGCGGCCGTGCGTGCAACGACCCGCCCCCCTACACGATGCCCGAGTACACCTTCGACCCCGACCTGTACGCCAACCTCGCCTACTTCGGCCAGCCCACGGGGTACGGGACGCCGTCCGCCGCCGCGGTGACCGCCGCCAACGCCGCGATCGCGGCCGCGAACGCGCTGGGGGGGCTGGACCGCACCTATGTGATCTGGCAGGACCTGACCGCCTACCAGGCGACCGGCACCACCCCGCCGGCGCTCCAGCTGGACGCCGGCACGCTGCGGATCGCCGACAACACGGTGATCTACACCAACGTCCCGGTCGACTTCGGCAACACCAGCAGGATCGAGGCGGCGCAGGCCTGCTCGATCCAGGACCCGCCGCCGGTCGGGACACCGGCCTGCCCGACCTTCCAGGTGATCAGCGCCTACCCGGGCAACCCCTGCACCGGCGGGGTGGGCAACTGCCCGTCGATCTACGGCGGCAACAAGATCCAGTTCGCGCCCGAGCTCGCGGTGCTGCTCTACAGCAAGGCGGGCATCCTCGAGCTGAAGAACGACTGCACCTCCGACGCCTGCAACGGCATCAACCACGGCGCCTTCTACGCCAACACGGTCGACGCCAAGAACAACCTGAACATCAACTACACGCCGCGGATCGCCAACGCGCTCGGCTTCGGCCGCACCCAGCTCCAGCAGGTGTCGTGGCAGGAGCTGGCCCCGTGCCCGGCCGGCCAGACGCCCCCTTGTTGACCGCCGCCCGCCGGTCCGCGCCGGACAGGACCCTGTCGCTCGCCTCCGCTCGGCTCGCGGCCGCTGCCGCAGGCGGGTTCCTCCTGCCGCCGGCGGGGCTGGGCGGCAGACTGCCGTTCGGTCCTGGCCGGTCGCGGGCGCGCTGCTCGGCGCCGGACCTCGCAACAGGCTGCTGGCGCTCAAGGTCCAACCTGACCGGGTCGATCACTTCCACGGCTGCCGACAGCGGCCCGGCGCGACTCCGTACCGCCGCACGGCGGTAGCGGCCATCCTCGGCCACGAGGCGGAGTGCCCGACGTCGACATGCAGGGGGGCTCGAGAGACGTGGCCCGGAAGATTGTCGGTCTCGACATCGGAACCACGGCCGTGCGCGCGGCGGAGCTATCGGTCCGCCGCGGCCGGGTCGTGCTCGACCGGCTCGGGCAGACCGGCCTGCCGCCAGGCGCGGTGGTCGACGGCGAGGTCGCCGACCCGCCGGCCGTCACGGTCGCGATCAAGGCGCTGTGGCGGCACGCCCGGATCGGCAGCAAGCACGTGATCGTCGGGGTGGCCAACCAACGGGTGGTCGTCCGCCTGGTCGACCTGCCCTGGATGCAACCCCAGGAGCTGCAACGCTCGCTCGCCTACCAGGCCGGCGACTACCTGCCGATCCCGGTCGACGAGGCCGAGCTCGACTACCACGTCGTCGGCGAGTTCGAGAACGCCGGCGGCCAGCGCCTGCTGCGAGTGCTGCTGGCCGCCGCCCAGAAGGAGATGCTCGCCGGGCACCTGAAGGCGGTCACCGCCGCGGGCCTGCAGCCGGTCGGGATCGACCTGAGCCCGATCGCGCTGCTGCGCGCGCTCGCCGCCCCGGCGGGCCTGGCCGACGGCGCCGAGGCGGTCGTCGACGTGGGCGCGCGGATCACCAACATGGTCATCCACGACAACGGCGTCCTGCGCTTCGTGCGCATCCTGCTGATGGGCGGCGAGGACACGACCTCAACGCTGGAGCGGGTGCTCGAAGTCGACCACGACGCCGCGGAGCGGACCAAGCTCGCGGTGTCGACCGGCCTCGACGTCGACGCGGAGGCCGCGGAGCTGGTCGAGCAGCGACTGGACGTGCTGGTCGAGGAGATCCGTGGCTCGCTCGACTTCTACCGCGCCCAGCAGGACGCGACGCCGCTCGCCAGGGTGTTGGTCTCCGGTGGCGGCTCCCAGCTCGGCCCGCTGGTCGGGCGGCTCCAGGCCGCCGGCAGCGTGCCCGTGGAGCGTGGCAGCGCCCTGGCCGGCGTCCAGGTGGGTCGCCTCGGCCTGCGTGCGGAGCAGCTCGCCGAGCTGGAGCCGAAGATGGCGATCCCGGTGGGCCTGGCGCTCGGGGCGGTGGCATAGATGGCCAGGGGAAGCTCGTGGAGCGACCCGCGGGTCAGCCTGCCCCGGGTCAACCTGCTGCCCAAGGAGATCAAGGAACGCCGGCTGCTGCAGCGGCAGCGGGGCGGCATCGCGGTCGCCTTCGTCGTGCTGATCGCCCTGCTCGGGATCTGGTACCTGCGCGAGTCGCAGGCGCTGACCGACGCGAGGCAGGAGGCCGACCGGGAGCGGGCGGTCGCGGACGGCCTGCGTGGCCGCAAGGCCGCGCTACAGCCGTACGCCGCGCTCGAGAGCCAGATCGCCGCCGCCGAGCAGCTCCGCGCCAAGGTGTACGCCCGCGAGGTCCGCTTCTCCGGCATCATGCAGGACATCTCGGCGATCATCCCCAGCGACGTCTGGCTCACCCAGATGAGCCTCGCCGTCAAAAAGAACGACGCCGCGGCCGCGGGCACCGTTGCGCCGGCCACGTCAGGTGCCGCGGGTACCACCCTCATCTCGGGCAGCCCTGGGGCCGGCTCCCCGGTCGCCAGCATCACCTTTACCGGCTCCGGCCTCGAGCACGTCGACGTTGGCGGGTTCATGCGGGCGCTGGCGGCGGGGCCGCGGAAGCGCGGCTCCACGGTGTACCTCAACCCCTACTTCACGGCGTCGCAGAAGAGCGGCGAGGAAGGCGGCGAGACCACGGTGACCTTCTCCGCCACGGTCGACCTGAGCAAGTCGGCCTTCTCGGGCCGGTTCCAGCCCGCCGGACAGCAAGGGCCGGTGGCCCCATGACCCGCCGCACGGAGCTGCTCGTCGCCACGGTCGGCATCGTCCTGGTCCTCGCGGTCGGCACCCTGCTGCTGGTTCGTCCGAAGCAGCAGGCGGTCGCCCAAGCCAGGGCCGACCGCAACGGCGCCCTCGCCGAGAGCCAGGCCCTCAGGGACGAGGTGCGCGCGCTGGAGGCGCTGAAGGCCGACGCCAACGAGCTGCGTGCGAAAGCAGAGCTGGCCAAGGCGGAGTTCCCGTCGACGCCCAACCTGCCGGGACTCGTGGACGCCTTGCAGGACGCGGCGGGCCAGGCCGGCGTGGACCTGGTATCGATCACGCCGGAGCCCCCGAAGACCTCGACCGACCAGCCGGAGCTGGCGGAGATCGCCACCGGCGTCAACATCATGGGCGGCTACTTCCAGATCGAGGACTTCCTGTCCCGTGTGGAGAACTTGGTCAAGGGGGCCGATCCCGAGCGCGTCCCACCCCGCTCGCTGCTGGTGCAGTCGGTCAGCGTGACCGGCGGCTCGGGCGAAGCTGGCACCGGCGTCGGCGCGGCCACCACGCCCGACACGTCGGCCCCGGCCAGCCAGCTCCAGGCCACCATCGCCCTGACCGTCTTCCAGCGCGCAGGGTCTCCGGCCGCACAGGCGCCCGCCACGGGCGCGGCCGCGACCGGTGCGACGCAGGTGAGGTGACGCCGTCATGGCCATCCAACCAGAGGTGACCGCGGGTGGCTCCCGCCAGCGGGTGCTCGTGCTCGCGCTGGCCGGGGTGCTCCTGCTCGTCCTCGTCGGGCTGCTCGCCCGGCCCCTGCTGCTGGGCGGCTCGGCGGCGCCGGTCGCTCCGCCGGTCACGGCCGGGGCGACACCGACGACCGTCGCGCAGCTCATCGGCCCGTCAACCAGCGTCGCCGGCCCGACGGCCGCCACCGCCAAGGACCCGTTCCGGCCTGCGGTCGGCGCCGGAACGACCGTTTCGACCGCGGCCACGGGCGCCACGACGACCACCAGCGCCGCCACCAGCACCTCCGGGACCGCCACGGTGTCGGGGAGCGGTGCGACCGCCACGCGCGAGGTCGTGCTCGAGGACGTGTCCAGCCGGTCGGGGAAGCGCTATGTGAAGGTGGCCGTCGACGGCACCTCCTACACGGCCACCGAGGGGCAGCGCTTCGCCGACGACTACCTGGTGGTCGATATCGGCGGCACCTGCGCTGTCTTCGAGTCGGGATCCGGCCGGTTCACGCTCTGCGAGGGCGAGGCGATCCTCAAGTAGCGGCCCGCGGCCCGCGGTTCGGCTAGCATCCGCTGGATGCTGCGCTACCTGACCGCCGGCGAGTCGCACGGCCAGGCGCTGGTCGCGGTGCTCGAGGGCCTGCCGTCCGGGGTGCCGCTGACCAGCGCCGATCTGGCCCGCGACCTGGCCAGGCGCCGCCTCGGCTACGGCCGCGGCAAGCGCATGCGCTTCGAGGAGGACCGGCTGGAGGTGCTCGGCGGCCTGCGGCACGGCCTGACCCTCGGCTCGCCGCTCGCCATCCGCATCGACAACAGCGAATGGCCCAAGTGGACCGAGGTGATGGCCCCCGACCCGGTCGACGACCCCGAGGCCACCCGCAGCGGCCGCGGGGCGCCGCTGACGCGGCCGCGGCCCGGCCACGCCGACCTCACCGGCATGCAGAAGTACGGCTTCCGGGAGGCCCGGCCGGTGCTGGAGCGGGCCAGCGCCAGGGAGACGGCCGCCAGGGTCGCGGCGGGGGCGGCCGCCCGCGCCCTGCTCGGCCAGGTAGGGGTGGCGGTGCTCAGCCACGTGGTCCGCGTCGGGCCGGTGGCCACCCACTCCCGGGCGGTCCCGGCCCCCGCCGACCTGGAGGAGATCGACGCCTCGCCGGTCCGCTGCCTGGACGGCGAGGCGGAGGGCCGCATGGTGGCGGCGGTGGACGCGGCGAAGGCGGCCGGCGACACCCTCGGCGGCGTGTTCGAGGTGGTCGCCCAC
>Ga0307278_10000116_pt1 | contig 38868 bp, 36 predicted proteins | sample ER_DNA_117_FD_194482 | JGI IMG/M metagenome (GOLD analysis project Ga0307278, IMG submission 194482) | Bulk soil microbial communities from the East River watershed near Crested Butte, Colorado, United States - ER_DNA_117 | ecosystem: Environmental > Terrestrial > Soil > Floodplain | place... | reverse complement strand
CAGCGCGTAGTCCTCCTGCTGGACCAGCCGCCGCACGGTGTTGAACGGCTTCTCGTCCTCCAGCCGCCCGTACAGCAGCTCCCGGCCGAGCTTGTACCAGCGGTCGGCCCGCAGGTGGCTGCGGGCGTAGAGCTTGCCGAACAGGTAGGTGGGCGGGTCGCCCTTGACGGTGATCCGCAGGGGGGTGGAGCCGGCCGAGCCCGACAACCCGAACGGCTTGACCTCCTGCACGTTGAGCCCGAGTTGATCCTCCAGGCCCCGGCGGATCGCCGTGCCCCGCGTCCCGCCGACATCCAGGTGGGCGGAGCGGCCACGCCGGTAGACGATCGGGAACACCTCGCTGGGCGTGAACAGCCGGAAGGCGACCAGCGGGATCGCCACTCCCAGCGCCACCCCCACCAGCACGTCGGTGGGAGCGTCGGCGCCGAGGGCCATACGGCCCAGCGCGGTCAACACCACCAGCCCGGTCGCCAGCCACTTCCCGACGTTGCGCCAGCGACCCTCCGGCACCATCGTGTACAAGATCGCGACCAGCCCGGCTGCGAAGAGGGTGACCTGCACCGATGGGAGCGCCCAACCACCCCACCCGGCCTGGATCACCACCCCGAATGGCCGTGGACGCTGGGCGATCGAACCCACCACGTTCCCGGCGAGCAAGCTCACCACCTGCGCAAGGATCACCAGGACGATCAGGTGCCGGAAGCGCCGCAGCACCAGCAGCGCCAGCAGCAGCCCCCACAACAGGCCGTTGAGGACCCACCAGGAGCTGATCGCCGCCAGCGTGCGAAAGAGTCCCACCAGCCCGGGAGCGTGCAGCTCGCGGAGCCACCTGACGACCGCATCGTCGGCGACGGTCACGTCGATGGCGAGGCCGCGCAGCCCGCGGGCGAAGACCGCGATCGTCAGTGCGACCAGCGCGAGTGCGGCGATCAGCCATCTCACCCCGCTGGTCTGGATGTGATGCGGCAGCGGCGGCGGCTCCCCGGTGGGCCGCCGTCGCCGTCGCGACCGCCCGGCGGCGGCCGGGAGTGTCGGAGCAGGATGGTCGTCCATGGCCGCCTCCAACCGAGGGTCCGTCGTGCCGCTGGGAGCCACGTTCTCACGTCACGACGTTCAATGGCAGAGGCGCTATGGCGTCGGGCAGGCCTGGTCGAGCTCCCGGTCAGGCCGGCCGTTGGGCGACCTCGCGCAGCCGTCCGTCGAGGACGTACCGCTCGCCGGCCCACAGGTGCAGGCCGAGCCCGGCCCGCATGGCGCACCGCTTGATCGCGTCCGAGGCGGACTGCTTAAGCCGCTGCCCGTCGTGTCGCCAGTTGTGCGGGTCCTCGACGTCGCCGGCTTCTTCCAGCCGCACGGTGCGGCCGTCGATCCGCAGCGTGAGCCGCCACACGCCGCCGACGATCACGTCGTGCAGCTCGGGCGTGCCCTCCTTGGCCCGGCGGCTGCGGCCCTTGGGGTCGGGTGGAATACCCGGCACGTCGCCGCGGATGATCTGAACCAGCTCGAAGCTGAACGGCCCGACGATGCCGAGCAGCCATTGCGTGACGTTCTCGTGCGCGACGTAGCTGTTGCCACCCGGGTCGCGCTGGACCAGCTCGCGCGGGAACGGACGGGCGAGCCTGGCCAGATCGGAGGCTTCGGTCGTCATGGTGCTGCACCCTCTCTCGTGCTGAAGAACGGCTCCGAATAGAGCATAAGCCCAGGTAGTGACAGTGATTGATGCGTCGGCCGCTGCCGCTGCCTCAGGCGCCGGTCAGCTCGTCGGTGGCGCCCCGTCCGGCGTCGGTGGTGCGGCGCAGGAAGTCGGCGAGCAGCTCGAGCTCGGCGTCGGTGTAGCCGGCGCAGATCTGGTCCAGCGAGGCGTTCATCCCCGAGTAGAGGCGGAACAGCTCCGCGCCGCGCTCCCGTCGCACCCGGACGACCACGGCGCGGCGGTCGTTGGGATCGCGGTCGCGGGCCACCCAGCCGCCACGTTCGAGCCGGTCGAGGATGCCGGTCATGGTCGCGGGGTGCAGCCCGGCGCGGCGCGCCAGGGCGCTGGGGCTCAGCGGACCGCGACGGTTGATGAGCTCGAGGCAGTCGAGGTCGACGTCCTTGAGCTCGACACGTGCCCCGACGTGGTGGTTGAGCAGGGAGAGCTGGTTGCGCAGCTCGCGCAGCGACTCCTTGATCGCCGTGGTCAACCGCCGTCGACGCCGCGCCGCGTCCACATCACTTGTTGGTGTCGAACTCATATGATATGGTTTCCGTATCTTCTGACTTCCGGAGGAGAGTGTACCCGATGAAGCTCACCATCGTCGCGGCCACCGGCGGTATCGGCCGGCAAGCCCTCGAGCAGGCCGTCGCCGCAGGTCACGATGTCACCGCCGTCGTCCGCAACCCGGGGAACCTGTCAAGAGCGGTCCGCGCCGTCGCCGTCGACCTGGCCGCCGCCGACCCGGCGGCGCTCGAACCCGCCGTCGCGGGAGCCGACGCGGTGCTCTCCGGCCTTGGACCACGGTCCAGCGCCGAGGCCGGCGTCGCCTCGCGGGGCACGCGGGCCATCGTCGCGGCGATGCGGGCAACCGGCGTCCGGCGCATCGTGGTCGTCAGCGCCGCGCCGATCTCCACCGTGCCCGCTCCTGGCCGCCCCAAGCCACCCAGGCACGACCCGGGCGACGGGTTCCTGATGCGCAACCTGCTCAGCCCCTTGACCAAAGCCGCGCTCCGCAAGCCCTACGCCGACCTCGCGCTGATGGAGGACGTCCTTCGGGACAGCGGCCTGGACTGGACCGTACTACGACCGCCACGGCTGACCGACAAGCCACCGACCGGCACCTACCGGACGGCGTACGGGCAGAACCTCCGGCGCGGCCTCCTCGTCTCCCGCGCCGACGTCGCCCACCTCATGCTTCGCGTGCTCGAGCAACCCGAGACGATCAAGCAGACCATCGGCATCGCCAACTAGTGGACTCAGGACCGTTGGAGCTCGGTCCTGGAACTGGCGTCGCCCTGCGCGCGATCGCGCCGCTCGATGGCGCGGCAGGCGAGACCGGCCACGAGCAACTGGCAGGCGAGCAGCCACTGGTTCTCGAAGGACTGCTTGTTGGCGAGGTCGAAGGCGGCGAACACCAGCCCACAGCCCAGGACCAGGCTCGCGGTCGAGCGATCCAGGAACCGGTGGGCCAGCAGGTACGCCCCGACCGTCAGGGCGATCACCACCGGGATCTGCGCGACCGCCGGCAGGAACCTCCACAGGGAGATGGAGTCGGGCCGCGCTGGCAGGTCGAGGAAGAACCCGACGGTGCAGCCGTAGAACCTGCCCGGGTTGGCCAGCAGCCACGGAAGGCAGATGCCCGCGGCCAGCGCTCCGGAGGTCAGGGCGCGCCGCCAGCCGAAGCTCGGCCACAGCGCCCACAGCGGCAGGACGAGGACGACGTGCTGCTTGGTGGCCAGCGCCAGCGCCAGCGGGACCACGGCGAGCCCGGCGCGGTCCGACAGCAGCAGCGCGACCGCGGCCAACAGGCACCCGAGGACGACGCTCTCGTTCCATGCCTGCTGGGTGATCCGCAGCACGCCCGGCAGGGAGACGGCCATCACCAGCAGCAGCATCCCGAACCACGCGCGCTCGGCGGGGCGGGCACGGTAGGCCACCCAGACGAGCATGGCCGACCCGGCGAGCAGCACGAGCAGCTCACCGTAGCGCACGTCGCCGAACGCGACCCGGCCAGGCAGGGCAGCGAGGAAGGTGAACGGCAGGTAGTTGAAGCAGTCGTCGGTCTGCCCGGCGGGGACCCCGGAGAAGGCCATCTCGTAGGGGTTCCTCCCCTCCAGCAGCCCCCGCGTCGCCTGCTGGAAGATGACCCACACGTCGATCGCGGGGCGGGCGCTCGCCTGCACGACGAGGGTCGCGGCGGCCGACATGCTCAGGTAGGCGAGCGCCCCCAGCAGCCAGCGCCGGTGCACCACGACCACCGCGCCCACGATCAGCAGCACGCTGGCGAGCATGCCCAGGCCGGTGGCCAGCGGGAACAGCGGCCCCCGGTCCACGTTCCCGATCGGCGGCCGCCACCACTGCGGGACCAGGCCGATCAGCAGCGCCACGCAGAAGGCCGCCCTGGACGGGACCTGCGGAGTGAGCCGCAGCACGGTCAGCACGCCGAGCACGGCGCATCCCGCGACGACGACCCCGATGTTGAAGTCGGAGGCGATCGTGGTGTAGCTGGTGGCTGCCGCGATCGCGGCCGCCACGATGAGGGTCGCGTCGCCGCCGCGCCCGGAGGCACGCGCGAGTGGGCTTGGCATCTCGACGCCGCATGCTACAGCGCCGCTGCGTGACACCTCGGGGGCCCTGTGCGAGCATGCAGGATCGCATTGACCGGCCAGCCACAGCTCCTGCATCCGGCCGCCCCGCCCGAACCGCCTGCGACGTCACGCCTGAGCGGTCGGTGGTGGCTGCTGGCCGTGACCGCCGCGGTGGCGGTCAGCCTCGCGTTGACCTGGCCGCTGGTGCTGCACCCGGACCAACGCTGGTCGGTGCGGCTCCCCGGGCCGCGGCCAGGGCTGTTCGGCGCACCCCCCGAAAGCGCCTTCGCCGGCAACGACAGCCTGCAGACGATGCACGTCAACCGGGTCGTGATCGACAACGTGCGGCAGCTCCGCGAGCCCTACCTGGACCTGGTGAGCGGCGCGGCCGGCCCCGAGCCGCTGCGGACGACCTCGCTCGACCTGCCGTGGACGGCGGTGGAGGCGCTGCTGCTGCCGCTGGCCGGGCTGGTCGCGGCGTACAACTCGACCCTGGTGCTCTCCTCGGTCCTGACCGTGCTGTGCGCCTTCGGCCTGCTGCGCCGGCACACCCGCTACCCGCCGCTGGCGCTGGCGGGAGCGCTGCTCTACGCGTTCGTACCAGGCCGGATGTTCCAGCTCTCGCTGCATTTCAACGCGGTGATGTGGTGGGCGTTCCCGGCGGCGGCGTGGTCCCTGGAGGCGATGCTGGAGCGTCACCGGTCCGGGCAGCGCTGGCTGGCGCCGGGGCTGTGGCTGGCGGGCGTGACGCTGACGGTGGGGCTCTCCGGCGAGTACCACCACAGCCTGTACCTGAGCGGCATGATCGGCTTCCTGGTGGTGTGGCGACTGGTGGCGGCGGCGCTGCGGCGCGCGTCCGTGCCGCTGGGGCCGGGGGTGCTCGCGCTCGGCGCGGTCGCGGTGACCGACGCCTACGTGCTCGGCTCGTTCCGCTGGGTGTTCGGCGGCAGCGTCGCCGGCACCAACGGCCGCTACGAGGAGGTGGTCCGCTACGCGCCGCGCGGGCTCCTGGCCCTCGTCCACAAGAACCTCGGCGAGCTCGGCGAGGGGCTGGTGTACGTGGGATGGCCGCTGGCGATCCTGGCGCTGGCCGGCGGGGTCGCCGTGCTCGTGCGCCGTCGCGCCGGCCTGGCCCCCTACGCCGTGCTCACCGTCCCGGTCCTGTTCCTCACCTTCGGGCCGGCCGCCGACCGCGCGCTGCAACGGGCCCTGGAGCGGGTCGGGCTGCCGCACGACCTCGAGCCCTACCGCCTGCTCTTCGACGGGGTCTCGTTCCTGCAGCTCCAGCGGGTCACGGCCCGCATGCTGGTGCTGGCCGCGCTGCTGCTGGTGCTGCTCGCGGTGGTCGCGGTCGACGGCGCGGCGGGGTGGGCGGCGCGGCGTTGGGGGCCGCGGCCCGGTCCGGCCCTGCCGGCGGCCGCCGCGCTGGTGCTGGTGCTCGGCACCGGCCTGCTGCTCAACGACTACCGCATGTTCCAAGCGGTGCTGCGCCCGGCCGAGACGGGCAACCGGGTGACGGTCGCGTTGCGGACCGCCGGCGACCAGGCCGGGCCGTTCCTCGGGCTGCCGGTGGACGCGCCGACCGTCCCATGGAACGCGGCGTCGACCTACCTCGCCTCGCAGACCCGGCGGCGCACCCTCAACGCCTACAACCAGTCGCCGGCGCCCTGGCTGGAAGCGCGCGCTGCCGCGCTCGACCCGCTGAACCGGGGACGGGTGGACGACGCCGCGCTCGCCGTGCTCCGCGCGACCGGGACCCGCCAGGTGGTGGTGATCGACGAGCCGCACGTCTACTGCTGCGGCGAGTGGCGCGGGGTCGTCGACGGCCTGGTCGCCTCCGGCCGCTTCCGGCTGGTCGTGGACGACCCGCCCTTCGCCCTGCTCGAGCTGGTGGGTCCCGCCTGATGGCGTGGCTGGTGAGGGACGGCGAGGTGCTTGCGCCCCGACTGTCTCGCACGATCTGTGGGCCCTGTTCGCGACGCTGGCGCTGACCGGCGGCTGGGCGCTCGGGGCGCCCCGCTCGTTCTACGACAGCTTCCCCGGCGCCGGCCGCACCTGGGTGGCGCTGCTGCCGCCCTACAACGAGCACCTGGTCCTCGATGTCGGCGGCCTCTCGCTCAGCCTGGCGGTCCTCACCGCCGCCGCGGCGCTGACGCTGCAGCGCCTGCTGGTGATCGTCACGGCGCTGGCGGTCCTGGTCTGGTCGACGCCGCACCTGCTCTTCCACCTCGGGCACCTGGAGGGCCTCGGCACCGCCGACAAGGTCGGGCAGGTCGTCGTGCTCGTTCTCGGGGTCGCGGCACCGCTGGTGCTGCTCCGCCTGGCGCTGGCCGCCGGCCGCGGGACCCGCTCCACGCGATCGCCGTAGCCGCGCCGCCCCGCGTGTTACCGTCCGGCCATGCGAACCGGGGCGCGGCGGCGCATCGACGCGATCGTGCTGGCCGTGGCCGTGCTGGTGGTGGTGGGCGGCGTGGCGGCGGCCGGGGCGGCGCTCGGGGACGGCGAGCGGATCACCGCCATGTGGGTCGGCGCCGAGATCGGCGGCGACGGCGACGCCCGCATCGTCGAGGCGATCGACTGGGACTTCGGCCCAACGGCCCACCACGGGATCTTCCGCGACGTCCCGGGCCTGCAACCCGACGCCCCCGTCAGCGTCTCGTCGGCCACCGCTCCCGACGACGTCCAGCTCAGCGGCTCGTCGCTGCAGACGCGCATCCGCATCGGCGACCCGGCGCGCACCATCCGCGGGCGGCACCGCTACACCATCGGCTACCCCCTTGGCGGCGTCGCCCCCGATGGCCGGCTCGCCTGGGACGCGGTGGGCACCTCCTGGCCGGTGTCGGTCGCCGAGGTCGAGATCCACGCGGTGGCGCCGTTCCAGCTCCGGGACGTCCGCTGCGTGCAGGGCGCCGCCGGGGCCGACACCCCCTGCGACGTCAGCCAGCCGGAGCCCGGCCACCTCGTCGCCAGGGCCGAGGCCCTCTCGCCGGCCGAGGGCGTGACGCTGTACGCCACCGCCGGCAGCCGGATGGCCGCCGCCCCCGGCCTGCCGGCGCCGCCGTCCGGCACGCCCGGCGACCCGGGCACCGGCGTGCTCCTCCCCGGGCTGCTGGCCGTCGCGCTCGCGCTGGCCGGCGCGGCGATGACGTCGCGGCTGGTGCGGCTGGCCGGCCGCGAGCGGGTGGCGGCCGGCGGGTCGGCCGACGCCGCCTGGGGCGGCACCGGCGGCGAGGTCCGCATCGACGCCGACAAGCTGGCGTCGCTGGCCACCATCGAGTTCGTGCCGCCGGCGGAGCTGACGCCGGCGCAGGGCGGCGTGGTGCTCGCCGAGGAGGTCCGCCAGGAGCACAAGGTGGCGTGGCTGATCGGCGCCGCCATCGACGGCTACGTCGACCTCGAGGGCAACAGGTCGACCGTGACCCTGGTGCGCCTCCCCCGCCGCGACGGCTCGACCGCCTACACCCTCGACACGGCGTTCGCCGGCCGCGAGCGGCTGCTGCTCGGCGTCTACGACAAGAGCTTCGCGGAGGCCTGGGACGCCGTCGGCGGCGAGCTGGCGGCGTGGCAGCGGTCCTGCGGGCTCTGGGACCCCGCCAGTGGGCAGCGCCGCATCCTGGCCATGGTGCTCGGCGGCCTCGCCGCGGTCGCCGGCCTGGTGGTGGCCGGTGTGGGCGGCGCCGCCGCCAACCGCTGGGGCGCGGCGTGGCTGGTGCTGGTGGCGTTCGGCGCGCTCCTGGCCGGCGCCGGCCTGGCCGCGGCCGTGCGCGCGTGGGAGCTGCGGGTCCGTACGGCGGCGGGCTCCGGGCTGTGGCTGCGGGTGGAGTCGTTCCGGCGCTTCCTGGCCGGGTCGGAGGCCCACCACGCCGACGAGGCGGCCAAGCGGGGGGTCCTGCGCGAGTACACCGCCTGGGCGGTGGCGGTCGGGGAGATCGACCGCTGGTCCCGGGTGGTGGCCGCGTCGGGCGCGGCCCGGGACCCCGCGGCGGTCCACTACGCGACCATCGCCCCGTCGCTGCACACGGCCACCTCGGCGACCAGCACCGAGCCGTCCTCCAGCAACGGCGGTGGTGGCGGCGGCGGCGGGAGCGTCGGCGGCGGCGCCGGCGGCGGTGGCGGCGGGTCCTGGTAACAGGGCACGTCAGGGCCTATCTTGGTCGGCATGGCTGCCCGCAAGGAGGTCCTGGAGGTCGCCGGCCGGGAGGTCACCGTCACCAACCCGGACAAGGTGTTCTTCCCGCGGACCGGGCACACCAAGCTCGACCTCGTCCGTTACTACCTCGCCGTGGCCGACGGCGCGCTCCGCGGGGTGGCGGGCCGCCCGATGGCCCTGAAGCGGTTCGTGAACGGCGCCGAGGGCGAGGCGTTCTTCCAGAAGCGCGCGCCCGATTCCAGGCCCGAGTGGGTCGAGACGGTCGAGCTGAGCTTCCCGTCGGGCAGGACCGCGCACGAGGTCGTCGTCAGCGACGCCGCCCAGCTCGCCTGGGTGGTCAACCTCGGCTGCATCGACCTGAACCCCCATCCGGTGCGGGCCGACGACCTGGACCATCCCGACGAGCTGCGGGTTGACCTCGACCCCGTGCGCGGGGTGCCGTGGCCGCAGGTCCGCGACGTCGCCCTGGTCATCAGGGAGGTGCTCGAGGACTTCGGGCTGGTGGGGTGGCCGAAGACCTCCGGCTCCCGCGGGTTCCACGTCTACAGCCGGATCGAACGGCGCTGGCCGTTCGGCGACGTCCGCCGGGCGGCGGTCGCGCTGGCCCGCGAGGTCGAGCGGCGGGCGCCGGACCTTGCCACCAGCAAGTGGTGGAAGGAGGAACGCCACGGCGTCTTCCTCGACTACAACCAGAACGCCAAGGACCGGACGGTCGCCTCCGCGTACTCCGTGCGGCCCCTCCCCGACGCGCGGGTGTCCACGCCGCTGCGGTGGGAGGAGGTGGCCGGCTGCGACCCGGCGGCGTTCACCGTCGAGACCGTCCCGGAGCGGCTGGCGCGGATGGGCGACCCGTCGGAGGGGATCGACCAGGCCGTGGGCTCGCTCGAGCCGCTGCTGGAGCTGGCCGAGCAGCACGAGGCCGCCGGGTTCGCGGACGCCCCGTGGCCCCCCCACTACGAGAAGCAGGCCAGTGAGCCGCCCCGGGCCCGGCCCTCCATCCGGCGCGGCGACGCCGGAGAGGCCACCCCGGAGGGGATCGTCCCGCCCCCGGCGCCCGGCAAGACCAGCGGGCCGACGGGACGGCGCCGCACCACCATGCCCCTGATCGAGGTCGCCAGGGCGGCCACCGAGGCCGAGGCGCTGGCGGGCCTGGAGCGGTGGAAGGCGCGGCACCCCGACGTGTGGCCGCTGCTGGCGCCCAACGACGTGCTGGTGGACGGGATGCGGGGACGCAGCTCCCTCTGGTACCGGATCCGCCTGAACCTCCGCAACGTCCCCGAGGCGGAGCGCCCGCCCCAGGAGGCGCTGGAGGTCGACTACGACCCCTGGAGCTCCTGAGCGGCTACCCGGCCGTGGCCAGCGCCGCGGCGAGGACCTCGATCCCTTCGTCGGCTTCCGCCTCGGTCACCACCAGCGGCGGCGAGATCCGCAGCACGTTGCCGTACAGGCCGCCCTTGCCGACCAGCAGGCCGCCCCGCCTGGCGGCCTCCTGCGCCCGCGCCGCGGCGCGGGCGTCCGGCGCGCCGGTGCCCGGCTCGACCAGCTCGACGGCGAGCATCAGGCCCTTGCCGCGGACGTCGCCGATCGCCGGGTTGCCGGCGGCCAGGCCGCGGAGCCCGGCGGCAAGGCGCGCCCCGACCGTGCGGGCGTTGCGTTGCAGGTCGTGCTCCTGCAGGTAGTCGAGGACGGCGAGCGCGGCCCTGGCCGCCAGCGGGTTGCCGCCGAAGGTCGAGATCGAGTTCGCCCCGACCGCGTCCATCAGCTCGGCGCGGGCGACCACGCCGCCGATCGCGAGGCCGTTGCCGAGGCCCTTGGCGAAGGTGATCGCGTCGGGCACCAGGCCGTGCGCCTGGTAGCCCCAGAAGTGCTCGCCGGTGCGGCCCCAGCCGGTCTGCACCTCGTCGGAGACGAACAGGATGCCGTACCGGTCGAGGACCTCCTTCATGGCGCCGAACAGGCCGTCCGGCGGCGTGGCGAAGCCGCCGACACCCTGGATCGGCTCGGCGACCATGCACGCGACCGTGCCGGCGGTGGTCGTCTCGATCACGTCGCGCAGGTCGTCCACGCAGGCGCGGATGTACTCGTCGTCGGGGAGGTGGCCGAAGGGGCTGCGGTAGCGGTAGCCACCGTGGACGTAGCTCACGTTCACCGGCGTGAGGCTGGACGCCGACCAGCCGCGGTTGCCGGTGACGGCCATGGCCGCGAACGAGCGGCCGTGGTAGCTGTTGCGCAGCGCGAGCACCTGGTTGCTGCGCCGCGCCGTGGTCGCCAGCAGCAGCGCCGCCTCGTTCGCCTCGGTCCCCGAGTTGGTGAAGAACACCTTGGCGTCGGGGATGCCGGACAGCGCCGCGACCCGCTCGGCGAGCTCGACCTGCTGGCGGATCAGGTACAGCGTGGAGGTGTGGACCATCCTGCCGGCCTGGTCCCGTACCGCCTCGACGACCTCCGGCAGGTTGTACCCGACCATGGTGACCAGGATCCCGCCGAAGAAGTCCAGGTAGGTGTTGCCCTCGCCGTCGACCACCCGGCAGCCCTTACCGTCCACCAGCTCGATCGGCTGGTCGTAGTAGAGCGTCAGCCACGCCGGCATGACCGTGCGGTGGCGGGCGAGCAGCTCCTCGTGCGACATGGCTCCTCCGGTTCCTCGTGGCCTCAGGGTCGAGTCTCCCGGGCGGCGGCACCGGCGGCAAGCGCCGCCGGCGGCGGCCGCGCACCCGGGTGGCGGACCGGCAGGACCACCGTGAAGCGGCTGCCGGCGCCGGGCCGGGTCTCGACCTCGATGGTGCCCCCGAGGACGCCCACCAGCTCCCTGACCAGGTGGAGGCCGAGCCCGATGCCGGTCACGGGCCGCGTGTCCGAGTCGTCGACCTGGTAGAAGCGGTCGAAGATGCGCTCCAGCTCGGACCGGGGGATGCCGGCGCCGTGGTCGCGGACCCACAGCACCAGCCGGTCCCCGTCCGGGCGCACGCCGAGCTCGCAGGGCTGCTGCCGCGGCGAGTACTTGACGGCGTTCTCCAGCAGGTTGCCGAGCACCTGCCCGAGGCAGCGCCGGTCGGTGAGCAGCGGCGGCAGGGCCGGGGGGAGGTCGAGCCGGACGCGGCCCCGGTCGTCCCCGAGCCCCTCCACGACCTCCTGGCAGACATCCTCGACCGAGGCCCAGTCGAACCGGGCGGCGACCCGACCGTGCTCGAGGTTCGACGCGGTGAGCAGGGTCTCGACCAGGCCGAGGAGACGCTGGGCCTGGCGCTCGACGATCTCCAGGAACCGGTCGCGGGCGGCCGGGTCGTCGATCGGCCGGCGGCGCAGGGTGGTGACGTAGCCGAGGATCGCGGTGAGCGGGGTCCGCATCTCGTGGGAGGCGACAGCGACGAACTGCTCCTTGCCGCGGTTGATCTCGCGCAGCTCAGCGACCACCTGCCGCTCGCGTTCCAGCAGGTCAGCCAGCCTGCCGCGCTGGTTCCACGCCTTGAGGCACATGGTGCGGGCGTACAGCAGCAACCCGAGCAGCAGCAGCACCGGCCAGAACCCCTCGGCGAGGTACAGGCGGGCGACCGGCAGGCCGAACCAGCCCATGCCCGGGAAGGTGGCGGGGAACCGGTAGGGGGAGGCAGCATGCATGCGGGCCAACACCTGCCGCGGCGGGGTCCCGTGCTCGAACCTCGCGGCGGCCACCATCGCCGCGACCCCGGCCAGCCACATGAGCACCGCACAGGCGACGAAGGCCGGTAGCAGCCGGGCCAGCGGCTCGTCCTGGCCGGCGACGAGGTGGAACACCGCGCCGCCGGCGGTCACCGTGAGCAGGGCGAGCCCGCAGCCCGACCACACCGTCAGCGGCCGCCTGCGCAGCCGGCGCAGGTCGATCGCACCCAGGAAGGCGATCACGCCGGCGGCCACCGGGTGGTAGAGCATCGCCAGGGCGACCTGGACCGCGAAGGCGACCGACAGGCCTGGACCGGCCACGGCCGCCTGGGGCAGCAGCCCGAGCGCGAGCAGCACCGCCACCCAGCCGAGCGCCTCCGGGTGGGCCAGCTCCATTGCCCCCCCTTCCGATCCGACCGGCAAACTCTACAACGTCGCGAGAGTCCCGAGATGGGAGGCTGACCCGTGAGCACCGTCCGCATCCTGCTGCGTGACGTCGCCGTCCTCGACGCCGACGCCGGTGAGCTGGTCGAGGGACAGGCGGTGGTCGTGGAGGGCGACCGGATCGCCGAGACGGGCCCGGCCGGGTCGGTCCGCGCCGGCGACGCCGTCGCCCTCGACGGCCGCGGGATGACCTTGATGCCCGGGCTGATCGACGCGCACGTGCACGTCACCGCCGTGACCGCCGACCTCGCGGCGCTGGAGGGATGGTCGCCGGCCTACGTCACCGCCCGGGCCGCCGGCGTCCTGCGCGGCATGCTCGACCGCGGCTTCACCACCGTCCGGGATGTCGCCGGGGCCGACTTCGGCCTCGCCGCCGCGGTGGAGGAGGGCCTGCTGCCAGGTCCCCGGCTCGTCTTCGGCGGCAAGGCGCTGTCGCAGACCGGCGGGCACGGCGACCCGCGCCCGGCCGGCCGGGTGGCGCTCGACCAGCACCCCTGCTGCCCCGCGTTGACGGTGGTCGCCGACGGCGTGCCCGAGGTGCGCCGCGCCGCCCGCGAGCAGCTCCGCCGCGGCGCCCATCACGTCAAGGTGATGCTGTCGGGCGGCATCGCCTCCCCCACCGACCGGATCGACTCCGTGCAGTTCTCGATGGAGGAGCTGCGGGCGGTCGTGGAGGAGGCGGCGGCGGCCAACCGCTACGTCACCGGGCACGCCTACACCGCGGAGGCGGTCAACCGGGGCCTGGAGGCGGGGGTGCGCTGCATCGAGCACGGCAACCTGATGGACGACTCGTCGGTGGCCAGGCTCCGCGAGGCGGGGGCGTTCTACGTGCCGACGCTGGCGACCTACGCGGCGCTGGCCGAGGAGGGGCGCGAGCACGGGTTCCCGGCCGACCAGCACCGCAAGGTGTTCGAGGTGCTGGACGCCGGCCTGCGGGCGCTGGAGCTGGCGCACCGCGCCGGCCTGCCGATCGTGTACGGGACCGACCTGCTCGGCGGCATGCACCGTCGCCAGCTCACCGAGCTGACCCTCCGCGCCGAGGTGCAGCCGGCGGCGGAGGTGCTGCGCTCCGCCACCACCGTCGCCGCGCGGCTGCTCGGGCTCCAGGGGCGGGTCGGGGTGGTCGCGCCCGGCGCCTTCGCCGACCTGCTGCTGGTCGACGGCAACCCGCTGGAGCGGCTCGCGCTGCTCACCGAGCCAGAGCGGCACCTGCGGCTGGTCATGAAGGCGGGCGCCATCCACCGCCAGGAGCTGAGCTGACCGTCGCGGGCCACTAGGTGTCGAACAGGGACGGCTGCCGCGGGTCGGGATCGCCCGGGGCGGCTTCCCAGCGCGCGTGGGCCAAGTCGACGGCGGCGCCGTAGGGGGCCATCGGCGTGCCCTCGGCGCGGAGCAGGGCGAGCTGGCGCTCCCGCAGGTGCGCCGGTGGGGTCCCGTCGGCGCGGAGCACCCGCCACCACGGCACCCCCTCGCCGTGCCGCAGCAGCACCTGGCCGACGTCGCGCGGCGTCGGCGCGGACGCGAGCGCGGCCACGTCGCCGTAGCTCAGCACCCGGCCTGGCGGGATCCGGTCCACCACCGCCAGCACGCGCGCGACCAGCTCGTCCATGCCGCTCAGCCGCCCCGCGCGGCCTGCTTGGCCGCCTGCTTGAAGGCCCGCACCTCGGCCAGGCTGTCGGCGTCGGTGACGTCGGCGGCCGACCGGCGCGCGCCCTCCTCGCCGTAGGGCCCGGCCGCCTCCCGCCACCCGGGCGGGCACACCCCGAGCTGCTTGCCGAGCAGGGCGACGAAGATCCGCGCCTTCTGCTCGCCGAACCCCGGCAGGGCGCGCAGGCGCTTCAGCAGCTCCTGGCCGGTCTGCGCGTCCCGCCACACCGCGGCCGCGTCGCCGCCGTACGCCTCGGTGAGGTGGCGGCAGAGCGCCTGCACCCGGCCGGCCATCACCGCCGGGTAGCGGTGCAGCGCCGGCGGCCCGACCATGAGCTTGGTGAACGCCTCCGGCTCGTGGGCGGCGATCTCGCCGGCATCCAGCGAGTCCCGGCCGAGGCGCTGCGCCAGCCGGTAGGGCGCGCCGAACGCCCACTCCAGCGGCACCCGCTGGTCCAGCAGCATCCCGACCAGCAGCGCCAGCGGGTCTCTGGCGAGCAGCTCGTCGGCCTCGGGGTTCTGCGCCAGCCGCAAGGTCGGTGTGGCCACCGTCGTCCTCCTGTCGTGTCGTCCACGGCGGACCACCACGGAGGCTACCGCACCACCCCGGCCGAAGCGGGCTACGATGCGGGCATGGTGTCGGTGTCGGTGGTGCTGGTGACCTACGAGAGCGCCGAGGACCTGGCGGCGTGCGTGGGCACGCTGCCGGCCGCGGCCGGGCCCCACGAGCTCGAGATCGTGGTGGTCGACAACGCCTCCCGCGACGCCAGCGCGGAGATCGCCCGCGGGCTCGGCATCAAGGTGCTCGAGAGCCCCACCAACCTCGGCTTGAGCCGCGCGATCGACCGCGGCGCCGCGTCCACCGCGGCACCGTGGCTGCTGCTGGTCAACCCCGACACGCGGCTCGCGCCAGGATCGCTGGCGCGCCTGCTGGAGACCGCCGGCGCCGACCCCACCATCGGCTGCGTCGGCCCCCACCTGCGCAACTCCGACGGCTCGGAGTACCCGACCGGGCGCCGCTTCCCGTCGATCCTGGTCGGGGCCTTCCACGCGGCGCTCGGGACCGTCTGGCAGGGCAACCCGGCCACCAGGCACTACCACATGCGGGACGTGGACCGCAGCCGCCCCGTGCAGGTCGACTGGGTCTCCGGGGCCTGCATGCTGCTGCGGCGCGACGCCTACGAGGCGGCCGGCCGCTTCGACGCCGGCTACTTCATGTACTTCGAGGAGATGGACTTCTGCCTGCGCCTGGCGAGGGCGGGGTGGCGGGTCGTCTACGACCCCGGCGCGGACGTGACCCACATCCTCGGCGGCTCGACCCGCAGCGCGCCCTACCGCAAGGTCTTCAACCACCACCGCAGCGCGCTGCGCTTCTACTGCCGCCGCTACGCCCGTGACCCGCGGCTGCTGCTCGCGCCGCTGGTGGCGCTGTTCCTGACCGTCCGCGGGCTGGCGTCGCTGGCCCGCACGGCGATCGCCCGCCGGCGGCCCGGCTAGGCGGGGCTGGGGTCGCGGGGCAGCGGCACCGGGCGGTTCTCGCCGATCCAGGTATCGATCCGCTCCCACCACTCGTACAGCCAGCGCACCTGCGCCTCCCGCTCGCGCGGCACCTCGGCGGCGGGCACGCGCCACCAGCGCGCCTTGACGACCTGCTCCATCGGCAGGGCGCGCCAGATGTCGCCGATGGTCATGAGCGCGTCCAGGCCGGTGTGGGCGACGAAGATCACGTCGGCGGTCGGCGCCGCGGCGATCGCCGCCAGCGCACCGCCCGGCTTGGGCGGGAGCAGGTACTCCAGCTCCCGGGCCTTTGCCGCCTCCTCGTGCAGGCGGCGCTCCTCCAGCAGGCGGATCGCCCGCAGCCGCCGGCGGGGGGTGAAGTTGCCGCCCTCCGGGAAGATCACCAGCGCCCCGGTCGGCCCCAGGTCGCTGGCCAGCCGCTCGATCTCCCTGATGATCAGGTTGTCGGCGCCGCGCCTGGCGGAGACGAAGGCGTTGGGCAGGCGGTTGGCCATCACGTCCACCCCGGGATCGAATTGCAGCGCCGCCTTCATCACGATCCGCGGCCGCCGCCGGTAGCGGCGCAGTAGGTCGTGGACGAGCAGGAAGGAGTCGCCCGGCCCGGCGTGGCGGCTCAGCACGATCACCGGCCGGGTCAGCCGCGCCCTGGCCTCCTGCGGGGTCAGCTCCGGCTCCTGGATCTCGATCCGCAGGCGGAAGGCCTGGCTGGCGACGTCGTACAGGGTGCCCAGGAACCAGCGCATGACCGCGTAGTGGCGGTCCTGGTACGGCTCGGAGTGGAGGCGGCCGCCGAAGCCGCTGGCCACCCACAGCGCGAGGCAGGCGACCAGCGCGACCGACTCGAGGGCCACCCAGACCAGCCCGAACCAGAGCAGCCGCGCCGCCCGCCAGCGGCCCGGGAGCAGCGGCGACGCGATCGCGGCGAGGACCGCCAGCAGCGGCAGCACCACCAGCAGGGCCAGCATGACCAGCAGCAGCAGCGGCACCAGCACCAGGCGCCTCACGATCCGCGGCGGCAGCACGGCCGTTATCTCGCGAGCTCGCCGGCCGTGGCCAGGTAGGCGGCGGACGCCTTGTAGGCCCGCTCGATGTGCTCGTCGACGCGGGAGGCGTCGCGGTAGCGGAGCTGCGACAGGTCGGCGGGCCCGTCGACCTCGGCGCCGGCGGGCAGCACGTGGACGGTGACCCCGCGCGGGATGGCGGCCATGTCCTCGGCGAAGCGGTGCCGGCGGGCGATCTCGAACGCCACCAGGCCGACCTCCCAGGGGCGCGCCGGCGGTTCGAGGGGGCGCTCGATGCGGCCGACGTGCAGCACGTAGACGGTCCGGGCGCCGAGCTTGACGGCGCGGCCGACCGGGATGCTGTGGACCAGGCCGCCGTCGAAGAAGTGCTCGTCCCCGACCCGGACCGGGGGCAGCAGGCCGGGCACGGCCGCGGAGGCGAGCACCGCCGGGACGACCGGCCCGCTGGTGAACCAGTGCGCGGCCGCCCGCTCGATGCTGGCGGCGACGCACTGGAAGGGCACGGCCAGGTCCTCGATCCGCGAGACCGGCAGCTCCTCGAGCAGCCGCCGCAGCGGTTCGTTGTCGTGCAGGTGGGTGCCGGAGCGGGCCAGCGTCCTGACCCGCCCGAACAGCGAGCCGCGGAACGCCTCGCCGGCGGCGCCCTCGCGCCACACCCGGGCGAGCCGCGGCACCGCGGCGGCCGGGTCCGGGTCGGCGGCGACGAACACGCCGTTGACGGCCCCGACCGAGGTGCCGAGGATCAGGTCCGGCCGGATCCCGGCCTCGGCCAGCGCCTGGAGCATGCCGACCTCGTGCGCGCCGAGCACCCCCCCACCTCCGAGCACGAAGGCGACCTCGTGCCGCTGCTGCGCCACTCCCCCTCCTTGTGTCCGGTCAGATGCTCCCACGGACCTCCCGACCGGCCCGCAGCCATCATATGCTCCGGGTTGCGTGTCCCCGTTGCGCCAAAGGTGGTGTGCTGTGCGTCGGTACCTGGTGGTGGCCAACCAGACCCTCGGCGGTGAGGAGCTGGCGACCGCGATCCAAGCGCGGATGGCCGCCGGGCCCTGCCATTTCCACCTGCTCGTTCCCGCCACCCCCGCCGACCAGCTCGACCCCGGCGACCTGGCCGGCGCGCCCGACAAGCACGAGGCGGCCACGCCGGGCGCCGAGGGGCTCGACCGCGAGACCGCCCGCCACCTCCTCGAGGACGAGCTGGACGAGGCCGGCCACGCCGAGTCCGGCGAGGACCTTGGCCGCCGGCTCGCCCGCCAGCGCCTCAGCCACGAGATCAACCGGCTGCGGGACCTCGGCGCCAGCGTCAGCGGCGAGGTGGGCGTCGCCGACCCGCTCGATGCCGTCGGCGTGGTCCTGCACCGCTGGGAGTTCGACGAGGTCATCCTGTCCACCCTGCCCGGCCGCCGTTCCCGCTGGCTGGCCGCCGACCTGCCCACCCGCATCCGCCGCGGCTTCAAGCTCCCGGTGACCCAGGTCACCGGTGCGGGCCTGGCGCAACGCTGAGCCGAGAGGAAGGAACCCGATGGCGTCCAGGACGGTCACCGAGCAGCCTGGCCGGGCGCGGATCTCGGCGCGTCACCTGCGCGGGGACGCCTGGTGGCTGGCGCCGCTGGTCACGGTGGCGGTGCTGGCCGGCTTCGTGGTGTATGGCACCTGGGTCGCGTTCGCCAACCGCGACTACTTCGCCGATCCGTACCTGTCGCCGTTCTACTCGCCCTGCCTGGCCGCGAGCTGCGAGGAGCCGACCTGGGCGATCGTCGGCTCCTGGTGGCCGCTGTCGCCCGCGCTGCTGGTGCTGCCGTTCCCGCTCGGCTTCCGGCTCACCTGCTACTACTACCGAAAGGCGTATTACCGCTCGTTCTGGCGGTCGCCGCCGGCGTGCTCGGTGCCGGACGCCCGCGCCCGCTACACCGGCGAGACCCGCTTCCCGCTGATCCTCCAGAACGTCCACCGCTACTTCTTCTACCTGGCGCTGCCGTTCCCGGTCATCCTGACCTGGGACGCGCTGCGGGCGTTCGGCTTCCCCGACGGCTTCGGCCTCGGCCTCGGCACGCTGGTGCTGCTGGTCAACGCCGCGTTCCTGTGGCTGTACACGCTGTCGTGCCACTCCTGCAGGCACCTGTGCGGCGGCGGCCTCAACGCCTTCTCCAAGGCGCCGCTGCGGTTCTGGCTGTGGCGCCGGGTGTCGGCGCTCACCGCCCGCCACATGCTGCTCGCCTGGGTCAGCCTGTTCACCGTCGCCCTTGCCGACGTGTACGTGCGGCTGGTCGCGACCGGCGCCATCACCGATCCGAGGTTCTTCTGACCATGGCAGAGCACGAGACCCACGAGCTCGACGTCGTCGTCATCGGCGCCGGCGGAGCCGGCCTGCGGGCCGCGATCGAGGCCACCGACCGGGGCGCCCGCACCGCGCTGGTCTGCAAGTCGCTGCTTGGCAAGGCGCACACGGTCATGGCCGAGGGCGGCATCGCCGCCGCCATGGGCAACGTCTACCCGGAGGACAACTGGCGGGTCCATTTCCGCGACACCATGCGCGGCGGGAAGATGCTGAACTCCTGGCGGATGGCGCAGCTCCACGCGCAGGAGGCCCCCGACCGGGTCTACGAGCTGGAGGAGTGGGGCGCGCTGTTCGACCGCACCGCCGACGGCCGCATCCTGCAGCGCGACTTCGGCGGCCACCGTTTCGCCCGCCTCGCCCACGTCGGCGACCGCACCGGCCTGGAGATGATCCGCACGCTGCAGCACCGGGCGGTCGCCAGCGGCGTCGAGGTGTTCATGGAGTGCACGGTGACGCACCTGCTCACCGACGACGGGCGCATCGCCGGCGCCGTCGCCTACTGGCGCGAGTCCGGCCGCCTGGTCGTCTTCCGCGCCAAGGCGGTGGTGCTGGCCACCGGCGGGATCGGCAAGGCCTGGCAGGTCACCTCCAACTCGTGGGAGTACACCGGCGACGGCCACGCGCTCGCCCTGTGGGCCGGGGCCGACCTGGTCGACATGGAGTTCGTCCAGTTCCACCCCACCGGCATGGTCTGGCCGCCGTCGGTGCGGGGCATCCTGGTGACCGAGGGGGTGCGGGGCGACGGCGGGGTGCTGCGCAACGCCGAGGGCCGGCGCTTCATGTTCGACCACATCCCGGAGATGTTCCGGTCGGAGACCGCCGAGACCGAGGAGGAGGCCGACCGCTGGTACGACGACAAGAGCGTCCGGCGCACCCCCGACCTGCTCCCCCGCGACGAGGTCGCCAGGGCCATCAACACCGAGGTCAAGGAGGGCCGCGGCAGCCCCCACGGCGGGGTCTTCCTGGACATCGCGTCCCGCCGCGACGCCGAGTACATCAAGCGGCGGCTGCCGTCCATGTACCACCAGTTCAAGGAGCTGGCGGACGTCGACATCACCAGGGAGCCGATGGAGGTCGGCCCGACCTGCCACTACGTGATGGGCGGGGTGCGGGTCGACCCCGACACCCAGGCCGCTACCGTGCCCGGGCTGTTCGCGGCCGGCGAGGCGGCGGGCGGCATGCACGGCGCCAACCGGCTCGGCGGCAACTCCCTGTCGGACCTGCTGGTCTTCGGGCTGCGGGCCGGCCGCTACGCCGCCGAGCACGCGCACGCGGCCGGGGAGCTGCCGCCGGTCGACCCCGCCCAGGTGCGGGCCGCCGAGCGGGAGGCGCTGGCCCCGTTCGAGCGGGACGGCGGCGAGAACCCCTACACCGTGCAGCAGGACCTGCAGGACTGCATGCAGGAGCTGGTCGGGATCATCCGCACCGAGGGCGAGCTGAAGAGCGCGCTGGAGCGGATCGCGGTGCTCAAGCAGCGGGCCGCCAGGGTCTCGGTCGAGGGGCACCGGCAGTACAACCCCGGCTGGCACCTGGCGCTGGACCTGCGCTCGCTGCTGACGGTCTCCGAGTGCGTGGCGCTGGCCGCCATGGAGCGGCGGGAGAGCCGCGGCGGCCACACCCGCGACGACTACCCTAGGCCCGACCCGGAGCTCGGCAAGGCCAAGGTGGTGGTGCGTCGGGGGGCGGGCGGCGAGCTGACCGTGGCCAGGGAGGCGCTTGACGAGATGCCCGACGACCTGCAGCAGCTCTTCGAGGAGAAGTGACATGGCCAGCTACGACGTCACCCTCCGGCTGTGGCGCGGCGACGCCGCCGGCGGCGAGCTGCGCGACTACACCGTCGGGGTCGACGAGGGCGAGGTCGTCCTTGACGCCGTCCACCGGGTGCAGGCGACCCAGGCCGGCGACCTGGCGGTCCGCTGGAACTGCAAGGCCGGCAAGTGCGGCTCCTGCAGCGCCGAGGTCAACGGCAGGCCACGGCTGCTGTGCATGACGCGCCTGTCGGTGTTCGACCGCGACGAGCCGATCACGGTCACGCCGCTGCGCACCTTCCCGATCGTGCGCGACCTGGTCACCGACGTCTCGTTCAACTACGAGATGGCCAAGCGGGTGCCGGCGTTCGCGCCGCGGCCGCGCGAGGCCGACGGCACCTACCGCATGCAGCAGCAGGACATCGACCGGGTGCAGGAGTTCCACAAGTGCATCGAGTGCTTCCTGTGCCAGGACGTCTGCCACGTCATCCGCGACCACGAGGAGAACAAGCCGGCCTTCGCCGGGCCGCGCATGTTCATCCGCTACGCCGAGCTGGAGATGCACCCGCTGGACACCGGCGACCGGCGCGAGCTGCTCAGCGGGCAGATGGGGCTGGGCCTGTGCAACATCACCAAGTGCTGCACCGAGGTCTGCCCGGAGGACATCGGCATCACCGACAACGCCATCATCCCCCTCAAGGAGCGGGTCGCGGACGCCCGCTACGACCCGATCGCGTGGCTCGCGGGCAAGCTCCGCCGCCGGCGCTGAACGCCCGGCCAGGCGAATTCGTGTGGTCGTTCGAACGCCCATAGTGACGTAATGCGCGGATTTGCCTCCACGCGCTGATTGCGGATAACTTCCGCGGCCGTCACACCGGACAGTCCGTCACATGCCGTTCCCTCCGGCCAGTCGGCAGCGCGGCCGGCTTCGGGTCGTATCGCCGCGAACTCGGAAAGGTTGGCGAGCTCGTGAAGCACAGGCTGCCACTCGTCCTGATGCTCGTCGTTGCCGTGTGCCTGTCGAGCGTCACTCCGGCCCTCGGGCAGGGCGCCGGCCCGCCCCCACCTCCGCCGGCTCCCGACGACCGGGGCGACCCCCCGCCGCTGTTCACCTTCGACCAGTACCCGCCGTCCGCCAACGACAACGTGGTCCTCCAGTGGGACGAGGAGCTGCTGCAGGCGGTCCGGGCGCTGCCCCCGGGGCCGACCGTGACCGCCCGGGCCATCGGCGTGCTCCACACCGCCATCTTCGACGCCTGGGCCGCCTACAATCCCAAGGCCACCGGCACCCGCCTGGGCAGGACGCTGCGGCGCCCTGCCAGGGAGCACACCCTGGCGAACAAGAGCAAGGCCATCAGCTTCGCGGCGTACAAGACACTGGTCGACCTGTTCCCGGTGCGGCAGTCCGACTTCGCTGAGCAGATGGCCTACCTCGGCTACGCCCTCACGGACGCCACGACGCCGGCCATGGTCGGCAACGCCGCCGCCCAGGCGGTCATCGACTACCGCCACGCCGACGGCTCCAACCAGCTCAACGGCTACGCCGACACCTGCGACCCGGCCTGCTACGCGCCGGTGCCCGGCAACACCGGCGACTCCGTCGCCGACCCGTGGCACTGGCAGCCGCTGCGGGTGCCGCTCGGCATCGGTCCCGAGCAGCGAGCGGCCACCCCGCACTGGTCCAAGGTCAAGTCGTTCGCGCTGACCTCCCCCGTCCAGTTCGTCCCCCCCGGCCCCGACCGGCTGGCGGACGGGTCGTTCGACCCCAGGCACATCGACAACCTGCTCGCCCTGACGTCCGGGCCGTCCGGTCTCGGTCTCACCGACCCGCAGAAGGTCACCGCCGAGTTCTGGGCCGACGGCCCGAGGTCGGAGTTCCCGCCCGGCCACTGGGCGCTGATCGCCCAGGTCGTGTCCCGCATCCGGGGCCACAGCCTGGACTACGACGTGCAGATGTTCTTCGCCCTCGGCAACGCGCTGCTGGACGCGAGCATCGCGGCCTGGGCGGCCAAGTACAAGTGGGACTTCGTCCGGCCGATCACCGCCATCCGCGAGCGCTACCGGGACCAGATGGTCACCTCCTGGCGCGGCCCCTACCAGGGCTACGGCCAGGTCCTGGGCCAGAACTGGATCCCCTACCAGTCGCCCAACGTCGTCACCCCGCCGTTCCCCGAGTACGTCTCGGGCCACAGCACCTTCAGCTCGGCCGCCGCGACCATCCTGAACCTGTTCACCGGCAGCGACACCTTCAACGCCTACGTCACCGTCAAGGCCGGCACGTCGCTGTTCGAGCCCAGGAACGACAGCCTGGGACAGCCCGGCACCCCGGCCAGCGACGTGGTCCTGTCGTGGCCGACGCTGACCGCCGCGGCCAAGGATGCCGGGCTGTCCCGCCGCCTAGGCGGCATCCACTTCCAGGACGGCGACGAGGACGGCTACGCCCTCGGCCGGTCGGTCGGCGCCAACACCCTGGTCAAGACGCTGCAGTACATCAACGGGCCCCCAATAGGGTAGCCGGAGGCCACCAGCGCCACGGCATGACCACCCATCGCGGCGCCGTCAGGGTGCTCGCCGGCCTGCTGCTCGGCGTGGCCGCGCTCGGCGGCCTGGTCCTGCTGTCCAGAACGGCGAATGCGCCTCGCGGCGCGCCCAATGCCCCGGGCGCGGCCGCAACCGGTGCCCGCGGCCCGGCGGCCACGCCCGGCGGGCAGGCGACGACGTCCGGGCCGGCCGCCGAGGTGGCCGGCCCCACGCCAACCGCGCCCCCTTCCCCCGGGCCGGCCGCCGATCCCTGCCGGCTGGTCACCCGCGCCGAGGCAACCGCGGCGCTGGGACAGCCCGTGGCCAAGACCCAGCGGCGGCAGGGGTTCCTGGTACGGTCCTGCCTGTTGTCGAGCGCCCGCGGCCGACAGCTGATCGTTCAGCTCCACGAGGGCCTTTCCGCCTCCCTGGCGCAGTTCAGGATGGGCCGGCGTCCGGACGACCAACCGGTCGCCGGTGTCGGGGACGAGGCCTGGTTCACCGCCGACACCGGCCTGCTCGACGTCCGCAAGGGCGCCGCCCGGTTCCAGGTCGGGCTGCTCGACGCGACCGGCCGGTCCGGGTCGCGCCGCGTCACGCCCGGTCTGCTGACCCTGGCCAGGGCCGCCGCCGCTCGGCTGTAGGCGACCATGGATGGCCGCCTGGCGCTAGCCGGCCTCGATCGTTGTCGTCGCGTGCCCGTTGCCGTTGCCGTTGCCGTTGCCGTTCCCGTTCCCGTTGCCGTTGCCGTTGCCGTTGCCGTCATCGATCGTGGTGGTGGGAGCGGTCGTGGTCGGCTCCGCGATCGTGGTGGGCGGGGGGACGGGCGCGGGCGCGGCGCAGTCGGCCACCGGGATCGCCCAAGAGGCGTTGGTGGTCACCTCGCCGTCCGGCCAGGTGGCGGTGACGTACACGGTCACGGTCGCGTACCAGGCGAAGGGCAGGCTGAACGACCCCGCGACGCTGTCCGGGGCGGGGCCGAGGTCGTGGGAGGCCTCGATCCCGTACACCGACGCGTCAGCCACCCACCAGGTCTGTGCCGACACCGCCGTTGGCCACTGGTTGGTCACGGTGTAGTCGACCACCGGCAGCCCGCCGGCACAGTGGTCGGAGGTGGCGGTCACCGCCAGCCGGGGCGGCTCGGTCTGGGCGGCGGCCGTCCCGCCCGTCGCCAGCAACAGGATGACGAGCACGACAAGCCTTCGCATCACGGGCACCCCCCCTTGGCAGGAATGTGATCGCCCTCCGGGTAAGAGCGACGAGCAGACCGAAAGCGTTACCCGCGCGTGGCTCCGGCGCCCTGGCCGCGGAGCCGCAGCGTTGACAGCCCGCGTTGCCGAACAACAAGATCCGTGGTACGCGGCCGCCCATCCTGGCGCGGCGAACGCGCTTGAAGGGTGGGTGCCCGATGGCGATCCATGACCGTGACGAGCGCAAGCTGGCCGAGCTCGGCTACAAGCAGGAGCTGGAGCGCGCCTGGAGCGGCTTCTCCAACTTCGCGATCTCCTTCACGATCATCTCGGTGCTGGCCGGCTGCTTCACCACCTTCGGCCAGGCATGGAACAACGGCGGCCCGATCGCCATCTCGATCGGCTGGCCGCTCATCTGCGTCCTGGTGCTGATCGTGGCCTTCTGCATGTCGGAGCTCGCCTCGGCGTTCCCGACGGCGGGCGGCCCCTACTGGTGGGCGGCCAAGCTCGGCGGCCCCGGCTGGTCGTGGTTCACCGGCTGGTTCAACATCATCGGCCTGGTCGGGGTGGTGGCCTCCGTCGACTACGCCGCGGCCGTCTTCGCCTCCGCGCTGTTCAACCTCTGGGGCCTGGACCTCGGCGTCATCAACTTCGCCGACAGCGCCTCGCTCGGCGAGGTCTTCGTCGTGTTCGCCGTGCTGCTGGCCCTGCACGCGCTGCTGAACATCTACTCCTCGCACCTGGTGGCGCTGTTCAACAACATCTCGGTGTGGTGGCACGTCGTCGGTGTGCTGGTGATCATCGGCATCCTCGTGGTGGTCCCCGACCGCCACCAGAGCGCCGGCTTCGTGTTCACCGAGACGATCAACAACTCCGGCTTCAGCCAGGGGATGTTCTGGTGGTACGTGCTGCCGCTCGGCTTCCTGCTGACGATGTACACCCAGACCGGCTACGACGCCTCCGCGCATGTCGCCGAGGAGACCCACGAGGCCGAGATCAAGGTTGCCAGGGGCCTGTGGCAGTCGGTGTTCTGGGCGGCGGTGTTCGGCTGGCTGGTGCTGCTGGCCATCACCTGGGCCGCGGCCGACGTCACCGCAGTCGACGACGGCGGCGGCAGCTCGATCGCGGTCTTCACCAGCGCCATGAGCTCGGGCTGGGCGGAGACCGTCATCCTGATCTCGACCGTCGGCCAGATCTTCTGCGGCATGGCCGGCCTGACCAGCGCGTCGCGCACCTGGTACGCGTTCTCGCGCGACCGCGCCATCCCCGGCTGGCGGACCTGGGTGCGGCTCACCCGCCACCGCGTGCCCGCCATGTCGGTGCTGGCGATGACCGTCTGCTGCGTCATCGTCACGATCCCGGCGCTGTGGGGCACCGCGGCGGGCTTCCCGTGGGCCTTCTTCGCGGTCGTGTCGATCACCGTGATCGGCCTGTACATCGCCTACGTCATCCCCGTCTACCTGCGCCTGCGCGCCGGTGACAGCTTCCAGCCGGGAGCCTGGAACCTCGGCCGCAAGTACCGCTGGATGTGCACGGTCGCGGTCGTCTGGACGGTCATCGCGATGGTCATCTTCAGCCTGCCGTTCACCCCGGCGGCGGTGCCGTGGAGCGGCGAGTTCGACTGGACGGCCGTGAACTACGCGCCCGTCGCGGTGCTGGCGGTCATCGTCGCGGTCGGCATCTGGTGGCTGGTGAGCGCCAAGAACACCTACACCGGGCCGGTGCGCACGATCCAGTTCGACGAGGCGCTGGGCATCGTCGACGAGGAGCCGTTTGCCGACGAGGCGCCCACGCCGCCGCCGGAGCCGGAGCCGGCGTGAGGGGGGAGCGAGCATGGGGCTGCTGAGCGTCGACGCCCTCCGCGCGGAGGTCGAGGCCGGGCGCATCGACACCGTCCTGCTGGCCATGGCCGACATGCAGGGCCGGCTGCAGGGCAAGCGCCTGGCGGCCACCCACTTCCTCGACGACGTGCTGGAGCACAACGCCGAGGGCTGCAACTACCTGCTCGCGGTCGACGTGGACATGAACACCGTCGACGGCTACGCGATGAGCTCCTGGGACCGGGGCTACGGCGACTTCGTGTTCAAGCCGGACCTGGCCACCCTGCGCCGCGTCCCCTGGCACGAGGGCACCGCGCTGGTCATGTGCGACCTGGAGTGGGAGGACGGCGCGCCCGTGGTCGCCTCGCCGAGGCACGTGCTCAGGCGCCAGCTCGAACGGCTCGCCGAGCGGGGCTGGCAGGGGCTGGCAGGGACCGAGCTCGAGTTCATCGTGTTCCGCGACAGCTACGAGAGCGCCTGGCACAAGGGCTACCGCGACCTGGCCCCGGCCAACGACTACAACGTCGACTACTCGCTGCTCGGCACCGCCAGGATCGAGCCGCTGCTGCGCCGCATCCGCAACTCGATGGCCGGCGCCGGCCTGCGGGTCGAGTCGGCCAAGGGCGAGTGCAACTACGGCCAGCACGAGATCGCCTTCCGCTACGCCGACGCGCTGGCCACCGCCGACGGGCACGCGATCTACAAGAACGGCGCCAAGGAGATCGCCGCCCAGGAGGGCTGCAGCCTCACGTTCATGTCCAAGTACAACGAGCGCGAGGGCAACTCCTGCCACATCCACTTCAGCCTCCGCGCCGCCGACGACGACGCGGCGGTCATGGCGGGCGACCGGCGCCACCACGGCTACTCGGAGCTGATGGAGCAGTTCCTGGCCGGCCAGCTCGCCTGCCTCCGCGAGCTGACCCTGTTCCTGGCGCCGAACGTCAACTCCTACAAGCGCTACGCCAAGGGCAGCTTCGCGCCGACCGCGGTGGCCTGGGGCCACGACAACCGCACCTGCGCCCTGCGGGTGGTCGGGCACGGCCACGCGCTGCGGCTGGAGAACCGCGTGCCCGGCGGCGACGTCAACCCCTACCTGGCGCTGGCGGCGATCGTCGCCGCCGGGCTGCACGGCGTCGACAAGGGCCTGGAGCTGGAGGAGGAGTACACCGGCAACGCCTACCTGGCCGACAAGGCGACCGTGCCGCGGACCCTACGCGAGGCGCACGACCTGTTCGCCGACAGCGACGTCGCCAGGCAGGCGTTCGGCGGCGAGGTCGTCGACCACTACGCCAACATGGCACGGGTCGAGCTGGACGCCTTCGACGCCGCCGTGACCGACTGGGAGCGGTTCCGGGGCTTCGAGCGCCTATGACCCGACCCGCCGGCGCACCCCGGGCCCCATCTGAGGGTGAGGAACCGGACCACCCACCGGCTGGGCCATTGTTCGAGGTCCGCGACCCCGCCACCGAGGACGTCATCGAGCGGGTGCCGTCCGCGACCCCGGCCGACGCCGACGCGGCGGTGGCGCGGGCGGCGGCCGCGTTCGAGGGCTGGCGGGCGGTCGCCCCCGCCGACCGGGCGCGGCTGCTGCGGCGCCTGGCCGAGCGGCTGGACGCCGAGCGGGAGCGGCTGGCCCGGCTGGAGATGCGCAACGCCGGCAAGCCGATCGCCGACGCGCGCGGCGAGATGGGCATGGTCGTCGACACCTTCGCCTACTACGCCGGCGCGCCGGAGCGGCTGCTGGGCGACACCATCCCGGTCGCCGGCGGAGTCGACCTCACCTTCCGGGAGCCGCTCGGGGTCGTCGGGCTGATCGTGCCGTGGAACTTCCCGCTCACGATCGCCTCCTGGAAGCTCGCGCCGGCGCTGGCCGCCGGCAACGTGGTAGTGCTGAAGCCGGCCGGGCTGACCCCCTTGACCGCGCTGGCGTTCGCGGAGCTGGCCGCGGAGGCCGGCGTCCCGCCTGGGGTCGTGAACGTGCTGCCGGGCCCCGGCCGGCTGGTCGGCGCGCGGCTGGTCGAGCACCCGGGGGTCGCCAAGATCGCCTTCACCGGCTCGACCGAGGTCGGGCGGGGGGTCATGCGCGGCGCGGCCGGGACGATCAAGCGGGTCACCCTGGAGCTGGGCGGCAAGTCGGCCAACGTGGTGTTCGCCGACGCCGACCTTGAGGCCGCGGCCGCGGCCGCACCGGCGGCCGTGTTCGGCAACGCCGGCCAGGACTGCTGCGCCCGCTCCCGCATCCTGGTCGAGCGCTCGGTCATGGACGAGTTCCTGGCGCTGCTGGAGCCGGCCGTCACCGGGCTGCGGGTCGGCGACCCGGCCGACGAGCGGACCCAGATGGGCCCGCTGATCTCCGCCGGGCAGCGGGAGGCGGTGGCGTCGTTCGTCCCCGAGGGCACGCCGGTCGCGATCCGCGGGCCGGCCCCCGACGGCCCCGGCTACTGGTTCCCGCCGACCGTGCTCACCGGGGTCGCGCCCGGCGACCGGGCGGCCACCGAGGAGATCTTCGGGCCGGTCGTGGTGGTGCTGCCGTTCGCCGACGAGGCCGAGGCGGTGCGGCTCGCCAACGCCAGCATCTACGGGCTGTCCGGATCGGTCTGGACCCGCGACGTGGGCCGCGCCATGCGGGTCGCCAGGGCGATCCAGACCGGCACGCTGTCGGTCAACTCCAACACCTCGGTGCGGGTGGCGACCCCGTTCGGCGGCTTCAAGCAGTCCGGCGTGGGCCGCGAGCTCGGACCCCACGCCCTGGACCACTACACCGAGGTGAAGAACGTGTTCGTCGCCACGGGAGGCTGAGCGCCATCGGACGGTTGGACGGCAAGGTCGCGGTCATCACGGGAGCGGCCTCGGGGATCGGGCGGGAGAGCGCGCGCCGTTTCGCCGCCGAGGGGGCGAAGGTGTGCGTGGTCGACCTCGCCGACCAGGCCGGCGAGCAGGTCGCCGAGGAGGTGGACGGCCTCTACCTGCACGCCGACGTGACCGACCCGGACCAGGTGCAGGCCATGTACGCCAAGGCCGCCGGCCACTTCGGCGGCATCGACGTCCTGTTCAACAACGCCGGCATCTCCCCCGCCGACGACGTCTCGGTGCTGGACACCAGCGTCGAGGCGTGGCAGCGGGTGCAGGACGTGAACCTCAAGTCGGTGTTCCTGTGCTGCAAGCACGGCATCCCCCACCTGCTGGAGCGGGGTGGCGGGTCGGTGGTCAACACCGCCTCGTTCGTGGCGGTGATGGGCGCGGCCACCTCGCAGATCTCCTACACCGCCTCCAAGGGCGGCGTGCTGGCCCTCTCGCGCGAGCTGGGCGTGGAGCTCGCCAGGCGCGGCGTGCGGGTCAACGCCCTCTGCCCCGGCCCGGTGAACACCCCGTTGCTGCAGGAGCTGTTCGCCAAGGACCCGGAGAAGGCGGCCCGCCGGCTCGTCCACCTGCCCATGGGCCGGTTCGCGGAGGCGACCGAGATCGCCGCGGCCGCCTGCTTCCTCGCCTCCGACGACGCTTCCTACGTTACTGCCAGCACCTTCCTGGTCGACGGCGGCCTGTCCGCGGCCTACGTCACGCCGGAGTGAGCGGCATGGGCCCACCGGCCTGGGCGGTCCACCTGCCAGCGGGGATGGACCCGGGTGGCGTCGACCTGCTCGCCGAGGAGAGCCTGCCCTCCGCCTGGCGGCGGCGTGCCGAGGAGGCCCCCGACCGGCCGGCGCTGTGGTCGGCGGGGCCGGGCTGGCTGACCCGCGGCGCGCTGGAGCGGGCCAGCCGGCGGGTCGCCGGCCGCTTCCACCGGGCCGGGCTGGCCCCCGGCGACCGGGTGCTGTGCAGCGCCGCCAGCTCGATGGAGCTGGTCGTAGACCTGCGGGAACGTCAACATGGCCGTGGAGGGCCGCAGCCGTCCGGGCACAAGGTACTGTGACGAGTATGGGTGAAAACCTGGAACTGGTTGAACGGGCCAGGCAAAGCGCGGCACGGATCGCGATCATCGACGAGCGTTATGCCTTCAGCTACAAGCGGTTGCTGGCTGATTCGCGCGCGGTCGCGGCGGCGCTGCTGGGGCAAGACTCAGATCTTGGCGAGGCGCGCGTCGCCTACCTGTGCTGGCCCGGGTATCAGTACGTGACGACCCAGTGGGGGATCTGGCGGGCCGGCGGGATCGCGGTCCCGCTTGCGGTCTCGCACCCGGAAGCCGAGCTTCAATACTGCGTGGACCACTCCGAGGCGTCCGTCATCGTGGCCGATCCCGACCTGCTGCCGCGCTTGAAGGGGATCGTCAGCTCCCGACGCCTGCGATTGATAACGACCGACCAGATTGCCACGGCGTCGGTCCGGGATCAGGCCCTGCCAGCGATCAGCGCGAGTCGCCGGGCGATCATCTTCTACACCAGCGGGACTACCGGACGGCCCAAGGGCGCGGTCTGGACCCACCGCGCGATACAGGCACAGCTCTCGACGATGACCGAGGCGTGGGGCTGGAGCAGCGCCGATCGCATCCTGTCGGTGCTGCCCCTCCATCACGTCCATGGCGTCATCAACGTGCTGACCACAGCGCTGTGGAGCGCCGCATGCTGCGAGTTCCTCCGGCGGTTTGACCCCGAAGCCACCTGGCGTAGGCTGAGTTCTGGCGACATCACCGTCTTCATGGCCGTCCCCACCATCTACGTCAAGCTCATCGCGGCCTGGGAGCAGGCGCCACCGCGTCGGCGTCGGGCGATGTCGGATGCGTTGCGCGCTCTGCGGCTGATGGTTAGCGGTTCAGCGGCGCTGCCGGTAAATACGTTCGAGCGGTGGCGCGAGATCAGCGGGCACACTCTGCTGGAGCGGTACGGGATGAGCGAGATCGGAATGGCGCTGTCGAACCCACTCACCGGCGACCGCGTGCCCGGCGCCGTCGGCCGACCACTTGCTGGCGTCGACGTCCACTTGGTCGACGAGTCGGGTTCGACCGTCCCAGATGGAACGCCCGGCGAGATCGAGGTTCGCGGGCCGGGGGTGTTCCTAGAGTACTGGAACGATCCTGGCGCGACCCGAGCCGCCTTCCGGGACGGATGGTTCCGCACGGGTGACGTGGCGGTCGTGGAGCACGGACGGTACCGCATCCTCGGACGCCAGAGTGTCGACATCATCAAGACGGGTGGCTTCAAGGTGTCCGCCCTCGAGATCGAGGAAGTCCTTCGCAGCAACCCGGAGGTTGCCGAGTGCGCCGTCGTCGGCTTGCCCGATCCGGAGTGGGGGGAACGGGTGACGGCCGCCATCGTGCCTCGCCACGGTGCGGAATTGACGGCGGACCTCGTGCGCAAGTGGGCCGCCGAACGACTCGCGCCCTATAAGGTCCCCTCCCGAGTCCACGTCATCGACGCGCTTCCGCGGAACGCGCTGGGCAAGGTCATGAAGGCGAAGCTCCGGGCCTCTCTGCCCGGCTGACGCATTTCAGGACTTCCCTGCGGCACGACTGGCGAGCACTGGAATCGCCGCGATCTTCCGCTCGTCCAAGTGCTCCCACATCACGCCTGGCGACCGGCGAGGCGGGCAACAGGCGATCACCTCGTCCGGCGTGACGATCGGATCGACGCGGAAGTATGGTCGGTCTCCGGCAGCGGTTCGTCCACGACCTGCAGCGGATGGACCGTGGTCACCATGACGGTCTGCTCATTGATCATTGACCAAGCCGGCCTCTACAAGCATGGCCAACTCCAGGTCCGCATAGCGCCTTGCCGAGCCGGATGCCGTTGTGGTTGACAGCCACTCGCAGAGGCCACCAGGCCCATCGCGCCAATGTCAGCGATTTGCCACCTTGCCGGCGATGCGGTCCGCTGTCTCGTGGACGGCGGCCTCCATCGGCGAGACGCTGAGGACGGCTGGGTCCAGCAGGAAGAATGGCAGCCGGTGGGTTAGGCGCGGTACTGCCATGAAGGAGGGATTCCGTCAGCGAGCGCGCTGGCGCGAACCGGTCTGACGCAGCAGGGGTGGCGAACTTTCCACGTTATGTGAGTATCCGTGATCGAACATATGTGCTAGCATCACGTCATGAAACTCGCCGAGTGGGCACGCGCCAACGGCGTGCACCCCCAGACCGCGTACCGCTGGTTCCGCCAAGACACCATGCCGGTCCCGGCCCGTCGACTGCCATCTGGCACGATCCTGGTCGACGCTCCCAGCAGCGCACCGGGTGGGCGCGTGGTGCTGTACGCGCGGGTTTCCTCGCACGATCAGCGGGCCGAGTTGGACCGGCAGGTCGCCCGGCTGACCGCGTGGGCGACCGGAAAGGGCATTTCGGTCACCGAGGTGGTCACCGAGGTCGGCGCCGGCGTGGGCGACAAGCGGCCCAGGCTTCGGCGGCTGCTGGCCGACCCGCAGGCCACCACGATCGTGGTGGAGCACCGCGACCGACTGGCCCGCTTCGGCGTAGAGCACCTGGAGGCGGCGCTGTCGGCGCAGGGCCGCAGGCTACTGGTGGTCGAGCCTGGGGAGGCCAGCGAGGACCTGATGCGGGACATGCTTGAGGTGCTGACCGGCTTCTGCGCCCGGCTGCATGGTCGTCGGGGCGCCCGCAACCGTGCGCTGCGCGCTATCACCTGCGCCAAACAGCCGCCTGGTACCGGTGCCGGTCCCACGGGCAGTGCCGGCAAGGACGGCTGATGCTGATGGCGGGGCACCAGCGGTTTGCGATCCCTGAGGGCTGGGTGGCCCGCGGCTTCCGGTTCGAGGTGGAGCCGACCACCCGCGAGCAGCCGGCACGGATCGATCAGCACTTTGGTGCGCGCCGGTTCGCCCACAACTGGGCGCTCGCCCTGGTCAAAGCCAACCTGGACGCACGAGCGGCCGACCCGGCCGTCCCGCCGCTCAGGTGGAGCCTGTACGACCTGCGCCGGGAGTGGAACCAGGCCAAGCAGCAGGTCGCCCCCTGGTGGCGGGAGTGCTCCAAGGAGTCGTTCTCCTCAGGGATCGCCGATCTGGTGGCGGCGCTGCGCAACTGGTCGGAGTCCAAGCATGGCCGCCGCGTCGGCCCCCGCGTGGGGTTTCCTCGCTTCAAGGCCCGTCATCGGGACCGCGGCCGAGTCCGGTTCACCACCGGGGCGATGCGCCTGGAGCCTGACCGCCGCCACCTGGTCCTGCCGGTGATCGGGCGGCTGCGGTCCAAGGAGAACACCCGCCGGCTGCAGCGCCTGGTGGCCAAGGGCCGCGCAAGGGTGCTGTCGATGACCCTGTCCGGGCAGGGCGGGCGGCTTTAAGTGTCGGTCCAGGCAATCGTCGCCCACACACCCCGCACCCCACGCGAACCGGCTGGCCGCTGCGGGATCGACCTCGGGATCGGCTGGGAGTGGGCGGTCATCGCCCACCACGACGGCACCATCCAGCGGGTGGCCCATCCCGCCCCGTGGGCGCAGGCCCAGAAGCAGCGCCACAGGGTCGCCCGGCAACTGTCGCGCCGCCTCATCGGCTCCCGAGCCCACCGCCAGGCGAGAGCCAAGCTGGCGGCACTCGACCGGCGGGCGGCCAACCTCCGCACCCATCAGACTCACACTCTCACCATCACCCTCGCCCGCCGCTACGGGACCATCGTCGTAGAGGACCTCGACGTTGCCGCGATGGGCCGCGGGATGGGCCGGCGGGCCTTCCGCCGCAGCGTGTACCAGGCCGGGATCGGCAAAGTCCGCCCCACCCTGGCGTACAAGTGCGCCCAGGAAGGAGGGCGGCTGCTGGTCGCCGACCGCTGGTTGGCGTCATCCAAGACCCACCACGGCTGTGGTGGCTACCTGGCCGACCTCAGGCTCGGCGACCGGACGTGGGTGTGCCCTAGGTGCGGGCGCTTGGCGGACCGCAACGCCAATGCGGCCCGTAACCTCCGTGACTGGACCGGACCGGTCGGTGACCGGATTGTCCAGCGGGGTGGAGTTGCCGCCCCGGCGCCGTCCGTGGGCGACCACGGCGGGCAGGCTCACGCCGAGCGTGGGCGTGCGAGGCCCCAGAAGACCACCCTGGTGGTGGCGGGGGCCGATGACGCCAGAACCGACCCCCGGGTTGGGGGGAGGAACCCCGAGCAGGGGTACCAGTCAGCGAGCAGTCACAGACGCTCAATGACCTGGTAACGGCGCAGCAAGGAGCTGATCAGCAGCAGGCAGCAGCAGCACCACCACCACCGGCGCTACAACGTCCACCCCCGCGAGGTGGAGGAGCTGCTGCTGGAGCACCCGCGGGTGGCGGAGGTGGCGGTGGTCGGCACCCCCTCGGAGGAGTGGGGCGAGGTCGTCACCGCCTTCGTCGTCCCCGCCGACCCGGCCGACCCGCCCGACCCACAGGAGCTGCTGGCGTTCGCGGGCGGGCGGCTGGCCGCCTTCAAGCGCCCCCGGCTGGTCCGCTACCTGGAGGCCCTGCCGCGCAACGCCCTCGGCAAGGTCCTCAAGCACGAGCTGCGGGGTTAGTCCCCGCCCGACCCGGGCAGCCACAGCTCCACGGTGGTGCCCATGCCGGGGGCGCTGGCGACCCGGCACCAGCCGCCGGCCATGGCCGCCTGCTCGCGCATGCTGACCAGGCCGAGATGGCCGCGGCGCTGCTGGCGCTCGACCACGCCGGGCAGGAACCCGACGCCGTCGTCGCTGACCCGCACCAGCACGCCGCCGTCGGCCTCCTCCAGCCGGATCGCGACCCGGCTGGCCTTCGCGTGGGCGCGGACGTTGGCGAGCGCCTCCTGCACGATCCGGTAGGCGAGCACCCGCACCTCGGCGGGGAGCTCCCCCCTGACCTCGTTGCTGACCTGCACGCTGAAGCCGGCCAGCTCGCTGGCCCGCCTGGCGTACTGCTCCAGCGCCGCGGCCAGCCCGACCTGGTCGAGCAGGGGAGGGTGCAGCTCGAACACGAGCTGGCGGAGCCGGCCGACGCTGTCGGTCGCGGTGGCCTTGAGCCGCTCCAGCAGCGCGTGGGCGGCAGGGTCGCGCAGGCGGCCACCGAGGACCTGGAGCTCGAGGGTGACGGCGACCATCGCCTGGATGGCGTCGTCGTGGATGTCGCTGGCGAGCTGGCGGCGCTCCTCCTCCTGACTGGTCACCAGCCGCTCCAGCAGGAAACGGCGCTGCTCGTCGAGGCGGCGCAGGTGGCGCTGGGTCCGGTGGCGCTCGGTGACGTCGCGGAGGACCACCAGCCAGCCGATCGGCGCGCCCTCCCGGTCGGGCATGGGGACACCGGTGAGCTCGTAGCGACGGGTGGTGCCGCCCTTGGAGACGGTCAGGTCCTCGGGGAGCCCGGCGGCCTCCGGGAGCACCTCGTCCAGGGGCCGGCCGGTGGCGTCCGCCAGGGGGACGCCGAGGACCCGCTCGGCCGCCGGGTTGGCGTCGACGACCCGGCGGAGCGGGTCGAGCACCACCACGGCGTCGGTGATGGTCTCGAAGACCACGCCGCGGGCGACCGGCGAGATGCCGAGCAGCCGGAACCGGAACAGCCCCCAGACCAGCACCAGGCAGGACGCGGTGAACGCGAACGGGGTCAGGTCGACCCGGCCGAACGGCCCGATGTCGAAGTTGTAGAGCAGATTGAGGACGTAGGGCGCGATCAGGCTGGCGATCAGGATCAGGCTGACCTTGCGGTACACCGACGAGGCGCGCAGCAGCGCGACCACCATCAGGCCGAGGCTGACCCACAGCACCAGCGAGCTGTAGGCGAGGTGGGGCCAGAACAGCGGCCCCGGCCGGGCCACCGCGCCCTGGTCGCCAACGGCCGACGCCGGGTAGTAGCGGATCAGGTCGTGGGTGGCGCCGTTGGCGAGCAGGACGAGCACCAGCACCGGCTCGACCGCGAGCAGCACGAGGTTGCGGCGGGTCACCCACTGGCCCCGTCCCGAGAACAGCGCCGCGAACGCGAACCAGGCGGGCGGCAGCAGGCAGATGCCGACGTACTTGAAGTCGCCCCAGCGCTGCTTGACCGCCAGCTCGGTGGCGCCCAGCTCGGCGGCGTAGGCGGCGGCCCACAGCAGCACCGCCACCAGCACCAGCGCCAGGGCGGCGCCGGCGGAGCCGCTGCGACGCCGCCAGACGTAGGCGGCCAGGCCGACGAACACCACCGTGGCGGCGAGCGTCGCAACGCCGGCCGGGGTCCACTGCCAGGCGGCGGCCAGGGTGAGGGTGCCGGGGTCGACCCGGGGGTGAAAAGGCATCTCCGAAGCGGACATTCTCCATCATGTGCCGCTGCCTGCTAGCCTCGCGCATGCGCGACCGCCAGCCGCTGGTCCCGGCCCCGCTGCGCCTGCCAGCCGCACTGCGCGAGTACCTGCGCGAGGAGGCGGCCGGCGGCATCGTGCTGATGGCCGCCGCCGCCGTGGCGCTGGCGTGGGCGAACTCGCCCTGGCGGGCCGCCTACGCCGCCCTGTGGGAGACCCGGGTGGCGTTCCAGCTCGGGCGCCTCACCCTGGAGACCGACCTGCGCCACTGGGTCAATGAGGGCCTCATGACCCTGTTCTTCCTGGTCGTCGGCCTGGAGATCAAGCGCGAGCTGGTCGTCGGCGAGCTGCGGACCTGGCGCGGCGCGGCCCTGCCGGTGGTCGCCGCCGCCGCCGGCATGGCGGTGCCGGCGGCGCTGTACGCGGCCGTCAACGCCGGCGGACCGGGCGCGGCCGGCTGGGGCGTGCCGATGGCGACCGACATCGCCTTCGCCCTCGGGGTGCTCGCCCTGCTCGGCCCCCGGGTGCCGGCCGCGCTCAAGGTGTTCCTGCTGACCTTGGCGGTGGTCGACGACCTCGGCTCGATCCTGGTGGTGGCGCTGTTCTACAGCCAGGGGGTGAGCCTGGCCGCGCTGGCGGTCGCGGCCGGCCTGCTGCTGCTGGTCGCCGGGCTGCGCCGGGCTCGGGTGTGGTGGCTGCCGGTCCACGTCGGGCTGGGGATGGCGCTGTGGCTGGCCCTCTGGCGCTCCGGGGTCAGCCCGGCGCTGGCCGGGGTCGCCATGGGGCTGCTCACCCCGGCGCGGCCGACCACGCCACCCGAGGTGGTCCGCGACCGCGGCCCGGTGCTCGCCCAGGAGCTGGCCGACGACCCGAGGCCGCCGCCGCTCCGCGAGATGCTGCGGGAGGCGCGCGGCACGGTGTCGCTCGCCGAACGGCTGGCGCACGACCTGCACCCGCTGACCGCGTTCGTGGTGGTGCCGTTGTTCGCGCTCGCCAACGCCGGTGTGACCGTCGACCGGGACGCGCTCGCCGGCGCCGGCGCCGGCGCGGTGCTCGCCGGGATCCTCCTCGGCCGCGTGGTGGGCAAGCTGGCCGGGATCACCGCGGCCGTCTGGCTGGCGGTCCGGCTCGGGCTGGCCACCACGCCGGGCGACGCGAGCTGGCGCCAGGTCGCCGGGGTGGCCACGGTGGCCGGGATCGGCTTCACCGTGCCGCTGTTCGTCGCCGGCCTGGCCTTCCCGACCGGCCGCTTCGACGCCGCCGTCAAGCTGGGCCTGCTGCTGGCCTCGGTGCTCGCCGGCGCCGGCGGCGCGCTTGTCCTGCTGGCGGGCGGGAGCAATCGACGCGCTCGACGCCCTTGACGAATTCTGCGCGGTCCCGCTACCCTGCTCCGCTTGTTGAGGCCGGAGGCGTGCGCGCCCCCACGACGCGCCCTCCTGGCCAGCGCCCGTAGCGGGCGCAACCGTGCGTCGCGTGGTGGCGCACGGCACGGCCCGCCCCGGGTGGGCCTCGCCCCAATCCCGTGCTCCAGGAGGTTCTTTCCTTGGCACGTTCCCACGCCCGCGCGAGCGGGCATCACTTAGGCCGGACGGCCCGCCTGAGCGCCGCCGTCGGCCTCGGCGCGGCAGTCCTCGTGTCGGCGTTCGCGCTGCCGGCGAGGGCCGAAGCCGTCCCAGCCGTCGAGCGCGGCAAGACCAGGATCGTCGCCGTCGCCTCCAGCGACCAGCGCGGCCGCACCAAGTACGTGGTCAAGGCGGGCGACAGCCTTGCCGAGATCGCCAAGGCGGCCAAGCTGTCGGGCTGGCGTCCGGTCTATGACCTCAACAAGTCCATCCAGCACCCTGATCTCATCTATCCGGGGCAGAAGCTGGTGATCCCGGCCAAGGGCGAGAAGGTCAAGCACCGCCCGCTGCCGGGGCCCGCCATCTACCGCCTCCCCGAGCAGGACCGATCCCCCGCGCCGGCCACGTCCCCGACCCAGCGGTCGGCCGCGGTCGGCGGCGGCGTCTGGGACCGGCTCGCCCAGTGCGAGTCGGGCGGCAACTGGGCCGTCAACACCGGCAACGGCTACTCCGGTGGCCTCCAGTTCTCGTCCGGCACCTGGCAAGCGAACGGCGGCAGCGGCTCGGCGAGCAACGCCAGCCGCGCCGAGCAGATCCGCGTCGCGCAGCGTGTGCTGGCGTCGCAGGGCTGGGGCGCCTGGCCGTCCTGCTCTGCAAGGCTCGGCCTACGATGACCGCCTAGCAACCGCACCATCGTGGGGACTGCCGCGGCGCGCGGCCTTCGGGTCGCGCGCCGCGGCGCATCCGTTGGGTTACCTTGGAGCCATGCAGACTGAAGCCCCGCAAGCCCCGCTCGCGTCGCGCGTCGGTGGGCGGCGCGCCGAGGGCGGACGCAGGCACGTCTC
>Ga0307278_10000115_pt1 | contig 38885 bp, 34 predicted proteins | sample ER_DNA_117_FD_194482 | JGI IMG/M metagenome (GOLD analysis project Ga0307278, IMG submission 194482) | Bulk soil microbial communities from the East River watershed near Crested Butte, Colorado, United States - ER_DNA_117 | ecosystem: Environmental > Terrestrial > Soil > Floodplain | place... | reverse complement strand
TCGGAGATGGCCAGCCACCTCGTCGAGCTCCTGAGTACCAAGGCCCCCCGGTCGATACCTCAGCGCAGGCTCGGCGGATGGCACGTCAGGCACCATGAATGCACCTGCCATTGCTGTGGCAGTGCGAAGCAGCTCCCGGCGTCTCATGGCCGCCTGCTTTGCCGCCGCGCTCGCCATCCGTTCGGTTGGGACGCCGAGGGCGCGCGCCAACCACCGCAGACTGTCCGGCCGGGGGATCTGGCCTCGCTCCCAGTTGTGCGCCGTCTGTCGGGTCGCTCCACTCTGCTTGCCCTCGCCCTCCGCCGACTTCCTCACCAGCGCGGCTACATCAGCAAGCGACAGGCTCTGGCATCGCCGTTCCTCGACGATCAACTCCACCAGAGGGAGACGCTCGATCGGCTCGGGGTCCATCGGCCATCCTCGGTAGCGCGCGATTGGCGGGATTCTACCGGGTCCCTTTCGCGCTGCTTGTCATGGAGATTCTTCGGGACAGAGCGATGACAGAGCACGCCCTTCCCGCCAAGCCACCCAAGGAGTCCTCTACTGTCAGCAATGTCCCCGTTCCGATGATGAGCGAGTGGAGCGCACCGATGACGCTGATGCTTGTGCTGGTGGTGATCGGTCTGCCGCTGCTGGCCTGGCTGGCAGACCTGGCGATACTGGACATGGCGACGACGCGGGCTCGCCTCGAGGCCATCATCCGGGATGCCGAGGAGCGGCCTTGACGTCCGAGCTGCTCGGGCGAGCCGTCGCGGAGCTGCGCGGTGACCTCGACCTCGACGACTTCGCCCTGGCCGTCGGCCAGGCTGCCCTCCTGCTCGGCGTGCTGCGCCTGGCTGGCGAGCGGCGCGGCGCACCTCCACCACATGGTGTCGTTGCCGGCATGCAAGGGTTGCGGCTTTGGGTGCTCGCCATCAAGGAGCTCCAGGCGGCCGGGACCGGGGCGAAGAAGCCGGTCCCGGCCGAGTAGGCGCTGGCGGCGGGGTCGAGCTCGGCTCCCCCGCCGCCGGCCGCCTCGCCATCGTGACTTCAGCGCTTGACCGCGCGGAGGTGGAGGAACGCCGGCAGGCGCTGCCAGCGCCGGTCGCTCGGGCGGTGGGCGACGGCGGCGGGAGGGGCGGCTGGCTCGCGGAGGCGTTCGACCAGCAGGCCGGCGGCCTCCAGGGCGGCGGCGTACTCCTCCAGGGCGTAGCGCCAGCCGGTGAAGGTGATCTCCAGGCCATCGCGCTCGAAGACCTCCTCGAACCGGTGGCGGCCGAGGTAGGCGTCCGGGATCGTGAACGGCGCGTCGGGCTGCTTGCCGTCGAAGCGGCCGGCGTCGGCAGTCGGGTGGGTGACGCAGGCGCAGAGGCGACCGCCGGGCTCCAGCACGCGGGCGGCCTCGGCGACCGTGGCCGGCATGTCGTCCACGTCCATCAGCGAGTTGTAGGCGACGACCGCGTCGAAGCTCCCGTCCCGGAACGGCAGCGCGGCGGCGTCGGCGGCCAGGTAGTCGCCGTCGGGGTCGGCGTCGGCCGCATGGCCGACCAGGGTCGGCGACGCGTCGACGGCGACCACCCGGTGCCCGCGGTGCGCGAGGTCGCGGGCGACCCTGCCCTCGCCGCAGCCCACCTCCAGGGTCCTCCGGCCCGGCGCGGGCATGATCACGGCGAAGAACGCCTCCCGGTAGTGCCAGTAGGCGTCGTGGCCGGGGGTGCGCGCCCAGCGCAGCCAGCGCTCGGCCTGCCACTCCCAGGACGGCACCCGACCGGCTACCGGTGGCGGTCGCGGGTGGCGAGGTGGTCGAGGATGTCGGAGCGGGTCATGACGCCGACGGCGCGCCCGTGGTCGGTGACCAGCACGGCGGTCGAGCGGCCCTTGGACAGCAGCTCGAACGCGGCCTCGGCCTGCTCATGCTGCTCGACGGTGGGGAACGGCGGGTCCATGACGTCGACGACCAGGGCGTCGAGCACCTCCGGCTTGCGGAACAGGCGCTCCAGCAGCGTGCCCTCCTGGACCGAGCCGACCACGCTGGACAGGTCGCGCGGGTCGTCGCCGGAGACGACCGGGAGCTGGCTCACCGAGTAGGCGTGCAGCAGGTCGATCGCCTCCCTGACGCGCTGGTGGGAGGCGACCGTGACGAGCTGCGGGATGTCGTGGTGGGCCTTGCCGCCGAGCACGTCGACCACGGTGGCGGTCCCGCGGCGGGGCAGGAAGCCGTAGTCGCGCATCCAGTCGTCGTTGTAGACCTTGGACAGGTAGCCGCGACCCGAGTCGGGCAGCAGGACCACGATGGTGGCGTCCCGGCCGTACTCCTTGGCGACCTCGACCGCCGCCACGGCCGCCATCCCGCACGAGCCGCCGACCAGCAGGCCCTCCTCGCGGGCGAGCCGCCTGGTCATCAGGAAGGCGTCCCGGTCGCTGACGGTCACGTAGCGGTCGACCACCGAGCGGTCGAAGGTCTCGGGCCAGAAGTCCTCCCCGACCCCCTCGACCAGGTAGGGGTGCACGTCCTTGGAGGTGTAGATCGAGCCCTCGGGGTCGGCCCCGACCACGACCAGGTCGGGCTTGCGCTCCTTCAGGTAGCGGCCGGTGCCGGTGATGGTGCCGCCGGTGCCGATGCCGGCAACGAACACGTCGATGGCGCCGTCGGTCTGCCGCCACAGCTCGGGGCCGGTGGTCCGGTAGTGGGCCTCGGGGTTGGCGGGGTTGGCGTACTGGTTGGGCTGGAAGGCGCCGGGGATCTCGGCGGTGAGCCGGTTGGCCACCGAGTAGTAGGACTCCGGCGAGTCGGGCGGGACCGCGGTGGGCGCGATGACGACCTCGGCGCCGTAGCCGCGGAGCAGGGCGATCTTCTCCTGGCTCATCTTGTCGGGCATCACGAACACGCAGCGGTAGCCCTTGAGGGCGGCGACGATGGCCAGGCCGGCCCCGGTGTTGCCGCTGGTCGGCTCCACGATGGTGCCGCCCGGCCCGAGCAGGCCGGCCCGTTCGGCGCGCTCGACCATGGCCAGCCCGATGCGGTCCTTCACCGAGCCGCCCGGGTTGAGGTACTCGACCTTGGCCAGCAGGGCGGGCGCGAGGCCCCGGCCGAGCCTGGACAGCCGCACCAGCGGCGTCTCCCCGACCACGTCCAGGATTGACTCGTACACCTGCATGCGAGGAAGCATACCGCCGGCCGGCCCACTCCCCCGGCGGTGGGCCGACCGGCGATCGCGCCGGACGGGGCCTGGTCAGACCTCGTCGACGACGGCTTGTCGGACCCCCTGGGGCGCCTGGAGGCAGCCTTGGATGAAGTCGAGGAGATCGAGCTCCCCTTGGAACGTCCCCCTGCGCTGGGAGGCCACGTGCTCGACCACGCCGCTGAAGCGGAGCCGTTCGTCGTCCTCCTCACCGGCTGCCGGTGTCCAGACGCGCACCAGGAAGGTCTGCATGCGGCGCATGGTCCGCGTGAACCTTAGGGTTGCCTTAGGGTTGCCTTAAGGTTCGCTGAAAGTGACGGCGAGCCGACGGGAACGGCGCCGCCTCCACGCCGAGCTCGCCCATCTGCTCGCCGTAGATCCGGTAGCGCCGGCGCGCCTCGCCGTGACGGCCGGCGGCCACCAGCGTGGCCACCAGCCCCAGGTGCGCCTCCTCGTCGTAGGCGTCGCGTTCCAGCACCCTGAGGTGGAACCGGACGGCCTGGTCGTGCTCGGCCGCCTCGGCGGCCGCCCGCGCGAGGGTCCTGGCGACCGCCAGATAGGCCGCCCTCGCCTCCTCGCGGAGCGACACCGCCCAGTCCTCGTAGGGGTCGTCCTCCAGGAAGTCGCCGGTGAAGGCGGTCTCCGCCGCGGTCAGCAGGGAGAGCGCCTCGGCCCGCTCGCCCCTGGCGAACCGGTCCAGCCCGGCCGCGGCGGCGGCCAGGAACTCCTCGACGTCGACCGGCAGGTGCGCCAGGGCGACGACGTGCTTGTCGGCCATGACGAAGCGGTCGGAGGGCTGGCGCCGGTCCGGGTCGAGGACGGTCCGCACGGTGGAGAGGGCGACCGACAGCCGGTTGGACAGCTTGGCCGGGTCCTCGTCGGGCCACAGGGCCTCCATCAGCGCCTCCCGCGGCACGGCACGACCCCGCCTGGCGACCAGGACCTTCAGCAGGTCGCGGGCCTTGCGGGACTGCCATTCCTCGACCGGCACGGGCTCGCCGGCCCGCAGCACCCGGAAGCCGCCAAGCGCCTGGATGCGCACCGGGTCGCGAGGCGGGGCCGCGATCACCCGCAGCAGCCCGGCCGCCACCTCGGCGCCGACCCGAACGCCGAGCGACCGCAGGCGCCGCTCGGCCTCCTCGACCGCGGGGGTGCCGCGACCCGACCCGCCGGCGCCGAGGCGGGCCTGGGCGAGCGCGTTGCGCGCCTCGCCGAGGCGGTTGCCGACGGCCGCCCAGATCGACGCCGCCTCGCGCAGCCGCGGCAGCTCCTTGGTCGGGTCCGGCGCCGCCAGGGCGCGCAGCTCCAGCGCCTCGGCCAGGCCCGCCCGGTCCCGGCGGGTGCCGGCGGCGGCGGCCGCGGCGGACGCGAAGCCCGCCGCCGGCTCGCGCTCGCCGGCGACCAGCGCCACCCAGCCGGCGGCGAGCTGGGCCTCGACCCAGGCCATGCCGGGCCCGTAGCCGATCGCGCGGTCGGCCAGCTTGGCCGCCCGGTCGGGCTCGTCGCCGGCCAGCACCCTTGCGAGACCGGCGAGGGCCGGCACCAGGCCCTGGAGGTCGCCGGCCCGCTCGGCGAAGCCGACGGCCTCCTCGTAGGCGGCCCTCGCCAGCGCCAGGTCGCCCCGCTCCCGATACACCACGCCGAGGTCGCCGAGCGGATAGGCGACCCTGCGGCTGCCCAACCGCTGGTAGGTCACCTTCGCGGCCTCCAGCTCGACGATCGCCTCGTCGAGCCGGCCGAGGCCGAGCTGGGCCTCGCCCCGGTTCGTCTGCGCCAGGGCGAGGACGGCGGCGTAGCCGGACAGCTCGGCCAGCCGCACCGCGGCCTCCAGCTCGACCAGCGCCTCCCGGTAGAAGCCCTCCTCGCTGCTGCGGGAGCCCAGGTTGGCGCGGATGCGGGCGAGGTGCAGGACGTCCTGGGCCCGCTCGGCCGCCTCCAGCGCGCGCAGGTAGTGGGCGTCGTTGGCGGCGCGGTCGCCCTCCAGCGCCGCCAGCATGCCCATGGCGGTGTGGGCCGCCGCCAGGGCGTGGTCGTCGCCGCAGGCCGTCGCCGCGTCGAGCGCCCGCTGCGCCGTGGTGCGGCAGGCGTCCGCCTCGTGCCGCAGGAAATGGACCGTGGCCGTCCAGGCCAGCAGCAGCGCCTGGTCGGCGTCGGGCGCGCCGTCCAGCCGTGCCCGCCGGAAGACCTCGAGGGCCTGGTCGAGCTCGGCCCGCATGTAGTGGATGAGGCCGGTGCGCCAGGCCAGCCCCGGCGCCAGCTCGCGCTCCTGGCCGGCGGCCCGGCGGAAGCACTCGAGGGCGCCCTGCCAGTCGCCCTTGACCTGGCGGGCCTCGCCCTCGACCTGCTCGATGGCGGTGCTGCGCAGCTCGGCCGGCAACCCGGCGGCGGCCGCCACCACCCCGCCGGTCGCGCCGGAGGCGAGCATGGCCGGGCCGTGCTCGACCAGGAAGGCGGCCGTCGCCGGCGGGTCCTCGCAGGCCACCACCGACGCCAGCGCCTCCTCGAGGTGGCCGCCGGCGGCCAGCCAGGCCGCCGCCCGCCGGTGCAGCGCCCGCAGCTCGTCGGCCTCCACCGGCATCGAGGCGAGCACGACCTCGCGGACCAGGTCGTTGAGGACGAACCAGCCGTCGACGGTACGCGGCTGCAGGAACAGGCCGCGACGGGCCAGCCGGGCCAGCATCCCCGGGTCGGCCTCCACGTCCAAGGCGCGGCACAGCTCGGCGGTGAACCGGCGCAGGGGCGCCACCCGGCGGACCAGCTCCCGCAGCACCGGGTCCTCGCCCGCGAGCACCTCCTCGGCGAGGTAGGCGAACAGCAGCCCGCCCGGCCGGCGCAGCGCCGCCAGGCTGGCGGCCCGCTCGCGTGGGCGCTGGCGGCGCAGCGACTCGGTCGCCAGGCAGGTCGCCGCCGGCCAGCCCCCGGTCATCCGGTGCAGGGGTTCGCTCAGCTCGCGCCCGTCCGGGCCGAGCACGGCGGCCAGCAGCTCGGCGGTCTCCTCCTGGCCGAGCGCCAGCAGGGCGCCGTCCAGCTCCAGCACGTGGCCGCGGCCGCGCAGCCGCTGGATCGGGAACGGCGGCTCGACCCTGGACGACAGCACCAGGTGGAAGGGGGCCGGCGCGTGCCTGGCCAGGCCCTCGACCAGCCGGGCCGGCGGCCCGCCGGTGGGCAGCTCGTGGACGTCGTCGAGGACCAGGACCAGGTCGCTGGCGAGCTGGAGCTCCAGCGCCTCGCCGAGCGCGGCCGCGAGGACGTCGGCGCGGGCCAGGTCGTCGTTGTCGGGCCCGAGCGAGGAGGCCAGCACCGTGTCCAGCTCGTCGGGGAGGCTCGGCAGTCGCAGGCGGAGCGCGTCCATCAGCCCGCGCAGGAAGGTAGGCAGGCTGGCGTCCTCCGGCTGCAGCGAGTACCAGGCCGAGTGGACGCGCGCCGCCCAGGCGGCCAGCAGGGTCGACTTGCCGAAGCCGGCCCCGGCGACCACGGTGGTGAGGCGCCGGGCGCCGACCTCGTCGAGGCGGCGGAGCAGCTCGGGGCGGTCGACCCAGGCGGCCGGCAGCACCGGCGGCAGGATCTTGCTCGCCGGCGTGCGCGGCTGGGACGTGGTCGCCGTGGCCAGCGCCACCACTCCTCGATGCAGGTGCCCGGGTGCTGGGAGTCTCCCCCAGCGGCGCCGCTACGCCAAGGGCTGGCCCTCCCGGTCCAGGCCGGCGAACAGGTCGGTCTCGTGGTCGCCGGTCGGCACCAGGGTCCGCGCCAGGGTGTAGTCCTCCCAGGGGTAGATCTCGGCCACCACCTCGTCGGGGATGGCGAACCAGAAGCTGTTGGGGTCGATCTGGGTGGCGTGGGCGATCAGCGCGTCGCGCCGCCGGCCGAGCCAGCGGGCCACGTCCACCTGGGTGGTGACGACCGGCTCGGGCTCCCCCTCGGCGTCCCATTCCTCCAGCCACTTGGCGAAGGGGGTCTCGATGCCGCGGGCGAGCGCCCCGGCGTGGATCGCCTCCAGCCGGCGGCGCGTGAAGATGGCGTGGTAGTAGAGCTTGAGCGGCTGGAACGGCGGCCCGGCCTCGGGGTAGCGCTCCGGGTCGGCCGCTGCGTCGAAGGCGGCCACCGACACCTCGTGGGTCCGGATGTGGTCGGGATGCGGGTAGCCGCCGCTCTCGTCGTAGGTGAGCACGACCTGCGGTCGCTCCTGGCGGATGATCGCGACCAGGCGGCCGGTCGCCTCGTCGAGGGCGGCGTTGGCGAAGGCGTCCGGGTGGCCGTTGGCGTCGCTGTCGGCCATGCCGGAGTCGCGGTAGCCGAGCCAGTGGTGGGCGCGCACGTCGAGCACCTCCAGCGCCTTGGCCAGCTCCTGGCGGCGCAGCTCCGGCATCCGCTCGAGCACGCCCGGCCGGTCCATCGCCGGGTTGAGGATCTCGCCGGCCTCCCCGCCGGTGCAGGTCACGATCACCGTCCGCACGCCCTCGTCGGCGTAGCGGGCCATGGTGCCGGCGCCCTTGGACGACTCGTCGTCGGGATGCGCGTGGACGGCGAGCAGCGTGCGGGGCACCGGCGAGGACCTTTCGCGTCGGGGCTGGGACCCAGAGGGTAGAACGCCGGTCAAGTATCCGCTCTTGTGGGGATTGCATGACCGCCGTTCCAGCGAACAAGCCGGGTCGGCATCCTCACCGCGGGCGCCGCCATGGCAGGCGCGAGCCGCAGATGCCGTGGACGGCGACGACGGCGCCGACGGCGATCAGCACGTCGCCGGCGCTGAACACGTTGGCGAGCGGCCAGCCGGCCGGGATGGCGAAGACGTCGCCGAGGAAGGCCAGCCGCGGGTCGGCAAGGGCGGCCGAGTTCGCGAATCCCGGCGGGTCGGGCCGCAACCCGGCGGCGGCCAGCGCCGCCGGCGACGCCGGCATCACCCCGCCGTTGGCGCCGATCGCCAGCACGTTGGCCGCGGCCCCGAGCCCGACCAGCGCCATGCCGGGCAGCCGCCGGTTGACGACCAGGAACACGCCGGCCACCAGGTAGGAGGCGACGTGCAGCGGCGGACGAAGCCAGCCGGGGACAGCGGGCACGTCGAGGGCGACGACCTGCAGCGCCAGCGCGGCCGGCAGCACCCAGGGCAGGCGCAGCCGCACCTCGGCAAGCGCCCCGAGGCGACCGCCGAGGAGCGGGACGGCGAGGGCGCTCGCCAGCACGATCGCGACCAGGAACATGCCGCCCCAACGCCGACATCGACTCCCCCACAGCAGTATATCGACATGGGATTGTTCGTAAGGAATAGACGCTTCGTTCACTTTGGGTATACTAGCGACTGCTGGGCTCGAGGAGGGGGGTTTCCGACGTGAGGCTCGTGAGGCGTCTGGCCCGGATCGGCGAGCTGGGGCTGCTGCTCGCCGCGTCGGTCACCGCGCTCGGCGCTCCACGCAAATGGAGCTGAGGACGCGAAGGCCGGCGAGGTCTCCGCGACCACCGACGAAGCGGGCGGCGAGGGCGGCCGCCAGGCGGCGCATCGCCGCCTACACGGCCGTAGTGGCGGTGCTCGGCCTCGGCATGCTGCTGCTGGCGGCACCGACCGCCGCGCGGGCGGCCGAGGTCTCCCCCGGCCCGGTGCTGGTCCTGGTGCTGCTGGTGCTGGCCGCCGAGCTGATGCCGATCGAGCTGGACGGCCCGGGCGGGTCCCCGGTGAATCGGGACTCCCGCGACGCGACCACCATGTCCCAGCCGTTCGCGTTCGCGCTGGTGCTGGGCTGGGGGGTTGCCGCCGGCGTGGTCGCGCTGGGGCTCTGCTCGGCCCTGGCCGACCTGCTCGGCGGCAAGGCGGCCCGCAAGATCCTGTTCAACTCCGCCCAGCTCGCGCTGTCCCTCGGCGCCGCCGGTGGGGTGTACGAGCTGCTGGGCGGCGACCGCGGTCGCGGCACGGTGGGGCTGGCGGCGTTCGCCGCCGCGGCGCTGACGTTCTTCGTGGTCAACAACGCGCTAGTCGAGGCCGTCTTCATCTTCGCCGACGGCGGGCCCGCCTGGGACGAGGCGCGCCAGGGGGTGGGCGTGCGGGCGTGGACCTCGTCGATGCTGCTCGGAATGGCGCCGATCGTGACGGTGGTGGCGGAGCGCAGCCTCGAGCTGGTGCCGATCCTGGCCCTGCCCACCGCCGCGGTGTACCTGACCTGCCGAGGCGCGATCCGGTCCGACCGCGACCGGGTGCTGGCGGAGGCAGCCGCCGCGCGGGCCACGGCGATGGCGGCCGAGCAGGCCCGGCTGGTCGAGGGCGAGCAGGCCCTCATCCGGCGGCTCCAGGAGAGCGACCGGCTCAAGCGCGACCTGCTGGCGACCGTCTCCCACGAGCTGAAGACCCCGCTGACGGTGATCCTCGGCACGCTCGGCACGCTCAGCACCCGCGGTGCCGCGCTCGACCCGGCCGAGCGTCGCGAGTTCGTGGACATGGCAGTGCGCCAGGGCACCCGCCTGAAGGACCTGATCGAGCAGCTCCTGCTCGCCGCCCGCTTCGAGCAGACCGGCCGTGAGCAGGTCGAGCGGCAACTGGTCGACGCCGCCGAGGTGGCCCGCGAGGCGGGGCTGGCCGCCGGCGTCTGCCACCCGGACCGGCGCATCGAGGTCGCCGTCGGCGGCGCGCTGCCGGTCCACGCCGCCTCCCGGGCGCTGTTGCAGGTGCTCGGCAACCTGCTGGACAACGCCGCCAAGTACTCCCCCGACGGCACCCCCATCCGGCTGGAGGCCAGCCGCGCGGGCGCGCTGGCGGTGCTGGCGGTGGAGGACGCCGGCCCCGGCGTCCCCCGACCCGAACGCGACCGCATCTTCGAGCGGTTCACCCAGCTTGACTCCGGCGCCACCCGCCGGGCCGGTGGGGTGGGGCTGGGGTTGTACATCGCCCGCCAGCTCGCGCAGGCCCAGGGTGGGGAGCTGCTGGTCGGTGAGCCGGCCCGGCCGGGCGCGGGCGCCCGCTTCGAGCTGCGCCTCCCCCTGGCCGACCTGACCTCCGAGGACGTCCTAGCGTACGCGGCGTCCACAAGGTAACCTCATGGTCCGTGCGGGCACCGAGCCCGCCTTTGCCTATTTCTGGGCCGGCGCGGCCGTCTCGCGGGAGGTGGAGCATGACCGCGACCAACTCGAACGACCCGCTCGCTCTGCTCGGCATCGACCACGTCGAGCTGTGGGTCGGCAACGCCCGGCAGGCGGCCCACTTCTACCGGACCGGGTTCGGGTTCGCCCCGGTCGCCTACGCCGGCCCGGAGACGGGCGTGCGCGACCGGGCCTCCTGGGTGCTGGAGCAGGGAGCCGTCCGGTTCGTGCTCACCACCGCGCTGCGCCCCGACTCGGAGGTGGCCGCCCACGTCGCCAGGCACGGCGACGGGGTCCGCGACGTCGCCCTCGCGGTGCCGGACGCCGAGGTCGCCTACCGGACGGCGGTGGCGCGCGGCGCCAGCGGGACGGCCGAGCCGACCGACGACAAGGACGACCACGGCATCGTCCGCCGCGCCGCGATCGCCACCTACGGCGACACCGTCCACTCGCTGCTCGACCGCTCCGCCTACCAGGGGCCCTTCCTGCCCGGCTACGTCGCCTGGACGTCGGCGCCCGACCCGCTGCCGCCCCCGGGCCTTCAGGCCATCGACCACGTGGTCGGCAACGTCGAGCTGGGCAGGATGAACCACTGGGTCAGCTTCTACGAGCGGGTCATGGGCTTCACCCAGCTCGTCCACTTCAGCGACGAGGCCATCTCCACCGAGTACTCGGCGCTGATGTCCAAGGTCGTCTGGGACGGCGAGGGGCGCATCAAGTTCCCCATCAACGAGCCGGCCGAGGGCCGACGACGATCCCAGATCGACGAGTACCTGGAGTTCTACGGCGGCCCGGGGGTGCAGCACATCGCCATCCAGACCGGCGACATCGTCCAGAGCGTCCGGGCGCTGCGGGCCCGCGGGGTCGAGTTCATGCGGGTACCGGACGCCTACTACGGCGACCTGGCGGAGCGGTTCGCCGACCTCGACCTCGACCTGGCGAGCCTGGAGGAGTTGGGCGTGCTGGCCGACCGCGACGACGAGGGCTACCTGCTGCAGATCTTCACCAAGATGGCGCAGGACCGGCCGACGGTGTTCTTCGAGTTGATCGAGCGGCACGGCGCCCGCGGCTTCGGGGAGGGGAACTTCAAAGCGCTGTTCGTCGCCCTGGAGCGCGAACAGGCGCTCCGCGGCAACCTGTAGGGCCAACCCGGATTCGTATCGGCACGGCGGCCGGCGCGAAAGGGCTCTCTTCTCCGTTCCGAGCCCCTGCTCTTCCCGCGCCAGCCAAGGAGGTCCAGCGACCATGTCCCAGCCAACCAGCGAGCGCGGCATCACCTACCTGACCGCGGAGACCTACGAGCGGCTCTCGACCGAGCTGCACGAGCTCAAGACCGAGGGGCGCGAACGCATCTCCCAAGTGATCGGTCAGGCCCGCGAGCACGGGGACATCCGCGAGAACGCCGACTACGACGCGGCCAAGAACGAGCAGGGGATGATGGAGGCGCGCATCCGCCAGCTCGAGGCGCTGCTCAGCTCGGCGGTGGTCGGCGAGGCCGCGGCCAGCGGCGTGGCCGGTCCGGGCACGGTCGTCCGGCTGGAGATCGCCGGCGAGGAGGAGACCTACTTCCTCGGCAGCCGCGAGGAGGCCATCGACGGGATGGACGTGCTGAGCGTGCAGTCGCCCCTCGGCCGGGCGGTGGGCGGCCGCAAGGCGGGCGAGGAGTTCAGCTACACCACCCCGACCGGGCGCGAGCTGCCGGTCAAGCTGCTCCAAGCCGAGCCACGCCACTGACCGTGCCCAGCCCGGCGAGGCCTGGGGGGGTTCGGGGGGGCCGTGCCGGCCCCCCCGATGAGCCGGGAGTCGGGCTCGGCCTGGTCGGGTGCGGGCACTTCGGGGCGGCGATCCTGGACGCCGCCCGGGAGCTGCCGGGACTCGAGCCGGTGGCGGTCGCCGACCGGGACCCCGGCCGGGCCGCGGCGCTGGCCGCCACCCACCGCCTGGACGCCGTCACCCCGGAGCGGCTGCTCGCCGACGACCGGGTGGAGGTGGTGGCGGTCGCCACCCCGCCGGCCGGGCACGCCCGGTTGGTGTTGGACGCGCTGGCCGCCGGCCGGCACGTGTTCTGCGAGAAGCCGCTCGCGACACGGCTGGAGGACGCCACCGCGGTGTTGCGGGCGACCACCCGGCCGGGTGCGCCCCGCCTCACGGTCGACTACGTGCTGCGCCGCAACCCCCTGTACGCGCTGCTCGACCGGCTGCAGCGTGAGCTGTTCGGCCCGCCCCGCCGCTTCGCCTTTGAGAACCTGGCCAGCGATGAGCACCTCGGCCCCGACCACTGGTTCTGGGACCGGGAGGTGAGCGGCGGCATCCTGGTCGAGCACGGCGTGCACTTCTTCGACGCCTGCGCCTGGCTGCTCGGCTCGCAACCCGAGCTGGTCCAGGCGGTGGAGGCGTCGAGGCCGGGCGGGCGGGTCGACACCGTGGTCGCCACGGCGCGCCACCCGGGTGGCGCGACGGCCAGCTTCGCTCACGCCTTCGCCCGCCCCGCGCGGGCGGAGCTGCAATGGACCACCCTGGACTGGGGGTCCGCCCGCGCCACGCTGGCCGGCTGGATCCCGGTCGAGCTGCAGCTCGACGCCTGGGCCGGCGGGCAGGCGCTGGGCATGCTCCAACGGCTGGCCGCCGACTCCGCCGCGACCCTGGCCATCCGCGGCTACCGGCCGAGCGGCGCCGAGCGGCTCAAGGTCGAGCTGCTGGAGCTGGCCAGGCAGCCGGGAGGCGACCACCACCTGCGGCTGTGGGCGACCCTCGGCGGCGTGGCCGCCAGGGCCCGCGTCTACCGCGAGAGCGTCCGCGCCGGCCTGGCCGACCTGCTGACGGCGATCGCCGACGGCGGCCAGCCGCTGGTCTCCCCCGCCGACGGCTGGCACAGCCTCGCCGTCGCCCTGGCCGCCCAGGACGCCGCCGACACCGGCGTCAGCGCACGCCCGGAAGCCCTCCCACCCGACCTGGCGGCCCAGACGAGGGTCGGCGGGTCGCGACCGTGAAGCTTGGCCGATCGTGAGCGGCTCCGCGTAGGCTCGGCACGTGACCCCGGCGATCGCGTGGCGCCCCGCCTGGCCGACCTCCTGGCCACTGGTGAACCGCGCCGTCGAGCGCCTGCGGGACGGCGTGGAGGACGCGCTCGGCGCCAGGCTGGTCGGCCTGTACCTGTGCGGCTCGCTCGCCCTCGGGGGCTTCGACCGGGGCTCCAGCGACATCGACGTCCTGGTCGCGACCGCCCGGATGCCGCCGCAACCGGCGATCGAGCGGCTGGCCGCCCTGCACGCGGCCCTCAGGGCCGCCGGCGGCTGGACGGCGAGGGTGGAGGCGGTGTACCTGCCGGTCGCGACGCTGCGCCGCTACGACCCCGCGGACCGGCGCCGCTACCCGATCGGTGCGAGCGACCGGGAGCTCGCCCTCGGCGGGCAGGCCCCGACGTGGGTGCTGGACCGCTGGATCGCGCGCGAGCACGGCCTGGTGGTCGCCGGCCCGTCCCCGCGGACCTTGATCGACCCGATCGCGCCCGTGCAGCTCCGGGCGGCGGCGCGCGCGAACCTGCTGGAGTTCTGGGCCGGGCAGCTCGACGGGCCGGACCCGGCCTGGTTGCGGCCCCGCAACTACCAGGCGTTCGCGGTCCTCAGCCTGTGCCGTGCCCTGTACTGCCTCGACCACGGCGAGGTGGTCTCCAAGCCGGCGGCGGCCGCGTGGGCGAGCCGGCGCTTCGACCCGCCCTGGCCGGAGCTGATCGCCAGGGCCTTGAGCTGGCGCGCGGACCCGCATCCCGACGACGACGGTCTCGCCGACACCCTGCGCCTGGTCGCCGACGCCGCCGCCAGGGCGCGGGCGGACGGCTGAGCCGGCCGGGGGCTACCCTCGAGCCTCCCCGGACCCCCCGGCGGCGGGCGGCAGCAGCAGCGCGGTGAGGCCGAGCAGGGTCAGCGACGACCAGGACCTGGACGCCGAGCAGGCGGCGAGTGCCGCGGTGACCAGGTCCCCTCGCCACCCCATCCCGATGGCGGGACCGGGGGCGGCCTCCCCCCGGGCCGCCTCTCCCCGGGAACCGGTGGCGGGAACGGGCGTCGACGGCATGGCGGAGGCTACGTCGAGCTCAGGGCCCTCACGGCCGGTAGACCGTGCGGCGCTCGCCGGTGACCCGCTCGATGGCGGGCGGGCCGCCGGTGGCGGGGCTCCGCGCGAGCATCGTGGTCGGGCGGATGACCAGCGCCACGCGCACGTCGGCGTCGGGCATCGGCGCGTCGGGGTCGACCCCGTAGCGTTCACGCAGGCGCCGGTAGTGGGACCCGCCGGCGTCGTCCTCGACCGTATCGACGACGCCGCGGACCTCCAGGTACCGCTGCTGGTCGTCGGGATCGGTGATACACAGGGCGACACGCGGCTCCGCCTGCAGGTTGCGGAACTTCTGCCTGGTGCGCGTGTGGGTCAGGCGGATGCGCTCGCCGTCCCACCCGAACCAGACCGGGTTGCTCTGCGGCCCCCCGCCGGGGCCGATCGTGGCCACGTGCGCGATCAGCGGCCGTTCGAGCAGGTCCCGATGGCTGTCCGGGACCTGCGGGATCGACTGGTCCATCAGCTCACCTCCGCCGTCGGGCCCAATCATGCCCGACAGGGGGCGGCGCTGCATCGGCCCCTCCCGCTGTCACGATGCAGCGCCGGCGTGAGGCTAACGTGGCGGCTTGCGAGCAACGAGACATTCTTTAGCCTATGAGAGAAACTGCCACCCTTCCGCCCCGTTTCGTCGTTGGGAGCCGCGATGCCCGCGCCCGGCACCGACGCGTCGGACAAGCTGGCCAAGCTGGCGGCGTACCGCGAGGCGTTCCCGGACGGGACGATCTAGCCTCGGCCGCGCGGCTACCGGTCGGCGAGCCCGAGGAGGACGCCGTCGAGGATGTCGGTCTCGCTGGCGATCACCCGCCGGAACCCGAAGGTCCGCACGAGCTCGTCCAGCAGGAGCGCACCGGCGGCGATGACGTCCTCGCGCCCCTTGGCCATGACCGGGATGGCGGCCCGCTCGGCGACGGTCATGGCGGCCAGCTTCTCGGCGACGGCCGCGATCTCGGCCGCGCCCAGCGCGGACCGATGGATGCGACGGGGATCGTAGGCGTCGAGGCCGAGCCCGATGGCCGTGACCGTGGTGATGGTGCCGGCCACCCCGACCACCCGCTCGGCCGCGGCCGGGTCCAGCGTCTCGGTGACCCGGGCGAGCCGCGCGGCGGCGTCGGCCCGCAGCGCGGCCACCTCGGCGGCGGTGGGCGGGTCGGTGTGGAGGTGGCGCTCGTGCAGGCGCACGCAGCCGAGGTCGAGCGACACCATCGCCTCGGGAAGGCGGGTTCCCAGGATCAGCTCGGTGGAGCCGCCGCCGATGTCGACGACCAGGGTGCGCTCCTCGCCGGGCAGGTCGTGGGTGGCGCCGCGGTAGGCGGTGGCGGCCTCCGCCTCGCCGCTGAGCACCTCGGTGTCCACCCCCAGGAGCGCCCGCACGCCGTCGAGGAGCGCCTGCCGGTTGCCGGCGTCCCTGGTCGCGCTCGTCGCCACCACCCGCCGGCGCTGGACGCCGAGCCGGCGGCAGGTCGCGCCGTAGCCGGCGAGCGCGTCGAGGGTGCGGCGCAGCGCCGCCGGGTCGAAGCGACCGGTACGGTCCACGCCCTTGCCGAGCCGGGTGATGATCATCTCGCGGGCGTGCTCGGCGACGACCCGGCCGCCTTCCACGTCGGCCACCAGCAGCCGGGTGGAGTTGGTCCCGACGTCCACCGCGGCCAGCCGCGAGGCCGTCACGGGCCCGGGCCGGGCAGGGGGGTGGACGGGGAGTCGACGCAGGGGCCGGGACAGTCCACCGGGTCCACGGCCTGGCCGACGATACGGCCGACCGGGTCGGCGCCGGTCGCGGCATGGTGGGCGTAGAGGGCGTGCAGGCACTTGACGCGGCCTGGGAGGCCGCCGACGCCGGGGTCGCCCTCCAGGCGGTCCATGGCGTCGCGCTGGGCCAGGTAGCTCGCGTGCGCGTCGGCGTGGGCCCGCGCGAGGTCGGCCTCGGCGGCCACCCGCTCGGACAGCCGGGCGTTCCAGCCGGCCGCCTCCAGCCGGCCCACCGCCACCCGCGCGGCCGGGCAGGCCAGCCAGTACAAGGTCGGGAACGGCGTGCCGTCGGGGAGGCGCGGCGCGGTGCGGACCACCGCCGGCAGGCCGTAGCGGCAGCGGACCGCGACCGCCACCGAGCCGCGGACGTCGCGGCCGATCTGGGCCTGGATGAGGCGGCGCTCGGCCGGGCCGGCCTCGGGCAGCGACGCCGCCCAGCCCGGCTCCGCGCGCGGGTCAGGCGCCGGTGGGTCAGGGACGTCGGCGAGCGGGCCGCGCCAACCGAGCCGCAGCGGATCGGGGAGGGCGGAGGGATCGGGCCGGGACGGGGACCGGGTCGGCGTGCGCGACACCGACCTACCCGCGCCTGCCCTCGCGCTGGCGCTTGACGTCGACCAGTCGTTCCTCGCTGGACCGCATGAACCGCTTGAGCTTCTGCTCGAACTCGGGGTCCTTGCCCGCCCTGCGGGGCCGCGCCACCTCTGGCTGCCAGTCGGGGGCGGCCTGCTTGATGGAAAGGTCGATCTTGCCGTCTTCCTTGACACCGACGACCTTGACCGTCACCGAGTCGTCGATGCGAAGGTGCTCCTCCACCGACCGGACGTAGTTACGGTCGATCTCGGAGATATGGACGAGACCCGTCTCGCCGGACTCGAGGCGGATGAAGGCTCCGTAGGGTGCGATCCGAACGACGGTGCCTGGGACAATGGCCCCGATCTCGGCACTCATGCTTGCAACCAGCGCTCCTTTCTAGGGGACAACCGGGCCGAAGACGCTCGGCCCGACGTCATCGTAGGGATGGCCGTCCGGGAGCGTCAACAAATTCACGAGCTGCCCGGTTAGGGTAGCTCGTGCGGATTCAGCGGAACCAGCCGCTGAGCCGCCGCCAAGCGCGCTGGTACCAGGGCGACTCCGGCTCGGGCGGCGGCGGGGCCGGCGCCGGCCGGGTGGTCGGCGGCGTCCCGGTCACGAGCCAGGCCTCCTCGCCCGGTTCCACGAGCTGGAAGTCGCGCTTGGCGAGCTGCTCCACGTAGGCCGGGTCCTTGAGCCGGGCGCGCTGCTGCTCGAGGCGCTGGTTCTCGGCCTGGAGGGCACGCTGCTTGTCCTGGAGCCGCTGGATGCGGTCGGCCTGGGAGACGTACTGGCGCAGCGGGTACACCGCCGCCGCGGCGAGCGCGAACATGACCAGCAGCAGCAGGGCGCCGCGCGGGGTGAGGCCGAGGGGTGGACGGCTGCGGCCGCCGGCGAGCCTCACGAGCCGGCCTCCTCCTGGAAGGTGCGCGGGAAGGCCCGCCGGCCGAGGTAGCGGGCGCTGTCGCCGAGCAGCTCCTCGATGCGCAGGAGCTGGTTGTACTTGGCCACCCGGTCGGTGCGGCAGGGAGCGCCGGTCTTGATCTGGCCGGAGCCCACCGCCACGGCGAGGTCGGCGATGGTGGTGTCCTCGGTCTCGCCGGAGCGGTGGCTGACCACCGTGGCGTAGTCGTTACGGTGGGCCAGCTCGACCGCGTCGAAGGTCTCGGTGAGGGTGCCGATCTGGTTGACCTTGATCAGGACGGCGTTGGCGGCCTCCTCGTCGAGGCCGCGCTGGATGCGGGCGACGCTGGTGACGAACAGGTCGTCGCCGACGAGCTGCAGCTTGTCCTCGAGGGCCTCCGTCAGGGCGGTCCAGCCGGCCCAGTCGTCCTCGGCCAGGCCATCCTCGACCGAGACGATCGGGTAGCGGTCGGCGAGCGTGCGCCACAGGCCGATCATGCCGTCGACGTCGAGGGTGCGGCCCTCTCCGGCCAGCTCGTAGCGACCGTCGGCGTACAGCTCGCTGCAGGCCGGGTCCATGGCCAGGGCGACCTCGGGGCCCGCCTCGAAGCCGGCCTTGCCGATGGCCTCGACCAGCAGCTCCAGGGCCTGCTCGTTGCCGGCCAGGTCGGGGGCGAAGCCGCCCTCGTCGCCGATGCCGGTGCCAAGGCCGCGCTCCTTCAGCACGGCCTTGAGGGCGTGGTAGACCTCGGTCCCCATGCGCAGCGCCTCGGCGAACGAGGGGGCGCCGACCGGCACGACCATGAACTCCTGGAAGTCGACGTCGTTGTCGGCGTGGACGCCGCCGTTGAGCACGTTCATCATCGGCACCGGCAGCAGGTAGGCGGAGAGCCCTCCGAGGTACCGGAACAGCGGCAGCCCGAGCGAGTCGGCCGCCGCCCTCGCGACCGCCATCGAGACCCCGAGGGTGGCGTTGGCGCCGAGCTTGGACTTGTTTTCGCTGCCGTCCAGCTCGAGCAGGAACCGGTCGATCGCCCGCTGGTCGTAGGCGTCCTCGTCGAGCAGGGCCGGGGCGATGACCTCGTTGACGTTGCGCACCGCGGTGCGCACGCCCTTGCCCCCGTAGCGGTCGCCGCCGTCGCGCAGCTCGACCGCCTCGAAGCGGCCGGTGGAGGCCCCTGACGGGACGATCGCCCGGCCGAGCCCACCGTCGTCGAGCTGGACCTCGCATTCGAGGGTGGGGTTGCCGCGCGAGTCCAGGACCTCCCGGGCAAGGATGAGCTCGATGGCAGCCATGGGGAAGCGCCTTCCTGCGCGGGCGGATGAGGGCGTCGGCGAGCATATCATCGCCGTTCGCGGCTGCCTGGGAATGTCACGGGGAATTTGCCGTAACGTTCACGTCGACGGGTGCGGATCGCGGGAGGGAGCGACCATGACGAACCCCGGCCCCCGTGCCGGCATGCGGGGCGGCCTGCGCCTGGTGGCGGTGGCCGTCGCGGCGCTGTTCCTGCTGGCGGGCTGCGACCTGGCCACCGGGACGGTGCGGACCGTGACCGAGCTGCAGGACGCCGGCATCCGCAATCCCGACCTCCAGTACGACAACGGCGACGCCAGGCTCGAGTACGACCCGGCCAGCGCGCCGCTCGAGCGGCTGCGGGAGCAGGACCGGGCGGCCGAGGTGATCTGGAGGAACCTGCCCTTCCGGCTGGACAGCATCACCGTCGCCGCCAGGAGCGGGAACCTCTTCGACCAGCGCGCCTATCCCCGGGCGGTGCTGGAGGCCAGGTTCGGGCCGCGGCCGGCCGGGCTGGACCGCTCGCCGGGCGAGATCGCGCGCCGGGTGCTGCTGTGGGCCAGCGTCGCCGGCCTGCTCGTGCTGCTGGCCGTCGTCCTGATCATCGTGCTGGTCGTCAGGGCGGTCCGACGCCGCCCGTCGCCGCAGCCCGCCGGGGCCTGGCAGCAGCCCCCACCGCAGCAGCCCTGGGGCCAACCCGGCTACGGCCAGCAGCCCCCACCGCAATGGCCGCAGCAGCCCGGCTACGGGCAGCAGCCTCCACCGCAGCAGCCCTGGGGCCAGCCTAGCTACGGCCAGCAGCCCCCTCCGGAGTGGCCGCAGCCGCCGCGGCAGCCGGGCCAGGCCACGGCGCCCGAGGGGGAGCCTCCCCCTCGGGACCGGGGGGACCAGGGCCCGGTTCCCCCGTCGTAGCCGGCCGGCTCAGGCGTCCGGAGCGGCGGCCGCGGCGCGCTTGGCCGCCTTCCAGTACCCGAGCCAGGTCTCCAGGTCCAGGCCCGCCGGGTCGCGGCCGTCCGCCTCGGCGGCCGCGCGGGCGGCCAGGAAGCGCGCGCGGAAGCGGCGCGCGGTACGGCGCAGCGCGGCCTCCGGCTCCACCCCCTTGGCCCTGGCGAGCGCCACCACCGCGAACAGCAGGTCGCCGACCTCCCACTCCAGGTGCTCGGGCTCGGTCGCCTCGACGACCTCCTCCAGCTCCTCCCTGACCTTGGCCAGCGGGCCCGACACGGTCGGCCAGGCGAAGCCGCCGTCGGCGGCCCGTTTCTGCAGCTTGGCGGCGAGCTGCAACGCGGGTAGGGCCGCGGGGATCCCGGCGAGCGGATCGGTGCGGCCCTCCTCGTCCCGCTTGATCGCCTCCCAGTTGCGCACGACCTCGCCGGCCGAGGTGACCCGCAGCTCGCCGAAGACGTGGGGGTGGCGACGGACCAGCTTCTCGGTGATCGACCTGGCGACCCCGTCGATGTCGAAGTCGCCGCCGTCCTCGGCCATCTGCGCGTGGAAGACCACCTGCAGCAGCAGGTCGCCGAGCTCCTCGCGCAGGTGCTCCGGCGTCCCCTCCTCGATGGCGTCCAGCACCTCGTAGGCCTCCTCGACCAGGTGCCTGGCCAGCGACGCGTGGGTCTGCTCGTGGTCCCACGGGCAGCCGCCCGGACCGCGCAGTCGGGTCTCGGTGGCCACCAGGTCGAGCAGGGCCGAGCCCTTGGGCTCGCCGACCGGGTAGACGGCCTCCACCTCGACGTGGCTGCGGGCGGCCCGGTCGGCGACGAGCTGCACCAGCGGGCCGTCGTTCACCGGCGGCAGCAGCAGGGTGGCGGACCCGTCCCGTCGTGCCAGGTCGAGCAGGCCGTCGGCCTGGCGCCTGGCCAGCGCCACGGCGTCCACGTCCAGCCCCTGGCCGACCAGGAGCAGGTCGCGGCCGGCCGGTCCGGTGTCGGCCGCCGGCACCAGGACCTCCCACGGCACCTCGGCCACGTCGAGGGCGGGCAGCGAGGGATGGTCGGCGTCGAGCACCAGCACCGGGCGGGCGGCGTCGAGCGCCCGCCACGTCTGGGGCGGGAACAGCAGCGGCAGCCGCGGGCTGGAGGCGACCAGCACGACCCTGGTCATCGGGCGGTTACGGCTGGGAGGTCGGCGTGCCGCCGGGCCCGGTGGTGGTCGCCGACCCCGGGGCGGTCTGGCGGTCGACGACCTTGCCGCTGTCGGGGTCCCAGCGGCCGAAGCGGGGATTGACGGTCACGTCGGCCTGCTTCACCAGGTCGTCGAACCACTGCTGCACGGCCTGCTGCCTGCGGTCCTTGACGGCCGGCTCGAGCTTGGCGCGAAGGTCGTTGTTGAGCGCGGGCAGGCGCACGCCGACGACCTGCAGGACGTGGAAGCCGAACTCGGTCTTGACGGGCTGCGAGATCGGCGAGGAGCACGTCCCCTGGGTCTTGCCCTTGCAGCTCCCCTTGTCGGCCAGGCCGAACTCGGCGTTCTCGAACTGCTTCACGGTCTGGCCCTTGCCGTTGAAGCCGAGGTCGCCGGCCTTCTCCTTGCTCTGCGGGTCGATCGACAGCCGCTTGGCGACACCCTGCCAGTCGCCGGAGGCGACCAGCTCCTTGCGGGCCTTGTCGGCGGTCTGCTTGTCCTTGGCGAGCACGTGGCGGACGTGGAGCTCGATGAACTCGTCCTTGCGCTTGTCGAGGGTCCTGAGCAGCTCGGCGTCGGGGCTGTAGGGCACGAGCTTGACGGCGATCAGGTCGACCGCGAGCTGGACCCGCTGCTGGTCGCGGACGACGGTGTCGGTGATGTTCTGCTCGCGCAGCACGTCCTCGTACTTCCGGCCCTGGGCCTCGACCTGGGACTTGAGCTGGTTCATTCGCGCGTCCACGTCGCCCTCGTCGATGCGCAGGCCGGCCTCGCGGACGCCGTCGAGCACGAGCTGGAACTGGATCAGCCCCTCGAGCGCCTGGCGGGTCAGGCCCTCGATGTCCTGCGGCTGCGCCTGCCCCTGCTGTTGTTGTTGTTGTTGCTGCTGCTGCTGCTGGCCGAGCCGGGCCTGGACCATCTCGGTGAGCCGGCTGGTCGGGATGCCGACGCCGTTCACGGTGGCGGCGTCCCGGTTGCGGACGCCGAAGCTGGAGCAGCCGGCGACCACGAGGGCCCCGGCGAGGCACATGACAGGGAGCAGACGGCGCACAGACGACCTCGCACGACTCGACGACCGGCTAATGCACAAGCATACCGGCACCGGCCGGGAAGGCCCGACCGAATCCTGGAGTTATAGCTGTGTTGGGTCTGCTCCCGATCACGAGGAAAGGAGCGCATGCCCGTGCGCCGTCGCCCCATCCTCCTCCTCCTTGCCGCCCTCGCCCTGGCCGTGCTGGCGCCGAGCGCCGCCGCGGCCAGGCCGTTCCCGGACACCATCCGCCTCCCCGACGGCTTCCAGCCGGAGGGGATCGCGAGCGGGCGTGGCACCTCGCTGTTCGTCGGCTCCATCCCGACCGGGGCCGTCTGGGCGGGTGACGCCCGCGGCGGCCGCGGCGCGGTGCTGGTCCCGCCCCACACCGGGCGCAACGCCATCGGCATCAAGGTCGACCGGCGCAACCGGATCTTCGTCGCCGGCGGTCCCACCGGCCAGGGCTACGTCTACGACGCCCGGACGGGCGCCGACCTCGCCAGCTACCAGCTCGCCCCCGCGGGCGTGGCGACCTTCGTCAACGACGTCGTGGTGACCCCCAAGGCCGCGTACTTCACCGACTCGCTCAACCAGCAGCTCTACGTCGTCCCGCTCGGCCACCACAGCCGGCTGCCTGGGCAGGGCGCCGTGCGCACGCTGCCGCTCACCGGCGACCTCGTGTTCCAGACCGGGTTCAACCTCAACGGCATCGCCGCCGCCAGGGGCGGCCGGGTCCTGGTGGTGGTGCAGAGCAACACCGGCAAGCTGTTCACGGTGAGCCCGCGCACCGGCGTCACCGACGAGATCGAGCTCGGCGCCGCCACGGTGACCAACGGCGACGGCCTCCTGCTGTTGGGCAGGCACCTGTTCGTGGTCCGCAACCAGCTCAACCTGATCGCGGTCGTGAAGCTGTCCCACTCCCTGTCGAGCGGCCGCGTGGTCGCCGAGCTGACCGACCCCGACCTCGACGTCCCGACCACGATCGCGTTCACCGCCGGTCACCTGTACGCGGTCAACGCCAGGTTCGGCACCCCCGACCCGGCCACCGCCCGCTACGACATCGTCCGCATCGACGACGACTAGAACGCCGGTCAAGTATCCGCTCTTGAGGGGATTGCGTGGCCGCCGTGGGCGGCGCGCAAGCTCCAGGGCTGGACGGATGATTCGCCGCTGCATGCGACGCCGGATACATGACCGCCGTTCTAGGAGGTCTAGGAAGCGGCTCGGCGGAGGTCGGGGCGGCCGGGGGCTGGGAGGGTCGGGGCGGCGGGGGCGTCGAGGACGGCGGTCAGCAGCTCCGACAGCCAGCCGGGCAGGTCGGCGCCGTCGGCGGGGAGGGGGACCAGCAGGGTCCGGTCGGGCTGCTTCCAGATGGCGCCCGGGTACAGGCGGTCGAGGCGGACCTGCCGGGACTCGGGCAGGTCGTCGACCGGGCCGAGACGGGCGCGGCCGCCGAAGCAGACGATCTCGGTCAGCCCGACCGCGGTCGCCTGGGCCCGGACCCCGGCCAGCACCAGCAGGTTCCGCACCGGCGGTGGCGGCGGGCCGTAGCGGTCGGCCAGCTCGGCGGCGAGGGCCTCGACCTCCTCGACCGCCCTGGCGCCGCCCAGCCGCCGGTACGCCTCCAGCCGCAGCCGCTCGCGGGGCACGTAGGTGGCGGGCAGGTGGGCGCCGACCGGCACCTCCAGCTTCAGCTCCTTCGGCTGCTGCAGCGGCCGGCCGCGCATCTCGGCCACGGCCTCGGCGAGGAGCTGCATGTACATGTCGTAGCCGACGAGGGCGACGTGCCCCGACTGGTCCGCGCCGAGCAGGTTGCCGGCGCCGCGGATCTCCAGGTCCTTCATGGCGATGGCCCTGCCCGAGCCGAGGTCCTGGTGGGTGGCGACGGTGGCGAGCCGCTGGTGGGAGGTCTCGGTGATCGACCGCTCCGGCGGGTACAGCAGGTAGGCGTAGGCCCGCTGGCGCGCGCGGCCGACCCGCCCCCTGAGCTGGTAGAGCTGGGCCAGGCCGAGGGCGTCGGCGCGGTCGACGACCAGGGTGTTGGCGGTCGGGATGTCGATCCCGGACTCGATGATGGTGGTGCAGACCAGGACGTCGTAGGCCTTGTCCCAGAAGTCGAGCATGACCCGCTCGAGGTGCTCCTCGCTCATCTGCCCGTGGGCGATCCCGACCCTGGCCTCGGGCACGAGCTGGCGCACCCGCAGCGCGACCCGGTCGATGGTGTCGACCCGGTTGTGGACGAAGAACGTCTGGCCCTCGCGGAGCATCTCGCGGCGGATCGCGTTGGCCACGGTCGCCTCGTCGTAGGGGCCGACGAAGGTCAGCACCGGGTGGCGCTCCTCCGGCGGGGTCTCCATCACCGACAGGTCGCGGATGCCGGAGATGGCCATCTCCATGGTCCGCGGGATCGGGGTGGCGGTCAGGTTCAGCACGTCGACCTCGGTGCGGAGCTGCTTCAGGTGCTCCTTGTGGCCGACCCCGAAGCGGTGCTCCTCGTCGACCACGGCCAGGCCGAGGTCGGACCACTTGGCGTCGGCCGACAGCAGCCGGTGGGTGCCGATGACCACGTCGACGGTGCCGTCCGCCATCCCGGCGACGACCTCGTCCTGCTCGCGCCTGGACTGGAAGCGCGACAACACGGCCACCTTGACCGGGAAGGGGGCGAACCGCTCGGAGAAGGTGGCGAAGTGCTGCTGGGCGAGGAGGGTGGTGGGCACCAGCACGGCCACCTGCTTGCCGTCCATGACCGCCTTGAAGCCGGCCCGAACGGCGACCTCGGTCTTGCCGTAGCCGACGTCGCCGCACAGCAGCCGGTCCATCGGGACCGGTTGCTCCATGTCGGCCTTGACCTCCTCGATGGCGGTGAGCTGGTCGGGCGTCTCGGTGTAGGGGAAGGCGTCCTCCAGCTCCCGCTGCCAGGGGCTGTCGGGCGCGAAGGCGTGGCCCGGCGAGGCCATCCTGGCCGAGTAGAGCCTGACCAGCTCGGCGGCCATCTCGCGGACCTTGCGGCGGACCCGTGCCTTCTGGCGGTCCCAGTCGCGGCTGCCGAGCCGCGACAGCTTGGGCGCCTCCCCGCCGACGTAGCGGCTGATCAGCTCGACCTGCTCGCTCGGCAGGTAGAGCCGGTCACCCTGGTCGTAGGCGAGCACCAGGTAGTCACGCTCGGCCCCGCCGACGCTGCGGTGCTCCATGCCGATGTAGCGGCCGATGCCGTGGACCGCATGCACCACGATGTCGCCCGGCTGCAGCTCCCCGAGGGCGACCTGGCCACCGGCCTGCCCGGCGCGGCGTCGCGACGACGGCATGCGGGCCTGCTCGCGGGTCTGGCGCCGGGTGCCGTACAGGTCGCCCTCCGCGAGCAGCGCCAGCCGCAGCGCCGGGAGCCGGAAGCCGGTGAGCACCGGCGCGGTCCCGATCAGCACCCCGGGCCCGAGGTCGGCGGGCAGCTCGGCGGCGAGCGGCGGGACCGTCAGGCCCTCGTCGCGCAGCACCTCGACAAGGCGTTGCGCCGGCCCCGCGCCCTCGGTGCACAGCAGCACCGTCGACCCCGCCGCGGCCAGCTCGCGGGCGTCGGCGGCGACGCGGGTGACGTCGGCCCGGTACGGCTCGATCGGGTGGGCGTCGACGCGCAGGGCGGTCGGCGCGCCGGAGTCGAGCGCACCGAGCCGGAGCACCGCCCGGCCGGCGTCGTCGAGCACCCGCGGCAGCGGGCGGTAGGCGACCCCCTCGACCGGCGCCGTGGCGCCCTCCGCGGCGGTCCCCCACGACGCCTGCATGGCCTCGTCGGCCTGGGTGCGGACCTCCTCGGCCCGGTCCATCGTGCGCTTGGGGTCGAGCAGCACCAGCACCGCGTCGCCGGGGAGGTACTCCGGCAGGAGCCTGAGGTCCTCGAACAGCAGCGGCAGCAGCGCCTCCACGCCCTCGACGTCGAGGCCCTCGGCGACCCGCGCGAGCAGGTCGTCGGCCGTCGGGAACTCGCCGGCGAGCTGGCGGGCGCGGTCCCGCTCGGTCGAGGTGAGCAGCACCTCGCGGCAGGGCCAGGCGGTCACGTCCGGCAGCTCGGTGAGGGAGCGCTGGCTGGCCACGGCGAAGGCGCGGATGCTGTCGACCTCGTCGCCCCACAGCTCGACGCGGACCGGGTGGTCCTCGCCCGGCGGGAAGAAGTCGACCAGGCCGCCGCGGACGGCCACCTCGCCACGCCGCTCGACCATGTCGGTGCGCTGGTAGCCGGCGGCGACGAGCCGTTCCAGCAGGTCCTCCAGCTCGACCCGGTCGCCGCGGGCCACCCGCACCGGCACGACCCGGTCCAGGGCGGGCGCCAGCGGCTGCATCATCGCCCTGGCGGGGACGGTCAGCAGCTCCAGTCCCTCGCCCGGGGCGTCCGCCGACGCGAGGCGGTGGAGCAGGGCCAGGCGTCTGGCCACCGTCTCCGAGCGGGGGGAGAGGCGCTCGTGGGGCAGCGTCTCCCAGGCCGGGAAGCAGGCGACCCGCTCGGGCCCGAGGAAGGCGGCGACGTCGGTGGCCAGCGTCTCGGCGTCGTCGGTGGTGGCGGTGGTCACCACCACCAGCCGCCCGGCGGCGCGGGCGAGGCCGGCGAGCAGGAAGGCCCTGGCGACGTCGGGGACCACGACCTCGACGCCCGCGTCCTTGGCGGCGAGGGCGTCCAGCAGCTCGGCAAAGGCGGGATCGGCGGGCCAGCGGTCAAGCAGGGGGTCCAGACGCAACGCGGGGTTCCTCCGGTCGGCGGCGGTCGGGCACACACAGGTAGCCCCCGACGGCCGAAGCCGGGGGGCTACCTGGTGCAACGCTCAGCCTAGCGCAGCATTCCCACAGTGGTCAGCCGGCCAGCCCGAGGTGGCCGCGGAGGGCGTCGAACACCTCCACCCAGCCGCGCTCGTAGGAGGACCGGGCCTCGTCGTCGATCGGGCCGAGGACCTGGTGCGAGAGACGCACCAGGGTGCCGTCCGGCCGTTCCTCCAGGTCCATGGCGAAGACGCCGGCGACCGGGCCGCTCAGGCCCATCGGGCCCGAGCAGGCGAGGCGCTCCGGGCGCCGGATGCCGGTGACGGTGGCGTACAGCGCGCCGTCGCCGCTGCCCCAGTCCTCCCAGAAGCGCCCGCCCACCCGCGGCTCGAGGTGCACGCTGGAGCCCTCGCGGAAGGTGTGGGGCCACCACTCCCCCATCCTGCAGAGCGCGTCGAACACCTGCTCGCGGGAGGCCGCGACCACCACCTCCTGCTGGACGTCGAGGCCCCCGCTGGTCGCGGTGGCGCTGGTCCCGGGCATGCTGCCTCCTTCCCGCTGCTCGGCGGCGTCTCGGAGCCGCAGCAGCGACGTCGCCCAGCGGTCGGCGTACGTGCGCATCCAGCGCTCGTAGGCGGCCCGCAGGGGCACCCCGTTGAGGTGGTTCCAGCGCTCCCGCCCGCGGCGGCGGACGACCACCAGGCCGGCCTGCTCCAGGACCCCGAGGTGCTTCATGACGGCGAAGCGCGTCTTCGACGGGAAGGCGTCGCTCAGCTCGCCGGTGGTGCGGGCCCGGTCGTGGAGCAGGTCGAGGATGGCGCGTCGGGTCGGGTCGGCGAGCGCCTTCCAGACCGCCGCGGTGTCGTCGGCCATGCCAGGAGACCTCCGGAACTATATGTGACTTGTTAGTCACGTGACTGTATGGTCACTCATGGGGCGCGGCGCGTCAAGGGGCACGCGCTCGCGGGCGGCGGCGTCCTACGCGGTGGCCTCGGCCACCAGCTCCACCAGGCGCCGGGCACGGGCGGGGTCGACGGGGTTCCAGATCCCCCCGTCGACCTTCAGGCTGGTGCCGACGACGAGGCCGTCGGCCACCTTCAGGATGCGCCCGACGTTGTCCTCGGTGACGCCGGTATTGGCGAGCACCGGGACCCGCGGGGTGGCGTCCTTGGCCTCGCGCAGGTCGGGAAGCTCCGCGCTGACGCCGGCCATCTGCCCGCTGACCAGCAGGGCGTCCACGCCCAGGAAGGCGGCGGAACGGGCCCGCTCGGCCACCGGGCGTCCGCTCACCGAGCGGCTGAACTCCGGGGTGATGTTGGTGAACAGCGCGACGTCGTCGGCACCGATGTCGTGCCGGTACGCCGCCAGGTCACCGAGGCTGGGCGCCATCAGGCCCATGTCGCTCTCGTACACGCCGGTGAACACCTCGCGCACGAACGCGGCCCCGGTCGCCCGCGCCACCGCCAGCGCCGCCTTGGGGTCCCACAGCAGGTCGACGCCGAACGGCAGGCGCAGCTCCCCCCGCAGCCGGCCGATCGCGGCCGCCATGGCGGCGACGGCCTCCGGACCGACCTGGAGCTGGTAGGGGATGTCGTGCTCGTTGCAGAACAGCAGCCCGTGGACGCCGGCCTCCTGCAGGGCGGTCACGTCGCGGGCGAGCCACTCCACGATCCCGTCCATCCCGGCGGCCACGTCGTGCCGGGGGCGCCCGGGCAGGCCCCGCAGGTGGCACATGGCGATGAGCGGCCGCTGGACGCCGAAGATCCGCTCCAGGACGCTCATGTCGACGCCGGCACCTCCAGCGGGCGCGTCCGGATCACCTGGCCGGTCTCGCGGTCGAAGAAGTGGAAGCGCGCCGGGTTCACCGACAGGCGGACGCGGCCGCCGGGGCCGGCGGTGGTGCGGGCGTCGACGGCGGCCGTGAACACGCTGGTGCCCTCGGCCGCGACCAGCGGGATCGGCGTGCCGACCTCCGGGTCCTCCGCGACGCCCTCGACCTGCACCGGCGGCGCCTCGACCGTGAACAGCACGTGCGCCTCGGAGCCGAGGTCCTCGACCACCTCGGCGGTCACCTCGATCACCGGGCGCCGCTCGTCGTGCCAGACGTCGGCGTCCTCGAAGTCCGACGGGCGGATCCCGAGGATCACCGACCGGTCCCGGTAGCCCTCCAGCTTGGCGTTGGGCGGCACGGGCAGGCGATGGCCGCCGAACACGAGCTCGCCGCCGGCGACGGTGGCCTCGACCAGGTTCATCGCCGGCGAGCCGATGAACCCGGCCACGAACAGGTTGGCCGGGTCGTGGAAGAGCGTCTGCGGCGTGTCCACCTGCTGGAGCACGCCGTCGCCCAGCACCGCGACCCGGTCGCCGAGGGTCATCGCCTCGACCTGGTCGTGGGTGACGTACACGATCGTGGTGCCGAGCTGCTCGTGCAGCCGCGCCAGCTCGGCGCGCATCTGCACCCGCAGCTTGGCGTCCAGGTTCGAGAGCGGCTCGTCCATCAGGAAGGCCTGCGGCTCGCGGACCATCGCCCTCCCGATCGCCACCCGCTGGCGCTGGCCGCCGGACAGGTCGGCCGGCTTGCGGGCGAGGTAGTCGAACAGCGCCAGCACCCGCGCCGCCTCGCCCACGCGCTGCCGCACCTCCGGCTTGGGAGTGCGGCGCAGGCGCATGCCGAAGCCGATGTTCTGCTCGACGTTCATGTGCGGGTACAGGGCGTAGTTCTGGAAGACCATGGCGATGTCGCGGTCCTTGGGCTTCTCGTCGGTGACCACCCGGTCGCCGATGACGACCTCGCCGTCGGTGACCTCCTCCAGGCCGGCGATCATGCGGAGGATCGTGGTCTTGCCGCAGCCGGACGGCCCGACCAGCACCATGAACTCGCCGTTGGCGATCTCCAGGGACACGTCGCGCACCGCCTGCACGCCGCCGGGGAACTCCTTGCTCACGTGCTCCAGAACGATCCTGCCCATCGACGTCCTCCAAAGGAGTTCGCGCATTACCGCGCTATCAGACCTGGTCGTCTTGGGATCCCGTGGGTTTGGTAATGCGCGGACTGCTTTGGGAAGCGGTTCGAGGCAGCGGCCCGTTGGCGTGGTTGCAGTCGGTCGTGGGTGAGGGTGGCGCGGAGACGTTCGGCGGCCGCGGGGACCGCCCCGAGCCGGTCGAGGCCGAGCAGGGCGGCTCCGACCACCGGCGGCGCCGTGGCCTGCCGCACCGTGGCGGCCGGTGCCACCTTCGCGATCCCGGCGCGGATCCGTTCGAGGAAGGCCGGGTCGTCGCGCCGGAACACCCCGCCGCCGAGCACCACGTCGACGTCGTCGCCGCCGAGGCCGAGCCGGCGGATCGCCGTCCCCGCCATCGTCACCACCTCGTCCGCCTGCCGAGCGACGATCCGCATCGCCACATGATCGCCCGTCTCGGCGGCCGCGAACACCAGCGGGGACAGCTCCAGCACCCGGTCGCGGCCGACCAGCCCGAGGTGGATCGCCTCGACCACCGCCAGCGCCGAGCGCAGCCCGAAGTGCTCGGGGACCAGCCGCTGGAGCGTCGTCCGCTGCCCGCGGCCGTCCTCGCCGCGGAGCGCGGCGCCCACCGCGGCGATGCCGATGTCCTCGCCGCCACCCCAGTCACCGGAGAGCTCGCCGAGCGCGGGGAAGCGCACCTGCCGCCCGTCGGGCGCGACCCCGGCGCAGTTGGTACCGGACCCCACCACCACGCCGACCCCCCACGTCCGCTCGCTCCCCGCCCGCAGCACCGCGAAGACGTCGTTGTGCAGGAGGTCCTCGCGCGCCCAGCGGCGCGCGGCGATCGCCGGCGCGAGCGCCTGGTCGTCGGCCGGCAGGTCGAGGCCGGCCAGGCACCACACGCCGACCTCGGCGACCGGGCGCTCCGCCAGGCTCAGGCCGGCGTCGTGGCAGACGCCCACGATCAGCGCCTCGAGCACGCCCGTCGCGCCCTCGACGCCGAACCGGTGGTGCGACGCGCCCGGTCCCCTGACCGCCCCGAGCACCGCCCCATCGCCGCCGACCAGGGCGACGTCGGTCTTGGAGTTCCCCCCGTCGACCGCCAGGATCGCTGCCGCCGTCATCTTCGTATAGAGTAAGGAAACTTGCCTAACCAACTCATGATGGCTGAACAATAGCAGCCGGTGGAGCGAGCGAGAAGGGCGGGCATGGGCCTCAAGATCGCGGTGGTCGGCGGCGGCAGCACCTACACTCCCGAGCTGGTGCAGGGGTTCGCCACCCGCGAGGACCGCCTGCCGGTGGAGGAGCTGGTCCTGCTCGACGTCGACCGGGAGCGGCTGGAGGTGGTCGGCGGCCTCGCCGGGCGCATGCTCGACCGGGCGGGCTGGGGCGGGCGCCTGGCGCTCACCGGCCGGCGCGAGGAGGCGCTCGACGGCGCCAGCTTCGTGGTCGTCCAGCTCCGCGTCGGCGGGCAGGCGATGCGGCTGGCCGACGAGACCCTGCCGCTGGAGTTCGGCTGCGTCGGCCAGGAGACCACCGGGCCGGGCGGCTTCGCCAAGGCCCTGCGCACCGTCCCGGTCGTGCTGGAGCTGGCCGAGGAGACCGCCCGCCGCGCGGCGCCCGGCGCCTGGTTCGTCGACTTCACCAACCCCGTCGGGATCGTCACCCAGGCGCTCCTGGACCACGGCCACCGCGCCATCGGGCTGTGCAACTCGGCCATCGGCTTCCAGCGCCGCTTTGCCGCCCACTTCGGCGTCGCCGCCGAGCGGGTCGAGCTGGAGCACGTCGGCCTCAACCACCTCACCTGGGAGCGGGCGGTCAAGGTCGACGGCGTCGACCGCCTGCCCGAGCTGCTCGGCGGGCAGGCCGACTGGATCGCCGCCGACGTCGGCCTGCCCGCCGCGCTGCTCCGCACCCTCGGGGCCGTCCCCTCCCACTACCTGCGCTACTACTACGCCACCTCCAAGGTGCTCGGCGAGCAGCGGCGTCGCCCCTCGCGCGCCGAGCAGGTCATGGCCATCGAGCGCGAGCTGCTGGAGCTGTACCGCGACCCCGCCCTCGACACCAAGCCGGCGCTGCTGGAGCGGCGCGGCGGCGCCTTCTACAGCGAGGCCGCGGCGGCCCTGATCGCCTCCCTCCACGCCGGCACCGGGGACGTGCAGGTCGTCGACGTCCGCAACGACGGCGCCCTCCCCGGCCTCCCCGACGACGCGGTCGTCGAGGTCCCCGCCCGCATCGACGCCGCCGGCGCCCGGCCGCTGCCGCTGGACCCGCTCGCCCCCGAGCTCCTGGGGCTGGTCCAGCAGGCCAAGGCGTACGAGCGCCTGGCCGTCCGGGCGGCCCTGAGCGGCGACCGCGCGATCGCGCTCAAGGCGCTGCTCGCCAACCCCCTGGTCCGCGAGTGGCAGGTCGCTGCTCCCCTGCTGGACGCGCTCCTGGAGAAGAGCCGCCCCTACCTGCCGAGGTTCTTCCCCGGCCAGGACTAGTCCGACCGGGTCAGCTCCGCCGCGTGCCGCTGCACCTTGGCGAGCGCCTCGACCGCGTCCTCGACCCCGCGAGCGCCGGCTCGGAAGACGTTCTCGTCCAGGTACACGGTCTGCCGCAGGGCGGCCCGCTCGGCAACGGGGAACGACATCGCCGCCGGGTCCAGCCGGTCGGCGTGCTCGACCGCCACCGGCATGCGCGACAGCGCCGGCTGGAACAGGTCGTAGCGGCTCATCGGCGGGTAGCCCTCCCAGCAGCCCACCCCCTCGGCCTCGAGCGCCTCGCAGACCCGCCGGTTGGTGGCGCCGGCGAAGGCCTCCGGCTCGATCAGCAGCACGTAGCAGTAGAAGCTCCAGCGGCTGATGCGCGGGTCGGGAGGGAGCAGCCGCACGCCGGGAACCTCCGCGGCCAGCTCCTGGAAGCGCCGGCCGGCCGCGGCCCGCTCGGCCTGCTGGTCGGGGAAGCGCTCCAGCGCCACCAGCAGCAGCGCGGCGTGCAGCTCGCCCAGCCGGTAGTTGGCGCCGAAGGTGTAGAGCTTCTCGTCCGGGTCCTTCGGCCGGCCGCAGTCGATCAGCGAGTGGGCGCGGCGGGCGAGCTGCTCGTCGTCGGTGAGCAGGCTGCCGCCCTCGCCGGCGGTGAGGAGCTTGAGGGACTGGTGGCTGAAGGAGCCGAGCTCGCCGAACGAGCCGGCGCCCCGATCGCGCCAGCGCTGCCCGTGGGCGTGGGCGCAGTCCTCCACCACCGCCAGCGAGTGGCGCCGCGCGACCTCCATGATGCGGTCCATGTCGGCCATCTGGTGGCCGAGGTGGACCGGCATGATCGCGCGGGTCCGCGGCGTGACCGCCACCTCGACTTTGTCGGGGTCGAGGGTGAGCGTGTCAGGGGTGACGTCGCAGAACACCGGCAGCGCGCCGGCGGCCATGGCCGCGTAGGGGGTGGCCGCGAAGGTCAGGGCAGGGACGATCACCTCGTCGCCCCAGCCGATCCCGAGCGCCTTCAGCGCGACCTCCATGGTCACCGTGCCGTTGGCCATCACCACGCCGTGGCCGCTGCCCTGGTAGGCGGCGAAGCGGGCGGCGAACTCGGCGGCCCTTGGCCCTGGCTCCGGGAAGCCGCCCCAGCGGCCGCTGCGGACCACCCTGGTCACCGCCTCCACGTCCCGTTCGTCGACCACCGGCCATTCCGGGTAGCCAAGGGGCCGGACCGGGGTCCCGCCGCGCACCGCAAGCTCCGCCATGTCGTTCCTCCCGCGGGGTTGACTTCCGGGCCGTGCCATCAATAATGGAGGGGCAGGAAGGTTTCCTAACTATACAGGGGTTGGTGCCGTGCCGGAACGGCCGCTCACTGGCACACCCAGCCTGCTGCGCGCGATCAACGCCCGCACCATCCTCGAGCTGATCCAGCGCGGCGGCCCCGTGTCGCGGGCGCAGGTGGCCCGCGACAGCGGCCTGTCCAAGCCGACCGTCTCGCTCGGCCTCGCCGCCCTGCTGGAGGCGGGGCTGGTGCGCGAGGTGGGCCGCTCCAGCGGCGGCCGCGGCCCGAGCGCGGTGCTCTACGAGCTGGATCCCGGGGCCGGCTGGGTGGCCGGCATCGACGTCGGCCGCCGCTGGGTCCGGGCGGCCATCGCCGACATCACCGGCACGATCGTGGCGCGCCGCCACGAGCGCGCCAGGGTCTCCAGCGCCCGCGCCCTCATCGGCCAGATCGGCGCCATCGCGCGCGGCCTGGCGAGCGACGCCGGCATCGGCTGGGACGAGGTCGTCCACGCGACCGTCGGCAGCCCAGGCGTGTTCGAGCCGACCCGCGGCGCGGTCACCCTCGCCCCCAACCTGCCCGGGTGGGGGCGCCACGGCCTGGTGGAGGCGCTGCTCGGCGAGCTCGGCACCCAGGTCGGCGTGGAGAACGACGTGAACCTCGCCGCGGTCGGCGAGCGCTGGAAGGGCCTCGGCCAGGGGGTGCGCGACTTCGGCTTCCTGTCGATCGGCACCGGCGTCGGCATGGGCCTGGTGCTCGGCGGCGAGCTGTACCGCGGCAGCCGCGGCGCGGCCGGCGAGGTCGGCTATCTGCCCATCGGCAGCGACCCGCACGACCCCCACGTGCGGCGCAGGGGCGCCTTCGAGGAGGCCACCAACGCCGCCGGGGTGGTGCGGACCGCGCGCGAGGCCGGCATGACCGGGCCGCTCACGCCGCAGAAGGTGTTCGCCCTCGCGCGCCGGGGCGACCCGACCGCGTGCGAGGTGGTTGCGACCGAGGCGCGGCGCCTGGCCCTCGGCCTGGCCGTGGTGGTCGCCGTGGTCGACCTGGAGCTGGTGATCCTCGGCGGCGGCATCGGCGGCAACGCCGACCTGCTGCTCGCGCCGGTCGAGCGGGAGCTGCGCACGCTGTCGCCGCTACGGCCGCGGCTGGCGGCCTCGGCGCTCGGCGAGGACGCCGTGCTGCAGGGCGCGGTCTCGACCGCCCTGGCCGCGGCCCAGGACTGGCTCTTCGACCCTGCCCGCATGCTCGATCGGAAGGAGCTCGTGGTCTAAGCGGGAGAACCCTCGTCCGAAGGGAGTAGCAATGAGACGACGGCTGGTGGGCCTCGTCGCCCTCGCACTGCTCGTCGCCGCCTGTACGGCAGGCGGCGGCGATACCTCTGGCCCGGTGGAGACGATCGATCCCAACGCCCAGCACGACCCCATGACGCTCACGGTCTGGAGCAACTTCTCCGGCCGCGAGGGCAAGGTGACGACCAGCGTGCTGGAGAGCGTCAGGCAGAAGTACCCGTGGATGACGGTCAAGCACGTCCTGGGCAAGGACGACGAGGCGATCGTGCGGGCGATCAACGGCGGCACCCCGCCGGACGTCGCGATCTCCTTCACGCCCGACAACTCCGCCAGGTTCTGCCAGACCCAGGCCTTCCAGGACCTCAACCCCAACCTGCAGGCCGACAACATCGACAAGAACGCGATGTGGCCGCAGGCCATCTTCAGCTACACCCAGTACAACAACATCCAGTGCTCGCTGCCGATGCTGACCGACGCCTACGGCCTGTACTACAACGTCGACCTGCTCCAGAAGGCGGGCTTCAGCGAACCGCCGAAGACCCTCAGCGAGATGACGACGATGGCCAAGAAGCTGACCGAGTACAACGCCGATGGCAGCATCAAGGTGGCCGGCTTCTTCCCGCTGTTCGGGCTCTACCAGAACACCGTCAACACCCTCGGCCACGCCTACGCCGCCAAGTGGTACGACAGCTCCGGCAAGCCGTCCCTCAGCACCGACCCCAACTGGGCCAAGCTGCTGGAGTGGCAGAAGTCGCTGGTCGACAGCATCGGCTACGACAAGCTGCAGAAGTTCTTCGGCAAGCTCGGCGGCGGCGACTCGGAGTGGTCCGCCCAGCACGGCTTTGAGACCGGCAAGATCGCCATGATGATCGACGGCGAGTGGCGCAACGCCTTCATCGCGGCCGACAAGTCGAAGGTGAACTACGCCACCGCGCCGTTCCCGGTCGACGAGGCCCAGCCCGACCTGTACGGCTCCGGACAGGTCGGCGGGACCATCATGGGCATCCCCAAGGGCGTCAAGCACCCGGCGGAGTCGTGGCTGCTGGTCAAGTACATGACCACCGACACCGCGGCGCTGGTCACGCTGGCCAAGGGCCTGCGGAACGTGCCGTCCACGGTCGAGTCGCTCAAGGACCCGGAGCTGAACGCCGACCCGCACTTCGCGACCTTCATGAAGATCTTCCAGCACCCGATGTCGACCTTCAAGCCGGTCACCCTGATCGGCCAGGTCGACCAGGACCTGTTCGGCAGCGTCGCCGAGAAGTACCAGGCGGGCAAGGTGAACAACCTCCCGACCGAGCTGAGCAAGCTGGACGACCAGATCGCCAAGCAACTCCAGCTCGGGTAGGCGAGGCCGCCATGGCAACGGTCACGGTGCGGCCGCCGGCCGCTCCCGAGAAGGCCCGCGCCGTCGAGCGCCGCCGCCGCAGGCGGCGCTCGGCCTGGCGGCGTCAGTTGGTCGCGCTGGCCTTCATGTCGCCGTGGATCATCGGCTTCTGCGCCTTCTACGTGTACCCGATCCTGTCGAGCCTGTACTTCTCGTTCACCAGGTACGACATCCTCACCCAGCCGGTCTGGGTCGGCCTCGACAACTACACGTTCATGTTCACCAGCGACGGGCGCTTCTGGACGGCGGTCGGCAACACCGCCTGGGTGGTCGCCGTCATCGTGCCGCTCCAGATCGCCTTCGCGATCGGCACCGCGATGGTGCTCACCAGGGTCCGGCGCGGGCTCGGGTTCTACCGGACGGTGTTCTTCCTGCCGACCATGGTGCCGCTGGTGGCGGCCGCCCTCGGGTTCGTGTACCTGCTCAACCCGGGCGGGCCGGTCAACGCGGTGCTCGGCTTCCTGCACCTGCCGGAGCCGCTGTGGTTCCGCGACCCGGTGTGGGCGAAGCCGGGCCTGGCGCTGCTGGCCACCTGGATGGTCGGCCAGACCATGATCATCTTCCTGGCCGCCCTGCTCGACGTGCCGAGGCAGCTCTACGAGGCGGCCGACCTCGAGGGCGCCGGCCCGCTCCAGCGGTTCCGCCACGTGACCCTGCCGATGATCTCGCCGGTGATCTTCTTCTCGGTGGTCATCGGGGTGATCAACGGCTTCCGGTACTTCACCGAGGCGTTCGTCGTCTCCAAGGCCGGGGACTGGGACAACCCGGTGGGCACCCCGCAGGACTCGCTGCTGTTCTACTCCAGCCACCTGTACAACCAGGGTTTCGAGGGCTTCCACATGGGCTACGCAGCCGCGCTCTCGTGGGTCATGTTCGTGGTGATCATGGTCTGCACGCTGCTGCTCATCCGCAGCTCGCGACGGTGGGTCCACTACCAGGGAGGGTTCCGGTGAGCACCGCGGCCGTGGTCACCCGGCGGCCGGTGCCGCCCGCGATCCGGCGCCGCCGGATGCTGCTGGCGGTCGCCAACCACTCGGTGGCGATCGCCCTGTCGATCATGTTCCTGCTGCCGTTCGCGTTCATCGTCTCGACCGCGCTGATGACCAACCAGCAGATGGGGTCGCTGAGCATCTGGCCGAGCCCGTTCAAGTGGTCGAACTTCACCGACCTGTTCGAGTTCTTCCCGTTCTGGCGCTACGCCTGGAACTCCCTGCTGTACGCGGGGCTCGGCACCGTCGGGGTGGTGGTGTCGGGCATCCCGGTCGCCTACGCGCTGTCGCGCATGCGCTGGCGCGGCCGCCAGCTCAGCTTCGTCCTGCTGCTGTCGACCCTGATGCTGCCGGTGCAGATCACCATCGTGCCGCTGTACATCGTCTTCGTGCGGCTCGGCTGGATCGGGTCGCTCAAGCCGCTGATCGTGCCGCTGTTCTTCGGTGACGCGTTCACCATCTTCCTGCTGCGGCAGTTCTTCATGACCATCCCGCAGGAGCTGTCCGACGCCGCCCGCGTCGACGGCGCCAACGACCTGCAGATCCTGCTGCGGGTGATCGTGCCGCTCGCCAAGCCCGCGATCGCCGCGGTGGCGCTGTTCAACTTCCTCTACTGCTGGAACGACTTCTTCAGCCCGCTGCTGTACGCGGGCAACAACCCCGATACCTGGACCCTCGCGATCTCCCTGCAGCAGCTCACGCAGCTCTCGCGAGGGATCCTCGCGAATCTGCAGATGGCGGCGTCGATCCTGTTCACCCTGCCGGTGATCATCATCTTCTTCTTCGCCCAGAAGGTCTTCGTCGAGGGGGTCACGCTCACCGGGGTCAAGGGGTGACGCCGCCCCCTCGGCTGCGCGTCGCGCTGCTCGGCGCGGGCTGGATCATGGACTACCACGCCCGCGCCGTGCGCGCGCACCCGGGCGCCGAGCTGGCCGCCGCGGCCAACTGGCGCGAGGCGTCGCTCGCCGCGCTCGCCGAGCGCCACGCGGTCCCCCGGACCACCACCGACCGGCGCGAGCTGGCCGCCGACCCCGAGGTGGACGCCGCCGTGATCGGGACGCCCAACGCGCTCCACGCCGAGCAGGCCGTCGCCTTCCTGGAGGCCGGCAAGCACGTGCTGGTGGAGAAGCCGATGGCCCGCACCCTCGCCGAGGCCGACGCGATGGTGGCGGCCGCGCGCGGCTCCAGCGCCTGGCTGATGGTCGCCCACTGCTTCCGGTTCCACCCCGACGTGCGCGCGCTGCGCGCCAGGGTCGAGGGCGGCGAGCTGGGCGAGATCGTCAAGACCCGCGGCTACGGCGCGCACGCCCGCTGGGGCCCGTCCGGCTGGTTCACCGACCCGGAGCTGGCGGGCGGCGGCGCCCTGCTGGACATGGGCGTGCACGCCATCGACACCACCCGCTACCTGCTCGGCGACCCGGAGCCGGTGAGCGCGTGTGCGGCCATCGGCACCCGCTACGGCGGCTACGCCGTGGACGACGACGCGATCCTGCTGGTTCGCTGGTCCAACGGCACCAACTCGATCGTGGAGGCCGGCTGGTGGCAACCCCACCTCGGCGGCCTGGAGGCCGACACCGAGCTGTACGGCACCGGCGGGTACGCGCGGGTGTGGGACCTCACCGAGCCGCCGCCCGGCTACGAGCACTGCACCCAGCCGATGTACTCGGCGCAGATGGCCGAGTTCGTCGACGCGGTGGCGGCCGGGCGGCAGCCGCGTCCGAGCGGCGAGGACGGCCGCGTCGTCATGCGGGTCGTCGAGCAGGCGTACGC